>ENA-ORXR01003101-ORXR01003101.1-marine-metagenome-genome-assembly--contig:-NODE-3101-length-15107-cov-4.339854_pt1 | contig 15107 bp, 13 predicted proteins | sample MGYA00237866_ERZ511479 | MGnify/ENA metagenome assembly ERZ511479 | reverse complement strand
GAGAACGCCTTGCGGCTCAGGTGATCGCTGGACCACGCGGGCTCCCACGGGGTCAGAAATTCGCGGCTGGCACTGCGCAGGGCAACCCAGGGGCGAAAATCATTATGGGCAGGCGCGCGCAGCGTCATGCGCTCTGTCTCCAGCGTGAGTTTGCGCCGCAACGACAGCATCAGGCCGCGCGCCTTGCCTCAAGCTCCGCCAATGTGGGCGCACCCTCCACCGGACCGTAGAGCGCAAGCGCAGCAGGAGCCGATCCCGCCATCCGCTCGGCAAAGTCGCGCACGTCGCCTGTGGTCACGGCGTCGATCTGGGCGATGGTTTCCTCCAGCGGGGGAATACGGTCCCAGATCTGGATCAGGCGGGCCAGACGCTCTGCGCGGTTGCTCGGGCTCTCCAGCCCCATCAACAGACCTGCCTTCATCTGCGCGCGCGCGCGGGCGACCTCGGCGGGGGACATGTCGCTGGCGGCGCGCTTCATCTCGTCGATGGTGATGTCTGCCAGTTCAGACACTTGCCCCGCAGAGGTGCCGGCATAGACAGTCATCATGCCCGTGTCCGCATAGGCGCCTGCCTGCGCAAAGATGGTGTAGCACAGCCCGCGGTTTTCGCGCACTTCCTGAAACAGGCGGCTCGACATGCCGCCGCCCAGCGCCGAGGCATAGATTTGCGCGACATAAATATCATCGGCGCGGTAGCCCGGGCTTTCGAATCCCAGTGCAAAATGGGCCTGCTCCAGCTCCTTGATCTGGCGATGCTCGCCGCCTTTGAAAACCCCCGGCAGCGCGCGCACCAGCGGCTTTGGCGTCATGTCGCCAAACAGCTTTTCCGCCATTGCGACCAGCGCGTCGTGATCGACGGCCCCTGCGGCGGACAGGATCATCTGCTCGGGGCCATAGTGCTGGTCGATGAAACCGGTCAGATCCGTGCGGTCGAAATGCGAGACACGCTCGGACGGGCCAAGGATCGTGCGGCCCATCGGCTGATCGGGATAGGCCTGTTCCTGCAGCCAGTCGAAAATCACATCGTCGGGCGTGTCGAGCGCCTGACCGATCTCTTGCAGGATCACACCGCGCTCCACCTCGATCTCGGCCTCGTCCATCACGGGATTGCGCAGGATGTCGGCAATCACCTCAAGGCCCAGCGGCACATCGTTTTCCAGCACGCGGACGTAATAGGCGGTGACTTCGCGCGAGGTATAGGCGTTGATATAGCCGCCCACATCCTCGATCGCCTCGGCGATTTGCAGGGCCGTGCGCGTGGCAGTCCCCTTAAAGGCCATGTGTTCAAGGAAATGCGCGATGCCGTTCTGGGTCGGCGTCTCGTGCCGGCCCCCTGCCCCGACCCACACCCCGATAGAGGCCGAGGCAAGCCCCGGCATGTGTTCGGTCACGATGCGAAAGCCGTTGGAGAGGCGGTGCGTTTGCAAGGTCACTGCGCAATCAATCCTTTAATGGTGGTTTTGAGCGCGTCCAGATCATTGGGCACGCGGGTCAGCCGCTCGGGCCGGTCGAACAGATCGGCCATGCGCGCGGGCAGCGCGGGGCGGATGCCGGTCGCGGCCTCGACGGCGTCGGGGAATTTGGCAGGATGGGCCGTGGCCAGCGTGACCATCGGCGTGGCGGGATCGCGCTGCTCCTGCGCGACCTTCACACCGATGGCGGAATGGGGGCACAGCAATTCGGCACTGTCTGCCAGCGTCGCCTTGATCGTGGCTGATGTCTCCTCCTCCGAGGCGCGCCCGGAGGTGTAGTGACCCGACAAGACCTGCGCGGCGCCCTGGCTCACGTCAAAGCCGCCCTGCCCCAGCTCCTCCATCAGCTGCGCAACCGCACCGCCGTCGCGGTCATAGGCGTCGAACAACGCCCGCTCGAAGTTGGAGCTGACCTGAATGTCCATCGACGGGCTGATCGACGGATGCACCTTGTCCTTGTGATAGCCCTGCCCGCCAAGGCAGCGGTGCAGGATGTCGTTCTGGTTGGTCGCCACCACCAGCCGGTCAATCGGCAGGCCCATGCGTTTGGCGATATAGCCCGCAAAGATATCCCCGAAATTGCCCGTAGGCACCGTAAAGCTGACCCTGCGGTCCGGCGCGCCCAGCGACACGGCAGCCGAGAAATAATAGACCACCTGCGCCAGCACACGGCCCCAGTTGATCGAATTCACCCCTGCCAGCTGCACACCGTCGCGGAATTCGAAATCATTGAACATATCCTTGAGCCGCGCCTGACAGTCGTCGAAATCACCGTCAACGGCCAGTGCGTGCACGTTGCTTTCGACGGGCGTGGTCATCTGCCGGCGCTGCACCTCTGACACACGGCCATGCGGATAAAGGATCACGACATCGACGTTGTCGAGGCCGCGGAACGCTTCGATCGCGGCAGAGCCGGTATCGCCCGAGGTCGCCCCCACGATAGTCACGCGGGCGCCCTTGCGGCCCAGCGCCAGTTGGAACATCTGGCCGATCAGCTGCATGGCGAAATCCTTGAACGCCAGCGTGGGACCGTGAAACAGCTCCAGCAGGAAATGATTGGGGGCCAGTTCCTTGAGCGGGGCGCGGCTGGCATGGCCGAAACCCGCATAGGCGTTCGCGATCAGATGGCGGAATTCGGTGTCGGTGAACGTCTCCCCGATAAAGGGGCGCATGACGGTAAAGGCGATCTGCTCATAGCTTTGGCCGGCCATCGCGCGAATCTGCGCCGCATCCAGCTGTGGAATATCCTCGGGGACATACAGGCCACCGTCACGGGCGAGGCCGGTCAGCATCGCCTCTTCAAAGCTGAGGACGGGGGCGGTGCCACGGGTCGAGATATAGCGCATGTGTCAGCGGGTCCGGTTGGGGGCGCGGCGGGCGCGCAGGATGAAAGCGACGCTCATCAAAATCCAGATCCCGGCAAGCGAGAACCAAGTGATAGCGTATTGCAGGTGGTCGTTCGGAATCGCGGCAGTGTCAACCGGAAGCGGGCGGATCGGCGTGTCATCGAACGAGGTCTGTTTGGCCACAATCAGAACCCGTGCCGTGTCCAGCGCCTGCGCCAGCGCGTCCACGTCACGGGCGAACCAGATGTTTTCAGCCAGATCGGGCGCGGGCGTGAACCCGTCGGTTTCGCGCGGCCATTGCAGGTTGCCCTGCACGCGCACCACACCCGCATGCACGGGCACATCCGTTTGCGCCACGGGGGTAAAGCCGCGGTCGACCAGCACCCGCTGCGTGCCCGTGTCCAGCGCGCTGATGATACGGTAGCCCGCGCCGATCTGTTTCTGGCTGACCAGTACCCGCACATAGGGCGTATCGAATGTGCCGCTCACGTCCACGGGCAGATAGGTGTCGGCCTGCGGGTCGGGGTCATCGGGCAGTGCGGCAGGGGCGGCGGCAATGCGCGCGTCGATATCCGCGATCACATCCCGCTTCCAGTCCAGCCGCTGCATCTGCCACAGCCCCAGCCACAACAGGATCGCCGCGCCGCCCGCACCGATAACCACAAGGAAAAGACTGTGCCGCATGACACCTCCGCTTACAAAATAAACGCGCAGGGCTGGTGCCCCGCGCGCTGTAATACCCTGACGGGGATGCGAGACAAGGCCCGCTTAGTTGGCGGGAATGCCCCAGATGTAGACGGCAAAGAACAAGAACAGCCAGACCACATCGACAAAGTGCCAATACCATGCGGCCGCCTCGAAACCGACGTGCTGTTCGGAGGTGAAATGCCCTGCGCGCGCGCGGAACCAGCACACCAGCAAAAAGATCGTCCCGATCACAACGTGGAACCCGTGAAACCCTGTCGCCATAAAGAAGTTGGAGAAGAATTTATCGCCGCCGAATTCCCAGCCTTTATAAAGCAGGTAGTTGTATTCATAGGCCTGAAGTGCGGTGAACAAAACGCCCAGCACCACCGAGATGATCAAGCCGTTCTTGAGGTCCGCACGGTTGTTCCCGTGCACCAGCGCATGGTGCGCCCATGTCACCGCACAGCCCGACAGCAGCAGGATCAGCGTGTTTATCAGCGGCAGGTGAAAGGCATCGACCTGATAGATCTGCGGCGGAATATAGGTAGAGCCGACGTATTCGTTCATCGGATACAGCGCGTGTTTGAAAAAGCTCCAGAACCACGCGGCGAAAAACATCACCTCGGACATGATGAACAGGATAAAACCGTAGCGCAGGCCGATCTGTACGACAGTCGTGTGATCGCCGATCTTGCTTTCCTCAACGACCTCGGACCACCATGCAAAGCTGCAATAGATGGTGCCAACAAGACCGATCAGGAAAACAAACGGCGTCACGGCGTGCATCCACAGGACACCGCCCGTGAGCATGACAAAGGCGAAAAGCGCGCTCAGCAGCGGCCAGATCGACGGGGCGAGGATGTGATAATCGTGATTCTTTGCATGGGCCATTATGGGCGTCCCTATGTGGCTAGTTCAGTTCGGTTTCTTGCACTGTCTCGACGGCAGCATAGCCGTCAGGCAGGTCAATTTCGTAGAATGTATAGGAGAGCGTGATGGTATGTATATACTTGCCTTCACGGTCACCGACGATTTCGGGGTCAACAAAAAAGCTGACCGGCATCTGCACCCGCTCACCGGGGGCGAGGACCTGCTCCTCAAAGCAAAAGCAGTCGATCTTTTCAAAAAACGCGCCGGCCTGATAGGGCGTCACATTATACGATGCCTGCCCCGCAATCGGTTTGTCGGTGGGGTTGTACGCCTCGTAAAAGGCCAGCCCCGTTTCCCCGATCCGTACGTCCATTTCGCGCACGACCGGTTTGAACTGCCAGCCCATCCGGTTATTGAGCGATCCGTCAAAGCGCACGGTGACCGTCTGGTCCAGCACCTCGTCAGGGGCAACGCTGGACACCCCCGGCACGCCGCCAAAGCCTGTCACACGGCAAAACCAGTCGTAGAACGGCACAGAGGCCCAGGCCAATCCGCCCATCACCACCACCAGCCCGACGGTTTGGGCAACGGTTTTTTGCGGACCCGACATCGCCATCAGTCGCTCCCTTCGGTGGAGAGCAATTCACCCACGCCATTCGACTGCGACGCAGGCACCGCAAATTCGGGGGAGGTGATTTTGGTAAAGGTGAGCAGCATGATCAGCAGCACAAACGCCCCCAGCATCAGCCCCACACCGATGTTGAGCCCTTTGCGGCGGCCATGAATTTCGTGTTCGGGTCGCAGTGCCATTACCAGCCTCCCAGACCAACAGGTTTGAGCGCGGCCTCCAGCAGGATCGCGCCGAAATGGGCAAACAGATACCACAGCGACAGGCGGAAAAACTTCCGCTCGGTTGCGAAATTATCCGCCTCCGACATCTCTTCGTCGCGCTGCCAGATGTCATACGCCCCTTTGAGGAACAGCGCGTTCAGCACCAGCGCCACGGCCAGATAGATCCAGCCGCCAATCGCAGTGAATGCTGTGCCAACCGCCAGCACCACCAGCAGCACAGTGTAGCCAAGGATGTGGTTGCGCGTGGCGCGGCGCCCGTGGGTCACGGTCAGCATCGGCACCTTCGCATCGTCATAGTCGTTGCGCATGAACAGCGCCAGCGCCCAGAAATGCGGCGGCGTCCACATAAAGATCAGCGCAAACATCAGCCACGGCTCCAGCACAGCGATCTGGCCGGTGGCGATGATCCAGCCGATCACCGGCGGAAATGCCCCCGCCGCCCCACCGATCACGATGTTCTGAGGGGTCGAGCGTTTGAGCCACATCGAATAGGGCACGACGTAGAAAAAGATCGTAAAGGCCAGCATAAAGCCCGCCAGCAGATTGGCGCTGAGCGACAGCATCATCACCGACAGGCCCGACAGGGCCGCGCCCAGATACATCGCCGCCTGCGGCGTCACCTTGCCCGCGGGAATAGGGCGCTTGGACGTGCGTTTCATCACCGCGTCGATGTCCGCATCCCACCACATATTCAGCGCGCCCGACGCCCCTGCCCCGATCGCCAGAAACAGGATCGAGGCAAAGCCGACAACGGGGTTCACAGACACAGGGGCCGCCAGCATGCCGACAACAGCCGTGAACACGACCAGTTGCATCACGCGCGGCTTCATCAGCGCATAATAGTCGCCCAGCTGCGGCTCGTCCTCGAAACGGTGTGTGGTGGTGGCGTCGGTCATGGCGCAGCGTCCCTTGGTGGTCGGATCGGCAGTGTGGAATTCAGCCTACAGCGCGGGGCATGCAGGCCTGCAAGGCGGGCGGAGGGGTCCCCCGCCCAACCCCTCGTATCAATCGGCAGACGCCACGGTCAGCGGCTGGTCCAGACCTGCGTATTCTTCTTTCGCGCGGCTGAGCCATTCGGCATAGGCTTCCTCCGACACAACCTTGACCGTGATCGGCATGTAGGCATGCGCCTGGCCGCACAGCTCGGAGCATTGGCCGAAATAGACGCCCTCCTGCTCGGGCTTGAACCACAGCTCTGCCAGACGGCCCGGCACCGCGTCCTGCTTGACGCCAAAGGCGGGGATCGTCCAGGCGTGGATCACATCCGAGCCTGTCACCTGCACCACGATCGTTTTGTTCACAGGCACAACCACGGCCGTATCGGTCGCAAGCAGCCATTCGTTCTCGGAATAGCCTGCGGCCTCGAGCTGGGCGATGACTTCGGGCGTTTTCATGTTATCGCCGCCCAGCGCAGGGGCACCGATCATGTAGCTGTCAAATCCGAATCCCTCGTCCACATATTCGTGGGTCCAGTACCACTGGTTGCCGATCGCCTTGATCGTCACGTCAGCGACAGGAATTTCCTGCTGGCGGAACAGGATCGGCAGCGACCATGCGCCAATCGCCACAAGGATCACAATCGGCACCACCGTCCACGCGATTTCAACGGGTGTGTGGTGGGTAAAGTTGGCAGGCGTCGGGTTCCGCTTGCGGTTATAGCGGATCGCGACCCAGATCATCAGACCCGTCACAAATATTGTGATAACCGTAATGATAACAAGGATCATCCCGTCGAGCCATTGCAGATCGCGCGACAACTCCGTCACGGCCGGCTGAAAGCCCATCTTGCCGTCGACCGGCACGCCAATGATGTCCAGCCCTTGTGGGTCAACGCTTTGGGCCCATGCGGGCAGAGTTGTGAAACCAGCCAACAGACCGGCAAGTGTGAGATGCTTTGTCATCATATTCGTCCTGATATTTCGTGACCCTAGGTATTTATCCGTGCGGGATGGCTGACCCCGCCGTTGTAATCTTGCGCCTTACAATCATATTCTCGGGATGAAAGGAAGTCCCATGCTTGCGTCAGATAGACGCGAGCGCCGTCTTCCCCCCACTGCGGAGCATCCCCTATGGCCGACACCCCCTTTTCGCCCTTTGACGACCTTCTGGAGCGCGAGACCGCGCTGCACATCCTGCGCGAGGCCGTGGCAGGCGCCGACGACGGGGAGCTGTTTTTCGAGCGCCGCCGCTCGGAGGGGCTGATGTTCGACGATGGCCGCCTCAAGACCGCAAGCTACGATGCCGCAACAGGTTTTGGCCTGCGTGCCGTGCGCGGCGAGGTGGCGGGATACGCCCATTCAACAGAAATATCCGAGGCCGCCCTGCGCCGTGCCGCGCAAACCGCGCGCCTTGCCGTGGGCGATGGCGGCGGCACATGGGCGGACGCACCAGAGGGCACCAACAAAAAGCTGTATACTGACGCGGACCCCATCGCGGGCGCCGCTTTTTCTGTAAAAGTCGAAACACTGCGCGAGATCGACGATTTCTGCCGCAGCCTTGATCGCCGCGTGGTGCAGGTGAGCGCGTCAATCTCTGCTTCTATCCAAGAGGTAGAGATTCTACGCCCCGAGGGCACCAGCGTGCGCGATGTCCGCCCCATGACCCGCGTGAACGTCTCGGTCATCGTCGAGCATGAGGGCCGCCGCGAGAGCGGGACGGCGGGCGGCGGCGGACGCATCCCGCTGGACGGTTTGCTTGCGCGCGACGACTGGCAGGGCAAAGCGCGCGAGGCGCTGCGCATCGCATTGGTCAACCTCGAGGCCATCCCCGCCCCCGCAGGCGTGATGGACGTGGTCCTCGGCCCCGGCTGGCCCGGCATCCTGCTGCACGAGGCCATCGGTCACGGGCTGGAGGGGGATTTTAACCGTAAAGGCTCCTCCGCATTTGCGGGCCTCATGGGTCAACAGATCGCCGCCAAAGGCGTGACTGTATTGGACGACGGCACCATCCCCGACCGGCGCGGCAGCATCTCCGTCGATGACGAAGGCACGCCCAGCGCCAAGAATGTCCTGATCGACGACGGCAAACTGGTGGGATACATGCAGGACCGCCAGAACGCGCGCCTGATGGGTGTCAAATCCACCGGCAACGGGCGCCGTCAGAGCTTTGCCCATATCCCCATGCCGCGCATGACCAATACCTATATGCTGGGTGGCGACACGGCTCCCGGTGACATCGTGGCGGGTCTCAAGGATGGCATCTACGCCGTAGGCTTCGGTGGTGGCCAAGTCGACATTACCAACGGCAAATTCGTGTTCTCCTGCACTGAAGCTTACCGCGTCGAAAATGGGGTTGTCGGCGCGCCCGTCAAAGGGGCCACGCTGATCGGTGACGGCGCCACAGCCCTGAAACAAATCCGCGCCATCGGTAATGACCCCGCACTCGACCCCGGCATGGGTAATTGCGGCAAGGAGGGCCAATGGGTGCCCGTGGGCGTAGGCCAACCAACGCTGATGATCGGCGGGCTGACGGTGGGCGGTGCGGCTGCTTGAGCGCATTCCGAACGGTCAAAGACGGGCACACATTCACCAAAATCTCGGATTGGATCGTGGCCAGCATCAGTTTTCTGGCATTGCCTTGCGCCATTGGCTGGGTATGCCGTGGGATACTTCCGCCACCACAGAGTCTTACAGCCTTTCCGGACGATCTTGCGTATGTCTATTTCTCGGTAGGTCTCCTGTGCATCGGGCCTGTCTTTTCGATCTTCGCACTGCTTCCCGCGATCTTCATCGCGCGCACTTTTCTCAGGATTGGTTGGGCGGGATGGGCAACGATGGCTGCAGTATCATCGGCCTGCGCGCTGCTTCCGGTCTACATCTTAGGAGCCTCCGCAGTTGGCTCTCCGTCTTTTCTAAAATCGCTGGCACACATGTCATTCTATGCCGAGGCGGCTGTGATTTTCGCAGCAATACACGCGCTTGCTCTTTGGAGCGCGCTTCGTGTCTCGTCCCCGACTGCTTTCGCGCCCCGAAAAGTTTAGGGCAAACAATGCGGAAACGATTCATCCCCTGTTAACCACCCCAAGCTAATACTGATTCCAGCAACAGACGGAGCGACGGGATGACTGACAGGAACACCAATCCTTCTTCCACTCACCCCCCACTCCCACCCACCCCGGAAGACGAACAGTTTGCCCGTCTCCGTCTGTTGCGCTCGCGCCGGGTCGGCATATCAACGTATAAACGACTGCTGATTGAACACGGCACTGCGCAGAACGCGCTGGCCGCGCTGCCTGAGGTAGCGCGCGCCGCGGGCGTTGCGGGCTATCAGATCTGCCCCGAGGGCGTTGTGCGCGCAGAATTGCGCGCGGCCCATGCGGCGGGCGCCAAATTGCTCCACATCGACCACCCCGATTACCCGCCTTCGCTGGCAGAGCTTGACGACGCGCCACCGTTTTTGTGGCTGATGGGCGATGCCGCCCTGCTCATGCGGCCGATGGTGGCGTTGGTCGGTGCGCGCAACGCCTCGTCGCTGGGGACGCGTATGGCCCGCACGCTTGCGCAGGAATTAGGCGAGGCGGGGTATGTCGTCGTCTCGGGCCTTGCGCGCGGGATTGATGCCGCCGCCCATCTGGCCGCCCTACCCCACGGAACGGTCGCGGTGCAGGCAGGCGGCGTCGACATCATGTACCCTGCCGAAAACGCCAAACTGGCCGAAGACATTGCCAAATCCGGCCTGCGCCTGTCGGAACAACCGATGGGCCTGCAACCCACCGCGCGGTTTTTCCCGAAACGCAACCGCATCATTTCAGGTCTTGCCCGCGCCACGGTGGTGGTAGAAGCGGCCTCCCGTTCAGGCAGCCTTATTACCGCGCGCGATGCACTGGATCAAGGGCGCGACGTGCTGGCCGTGCCCGGCCATCCATTCGACGCCCGTGCGGCAGGGGCGAATATGCTTATCCGCGACGGGGCGACACTGGTGCGCAACGCCGCCGACATCATCGAGGCGCTGACCCCGCTGAAATCCCCTGTCGAAATGCACGATCCTGCGCCGCGCAGCAGACCCACAGCGCCTGCCCGCGCCCTGAGCCAGAAACGCAGCCTGCTGGAGATGGCCAGCCTGCATCTGTCGATCCTGCAACGCCTTGGCCCCTCGCCCGTGGCCGAGGACCAGCTGATCCGCGATCTGCAAATCACCCCCGCTGCTTTCTCCCCCGCGCTGGTGGAGCTGGAGATGGACGGCAAGGTCACGCGCAGCGCCGGCGGGCTGCTGTCACGCGCGAATTAAGGGGGGCACGGGCACTGGTATGGCGCAATGGCCCGCCGCGTTTTGCAACTTTACCGTTAAATTTCCCCGCGCAGTTCGCCACACCAAATCGCAGTCTGCATTGACAATCCCCCCTCGCATCGCACATGAGACTAGCCGTAGAGGCCGCCAAACACCCCGCCAAAGGACCAAAATTGCATGCCAGTAGTCGTTGTCGAATCTCCCGCCAAGGCCAAGACGATCAACAAATATCTCGGTGACAATTTTACGGTACTGGCCTCTTACGGGCACGTCCGCGATCTGCCGCCAAAGAACGGATCAGTCGACACCGAAAATGAATTCGAGATGCTGTGGGAGGTCGATAGCGGCTCCAAAAAGCACATGAAGGCAATTGCCGACGCGCTGAAAAACGACAACGAGTTGATCCTCGCGACCGACCCCGACCGCGAGGGCGAGGCGATCAGCTGGCACCTGCAAGAGGCGCTGACGCTGCGCAAGTCGATCAAGAAAGACACGCCCGTCAGCCGTGTCGTGTTCAACGCGATCACAAAAACCGCCGTTACGGAGGCGATGAAAAACCCCCGCCAGGTCGACATGCCACTGGTGGAGGCCTATCTGGCGCGCCGCGCGCTCGACTATCTGGTTGGTTTCAACCTCAGCCCCGTATTGTGGCGCAAACTGCCCGGCGCAAAATCGGCAGGCCGCGTGCAATCGGTCACGCTGCGCCTGATTTGTGAACGCGAGATCGAGATCGAGGCCTTTCGCCCACGCGAATTCTGGACCGTGCGTGCGCTCGTCTCGACCCCGTCGGGGCAATCATTCGAGATCCGGCTGACGGAACTTGCCGGCAAGAAACTGGATAAATTCGATCTGGGGGATGCGACACAGGCCGAAATGGCTGTGCAGGCCGTGGCCAGCCGTGATCTGCATGTCGCCAGCGTCGAGGCAAAGCCCGCCGCGCGCAACCCCTCCGCCCCCTTTATGACCTCGACCCTGCAACAAGAGGCCAGCCGCAAATTCGGCATGGGCGCGCGCCAGACCATGAGCACGGCGCAACGTCTGTACGAGGCCGGTCACATCACCTACATGCGGACCGACGGCATCGACATGGCGCCCGAGGCGATGGAGATGACACGCGCCGCGATCGCGGACCGCTACGGCGACAAATACGTTCCAGACAAGCCGCGGATCTACAAAAACAAAGCAAAGAATGCGCAAGAGGCCCACGAATGTGTACGCCCCACCGATATGGCCAAGGATGCCGATGCGCTGAAACTCATGGATGGGGACCAGCGCAAGCTGTATGATCTGATCTGGAAGCGCACGCTGGCCTGCCAGATGGAAAGCGCGCGGATGGAGCGGACGACCGTCGACATCTCGAGCAAGGACAAACAGGTCACGCTGCGCGCCACAGGTCAGGTCGTCCTGTTCGACGGATTTTTGCGCGTCTATGAGGAAGGCCGCGACGATGTGGCCGATGATGACGACAAGCGCCTGCCCCAGATCGCACAGGGGGACGCGCTCGAAAAAGTGCCCGCCGCGCGCTATAGCGAGGAATTCGCAAAGGCCGCAGGTGCGGGCGACGACGATGTTGTGGACAGCGGTGACAAAGGCGCGTCCGGCATGCAGCGCAAGTCAGGCGCCATTCTGGCCGACCCCCACGCCATTCTGGGCGGTCAGCACCACACACAACCGCCCCCCCGCTATACCGAGGCGACGCTGGTCAAACGCATGGAGGAGCTGGGCATCGGCCGCCCCTCGACCTATGCCAGCATCGTTACCACCATTCAGGACCGCGGCTATGTCCGCCGCGAGGGCCAGCGCCTGATCCCCGAGGACAAAGGCCGTCTTGTCACCGCCTTTCTGGAAAACTACTTTCGCAAATACATCGGCTATGATTTCACGGCCGATCTGGAGGACCAGCTGGATCAGGTCAGTGCGGGCAATGCCGAGTATAAAAAAGTGCTCGACCGGTTCTGGCGCGATTTCTCGGCCTCCATCGCAGAGACGTCCGAGCTGCGGATCACGGAAGTGCTGGAGAAAATCAACGACGTTCTGGCGCCGCATCTGTTCCCCGCCACCGAGGACGGCAGCGATCCGCGCCTGTGCCCCAACTGCGAAATCGGCAGGCTGAGCATGCGCACCGCGCGGTCGGGCGGCGCATTCATCGGGTGTTCGAACTATCCCGAATGCCGCTACACCCGCCCCTTCGGCCCCCCCGACCCCGAGGCAGAAGCCTCTGCCATTCCGCCCGACGGCAAGCTGCTGGGCGAGGATCAGGGCGACGAGATCCGCGTCTTCAAAGGGCGCTTTGGTCCCTACGTCCAGCGCGGCCCACAGACCGAAGAAGTTCCCAAGCCGCCGCGCCAGTCGATCCCCAAGGACTGGCCCCCGGAGGAGCTGGAGCTGGAGCGCGCTGTCATGCTGTTGTCGCTGCCGCGCGAAATCGGCCCCCACCCCGAGGACGGCATCATGGTCTGGGCCAACATCGGCCGGTATGGTCCCTACCTCAAACATGCGCCGTCCACCTCGGACCGCGGGGGCACGAACGCCAATCTTGAGGGAATCGACGAGGTCTTTACCGTCGGCATGAACCGCGCCGTGCAGTTGCTGGCTGAAAAAGTTGCCTCACGCGGGGCGCGCGGCAAGGCCGCAGCCCCCCTGCGCGAGTTGGGCGAACATCCGACTGCGGGCGGCCCCGTGAACGTGATGAAGGGCAAATACGGCCCCTATGTGAAGTGGGAGAAGATCAACGCAACGATTCCCGACACGGTCGAGCCGGAAGACATCACAATGGATCAGGCCGTGCAGCTGATCGACGAGCGCGCAGAAAAAGCGGGCAAGAAAAAGCCCGCCGCCAAGAAGAAAGCCGCGCCCAAGAAAAAGGCAGCCCCAAAGAAAGCGGCTGCGAAAAAACCGGCGGCAAAGAAAAAGCCTGCCGCCAAGAAGGCCACTGCGGAAAAAACGCCGGAACGCGCCGCAGACACCGCGGCCGATTAACAACCGCAAAGCGAACGTGGCGCAAGCGAGCCGCAGTTTTCGCAAAACCACCTGACCGGTCCGCAAAATTCTTTGCGCGGACCGGCTCTTGTGGTTCTCTTGTTTCAAAACGAGCAGAAAAAAACGGGTTCAATAATGACAGTTTCACGCATAACGCGCCGGCATCTGCTGGGCGCGACAGGAATAGCTCTGGCCGCGCCCTCAATCGTTGCGGCAGAGCTCAATCCGGTCCCCCCCCTCAACCGTCACAACATGATGGGGTTCACCACCCAGCGCTGGCAGGATCATTTCGACACACTGGGCAAGGCGACGATCGTCGCTGACACCACATCGCGCGCATTGCATTTCTGGAGCGGGGACGGGCAGTTCTATAAGGTTTATCCGACATCTGTGCCCCGCACCGACGAGCTGACGAAACGCGGCTTTACGAAAATCATGCGCAAACGCACTGGTCCCGACTGGACACCGACGCGGTCGATGATGGAAGAAAACCCCGATTTGAAATATATGCCCCCCGGCCCGCACAACCCGCTGGGCAGCCATGCGATGTATCTGGGCTGGCCGTCCTATCTGATCCACGGCACCCATGATCCGCGCAAGATCGGGCGGCAATCCTCTAGCGGGTGCATCGGCCTGTATAACCGCATGATCGCAGAGCTGTTTGCGCTGGCGCCGGTCGGCACGCAGGTCCGCATCCTCTGACGACGGCTGTGCCGCAGTGCAGCGTCGCATTGACACGGCACCGGCGCGGGGTCACAACTCCCCCCATCACGCACAGATGAGGGGACAGGATACATGAAAAAAGTCTACGCAACCGCCGCCGAGGCCCTCGACGGGGTCCTTGAAGACGGCATGTTGATCGCATCGGGCGGCTTTGGCCTGTGCGGCATCCCCGAATTGCTGCTGGCCGCGATCCGTGATGCAGGGGTCAAGGATCTCACTTTTGCCTCCAACAACGCGGGCGTGGATGATTTCGGCATCGGCATCCTGCTCCAGACCAAGCAGGTCAAAAAAATGATCTCGTCCTATGTCGGCGAGAACGCGGAGTTCATGCGTCAGTATCTATCCGGCGAGCTGGAGCTGGAGTTTACCCCGCAGGGGACACTGGCCGAGCGGATGCGCGCAGGCGGTGCAGGCATCCCGGGTTTCTATACCAAGACCGGCGTGGGCACCGTGATCGCCGAGGGCAAGGATGTGAAGTCATGGAACGGTCAGGATTACATCCTCGAAGAAGGCCTGTTCGCCGATCTGTCCATCGTAAAAGCGTGGAAGGCCGACGAGACAGGCAATCTGGTGTTCCGCAAGGCCGCGCGCAACTTTAACCCCCCTGCCGCCACCTGCGGTAAAATCTGCATTGTAGAAGTAGAAGAGATCGTGCCCGTGGGCAGCCTTGATCCCGACCACATCCACCTGCCCGGCATTTATGTGCACCGCATTGTGCAGGGTGAGCACGAGAAACGCATCGAACAACGCACAACACGCAAGCGGGAGGACGCATAACATGTGGGACCGCAACCAGATGGCGGCACGCGCCGCACAAGAACTCGAAGACGGTATGTATGTGAACCTTGGCATCGGCATTCCGACGCTGGTGGCCAACTATGTCGGCGACAAGGACATCACCCTGCAATCGGAGAACGGCATGCTGGGCATGGGACCCTTCCCGTTTGAGGGGG
>ENA-ORXR01003099-ORXR01003099.1-marine-metagenome-genome-assembly--contig:-NODE-3099-length-15119-cov-7.542880_pt1 | contig 15119 bp, 2 predicted proteins | sample MGYA00237866_ERZ511479 | MGnify/ENA metagenome assembly ERZ511479 | reverse complement strand
TGGGCAGACGCCGCCCGAACCGCCCGCACCGTCATCGACCACCTGTCGGTGACGTCGGTCCTCCTCGCCGCCAACGTGCTCGTCTTTGGCGCCAACGTGGCGTCGCGCGGCGCGCTCCTCGCCGCCGGCGCCAAAATCAACGCGCCGATCCGGGCGGGCGCGCAGCTGTACCGCCTCGGCACGTCCATGTTCCTCCACGACGGGCTGTTGCACCTCGGCGCCAACTGCCTCAGCCTCTCCTCCCTCGGCCCGTCGGCGGAGCGGACGTTTGGGCGCCGCCGCACGGCGGTCGGGTACGCGGCGTCGGGGGTGGCGGCCGCCGCCGCGTCGGTGGCGTGGACGCCCTCCCCGGCGGTCGGCGCGTCGGGGGCGGTGTTTGGGCTGCTCGGCGGACTCATGGTGTACCTCGTCGTCAACCGGCGGTTCGTGCGCGGCGGCCGCGCGCTGCGCGCGCTCGCCATGGTCGCGGCCGTCAACTTGGCCTACGGCGCCATGCCGGGCGGGCGCGTCGACAATGCGGGGCACCTCGGCGGGATGGTGGCGGGCGCCGCGCTGGCGGTCGTGGGGGGGCCCCGGTATCGGCTCGTGCGGGGGCGCCTCGTCGACGTGCCGCTGGGGGTGGCCGCGTCGCGGTGGGTGCGCCGGCTGCTGTCGGGGAGGGGAAAGGGCGGGCGCCGCCGCCGCGGGCTGGGGTGGCGCCGCCCGCTCCGGGGGGGGGACTGGTGAGTCACCAGTGGTGACGCGCCTTGGCAGGGGAGACGCTCTCTGCGAAAAAACTAGGCAAGAAAAAAAAAAAATAGAAACAAAGCGTTGGCCAACGAGACGCCGCGGTCGCCCTGCTGGCATTCCGACTCGATCCGATTGGTCGAGGTCGCTGAAGCGAAATTGCCCCATGTCCAATTTGACAGCCCCCAGCCCGACGTGCCACGGTTGAAGCACGCCCCGGCCGACAGCACGGTGGCAACGCGGCGCCCGACCGCATCCGCTGGCTCGCCGGGTCCCGCAACCCCACTCGCACGCCGCCGCCTACCCACAACGCACGGCCGACGGGTGGCGTGGCGTCGCAACTTGCGGCCAGTGTGACGGTCGTTGGCGACACCGCTGGAGGGCCCTGAGCGACTTGACTCGCGCTTCCTTCTGTCCGTTGTCTTTTCTTTTTTCATCCTCCGTTGCTGTGGCCCCGCTCCCGGCGCTTTGACTCTCTGGTCGATCAAGCCGCTCGCCGTGCTGCTCCTGATCCCGTCAAGCTTGCCCGGACGCCTTCGGTCCCCTCTTTTCTTTTCCCTGCTTGCCCCCCGCGGCCATGGGGCGCGTCCGCACCAAGCGCCCGGTCGTCCTCCCGGCCTGGCTGACGTCGGCGACCGCGCCGATCGCGTCGGCCGCTGACGACGGGGCTCTCGAGGCGGCCCTGTCCGACTTTGGCCCGCCCTATGGTTTTGAGCGGTCCGAGGAGCGCTCCCTCTACTCATGGGTGGACGTGCTGAACCGGCTGGACGATGTGTTGGAGCGGTACGCCGCCGCCTCGCCGACGGTCGTTGCGACGCTGACGCGCCCGCTGCCACGCGAGGGCGGCGGCAGTGATCTTCCGTCACCGACCGCGCCTGCGGCGGGGGTGGCACCGTCACCGTCGCCGACCGAAGGGGGGACCCCGTCGGCAGCGGCAGCGGTGGCTACGGGCGCGGGCGGGTCCACCGCTGCCGCGACCGCCCCCGCGCTCGGCGGCGGCACTGCAGCCGGTGCGGCGTCGGCGGCGGGTGCGGGCGCGCCCGGTGGTGCTCCCCCCGGCGCCTCCTCCCCCCCCGGCGCCGCGCGCCCCGCCGCCCGCCCCGTCCCGTCGGACCGGCTGGCGGATTTGGCGCTCTCTGCCTCCCTCGCGCTCGTCCGCCACGCCACGTACGACACGAAAAACGTGTACAATAGCGTCGAGCATCTCGCCGCCCTCCTCTCCCACGGCCGCCCGGCGGTGGTGGTGCTCGCGCTCGAGACGCTCAGCGCGATGCTGACGCGGTCGCCCAAGCTGCGGACGACGCGAGCGCACGCCAATGCAGATTTGGCGCACCGGCTGCTCGCGCTGGCGGTCGGGTGGGGCGGCAAGGAGGCGGCGCTCGGCCTGGCCGACTGCCTCCGCCGCTCCCCGCGGGCCATCCGGGGCTTGTCCCCAGACGGTGCCAAGATCCACTTGGACTACTGCGAGGAGGTAGCGCCACCCCCGTCGGGCGGGGTGGGGGGGGTCGGCAGCCCACGGGCGGGCCCGGCGCCACCGCCGGGCGGCGGCGGCGGTGCGGTGCCATTGGCGGCGGTCGGCGGCGGCGGGGCTGCAGCCTCTGCAGCCGCCGCCGCGGTCGCCATTGGCACGGGGGGGCCCCCCCCCCCCCCGCCCCCGAGCCGGTCCAAGGACTGGACAACGCTCATTGTCGATGACGTGTCGGCTCTCCCTGCGGACGAGGCTGAGCTCGTCGGCGCCTATGCAGACGGCCTGCGCATGCAGCGTGGCTCCCGCTTCCAACTCCTCGCGCTCGTCCGCGTCGCGCGCGCCTTTCGTGGCGGCGTCGACGCCCGCCGCCGGGCAGCGCGGGTGCGGCTGCTCGCGCTCGCGACGCTCTCCCAGATGCACGTCGGGCCCGACACGCTCGCCGCGCCGTTTGCGGCCGAGCCGGAGCTCGTCGCGCAGATTGCGTTGATTGCGTGCGCGCCCGACGGGGGCGCCACCGCCGCCGCCGGGGCGGCGGCGGCAACCGACGCGGACGCTGATGCCATGACCGTTGATGCGGGGGCGGCGCCGGCGGCACCGCCGGTGGCCGGCCGGGGGGGGGGCGTCCGGTCGGTGGCGCCGCCGGCGAGCGTGGCGTCGACCCGTCCGCCCGTCCGCCGGCGCCGTGGCGGGTCGGGGGCGCTCGGTGGGGCTGCTGCGGCAGCGTCGATGCGCATGTCACGGGAGTCGATGGGCGCAGGCGCGGCCACGGGGGCGGCCGCGGCCGCGGCTCTGGCGGCGGCGAGGAATTCGGCCGATGCCCCAGGCAACGCCGACGTGATTGCGGCCATTGAGGCGGACCTGCGTGGGGAGGTGGTCGACCTCGTCGACGTTGCCGACGGGTCCGACGCGGCCGCCGACGACGGGCCTGACGACGGCGGCGGCGCTGGCGGTGGTGACGATGGCGACGGCGGGCGTGAGGAGGATGGCCAAAACGAGGGCCTCGACGACCTCCCCCGCAGCCTCCGCATTGCCGCCCTCCGCTGCCTCACGGCCATCCTCCCAGACCGGTCGCGGATGTCGCAGGTCCAAGCCGCCGCCGGCGTCAGCTCCCACCATGGGAGCCTGCCGACGCTCCTCCGTTCTGAAGTCGCTGCGCTGGTCGGCGCGGCCGTGAATCCGCCCGTGCCCCCGCTGCCGCCCTTTTCGCCGCCCCCGCCCGTTGCTGCTGCTGGGCGGGAGCGGGAGGGGGGGCCTCCGGGCACGGGGCCGGCCACGGTGGCGGGGGTGAGGGACGGCCTCGCGCGCGTGTGGAATGCGCGCGCGCGGGAGGCGGCGGCGATTCTGGGCGCGGGCCTCGACCTTCCCCCGGCAGAGGGGGAGGAGGGCGCGCCGGCGGGGGCGGGCGGTGACGCCATGGACGTGGACGGGGGGGCGGCGGCGGCCGACACGTCGACCGCTGCCGCGGCTGCGAGTGAAGCAGCCACGGCCGCGTCGGCCGCGACCAGGGCGGCGGGCGCAGCAGACGCGGCGGCGGCGGCGGCAGCGGGCGCGGCGGTCGCGGCGGCGGACGCGGCGGCGGCAGTCGCCAACGCTGCACCTGCCGCCGCCGCGGACACCGCGGCCACCGAGTCGCCCACCGCCGCCGACACGGCGGCGGCGGCGGCCGTGGCTGCCGCTGACGCTGCCGCTGCGGTGGACGTCCTCGCTTCCGACGCTACGGAAGTCGAGCTTCTGCCCCGCTCGTCGGTCGCCGAAGCCGCCCTCTCCCTCGTCCACTGCCTGGCCTGCTGCCAGGTGGCGCCGCACCTGGTCCCGGCCGGTGTCGTGCAGGCGCTGCTGCCGCTGGTCGGCGACCGTGACCCGGCGCATGGCCGTATCGTTGCGCTTGCCGTGCGCACGCTCGAGGCGCTTGTCGAGAGCACATCACCGTCGGCCGGGGGGGCCGTGTTCCGCGACGCAGGGGGGGTGACGGCCGTGGCCGACCGGGTGGTGGTGGAGGTGTACCACCGGCGGGCGCTGCTGTTTGGGCGGGCGCCGCTAGAGAAGGGCGTCGGGGTGACCAGTGGAGAGAACAGCGCGGCTGTCTCTGCGCCGCCTTCGTCGGTAGAGGCGGACGCCGACGCGGTGGCACCTGTTGTGTCCGCGTCCGCGGCCGCCGACGCCGGAAACGACGCCGACGCTGGCATTGACGCGTGGGCTGACTCGGAAGAGGCCGACGAGCGGGTGGAGGTGGCGGCGCTCTCTCTCCGCGGCGAGTCCCGTCCGCTCTACGCCCGCCTCGCCGCCGCATGCATGACCGCCGAGGAGGCGGTGCGGTACCCCGCGCCGTCTTCCTCGGCCGCCTCGCGGGGCCTCTTGCCCCACTCCCAGTGGGGCCTCCTCCGCGCGCTCCTGCGCCTTATGTCGATGGCGCCCGCGGCAGGGGGCTCCCACGCGCGGGAGTTGGCGGAAGGCACCCTCCCTCGCGCTCTGCGGCGGCTGCTGGCGCGCCCCTTTTACTTTGGCGGCAGCCTCTTTGCGGCGGCGGCGGCGACGATGGGGGACATTGCACACGCCGAGCCGACGGCCACGCAGCTGCTCGTCGACGCGGGCGTGTCTGCGGCGCTGCTGCGCTCCGTGACTCTCGGCCTACCTCCTTCGGGGGAGGCCGTCCGATGTGTACCGTCGGCGCTCGCTGCCATCTGCCTGTGCCCGGCGGCGCTCGGCGACGTGTGGCGCGCGCAGCCGCTCCTGCCGTACATGAAGCGGCTTGCGAGCCCATTTTACGGTCGCGCCATGCACGGTGACGCGCCAATGAGCATTGGCGGCACGCTCGACGAGCTCGTCCGCCACGTCCCTTCGTTGCGCGCCGACGGGACGGCGGCGCAGGTGGCGTTTTTGGAGACCGCCACGAGCTTTGTGGTCGCCTCGCAGTCGTGGTTGTTTGTGGCCCCTCGGGCGGGGGAAACGGCATCCTCAGAGGCGGCGATGCCCGAAGCGTCTGCGGCGACGGCAGCGCCGTCTGCCCCGTCACACGCGGCGAACGGTGGTGCCGACAGGGCCGACGGGGGGGACCCAGCGGCTGCCGCCGAAGCGGCTGACCGGCGGGAGCGGGCACGGGTTGAGCGTCACGCATTTTCCCGTGCCGACGCTACCCTGTCGGCATCGGTCGTGGAGACGACGCCGACGCTCGGGACGTTGCTGCCAACGGCGACGGCCGCCACCGACGCTGACGTCGACGCCACGGCCGCGTCGCCTATGGACACGAGTGGTGGCGGGGCGGACGGGACCCCGTCGCGTCCAACGTCCCCCGAACCTTTTTCGCCCCACAAAACGCTCGGCGCGGCGGCCTCCCCCCTTGTTGCCGAACTCGTCGCCCTAGACAAGATGCGGTTGACAGCCGCCAACCTCGCGGCCCGCCTCGCGGGCCTCACCCCGTCGTCGGCGGACGCTCGGACCGGCCTCATGACCGCTAGCACCGTGGAGCGGCTGATCTCCCTCCGCCGAGCGCCGGCGTTGGCTGTTGTCACCCCCGCCCCGCTGGGCGCACCCGCCGCCCTTCGGCTGTCGTCGGCGCCGACGGCGAACGCCGTAACGGGGTCGATCACCCACGCGTTGCGCTCAATGGTGGCTGCGAGCAGCCCGCAGGCGGTGATGCGGGTGGTGCTCCGCGGCGTTTTCGACGCGCTGCGGGAGGACGTGGTGGATTTGCTCGAGGCGATTGGCCGCCTCGACGGGCGGGGGTTTGGGGGAGAAGTCGGGCTGCTATTTGGTGCGTCGGGCGCACACTCGCCGCCGCTGCTGTTTGACTCGGCGGCCGTGCTGGTGTTGCCAGAGGAGGCGGGCGGGGGGGACGGTGCGGCCGCACCAGGGGGTGCGGGCTCTGCGGCTGCCGCGCCTGCTGCGCAGGGGGCGGCACCGTCGCCGCCGTCGCCGCCTGCTGCGCCCGCTGCCACGTCATCGCCGCCTCCCCCTGAGTCTACCCCGCTGCGCAAGACGACGGCAGCTGCGGCAGCGGCGACGGCAGACGGCACGCCCAAGAAGAGCCCCAAGGCACCGCCCCAAAAGCCCCTTCCCCCGCCCCTCAGCCACGCTGACGCGCTGCGGGTGCTCTCTGCTGCCGCCCGGCGGTTGCGCGTCTGCATGACCGTCCTGACGGGCTTGTTTAATCTCTCACGCGGTCCGTCTCCGGTCGTTGACGCGTGGGAGGCAGCGTCTGGCTCGGCCATCGTGGCGCTTGTCGGCGCCGCCGACCGGGCGGTGCGTACGCTGCTCGCCCGCTCCTATACGGGGCTGGCGGTGGCGACCGCCGACGATGGAGACCTCCACTCTGCGCACGTGTCGGTCGCCACGGACGGCGGGGCCGGCACGATGGACGCCGCCGCGGGGCGGCTGGTCGCGACCAAGGTGGCTGAAGCGGCGGGGCTGTCGCCGGCCGACACGGCGGACGTGCTCTCGGCGGTGCTCTCCACCAGGGTGCCCGCAGTCGAGGCCGGTGGCGGCCGCGCAGAGTTGGCAGGCGCCTCGTGGTCGCTGGCCACGCTGGTAATTGTCAACGAACGCTTTTTTGGGTGTCTCTTTGCCCACATGGTTTCAGGCGGCCGGCACACGACGCCGGGCCGATCGTCGGCGCGGTCGCGGGCAACGGGCGCTTCCATCGGCCGCGTGCTGACGCTCCACGTCGCCGCCGCCGAGCCGCTGTGGGCGGCGGCGGTGGCGACCGCAGGCGGCGGCTCCGTGGCGGCCGCGTGCGACTACCTGCGGGGTGTCGCGGGGTTGATCCGCGAGTGCATTTACGATTCGTCGCGCCGATTGACGCACGCGGCGGTCCTGCAAGCGTTTCTGGCCGCGGGCGGGGCGTCGCTCCTCCGCCGCGTCGCGCGCATCGGCACTCTCCTGACCGTGGCTGCTGGGGAGGCCCCGCCGCTGCCGGTCCAGGAGGAGGGCGCAGGGGTGGCGGCAGCGGCAGCACCCTCACCGCCACCGTCCCAGGCGACTATCTTGCCGCCGCTGTCGCCGTTTGCGGTAGCGTACGTGGCCGCTACCAAGGCCGTGGTCGCAAAGGGGCAGGCCACCCGGTCGGTAACGGCAGCGGGTACCGACGCCGGGCTCGGCGCGCCGGCTTCTGTCGCTGCTGCCGTCGCCGCTGCGGGCGGGGCGAGGATGGAGGTGTCACCCGCCGCGTCCGCCAGCGACGGCGCCAAGGCGACGGCACTCCCCACCTTGTCGTACACCGACATGGCGGCCATGGACGTGGCGGTCGCGGCCACCGCTGCCGCCGTCTCCGACCGCTCTCGCCGGTACGTGGTGCAAGCGGCGGCGATGGACGCCCTCTCGGCGGTCGTGGCACTCGCGTCCGCCCTCGCCGTTTGCGATGAGCTCCCCGCGGGCTCGGTGACCCCAGGTGCTCCCGGGTCGTCTGCAACCGTGTGGCTGCCTGACGAGTTGCACCGCACCGCCCAGACGGTGGCGATGCAGCTGCTCGGAGAAGTGCTCAGCTCGCCGCCCCACCTGCTCGTCGACGCGACGCGGCCGGCACTGCTGCCGGCACTGACGTCGTCCCTTGAGGCCATCTCCAAGAGCGCTGCGGCAGACGCGGCGTCGGCGCGAGAGTCGGAGAGCCGCATCCTGGCCGACGCGGCGGCCAATGCGCGGGGTGGGTCCGCAATAGGCACTCCTGGTGGAGCAGGTGCCGCCGCTCGTGGCGCGAGCGCTACCGCCGGCCGCCTTCGAGGTCGGAGCCAGGAGGCTTTTCTCCAGCGCATGATGTTGGAGACCGGCTTCCTCCGCCCGCCGGCGTTGCCGCCCGTCGCAGGGGCAGCGGGCACGGCGGCCGGTGCTGCAGCGGCGGGTGCAGGGGCGCGTGCAACGGCGCCGGCTCCACCCCCACCACCGCCCTTTGTGCCCGACGCGACCAGCCTCAGCAGCCTCGTGTACATGGGCTTCTCTTCAGCACACGCGACGGCAGCGCTGCGCCACGCATCGGGCTCACGGGGGGGGATTGAGGTCGCCCTCGACTGGCTAATCACCCATCCAGAGCCAGAAGGCGACGCCGACGCACCAGAGGGGGGAGACGCCGGCGGTGCAAGCAATGCCGACGCTGCCTCAGTGTCGGGTGCGGCGACCGACGGGAACGCGCCCTCGGCGGCGCCTTCGGCGCCACCAGCGCCGTCGGCTGCGGGGGCAGCAGCTGGTGGCGGCGATTCGCCGGCATCCGCACCCGCGTCGGCGGCCTCCCCACCAGCGGGGCCACCGCCATCTGCGGATGGGAGCGCGGCAGCTGCTCCCACGGGGGCCGCGCCAGCGGAGGCGAACGACACAGAGGCGGCCAGCGAGGCGGTGGCAATGCTTTCGTCTGTCGCTCTAGCATCCGGTTCCGCGATGGAGACTGGGGCGGAGGCGCCATCTACTGCGAACGCGCCGCCCAGTACGGATGCCTCGGCTGACGGCATTGCGCCCGTGCTGCGGCCTGCGGCAGCGACGCGCGGGGCCGGCGCGCCGGCAGCGTCGACGGGCGACGACGCCGAGCCTGACCCCACCCCCGCGGGCGCTGCGTCCGACGGCCCGTCGGCAGGCGCCGCCAAGACTGGCAAGGGCAAGGGCAAGAAACCCGACAACGACACCGACGATCAGGTGGTCGAGCCCCCCCCCCACAACCTGGACGTCACATGCAGCGCGGCGCTCAAAGAGGCAATCACCACCGAAACGGGCCAGCTGCGGACGGCGCTCAACCGGCGGGCAGAGGGAGGGGCGCAGCTTTCGCGGTCGCGCTACGACGCCCTGCTGGCGGCGTGCGTGTCGGTGGCGGGCGGGACGCTCGTCGCTGTGGGGGGAGGTGGCGGCGCTGCGCCTGGCAGTGCCACTGCGTCGCGGCCGGCGACCCCTGGTACGGGCCCGACGCTGGCGTCGGCGGCGTCTGTGCGTCCGTCGCTGTCTGGCGGTGGTGGCGGTAGCGGTAGCAGCGGTGCTGGCAGCGGCGGCGGGAACGACAGCCGTAGAGGCAGCGGTAGCGGTAGCGGCGGTGGTAGCGGCGGCGGTAGCGGCGGTGGTAGCGGCGGTGGTAGCGTCACTGGGAGCGGCAGTTGTAGCGGCAGTGGCAGCGGCAGCGGCATTGAAAACGGTGCGCCCGCGACGCCAGCGACACCTGCCTCAGGCGCGCTCTCGCGCCAAAGCAGTGGCCGCTCGGCGCCAGACTCGGACAGCGGCGCTGCGCCTCTCCCCGACCGGCCGTCAGGCCGTTCGCATGCATCATCAACGCTCGGCTTCCGCGGCCGCCGCATGATGGTGTCCGTGCCCAGCCCACTGGGTAGCGCAGCTGGTGTCACCGCCGTGGCAATGGCGACTGGCACCGGTACTGCTGGCGGGTCGGCTGCCTCGTCGGCCGACAAGCGGTTGCCCCTGTCATCGGATGTCGCCGCTGCCTATCGCGCCCATTTCCTCTCCCGCCTGCAGCCGGTTGTGCAACTGGCACTCGACGGTGGCGGCGCAGCGGGTGCCGCCGCCGACGCCCCATTCATCGCTGTGGAACTGCTGCTGGTGCTCGGCCGCAACGACGCGCTGTCTCGGAGCGCGATGCGGCGTCACGCGGACCGGGTCGTCACCGCCCTTCGATCGTGGCTGGCTGTCCCCGCCGCGCCTGAGGGAGAGGGGGAGGACGAGGCGGCCGCCGCCGCGCTGGCCGCCACCGCCCACACCACGTCGATATGGGCACATTATGGTGCCGCCAACGTGCGGGGGGCGCTCGCGGAGCGGGGTGCCGCCGCCGCCGCGGCTGACTACCTGAAGGCGCTGGCTGCGGCGCCGCTTCCGCCTCCGCCACTACCGCCGCCGCGCACGCGGCGGCGGTCGTCGATGGGCAGCGATGCCTTGGCAGCTGCCGCCGCAGCCGCCGCCGCCGCCTCGGACGCCGACGCACTCGGCGCCCTCCGCCGGGCCGTCGCCCGCAAGGCCGAGTACGCCCGTGCGACCGTGTGCTTGTTGTTGTTGGACGCGCTTGTACGCAACGCCAAGGCCGACCATACGTCGGCGGGGGATGCGGCCATGAAGGCAGTGAAGGCGCTGTTGCCCCCAGCTCCTGCAGCGCCGGCGCCTGCAGCCGCGGCCTCCTCGGGGGGTGACAGTGGCGCGGAAGGGGGGGGCAGCAGCGGGGAAAAGCGGAAACGGAAACGCCGTCGCGGCAATGGCACTTTCGTCGTGGCGCCGCCGCCGCCGTCGGCGTCAGCGTCGGCGTCGGGTCGAGGAGGCGGCGCCGCGGTCGCACCAGCGGCAGCGGCGACGCAGGACGCAGATGGGGACGCGGCGATGGGATTGTCATCCATGGGTGGTGGTGACGGTGGGCAAGGGCCCGAACGCCGACCTGCTAGCGGTGGGGCAGAGGCGGGCTCTGGCAACCGTAGTGGCAGCGGGTTAACAGGGGCCAAGGAGCTGGGTGCTGCGTTGGCGGCCGCAAGCGGTAGCGGATCCAAGGCGGCGAGCGGTAGTGGTGCCAAGGCGGCAAGCGGTAGTGGCGCCAAGGCGACGACCTCTCCCGCCGAGGAGGTGGCTGCGCTTGAAGCGGCGGACACGGCGGCAATTGCTAAACTTCGCCGCTCCCTTTCTTCCGCCCAGGAGCGCAAGGCTGCGGCCGTCCGGCGGGCGGTGGCGGAGACCACCCCCTACGCTCCGCCGCTCTCGGTCCTTGCTAAGGTGCCGTCCGCAGCCGTGGCATCCATCTCGCTGTCGGAACTGCTGCAAACGGCCGTGTCCTTGCTACCGCGGTGGGCGGCCGAGCCTGCCGCCTCGGACGTACTGCTGGCGCTGTTGCAGCTGATCATGTCGCTGACCGAGGACGAGGATCTGGCCAAGCGCTTTTTGGCCGCTGATGGGGTGGCCACGCTCCTCAGCTTGCCCGCTCTTGGCTGGCCTGCCGCGGGAGGCACCGTCGGTGTGGCCGGAGGTGGCGGCAGCCAGCCCCCCCGTGCTGTGGTCCGTTCCATCCTCAGGCACGTGGCAGAGGACAAGGCGACGCTCGAGGAGGCCATGTCGACGGACATCCGCTCGCTCATTGCATCCAACCGTCGGTCTTCGAGCAGCTACGCATTCAACATGCGGGCGCTGTTGTCCCAGGCAGCACCGCTCGCGGCGCGGCACATGGGTGCCTTCACTGCGGCGGTTGCCCTGGCGTGCCGCCTCCGCCCGCCGCCCCACCGTGACGGCACCGCGCCTGCGGTCGAGGCGGTTGTGGACCTCCCGTTGACGCCCGGGCAGCTGGCCGACCAGCGCCGGGCGCGGCCCAACGTGACGCGGGTCGTCGACGAGCTCGTACGGGCGCTCGGGCCGCCGCCGCCGGGGGCAGAGCGGGGGATGGGGAAGCACGGGGCGGGCGTGGTGTCTCCAATTTCGCCCACCCGGCGGGGAGGCAAGGCCAAGGCCGCTTCCAAGGTCGCCAAACACGGCGGGGGCGCGGGCGGCGGTGTGCAACCGGACGGTGCCCTGCCACTGGCCTTGGCCAGCGAGTCGGGGGTGGCGGCGCTCGTGGTCCGACCGGTCGGCGTGCGGGGCCTACCCGCTTTTGCCCTGCGAATGCTGACCGAGCTCGTAGACCTGTCACCCACGTACGGGTCGGCGGTGTCGGTGGCTCGGTCACCCGTACCGCCGCCGGCCGCCCCGGCGGCTTGCGGCAAGTCGAGCACTCGTGCCTTGGTCGCCCCGCCGCCGCCGCCGCCGCCGCCGCCTCCCATGCCACCGGCAGAGGATGTGGCGATGGAGGACGAAATTCAGCCGGTGGGTCGGTCCAAGCCGGCGCCTCCCGCCGCTGCGTCCGCAGCAGCAGCAACGACTCCCGCCGACGCCCGGCCGAGCGCCCTCGCCTATGTCCTCGCGGAGCTCCTCCCCGTCCCGGCTGCGGCGGATAAGGCGTCAACGCCGCTCGGGCGGCTGGAGCGGGCAGCTGCGGAGGAGACGGCGCGGGCCGCGCGGGACCTCTTCTCGGCCCTCTGCGTGCGGGCAGCGGCAATGCCCGCTGTCCGGCGGGTGGCAGACAAAGAAGATGCCAAGGCCGCCGGGGCCAAGGGCCGCGGCAAGGCGGATGGCAGCAAGGCCGCCACTGCTGCGAAAGTCATCGCGGACGTTGCTGCAGCCATTGCTGCCGATGCCCCCTCTCCGACCGATGGTCCTGCTGATGGTGGTGGCGGCGGTAGCGGCGGCAGCGGCGGCGCTGTCATTGACGAGCGCACGGCGCCGTTTTTGGCGTTGGCGGCTGCCGCCGAAGCCGAAGCCGCTCGCCGCCCCGCCCCCCGCGTCGGTGCTGTCCACGCGCTCGCCACGTGCGTGCCACCGGCGTCCGGCGCTGTCGCCGGCGTCAATGCGGGCGCCCCTGCCTTCCGCACTGTGCTGAGGGGGCTCCTCGATGCGGGGGTGGCCAACGCCCTCGCCCACTGCCTGGACCGGATGGACGTGGCCGCGTCTGGCAACGCAGAGTGCGTCAACGCGGTGCTGCGTGCGATTGAGGCGCTCGGCCAAGCGGCGAGTGTAGCGGCTGCGGGCGCCGCCGGGGGGGCAGCGGGCCACGGTCAGGGGCACCTCCACCACCACCATCACCACGTCATCCACGCGCATCCCGGGCATCCGATGGCGACCGTCGGGGGCTTTCCCATCAATGTGATGGGCGGCGGCGATGGCGCGGGCGGCTTTGACGACATGCAGATGGGCCTGGAGGGCGTCTCCCGCGCGCTCGACGGGATGCTCGCCCGTATGGGCGGCGGCACCGTCCCGGTCGGCGGCGCCGGTGGCGACCCGGAGGATGGCCTGGGTGTGGAGGCGGCTGACGTCAACTCGATGGTCGCCATGCTGGCCGCCCAGGCGGGGGAGGACGACGTTGGCGAGGAGAGTGCGGACGATGGGGCCGACGAGGGGGTGGACGAGGAGGATGACGAGGAGCTGTCGGGCGATGAGGAGGGGGACGGCGGGCTGGACGGCGGGGGGGGGTTGGATGAGGAAATCCCGGAGGAGGAGGCCTGAGGGACGTCGAGGGCGTGTGCCTCACGGTTGGCTGGGGCTCGCCGAGTGCCACTTTCTCTTCAGGCTGCGTGCTCGTGTGTTTCCTACCATGGTTGCATGGTGTTGTTTCTTTTCTCTTCGATGTTTTTGGTGAGAACTTTGTCGTTTCTTATTCTGTTCTTTTTCAACTGTTGTTGCCCTTTCCACCTACTTTCGGGTTCCGTAGGACCACCTGTTCTCGCCTTGCCTTGAGCGACCGGACCTTGCGTTTATCTTCCATCTCCTTAACAGAACAGACCAAATCGCAGCCACGATGCCACCCCGCCCCACACCAGTCCCCATTGGTCCTTGGCACCCGGCATATGGGTGCCCCACCCATCGCCATGGCCGACAACGACAACATTCATCGTTCTGGCGTAAGCGGCCGGTTGAAGCCGCCTGGTCGGTTCATGTACTGCCGATGTTTGCGCAACCGCCGCACCTTCGCACCACTCACGTCCGTCCCCTCCACGTGCTTGCCCTGTGTGTACAGCAGGAGAGGTTCAGTGAAGCCGGGGAAAAAGCAACACGGACATCCAGAAACGGCCAAAGCGACACGGGTGGCAGAGACCAAACGACATGCGAGCGTCAGTATCGGCACGTGCATGGCGGGACCCGTGGCAGGACCCACAACTCTGGTAGACTCGGTGCCCAGCAACACCCGTGTCCATGGCGGCGGGAGAGACGCGGATGGCCATGTCGCGACGGGCTGTCCAACCAAACAAGAGCGGAACAGGCGGGAGGCGAGAGCACCCAGGCGGTGAGAACACGTGCATAGGAGAAAAATAAGACAAGGAGTGGAACCTGCACAAGCACCATCACCACGCGACTCTACACGGTGATCAACCGCCACCACAACCGACGCGCCAACCAAGACACACGCTCACGCAGCAGAGGCGGAAGCACACCACGTACCTGCGTCGATTCAAAGCCCGTGGGCAGGCCCATGGCCGCCATCATGGCCGCCTCTGCCGCCGCTGCATCCTCCTCTTCCGGCGGCGGCGGCGGCGGCGGCGGCGGGGGAGGCGGCGGGGGTGGCGGCGGCGGCGGCGGCGGCGCCGTTGACGGAGACCAAGGCGCCGCCGCCGCCTCTGACGATGGCGGCGGCGGCGGGGGAGGGGGAGGGGGAGGGGGGGGCGGCGGCGGAGGCGGTGGAGGGGGCGGGGGGGGCGCCGTCGCTGCCGCACCAGCCCACCGGTCGCCCTCGACGGCACCCGGCGGCGGCGGCGGCGGCGGGGACGGCGGCGGCGGCGGCGGCGGCGGCGGCGGCGGCGGCGGCGCACGCGACGGCGGCGGCGGTGGCGGGGCGCCCCGCGCCGGCCGCGACGGCGCCGGCCGCGCCGCCCCGACCCGCGGGGGCACCGACCACGACGCGCCCGACCGCGGCGGCGGCGGCCGCGACGGCCCGGCCCGCACCGGCCCGGGCCGCGGCGGCGGCGTCGAGAGGCGGATGCGCTTGGCCGGCGGCGGCGCCATGGCCGATGGACCAGGGGCGGCACACGGCAACAAAAACGGCCGCCCAAACACCGCCCGTCGGCCGAGGAGCCGCGCAGCAGGCGGCCGCGTCGACCGGCGGGCGGCCGGCGGGGGACACGCCTTGATGACGGGGGCGGCCGCCGTGACGCGACGCGCGGTCGTCGTCGGGGCGCGCGCACACGCGGCGCGGTGCTGGGGCCGAACCCGCAGAGCGCCGCAGTGTAGTTGACCCCACCACCCAACCGTGCGCACGGCGTTGCGCGTGCAAGTCCCCGCCCCTCCCCGCGTTTTGTGGCTGGAGCATCGCCCCCGGCGGGGGCCACTCGCAGCGCCCCAATCCACCACACACCCCCCACGACCGATCCAGCCGTCCGCCACCCACGGGCGCGCGCCGGGTGGCACCCCGCCCCCCCCCCCCCCCACGGGGGGATCCGCCACGCGCCGCCCCGCGGCC
>ENA-ORXR01003097-ORXR01003097.1-marine-metagenome-genome-assembly--contig:-NODE-3097-length-15123-cov-9.731291_pt1 | contig 15123 bp, 8 predicted proteins | sample MGYA00237866_ERZ511479 | MGnify/ENA metagenome assembly ERZ511479 | reverse complement strand
TATTTGGTAAAAAATGACGCCATTATATTGAAAATTTCTTTCTTATAAACTAAGGTAGGTATAATAACTTAATCCAATCACAGGATCTAATTACTTAAGAATATGCCTTCATAATAGAGGAAGCTGCCAAGTGGAAAGACTTAATAGGACAAAGCATTTGGTATGGATTACAAACGAAATAGAAAGCATGGGATCTTCTTGCTATTAAAATCTGATAGTGAATTCAAGTATGCTCAACAACTCAATTCAGCTTTGCAGTATGCAGGGCTTGATAGTTCTATAGTGGTCTATCTGTACCCTTATGACTTTCAGAAGATCATTGATGAGAAGAGGGAGAAGTATTCTAATTAGTTAATACCTCTTTCCATCCTAATGAGCCTTTACAGACTTGTAAAGTTCTATTATTCGCATTAAAGTATATAAGCCCTTCTTCGGTGCTTGTACAAGTTGGAGGGATTATTAAGGGAGTTAATTTTGCTGTTTCAGTAATATGTAAAGTGCCGTTAATTCTTAATAAATCATTATCAAATTCTCCGTAAATGAGAGGGGTGTCATTACCAGTTAAAAAACCACATTCATTAGGAATTACATCTATATAAAGTCTATTACTCGCATCAGAATTTAAGTTTGATGGCCCTGCACCATAACCTATTACTACATTATTAGAACCAGTTTGATTGGTAAATCCAGAGTATGTTCCAATGAAGGTATTTGAATTTCCAGATGTATTTGACCATCCAGATTCTTTCCCTAAGAAACTGTTTCTATAACCAGAACTATTTGAAGTTCCAGTAAAGGGTCCAATAAAGCTATTTGAGTATCCATCAATATTTGATTTGCCAGAGGCGACTCCTATAAAAGCTATTATGATTTCCAATAGTATTACTCTTACCAGCGTCATTTCCAAAGAAGCTATTAGAACTTCCTGTAGTATTTGAGTTTCCAGAAGATTTTCCGATGAAACTATTATCTCTCCCAGTAGTATTAAATGTTCCAGAAAGTACACCAAAGAAGCTATTAGAACTTCCAGCAGTATTTGAATGCCCAGCGGAACTTCCAAAGAAGCTATTAGAGTTGCCTGTAGTATTATATGCTCCTGAAAATTGCCCAAAAAAGTTATTATGACTTCCTGTGGTATTTGAAGTGCCTGTCAATGTTCCTATGAAAACATTACTATTCCCACTATCCAAATTCAGCTTCCCTTCAATCTTAGCATCTTGATTACAAACATCAAGTCCATAATTATATTGAGAGAATAGTATAGTAGAAAAAAATAAAATTGAGATAGTAATGATTGTTTTCATTATTGTTCATTTATAAGTTACGAAATAGTGGAGATTGTTCTTGCCTCTAAAGTAGTATATTCTTTTATTCTGGCATCCCATTTTACATACTTTAATTATGGTCACTTAATATTAAAGCTGCCAAGCATTGGACCTATTCCATATGGTTCTAAATACGGACTAAGTAATGTCTGAGAATATACTTTGCCGATCATTTAGTATAAAAGTAATTTATAAAGATAAGTCTGGTAAGATTTATATTGCTGATTTAATCAGTCGCGTTGTTCAGATGAGGTTAGTTAGGAATGAGAATTTGCAAACCCTCATGAAAATTTGGAAAATACTATTTTTTCCATTTATAGTCTGTCTAAATTTTGGTAAGTTTAGACATATAGCTGTGTCTGTATTAAAGAAAAAGGCTCTTAGTCAAAATTCGCAGGTTCCATTTTAAACACTCCAAAATGATAATATGTCTCTCATGAATAATTAAGTATATTCTTGTATCCCTTTGCAACACTTTTGATCCTCCGTATTTTATGTTTAACCTTTCTATATATGCATTCGTTGATAATTGATAGAAGTAATTGCAGATAGTCAATGCAGAGAAGCCTTACTTTGTTTCCCAGTCTTCAGTTTTAATACACGGGTTAGCTATTTAATATACAGAAGTAAAAAGCCATTTAAATGTTGCCCGACGTTTGTTTTTTCAATAGCACATATCTAAGCGATATCGATTACAAAACTATGGCCCTAAGTATAAATATGTCTTCACCTATAATAACCTGGATCGTATACACGCCTGCTGATAAATGCAGGCTACTATCTGCCATATCGAAGTGATATTCACCAGCGTCATGATCCCTGCCTACTGATGCTTTCGCTAATTTGCCAGAACTATCATAGACTCTGATGGACACTTTAGATTGATGCGGAAGAGAATATTGGAGATGGATATTACCTACAGATGGATTTTCCATCAATTTGACAATTGACTTTTCATTTACTGAAGGTGGTCTCTCTTTGAGGCTCAGGCGAGTTACTATCCTGACTTGGTGCCCAGCATCACTAAGCTCATAATGGCGGTAGATACCCTCCGCATCAGCAGACTGCTCGCCCACAGTGATCGCCTCACCGATGTAGGCCGATACCTCCCTGTTCTGATTCAGGTACCAACTACCGTCCTCTCTGATAGTCACATAAGAATTAACGGGTATGTCATTGAGTTCAATTATGTTACCGCCTGGCCACTGGACACTGATGGATGTCATAGTGTCAATATCTCCTAATCCAAAATGCGTGATGGCCGAGGCATGAGATAGATAACTGGAGCCACCATCTACCTCTCTCACCAATGATCTACTTCTTGCATTCACCGTAATTCTAGACCCATATCCGTCCCTGGTGGATGGACTGCCCTCCAGCTTTATTTTAATCCAATTACCTGAGTTGAATCCTTGATTTTGATATATCGCGGTGCGGTAATCTTCTTCTTTAAATTTTGTAACAGACGCGAATAAAAGATCATTGAGTCCGTCATTATTGAGATCAGAAACTAACAGGCCCCGCGATCTAATACCATTGGCTATGCCATACGCCATCGAGACGTCTTGAAAATATCCATCCTGCGAGCCCAGAAAAAGTCTGTTCTCATTATTCTGATGATCCGCCTGGATGACCTGCCCATTAGCAATGATCAGATCAAGATAGCTATCATTATTTATATCTGAAAAGACAGCTCCCCAGCTAGTGCCATCAGCATTACCTACCGCTTTTTGATTAGCTACGTTATTAAAAATAGCTGAGGCCTGGTCATTTTCTAACAGTATATTTTCAGCGATGTTAGTTAGGTAGTAATCTAAATCAAGATCCTCATCATAATCGCCAATGGCAACGCCCATACCATTAATACGCGCATCAGCATTTAGCTCTGCAGCAGCTGGAGTAAATGAGGGTGCAGGATAATTATTGAGGTATATCTCATTGGGCTGGATGCTGAGTCCAAAATCGTTGATGACAAGAAGATCCAAATCTGAATCATTGTCAAAATCAGTGAAGGTCGTAGCTAGACCACAGCCCGTATTATCCACCCCTAAATCAGGTGCCACATTTTTAAAAGTTTGATTTCCCATATTTTGATACAGAAAATTTGGGTAGCACTCATTGATCAATTTGTCAAAAGGTAGAGACTGAAACTGCACATAGTTGGAGACATAAATATCAAGCAGTCCATCCAAATTATAGTCGCCCATGGTAGCTGAAGTACTCCAAGACTCCTCTATTATTCCTGCAGCTTCAGATATGTCAGTGAAGGTATCGTCCGCGTTATTACGCAGCAGCACGTTAGGCTGATCTTTACTGGTGGTGATAAATAAATCCAAATCACCATCATTATCAATGTCTCCGGCTACACCACCCACCGTCTCCACATGACTAAGTAATACGCCTGCAGCACGGGTGACGTCTGAATAGCTGCCACCCCAGTTATTTCTCAACAACACATTTTCAGACTCACCTCCTAAAATCAGTATATCCTGAAAGTTGTCGTCATTGTAATCTAAAACGATGATCCCACCTCCCATCTGATGAGGATCAATACAATAACTGCTCGCGCCTACCTGAGTCGAAATTTCTTTAAATCCTTGAGCTTCCGTGGTGCTGAAATGCAAACATGTCAAAATAAAAAACAATACAGCTTTTTCTTTTACATATATCATTCTATCACAATTTTACCTATCACGTGGTCACGATCCATCTGTATTTTGAATATATATAATCCTGAAGCAATAGGAGAATGCTGATCTCCATGAATTGATAAATCGATCATCTGCAATTGATTTACCTGTGCGGCCTCGGTGAAGGCTGCGACGCACTGACCTTGCAGCGAAAATAATGCACCGCGGATCTCGCCTGGCTCTTTCGTTTGCACGATAAATTGTAGATCTCCTTCTGACGGATTTGGACCATATCGTACTAATTCGAATTGAGCATCAGCGAAATCAGACAATATCTCCCTGTCGATAGTTGCGGTACGAAGCTCTGCATCTTCGGTGAGTGTGATGGACTGATTCACTGCTATATTATAGTAGACCTCTGCATTACTATTGGGCCAGGTGACTGTGATACTATCAACGTATTCCACATCAGCTAATCCAAAGTGGATGGGCTTAATACTCTGACTCATAATAGCAGCACCATGATGATAGCGATATATATGTTGAGCTCCAGCAGAAACTCTGACGGTGGTACCCAGCGCATTTACATTAGAGTCAGCACCTTGTAAATTGACCTTGAGCCAATTACCAGCAGCACCGATATTTTCGTAAAAGTATGGGCTAGAATTGGTATTACTCACCAGCATGTCTAGATCACCATCATCATCATAATCAAAGACCTCAACTCCCATACCATTACCTCGCTGGTTCGTATGAGATGGAGCAGACCAGTCTATGAAGCTTCCTCCGTCCTCCTGCAGCATGTTTTTATAAAAACGATTCTCAAATTGCAAATCATTGAAGCCATTAACTACGTAAAGATCCTCATCCATATCGTGATCAGCATCAAAGAACTGGACGCCCCAAGCCCAGCCAGCATGACCGACGTTCATCTGATGTGCATTCTCTGTATAGACACCGCTCTCTGTTCCAGTGAATAAAACATTAGGCAGTAGATCTGCAATATTAGTCACATAAATATCAAAGTAGCCGTCGTTATTATAATCGCCTATGCTAGCACCCATTCCATTACCTGTATTACGCAGACCAAGGGTGAGCGTCTGCTCGCTAAACTGACCTTGCTCATTAATGTAAAGTCTGCTGAGGCCATAATCATTAATCACGTATAAGTCTTGCCAGCCATCCCGATTTACATCTAAAGCTATGCTACTCCATGCTGAGCCTTGATCCTGAAGCTTGAGCTCTTGACCGACGTCTGCAAATGTACCGTCACCTTGATTTTCGTACATCGTATTGAGTCCCTGATAATTAGAAATATATAAATCCAGATGCGCGTCATTGTTATAGTCCCACCAAAGCGCACTGGTATATACCGAGCCAACGACAGGTAATAATCCTGCAGTTAAAGTCATATCAGAAAATGTACGTCCTTGATTATTTTTAAGTAATTGAAAAGAATTAGCGTGTGTCAATAACAAATCTGGAAAGCCATCAGCGTCGTAGTCACCCCAGGCCACACCTATTTTATTGTCCTTATTATCTGGACGTGAGAACTGATTACTCAGACCGACATCCTCAGTGACATCCACCAGTCTGCCTGACCCTCTATTTTCTAATAAGCGACTCCAAGACTTAGGATTACTCTTATCAAAAGATTGATACCCCACCATGAAAATATCTAAGTCACCGTCTTGGTCAAAGTCGGCCACAGCGTTACCATAGTTTTCACTCATCATGGAAAGGGCGGGAATTGTCTTCTGAATAAATGATTGGCTCAGAATAGAATTCTCAACCAAGAAACAAATTACAAGCGCAATGTAGATATACCTATAATGAATCATGTGGCTTCATTTTTATAAGCTGAAGCTGATCATCATTTTTGGCCACCAGTATACCCAAAGTGTCTTCTCCCAATTTTATAAGGGCTAAATCTTTGACATCACCCTGAAGATGCAGTCCGCTCTGCAAAGGACGCACTGGTGTATGACCACCATCTACGCGGCCCTGAAGGACCAGACCATGACCAGCGTCGTAGCGCACCGTCTCCGTTTCTGATGTCAACATATTACCTGCTAAGATCAGATCTGTATATTTATCACCGTTATAATCCTGTGCAAGAATGGCATTAATGGGGCTGATCTGAGCATAGCTGGGCAGGGGCTTTTTCTCATAAGTTCCGTCACCTTGATTAAGTAATATATGCGATCTAAATTCTACAGCTTTTAATTGAAACGCATTATCAATTTTGTCGTGACTATAGATATCAATTAAGCTGGCGCTGGCATAACTACTATAATCAGGAAATTTGTCGGAGATAAATGGCATCTGCTGAGACGAGCACTCTCGACCCCTAACCGGCAGTAACTCCTCATCTTCTTGTTTGGATAGGACGATATCGCCATGACCATTTTGATCGAAGTCGGCATAGAACACCTTTAGTGGTTTCTCTACTGTCGGTTTATATTTATTATTATTTCCAATATTACCAGCTATGATATCTTCATCGCCATCCTGGTCTACATCGAGAATCGCGATACTTTGCCACCAGCCTTCAGTATTCTCTAATCCACGATCTACAGTTGACTCCTTAAATTCTCCTTGATGATTTTCTAAGATGGTGATCGCCATCCATTCTCCAGCTATGACCAGATCAGCATCACCGTCTTGGTCTATATCACTGGTCTTAATAGCCGTTACCATGCCGATGCCATCCAGTGCAGGAGCCATACGCGATGTAGCATCCTGAAATACACCACCCACATTTTCCAAAAGATAGCTCTTTGGACTCAGTGGATATTTCCCAGGCGTGACTCTGCCGCCAATCACGAGGTCCGCATCACCATCCCCATCCGCATCGAAGCTGCACACGGATGATCCACTATGAGTTATCAGGGGAAGCTTGCCAGCCGTCTTTTTGAAATAACCCTTGCCATCATTTTCATATAATCGATCCTGATAAGCCGTTGGATCCTTGAATTCATTACTGCCACTCACGACGTATAGGTCCAAGTCACCATCATCATCAAAATCAAAAAAGCATGACCCCATATCCTCATAGGCACTGTCAGGACCCCAAGTCACTTTTGAGTGAGCTGTAAATTGTCCTTCCGTTTGTTGAATATAAAGCGCCCCAGCTGCACCTGATGCGCCGCCAATAAAAAAATCTTCCAGACCATCGCCGTCAACATCCGCCACGGAAATATTGGGACCAAGCTGAGATAGCCGATGGGGCAATAGTAGCTCTTCAGCAAAGTCATCAAATTCTTTCTCCGTGTGAAGATGTGCTAAGCCACTTTGATCAGTGATGTCGGTGAAGTATGGTGATGATTGTGCGGATGGCCCGTCTTGTTTTTTGACAGACCGCTTGTGTGATATGGTTAATAGCGTATTTATTTTCGGGCGTACTTGCTTCGTGATAAGGCCGTCTGGCCAAGTGACGATGATAGAGTCTATCCGCGGGCTGCTACCTATTCCAAAGTGCAGCACCTGATCAATCGAAGAGTAATACCCTCGGTGCGTATACATGTCTCTACGCTGTATGTGACCGTCATGATACAGCATCACTTCTGCTCCTATGGCTGATATATTTTCTGCTGGTCCAACTAATTTTATTTTAGCATACTGGTGTGCCAAAAGCTGATCACTTTTATTTTCATATAGAGCACTCGGCTCATTGAGGTTATTTAAGATTAGGTCTAAGTCGCCATCATTATCCAGATCGGCATACGCTGCGCCATTAGAATTAGACGGAGTAGCTAATCCCCATGGAGCGCTTAAATCTGAAAAAGTCAAATCGCCATTATTTCTGAAAATGCGGTTATGGACTTCTGATTGTGGAATTAGGGGTATCAAGTCCGTGACATATTTTTTATTCTTCTGCGCATCATATTCTGATTTTTTCAGTAAAAAATCATTGTCAATAATATCGCGATATATTCCATTGGTGATGAATAGATCTTTAAATCCATCATTATCAAAATCCGCCAGCAGTGGAGCCCAGCTCCAATCGGTCTTATCGACTCCAGCAGCCTGAGAAATATCGACAAATTCATTGCCGCCAATATTATATTGGAGCGTATTAATAGAATATGGATAATGGTGATCGCGACGAACGATGGTCTTAAAATCCTCTGAGCTCATGCTGCCCATATTACGCTTAGATTTCTGATGACTTGGCATGGCCATATCCGCAACGAATAGATCTCGCCGACCATCATTATCAATATCCGCAAAATCACTGCCCATAGAAAAAAATGAAATGTGCCTGAAGAAATTCAAAATCTGGTCAGTAAAAGTGCCATCACCATTGTTGATGTATAGATAGTCAGGCTTAATAAAGTCATTAGCTACATATATATCTGGAAGCTGATCATCATTAAAGTCACCTATGGCTGCACTCAGACCCCAGCTGCGATTGATCAGTCCTGCTGCCTTAGTTACATCTCTATATTTGCCATTCTCATTCTTATATAGTTTGTCGGAAAATTGATAGTCGAAGCCATCCAATATCTGGTCTCCTGTCATGATCTTGTTGATGTTAGGCCAATCAATTGGATGATTAACCAGATACATGTCCAAGTCAGCGTCCTGGTCCACGTCAAAAAAGTATGCCTGGCTCGAGAAGGAGTGATCATCAAGACCAAATAGTGCAGCTTGTTCTGAGAATGTCAGGTCGCCATGATTAATCAGAAGCTCATTCGTCCGATACTGCTCAGTGTGCGAGCCTGACTTACAGATATATATATCTACGTATCCGTCTTGGTTCACATCGATGAATGATACACCTGTCGTGATACCGTATTCTCCCTCCACACCTGCTCGCGCAGAGATATCTTCAAAGACTAAATTTCCTTTATTGAGATATAGCTTGTTCTTGCCTACTGATGATCCAAAATAAAGATCTGGCAAGCCATCATTATTAATATCACCGACAGCTACTCCTGAACCATTATAATAGTACAGATAGTTAAGGATATTGATTCTATCATTTTCCACCAGCTGATTCGTGAAGGTAATATGAGATTTATCATTCGATATTAACTGGAATAATGGGGGCTGAGCACCGTCCAGTGTAGTCACCATACTATGACCATTGTCAGATCCACACCCCATGATGATGATAAGCCCTACAAATGATCCAATCAGAATATGTAGCAGACTCCTCATGTGCAGTAAGATATTATCAATTACTAACAAAATGTACCCTGGACTAAAAGAACTTTCAGCAGCCGATATAACACACCTTCTGCCGAAAGTGTAATGAATAGACTAATGACCTATTCAGCATGAAAAACTATCTATAACTTTATCTGGATTAATGACTTGGATCTTGGACCAGCACACCTGGCTGCAGGTCAATCTGAACCTGAGGTATGGGCCAGTGATCATCTTTACCATCATCATACTTCGCACCCGTCATCCATGGCCTTAGCCCTTCTTCATTTTGCAGGTACTGCGATAATATTTCTTCATCCACACCCCATCTCACCAGATCAAAAAATCTCATACCTTCCAGTGCAAATTCTAATCTCATTTCGTGTCTGACGGCATCCCTTGCATAATCTTGTGAGGGGAAAGAATCATATAGACCTAAGTTATAATTGGCTGCTGGCTGACTTTCATCAATATCTAAATCGTAGCCAGTCTCGAAGCTTGTATTGTTAATCTTACCCATGACTAAATCATCCGAAGCACGCTGTCTGATTCGATTGACTAACTCGACGGCGGTGGCTAAGTCACCTTCTTCTACAGCGACTTCTGCTCTCCATAGCAGAATATGTCCCAGCCTGAATAAATTGAAGTTATCTCCATTCAATCCTCCGGCCCACCACCATTCTTGTGTTTTGATAGAGCCTTCATTCTTTTTGAAAAACTGAATTTTCTTGTTTAGAAATGGACCCATATTCTGCTGATCTATCATCCAATTACTTCCTGTGAATGGTCCCCAGTCTAAAAATGGAATACCTCTTCTGCCTATCGTCCAGTCGACTCTCGGATCAAGTACCTGATCCGTCGGAGTGAAGGTCTCTGTGAAAGCAATATTGTGATCTTCAGTTAATAAATTATCCTGAAATGACTCTAAAAGTGGCAATCCATTTTCGTCTACTTTAAAAGCATTAAAAAGATCAAATGATGGCGCACTGTAATCACAGCAGAATCCGATCGCTCTGGAAAAAAGTGTCTGATGATCTAAGCCAGAATTAGCAACACCAGCACCATCGTTTACAGAATATTGTATTTCAAAAATAGCCTCTTGGTTATTCTGAAATTCCTCGTTATGATTATCATAGAAATGGTCCATCAGTTCAAAAGGCCCATTATTAATGATGTCATCCAGCAGCACTTTAGCCTCGCTGTATTCTGATTGAAATAAGTGGACTCTCGCTAGAAATGCTTTAGCCGCCCATCTCGATGCTCGTGCGATATCATCAGGCTGCTCTGACATACCATTATCTATACCCCATCTGATATCCTCTTCTATGTCATCCCAGATCTCTCGATCATTAGAGACTGTAATGGGATCATCATCCTGTCTGATATATGGCACTAACTCAAATTTGATACGCAGCTGAAAGTGATACCAAGCTCGTAAAAATCGCGCCTCCGCTTCGAACTGTGTCGCCATATCGCTGGGGATTTTATCGCCTGCGATGTACAGCACGCGCAAGGCATCATTCGCTCTCGCTACACCGTCAAAGTGGATTTTCCAAGCCCCATTAAGCCAAGCATTATCAGGTCTAACTTCATAGCGCTCTATATCATTCACGGATGCCCAGCCACCTGTCTGGTCGCCTCTATACATGTCGTCAGAGGGCACATCGCCGTACACCCAGTTAGTACCAGACGCTTCGCCCTGCTGGCCGTCAGGATTCTCCCCAGCTGCATAGCCGTCTAATAGAGAGTAGGCAGCTATAATGAGTGCGTCTACACCTGACTCTTGTTGTAAGGTTATCTCATTAATAGAACCATAGGGTTCCTCATTAAGGAAATCCTCTCCACATCCTATAATGAATACAATACAAAATGCGGAAATAATTAGGGTAAAAAGATTTAATTGTTTCATGTTCATTTATGATTTAAAGACTGACATTTATGCCTAATTGAAATTGCTTTGATATGGGCCATCCGCCGATATCTACACCTCTATTTATTTCTCTTCCGAAGGCGGAAGTGACTTCGGGATTTAATCCTTCGTATCCTGTGATGGTCATGAGATTCGAAATATTTAAATATATACGCACATCGCTCATATTTAGTTTATCTAAGACGCTGGACTGAAGATTATATCCTATCTGTAAATTCTGAACCCTTAAGAATGATCCATCTTCAATGTAATTAGTCGATGCATTCTGTTCGAATGAAGTCGTACTGGATGCCTTGGGCAGTACAGCGTCTGCATTATTTTCTAATAGTGGACTACCCCATGATCTAAATAATCTGTCAGGCGCTTTAGGTCCTTGAAATAGACCATACCTTCTGAAACGTGAAGTGTAATTAGCTATATCATTTCCTACGCTAGCATATAGAAATGTCGACATATCGAATCCCTTATACTGTATACCGAGATTAAGACCTGCCGTATAATCAGGATGCGGACTCCCAATAAATGTTCTATCTTCTGGCGTGATTTCACCATCCTCATTGACATCTTTGATTATGAGATTTCCAGCTTGATTATATGTGCCGTTAGCTGGGTGTGCGTCAGCATCAGCCTGTGACTCAAATATGCCTTCTGACACATATCCATAAAATTCTGGGAAGGAAGTCCCAACAGCTGCTCTGGTATATGATTGACCTCGAATCTCATCACCGACTATAAATTCATTGACATTTTCTGAGAGCTTAGTCACTTCATTTTTATAGGTAGAAAATACAAGCCCGACATTGTATTGGAACGCGCCAATGCTACCACCATTATAATCTAATGTAACGTCCATACCTCGATTAGACATGGAGCCAATATTCACGGCTGGTGCAAATGCTGATCCGGCAGTCGCAGGTATCTGTACATTGAAGAGCATATCCTCCGTATCCTTTTTCCACAGATCAATGGTCAAATCTACTCGACTAAAAATGGATGCATCTATGGCGAAATTCATAGAAGTCGTCGTCTCCCATTTAGCATCAGGATTACCCACAGTGGCTGTCTGATAGCCTAATGAGATATTATTATCTGAGCCATCAATAGCGTAGAATGAACCTCCAGGATTAGAGTTGAATGTCGTATATGAATTATACGGATTATTTGTCTGATCATTACCTGACTGGCCCCAACTCGCTCTCAGCTTTAGATCATCTATCCAGCCATTACTACCCATGAATGGCTCTGAACTGAGTCTCCATGCGGCAGATATCGCTGGAAATACGCCAAACTTGTTTCGTCCTAATACTGAAGATCCATCTCTCCTCAGTGTAGCCTCAAGCACATATCTATTATCGTAGTTATAGGAGACTCTTCCGAATTGGGACAGGGTCGTCGTAGCTGATGCCGAGCCAGTAACGATATCACCCGTAGCTCCAGCACTAAGCACCAAGAAATTCAGGTCAGTAGAGAAGAATCCATTCTTAGAGGCACTCATCCATCTCGCAGCACTCCTTCTGGCTTCATACCCCACCAGCACGTTTAGGCTGTGTACATCCTGCAGCGTCGTAGAATAGTTCACCGTGTTCGACCAGTTCCAGACGGTAGAGTTGGAGCTACCTTCAGTGAGTGCAGTGGACCGTGCGCCGTTCACGTCTTCAAAGGCGGGAAGCTGAGGTCCGAAGTTTCTATTATTAATAATATTGTATCCTAATAAGGTTTTAAAAGTGAAACCACTCATTGGACTGACTTCGCCATATATATTACCGCTCATCAGCCAGCTATTCCCTTTGTTGTCTTTAAGTCTTTCTAATTGTGCCAAAGGATTAGGACCATCATTTAATCCGCCTACGACAGAGCCAGCGTAGTTACCGCCTTCATCCCTAATTGGTATGAGCGGGCTCACCTCATTGATTGATCTGAATATGCCTCTGCTATTATTTCCATTATATCCTTTATTCGTATTCAGCGTGATCCCTAATCGCTGTCCTACTTTTAACCAGTCATTCACCTTGGTATCGACATTAGCTCTTAGTGCGTATCTGTCGAACTGGGTAAACTTAAGCAGGCCCTCTTGCTGTAAGAAGCTTCCATTAAATGAATAGTTAGTCATCTTGCTACCACCTGAAACTGTCAGATTATAATCTTGGATTAAAGCATTACGATAGATAGCATCCAGCCAATCAGTCCCCTGAGTATTAGCCTTGGTAATAGGATAATTTTGCTGATCGTAGAGGTCTAGATTAGTGTTATCATCTCCCGTACTTCCACCGTTTGGAAAGAGAAACTCATTCAGCACGGGAGTATCACCATCCCCGTAGTGTGGGTGCGAAGGATCAATCCCGTCATTGGTCATTTCTAACCAAAGCATCTGACCGATGAGATCAGGATCGGTCATCAAATCGTACTTAGCATCTGGGGACTCTATCCCTGTCCGTAGAGACAGTTCGACGCGAGGTGCTTGATTGATTTTACCAGCTTTAGTCGTGACGAGTATAACTCCATTAGCTCCTCTGGCACCGTAGATCGCTGTAGCTGATGCATCCTTAAGTATTTCAATAGATTCGACTTGACTCGGTGGAGGTTGAGGAGCATCAAACACCCCGTCCACTACCCAGAGTGGGTTGTTATTATTAATGGTGCCCATCCCTCTGATTCTAATCTGGGCATTGCTACCTGGCGTCGGCGCTGAAACGACGGTGACACCAGAGGCACTACCTTGCAGTGCCTTAGTGATATTAGCTACACCCTGCTGCTCTAAGAAGTCTTTGTCCACTGATGTCACAGCACCTGAGATGTCACCTCTCCTCTTCGTGCCATAACCGACGACGACAATCTCGTCCAGCGTGCTGGCAGCTTCGTACATAGATATATCAATCAGCTCTCTGCCACCTATCGGTATCTCCTGGTTTTCGTAGCCGATGTAGCTGTAGACCAGAGTGTCTTGCGAACTCGCATTCACGCTGTATTTACCATCAAAATCAGTAATCGTCCCGACGGAAGAATTTTTCACCTGAATGGATACGCCAATGAGTGGCGTCTGTAGATTATCTACCACTGATCCACTGACTGTCATATTCTGTGAAAAAAGTGATAGGGAAGTTGTTAAAAACAGAAAATAAACCAAGGTCAGTTTCTGTTTTTGTTGCGTTAAAAATGTTTTTGCTTTCATGCAGATAGGTTTAGTTTTTTCATGTGATATCGATATATGTAGTACAATTAGTAAACACGGAAGACTGGACAGTACGCTTAGATGAACTCCTCCATACAGCTGCTATTCAATCAAAATCGATAATGCTCTCTAATATAAGTCCAAGTCATGTGATCACACGGTGTCTTACTCATAGACAAAAACTGGACAATATAAATGACACTTGATTTTATATGTCAGTCCTGAAAATATATGGATCGAATTACCCTAATCTCCGCGAATAATGTCTGGTCAGTGTTATTATAGTCGAGCTACTCCTCATATGATTGTGATCGCCACGGCAGCTCTATTAGTGAGTTGTCCAGTTTCTGTCTATCAGCTATAGATATTTAATTTCAGTGATTCGGATTCAAAGATTATGAATCGTGTACTAATTAGGACTAAACAATACTGAAGAATTATGTGTCTAAATTAATTTGCATTCTGAAAGGTCAGAGTCAATCGTTTCTTGGTATTATAAACATGGACTTTGAGCTTAGATTACCCTTCGCGTATGTTTTTAAATTTACTTTTCATAATGATATTTGAGAGCGGTCGTTCAGTAAGATCGCTAGTCAAATTTCTATGACATCTTTTTTGTCCATGGTGGATTTGCTGCATAGATTGCCCATAAAGATCTGATGGCAGCGATAGAGGTTATTACAAAACTTCTAATGAAATAAAATTGATCATGATAGCGCCGCTGTTTTACATATTGATAAAGCTCTTTTAATGTACTACTGATTAATTTTAAATAAGTGTCATGCCTGCCAAAGATGCCTTGGCCTGTAGATGGTGCTGATCAGATAAATAAAATCTTTATAGGCATGTTCAGTAGTAGTAAATAAATTCAGAAGTAAGAGAACTGTTGGTCAAGCTGATATGACTTTAGCACTT
>ENA-ORXR01003095-ORXR01003095.1-marine-metagenome-genome-assembly--contig:-NODE-3095-length-15128-cov-11.071158_pt1 | contig 15128 bp, 20 predicted proteins | sample MGYA00237866_ERZ511479 | MGnify/ENA metagenome assembly ERZ511479 | reverse complement strand
CGCAGAACCGTTATGTCCCATGATTAAATAAAATATATGGAAAACTTAAGAGATAAAATACCTGATTTTCAAACGTTGATGCTTCCAATGTTGCAACTATTAAGGCATGGAGAAGAAAAGACATTAAATGAAGTTGTTAAGGATTTAGCTGCAAAATATGAATTAGGTCAAGAAGAACTTAAAATTAAAGTTCCAAGTGGTCAAATGGGTTTATTTAGAAATAGAGTTGGCTGGACAAGAAGTTATCTTAAAAAATCGGGTTTAATTAAATATCCAAAAAGAGGTACTTATCAATTAACAAAACTTGGTAAAGATTTCCTAGCAACTTCGCCAACTGAATTAAGGATTAAACACTTGAAAGAATTACCGATGTTTCAAGAGTGGACTGAAACATTTGGACAAACTTCAGGTTCTGACGACTCGTTAGAAGAACAGATCTCAGATGCAGATAGTACGCCAACAGAAATATTAGCTCAAACTCATAAAAGAATAAATCTTGAATTAGCATCAGATATACTTGATAAGTTAAAAGAGAATAGTCCTGACTATTTTGAGTTTTTCGTTATTGAATTATTGCAAAAAATGGGCTATGGTGAATTTAGAGAGGATTCAGGCACGAGGACAGGTAAAACTGGTGACAATGGAATTGATGGAATCATTCATCTTGATAAATTAGGCCTTGAATCGGTTTATATACAAGCAAAGAGATTCACAGAAGGATCAGTTGGGTCAGGTGATATAAGAAATTTTATTGGTTCTTTAGCTGTACAAGGTGTTAGTAAAGGTGTTTTTCTTACTACATCTAGGTTTTCCTCAAGTGCAATTGAAACCGCAAATAATAGCAAACAACAAAAAATTGTACTGGTCGATGGTAAAACTTTAGCGAGTTTAGCTATTGAATATAATGTTGGAGTACAAGTAGAAGAAACAATAAAAATTAAAAGAATAGATACCGATTACTTTCATGAATTTGAATAGTGTATAAAAAGGGCACGGGACATAACATGCGGTGATCATGTCATGCCTCGCTTTCGCTCCGGCACGCCAGATACCGCAGAACCGTTAGATGCAACGAGAACAGAAAAAATGAAAACACTTATAACTATTATTCTTATCAGCCTAATTGGAAATATCGAAGCTCAGAATACGATGACTAATATTGATACCTTATATAATTCATATTTAAAGAAACTAAATGATGTAAGGTCAAATACGAACCTTTTAAATAATTATAGTTTTCATCTTAATAAATCCAACCATTACGAAAGATTAAAATTGAATATTGCCTTAGCAAACGACTTCAATCGAGATGACTATCACATATCTAAGTACTTATTTGAACAAGAATTCGAATGGCGTAAATCTCAAAACTATTTCGAAGAAGAATCAGGTGAAGTGGATAATTTATATTTCTCAGCTTTAGTATTGTCAAGATATAATCAGCCCGAAACTATTATAAAATTCATTCAAACAAAATCAATTGACTTTGATAGCCAAATAGGTTTTGATAGTGAGTATCTATTCACAAACGGAATAACGAACACATACGAATACGCTTTGACTTGTGAAGAAGAAACGAAAGAATTAATCTATAAACAGATTGGAAATGATGCTCATAAATCAGGATTTTCGGAGGAAGATATAGAGAACTGGAAAGGTTTCAAACATGAATACTTTGAGAATTATATGATCCCTGTAAAAAACGAAATGTGGTTTCTGTATTCAGTAAAAGAAAAAGAAGTACTTCAAAACGTATATGAAAAATGGGTAATTGATAAAAAGGATTGGACAATTGAGGATGTACATAAATACATAACTTACTCAAAATATTTATCTGAAAAATCACATCTTGTCAATGCACATGAAATGAAAATAGAATTAGAGAACAAGCCAATTGAAGAACAGCCTTATCGATATTATGGCTTAATTAAAGCCTATTCCAATAACAACAATCCAGAAGGAAGCCTCAAATTAATAACTCAGATAATTCCCCTACTTGAAAGAAAAAATCAAAAAAGACAATTAATAGAAATAGCTTGCAATACTGTGTTAGAAAACCCACATGCAAAAGAAAGTGAAACGCTATTCGAAATCATCAAAAGAGAAACTAAAGAGCATGGTTTTTTCTCTCAAAATATTGATGAACTTATTATTGAAATCGAAGCAACAATGAAATAAATCGCAGCATCTAACATGCGGTGATCATGTCATGCCTCGCTTTCGCTCCGGCACGCCAGATACCGCAGAACCGTTATGGTGAATTAAAAAATAAATAAATGAGCTTTTTAACTAAACTGTTTGGTATTTTTAGAAAGAGTAAGAAGAAGTTAGAACCAAATCTTGCCCAAAAGAATAAGGTAGAATCAGGCCCTACAAAAGAGAGTCTAGTTCAACCAAATCCCATCCAAGAAATTAAGGATCAACGAAGTTCTATTCAAATAATAGAAGAAGAATTAGGTGTCCTATTTCCAAGTAGATTTAAACAATTTGTAAATGAGAAATTACCTAAAGATAATTCGATCAACATCGAACTTCTTGATGGTCCTTACAAATTTCTTAATTCTCTTTTCAACAAGGATATTATTGAGCATTTTGAAAATGTTATAGAAGTCTCAAATCATTTTAATGCCTTAAATTATCCTGAAGAAAAAGACTTTATAAAAATACCATTTGCTAAATCTACGGATGGTGATTGCAGTAAATATCTATACTTTATAGCTGAGAAACACAAAGAGGCGAGTGAAAAAATATTTTTAAGGGATATGGATTCACCAGGAACAGGAAGAATACCTTTGTGTAATCAACTGTCTTTTGTTTTGCAAAAAGTTGGTAGAGTTAACAATCGAACTTTTGTTACAAACACAAGTCTAAATTTTTCCGAAGCTAATAGTTGGATTGAAATTCCAAAGTTCATCAATATTTGGAAGGATTCATACGGCATCAATATTGTTGATGAAATAAAAGATGATAGTTGTAAGATAGATTTGTATTTATCGAATTACACAATGGATGATAAAAATGAAAATTTCTCTAAAATTGAAGTTCAAGTAGATATTGTTCATCAAAACAAAAGGATTTTATCCGCTTTAGCTTTTGAAATTGACAAATCTGGCTTACAAACTCCGTTAGCAAATAATATTAACTATTGGATTTTTTATCATAAGCTAGTTTGCATTATAGGCACCTTTGCGACTTTAGTAACTGATCTTAAGAAGAATCAAAATATTGACATTGAGGAGTTCCTTAATACTTTAGATTTACAAGAATTAACTAAACAGCATTTCAGAGGAATAGAAGAGCAGGAAATGTAACTCACCATAACATGCGGTAATCATGTCATGCCTCGCTTTCGCTCCGGCACGCCAGATACCGCAGAACCGTTAGTCACAATTCTCCAGCCTCCCGACGCCGACACAAAAATTCAAAAAAGTAAGAAGATGCAAATTTTTCCTAAACAAAGTAGGAAGGAAACTAATAATCCTAACGTTAGTATGTATCTTAAGAGCGGCTCTATGCAAGGCCGTTTTTTAATTGGTGCCAATTCATAGAAAGCTCGCGAGTAATTCTGGTTGGAATGTAGAAGTCCCTGAGATGAATAGCTCCCAAGGACTGTTGTAAACTTAAATGGTGGCCACATGGACCCCGCTCAGTATAATCTACAAATACAAATATACATTCTCTTAGAGTCATTTTTTTTAATAATTAAAATATGAGAGATGAGAAAGAAATCAAGAAAGAGTATTAAAATGGAAATAGTCAATCCAAATGCAGCAGGGATTGATGTAGGCAGTAGAAGTCATTATGTTGGAATTGGACAAGGTTTATCTGATGTAAGGGAATTTGGGGTGTACTCAGTTCAACTAAAAGAACTAGTAGCCTGGTTACTAGAAAATGATATAGATACAGTAGCGATGGAATCTACAGGAGATTACTGGCAGAATTTATTTTCAGAAATAATAAATGCAGGCATCAAAGTATATCTAGTGAATGGTAAATACACAAAGAATCCGAGTAGAAAAAAAACAGATGTATTAGACTGTCAGCATATCCAAAAGATGCATGCATTAGGTCTACTGAATGCAAGTTTTTTGCCAGACGAGGCTACAGAAAAATTAAGAACCTTCTGCCGACAACGGTTAAATATGATAGAGCTTCGATCAAGAACAAATATGAAGATACAGAAGTACTTAAAGTTATTAAACTTACGATTAGACACAGTAGTAAAGGACATAACAGCATTGACTGGAATGAAAATAATAAGATCAATAGTATCTGGAGAAAGTGATCCAAAAGTATTGGCATCATATCGACATTATAATTGTAAGAAGACTGAAGAGGAGATAGCTATGGCCTTAGTAAGTAATGGAAGAGCAGATTATCTATATTGTCTAGAGAAAGAGTTAGACCTATATGATTTTCATACATCTCAATTATTAGAACAAGATAAGAGGATATCAATAGAAATCAGTAATTATATTAGTTCAATGGAAGAGGTAGTAGATGATTTGCCAAGTGAGAAAAAGCACAAGAAATTAAATAAAAACTCAATAAGGACAATAGATCTAAATATTGCATCGTATCAATACTTTAATGGAGTTGACTTAATGGATATTCCTGGAGTAAGCTATTCTACAATATTGACGCTAATGAGTGAAATAGGACCTAAAGGGATGAAGAAATTTCCAAGTGCAAAACATTTTGCAAGTTGGTTGAGATTATCGCCAAACAATAAGGTAAGTGGAGGACGAGTGATGAGTTCAAAAGTACAGAAGGGTAGCAATAGATTAAAGATAGCCTTTAGAAATGCGGCATATTCAATAAGCAGGTTAAAGAATAGTCCATTGCATAAGTTCTATAAAAAGATAGCTTTCAAAAAAGGATCAACTAAAGCAATTACAGCGACAGCGAGGAAATTAGCAGTGATAATATGGAATATGATCACTAAGAAGGTGCCATACAAAGCTCAGGAAGCATATGTATATCTAGATCAGAAAAGAAAACAACTAGCAGACTTGAGAAAGAAAATGATTAAATTGGGTTTAGATCCCAATGAACATGATATATTTACAAGACCTGAATATAGAGAAAAGTGGCTACAGCAACAAGTAAGCAAGCAATCTATTAGTTGACGTTAGTCAGTATTTAAAAAAAAAGAAAAAATGATGAAATTATATTTCTTGATTCTTATCTCACTATTAATTGGTTGCAAATTTGAATCAAGGAAAATTCCTCAAGAAGATAGGGTTGTAAATATTCCAATATTCAACAGTGAAAATGCTTTTAACTACGTAAAAAATCAAGTTGATTTTGGACCGCGAAGAATGAATTCAGAGTCTCACGAGAATTGTAAAATCTGGTTAGCTCAACAACTCACTAAATTTAATTTCAAAATAGAGTTTCAAGATTTCGAGTCAAAAGCCTATACAGGCGAATTATTAAAAGGAACGAATATTCAAGCAATCCATAATGAAGATGTACAAGAAAGAGTACGCTATGTGCTCACTATGACACAAGACACATTGCAGATAAAGACTCGACTAATACAAATAATCCAATAGATGGTGCTGATGATGGAGCAAGTGGCGTTGCAGTGATATTAGAGATAGCTAGATTGGTTAAAGAATCAAACCTTCCAATAGGTGTAGACATTGTTTTCTTCGATGCTGAAGATCATGGGTCCGACAAACCAAATCAAGCTTATACTTGGGGTTTAGGCTCTCAATATTTGGCAAGGGAATTAAGTAAAAAAGATTACGATTATAAGTATGATTTTATTGGATATGGTAGGATATAACGATCATATCTCACTGCGTACCTTGTGAGAGACGACGCATAGCCTGAACCGTTACATGCAATTAAACAACTAACAATTTAGTATAAATCCATCAAGTGCAGAGGTTCTAAAAATACATTCAACCTGAAATTAATGTCGTTCAAAGGATAAATTTTATCCATCCTCATAAAACCATGTTATTACAGTAAATTTTTCAAATTAAAAAAACTGTAGTAAAATGAAAACATTATATTTTTGTTTAATTCTATCATTCACCACAAACATTCAAGCTCAAAATAATCTATTTGGAAAAGTAATTACAGCTAGCAATAACAAACTTGAATTTGCCACAGTAATTTTACACCCTAGCCAAGACAGTTTGGATATTACAGGATCCATTACTGATAAAAATGGAGAATTTAAATTCTCCAACTTATCACCCAAAACTTATCAACTCACCATCCAAATGCTAGGATATAAAGATTGGACTAAACAAATAGTTCTTGACGAAGAAGTTGATTTAGGGCAAATAATATTGTTCGAAGAAGCAGAATTATTGGATGTAGTTCAGGTTGTAGCCGAACAATCTACTATTGAAAGTCATCTTGGTAAAAAAGTTTTACGTATTGGTAAAGACCTTTCTACAAATGGTTCTAATGCACTTGAAGCTTTGGATATCATTCCATCGGTAACAACTACTCCTCGAGGGCAAGTGCAAATCAGAGAAACTTCAAATGTAATAATCTATATCAACGGAAAAGAAACTAAAAGGGATCCGACATCTCTAAAATTTATATCCGCTGAATCCCTTAAGAAAATAGAAATAATAACAAACCCATCCGCCCAGCATGATGCCGATGGAGTTGGAGGAATTATTAATATAGTTTATAAGAAAAACAACAGCAGTTCCATTAAACTTGAACTACTTTCAAATCTGGCTGTTTTGACGAATCCACTCAATTATAGTCCAAACAGAGGGCTTAATTTTAGTTTTTCTAAAAAGAAAATTTCCACTTTTGCTAACATTAGTCATGATTACAGTCAATATAAAGATTTTGTAAATTCTTATAGAATAAATTTTACAGATAGCTTACAACGTTATGAAAACCTAACAAATCAAAAAGGAGTTGGGAATGTCAGTAATGCATTAATCGGCTTTTCTTTCGAACCTGATTCCACTTCTTCTTTTGGCTTAGAAGCCAATTTTTCACGTTGGGATATGCTAGATGAAATTACTCAGGTAAATAATTTTGAATATAGATCATTAGAAAATGAATCAATATCTCTTCTAAGTGATCGTGGCGAAATTGAAAACGAACTTTGGGTTAATTTATCCTATGAAAAAACATTCCATAAAAAATTAAATCTAAAAATCTCTTTAACTGCTGGGGGGGAAGACGAATTGAATTTCACACGAAGTGAAGATTTAGAACTCTTTGGACTCGCCTTAAATGCGCAACAATTTATCTTGTCTTCAGACGAACTAGAAAACCAAAGGTATTATCAAGGGAATGTTGATTACGAATTACCTCTAAGTAAATGGGGAACACTTCAAGCTGGACTAAAACTTGACATAATCAAATATCACATTTTCCAAAAATTGGAACTACAGTCAGATGTTTTAGATTTGCCTGACAATGATTTTGATATGGATATGAATAAATAGGAGTTTATTTAATACAAAAAAAGAAGTTCAAAAATCTCGAATATGCTATTGGTTTAAGATTGGAAGATTTTAGCAGTAGCGCAATACAGCACGCTGACAATTCGTCTTTCACTCAAGATTACATACGACTATTTCCATCACTTCAATTAAATTATAAAATCAATCAACTCAATCATACCATAGGCATGAATTATACTAGAAGAATAAATCGTCCTGTTTTTTTCGACTTGAACCCTTATGTGTCCTTTCAAGATCCTTTAAATTTAGAAACTGGAAATCCAGCTTTAGAGCCAGAAATCGCTAATTTATTCGAAGTCAATTTACAACAAGAATTGAACAGATTAAACATCGATGTCACACTTTATCATAGAAGCACAAGCAACTCAATTCAAGATATAGTTCAAGTCATAGATAATAATCGCACCCTATCAACATCAAAAAATATAGGCAATCAAATAAGTCAAGGGATTGAATCCCAAATAGAATTTAAACTTAACAAATTCTTCAAAACATCAGGAACATTTGTGATTAGTCAAAATCGATATGAGGATACTAAAAATGAAATATTCTTCAACAATCGATCTTCATGGAGTTTAAGATTTAGGCAAGAATTTAAATTTAATGACAATTGGAAAATTGAATTATCTGAGATTTATAGAGCACCTAGATATCATATTCAACAAAAAACTCATGAAAACTATTACATGAATATAGGAACAAATAAAAAATTCAATAATAAACGGGGAAGTTTGTCCCTTTCAGTCCGTGATCTTTTTAACACAAGACAATATATTCGTTCGCTGCACACTTTTTCTTTTGAGGTAGAAAAAAGCTATAAATGGCAAACACGGCAAATTACTTTAGGTCTTAAATATTCAATAATTGACATTAAATATTAATAGGATGAATATGAAGAACTTTTTTTAAGTATTCTGGCCTAATTGTTTATGCGACTTCAATTTCAGGATTTTCTTTTTCTGACGGCAAAGGACGACTAAAAGGACAGTGTTCCACAACTTCTGATGCACTAGGACCGTATTTTAGAGAAGGCGCTCCCATTACAAACGATCTGAATTATAAGAAAAAAAAAGGAAGTCCTTTAAAAGTAATTGGGCAACTTTCTGAATCAGATTGTAAAACGCCTCTGGTGAATAAAATAATTGAAGTTTGGCATTGTACTCATAAAAGAAGGTATGATATGAAATCTGATGAATTTAAATGTCGAGCTAAGGTCATTACGAATGAAAACGGGTGCTATTATTTTCATACCATAATTCCTCCAAATTATTGGTGGAGACCTAAGAACATTCATTACCTTGTACGTGACATTAAAGATCATAAACAGTTAATTACACAATTGTATTCTAAAGGGGATAAAATAATAAACAAAAAGACTGAACATTTGCATTATCCTTATGATCCTAAGCGCATCATTACTCCTTACACGAATAATGAAGAGCAAACTGAAGTGAAACTTAACTTATATATGAGTCCTTTGGATGAATAACGCATTATATCATGAAAAAAGAATGGCTTATCCAATTCGTAGCATTCCTTATCCTATTTCTAAATAGAATAACCTTTATAGAACATCAAGGATTATTTTTTTCTGATACAATAGGTTTAAATTTTTTGATTTTGTTGTATCACATGATTCTGTTTCTCTTTGTCAATTATTTTTTAATTCCAAAACTTTTTTATCCTAAGAAGTATTTGGCATTTTTTGGAAGCCTAATATTAGCTATTCTCTTTTTCGGAATTGTTGAAGAGAGCTTTTTAGAAAAAATTCTCTCACCTGATATTAGAGGATTGAATGATGTAACCTGGCAATCCATTTGTTAGTTTTTTGGAGAAATTATAGTCCCTTTATTGACTTTCATGAGTATAAAATTTGTGTTTGATAATTTTTATCAAATGCAGAAATTGGAGAAGATCGAACAGAATAAATTGCGTAATGAACTAAAATTTTTAAAGTCTCAAATCCAACCGCATATTCTTTTTAATAGTCTTAACAACTTATATCATTTTGCCTTGGAAAAGTCGGATAAGTTACCTGACTTAATATTAAAACTTTCAAATGTTTTACGCTATGTTGTTTATGATGCAGCTGAAGAGAAAGTCCCACTCAATAAAGAATTATCATTTATTAAAGATTTTGTAGATCTCCAGAAAGTACAATATAGTGGTCGAGGAACGATCTTGTATAAGTTGCAAAAGGAACCCGTTTCCGAATCTGTAAAAATAGCACCGTTCTTATTAATTCCATTTATAGAAAACAGCTTCAAACACAGTTTTGGAACCAAAATAAAAGGAATAGAGCTTATCATAGATATTACAATAAAAGGACATAGTATTTCTATGCAAATAGAAAATAACTTCGAAGAAAATAAGCTTATTGAGAATGAACTGATCCAAGGTGGAATTGGCTTGCAAAATGCTCAAAAAAGATTAGAAATTTTATACCCCAATCAACATAAACTTAAAATTAGTGTCATCGACGATAAGTATATTGTTCATTTAAATCTAAATACTATTTGATGGATATGTTAACCTGTGTAGTAATAGAAGATCAAATACCGGCTCAAGAAATTTTAAAAAATTTCATTGACCAGACTCCACAATTACAATTGCTAGATTCTTTTATTTCTCCCTTAGAAGCCATGAAAATATTGGATAATTTGGATGTCGATATTCTATTCTTAGATATTGACTTACCCAAACTAACAGGGATTGAATTTTTAAGATCAATGAGGTTTCCGCCCAAAACAATTATAACCACAGCATTTTCAGAATATGCTTTAGAAGGCTATGAACTTGATGTAGTGGATTATCTGTTAAAGCCTTTTTCATTTGAAAGATTTTTGAAGTCCATATCAAAAATTCAAAAAGAAAAAACCAATTGTAATTCTAATTTCAATAAGGAAAGCATTTTTGTTAAGGACAAAGGACAAATAAAAAAAATTGATCTTAGAAAGATACTGTGTATTGAATCTAAAGGAGATTTTTGTATTATTATCACGGATTCAGATAGAGAAATAGCAAATATTTCTTTACGAAAAATGATAAATGCTCTTGGTCCGAATTTTATTCGATGTCATAAATCCCATATCATAAATAATGCATTGATAGAAAAAATAGTTGGAATTCAAATTGTAATTAATGACAGAAAAATTCCAATAGGAAGAACCTTTGTAACAGCCCCCGATATTGCCAGACAATATTTGCAAATAATTTTTTGTATTTATGAACATGAAGATTACCAAAAAAGGCACGAAAAAGTTTAGCAAGTCAGAGAAACTTAAGATTATAAACGAAGCAAAAGAGAAAGGCGTAAAGGTGACTCTGGCCAAGTATGGTGTTTTATCAGGCAGTTACTACTACTGGAAGAAGAGGTATCTGGTGTACGGAGAAGATGGGCTTAATCATCAGAAACTCAAAGCCAGTAGAAGTCTGGTATCTAGACTAGAGAAGGAAATTCAAACTTTAAAATTATTGCTTGGTGAAAAAGAGCTAGAAAGCAAGCTCAAGGATGATCTTTTAAAAAAAAAGTATCCCGAATTGAGAAGGAAACGCTAGTTCGAACGTATATGGGACAAGGACTTACTCGGGATATATGTTTAAATATTTCTGGACTTTCAAAGTATCAATTTTATAATCCTCTTAGAGGTAAAGCGCGAGGAAGAAGACCCAGCAAGGTCACTGAGCGAAAGATATCAAAGAGAGATGAAATAGCTAAGGTCGATAATGTAGATGTAGTGAGTAGGATCGTAGAGATCAAACTTGATCCAGACCGCGCTAACTATTACCGGCTAATTACCTGTGCTTTACAATTAGAAGGCTACTTCATAAACCATAAAAAAGTATATCGCTTAATGAATGAGTACATCTTGCTAGAAGAGAAATCGAAGGGGACAAAGAAAAAATATGTGCAGCATCGTAGAGTGGTGCCTATTAAGGCATTGCAAATACTAGAAATGGACATCAAGTATATATGGGTAGATGAGACACGAAAATACGCTTACATCCTAACGGTAATCGATACTTTTACGCGTTACGTGCTCCACTGGTCAGTGGGCTACAGCATGAAAAGTGAACAAGTAAAAGAGGTGTGGGAATATATAGTAGCTCATTATATACAAGAGCAGCACGATGCTGAAAATCCCATCGAAATTGAAGTTCGAAATGACAATGGGAAACAGTTTAGCTCCAAGGAAATGATCAAGTTCTTTGAAGACAATGAGCTAACTCAGGTGTTTACTCATCCATATACGCCAGAAGAAAATGGGCATATAGAGAGTTTTCATAAGACGCTGGGGAAGTCACTTAAGCATGATTCTTACAGCTCACTGGAAGACGTAGAAAAGCGGCTTGAAAAGTTTTACACGACCTACAATAACTTTAGAAGTCATGGAAGTATAAAGGGGTTACCCCCAGCAATTTTCTGGGCACTATGTGATCTACAACAAGTTAAACTTGACATAGACCAAGAAAAAAGAAACTGCACATATAAGCTAAAAGTAGCACAGCAGTCCATAATGGATCTCCCAGGCATACACGATCGTAAGTATCGGGTAATTAGAGTCTAAAGAGATGCTCGCATGCTTTGTGAGCCCTCGATGGGCGATCAAAGCAAACAAATAAAAGGTAAAGGTAGGCCTACACTTTACTCATCGTCATCGGTTTAATAATCGCCTTTGTCGATGCTCGCTTTGCAAAAATAGGCTATATTTAGTACACATTATCTAACCCTGCAAATATTGTCTGGTTTTATAGGGGCTGAATCACCTATAAAGAAGATTTATTAAAAAGGCTTAAACTATTATGAAACTGCATGTAGCAATAGATAAGATCGCATATCCTCCTTCGTCGGAGACGGCGACTTATCATTATCCGTTATGGCTCATGTAAAATTAACGTCCAACTATAAGTATGATCATTACTACTTTTACTTCCAGACTCTACTAAAATTAAATAATTTAGACAAATCTAAATACCTGACTGTGCAATCCTTGAGCTCACATCGAGTTATTAGGTGATATAAAGACTCTAAAAAAGCTTGCAAATCAACAAAATGAGAAGGCACAGAACGAACAACCAACTGAATTTCATACATTTAGAGAATAAGTGATAAACATTTGGGGTTTCAAAGTCAGGGATTTGGCACCATTAAGCTCAAAAAATCGTTATATTAGTAACTAAATAGATGGTTATGTCAACAATAGAACTAAAAAACAAGCTCAAGGAAAAAATAGAATCTCTTGACGAGGATTATCTTCTTGAATACCTTATGAACATAATAGAGACTGAAACTTCTAATGAAGCTTTTGAAATGCCCGAGTCACATAAAAAGAGCATAGACAAAGGACTTGCTCAAATTAAGGCTGGAAATACTTACACCAATGAAGAAGTTGTGAAAAGAGTGCGTCAATGGAGCGAGAAATAATTTGGTCACCAGAAGCACTTGAACTATTAGAAGGCATTTTAACATATTGGGAAGAACGGAATGGATCAAAAAAATACTCGCTTAAACTAAATAAGTACTTCCAAGATGTACTTAGACAAGTCAGCAAATATCCAGAATCTGGCAGAGTAACTAAATATCAGAATGTTAATTATCGAATTGTAAAAGACTACTTTATCTATTACACATATAATGATAAAACAATAGAGGTCCTTTCCTTATGTGACATGAGAAGAGATCCAGATTATATCAAATCCTTACTAGACATTTGAAACACAAGCCATAACATGCGGTGATCATGTCATGCCTCGCTTTCGCTCCGGCACGCCAGATACCGCAGAACCGTTAGTAAGCATTAAGAGATTCCAAATTAAGTCGAAGTCACATCCAGATTATTAATAATAGTTCTAAAAATTATGGAACTATTACTATCTTTATTTTGTAATAATTAGTAAGTGGAAATAATCGATAAGAAAATTCTATTAAAGCTCAGGAAGAAAAATATTGGAAATAGGCTTCTTGTTAAAGCTATAGACAAACTAGTTCAACAAATTGAGCATGCCAATTGGGAAACCGAAATTGACATCCAAAATGATAGGCCCGATGCAGATCGAGTTCATAATGACGGGTTTTACATTTTTAACATCCGCATACACAGAACAATGATACTTATTTCAATTGAAGAAGATTTAGCAAGGATATTATGGGTCGGTACTCATCAAGAATACGCTTTAAACTTTCAAAATAATAAGAAAACGATAGAAAAATGGCTTAGAAGCCGAAATGAAATAAAATAAAATTCTAATGAAAAATTTCAATATCAGTACACTGGAAGATATTTTATGTCTAGAATCAGAACTTGAATATGAGAAAGCTCTAGCAGTTTTCAAGAAGCTAAGGTGGATGTTAAAAGATGATCCAACATTAAAACCAAAACGTCAACATTTAAAGGAATTAATTCTTCAATATGAGAAAGATAATTGGAATAGTGATGACAATATATCAGAACAACAATTAGCTGAAAGTGATATTGCTATAAAGGTAATTGAAAAAGAAGAGGAGTTCATCTACCAACGAAAAGAGATTATAAAGAAGAGATTAAAAAAATTAGGTCTCAACCAACAAGATCTTGGCAAAATTTTGGGACATCGTAAAAATTATACATCCGAATTAATAAACGGTGTGCGGCCTTTCTCAAAAAAAGATCTAGTCATCATTCACCGTCTTCTCAATATCAAACTGAATAAATTAATGCCAACATTTATTGAATCAGAAATGATATCAAATATCAATAAGGTGTTAGAAGAATTAAATATTGAAAAGCTTAATTTGGATGATAAAACCTTAGAACTCTCCAAGTAACGCTTACTAACAATAAGTAGGACAGCATATCTACTCCCTACGGTCGCAGAGACGCAGCCTACTATCATCCGTTCTGTGGAATTAAAAAGAACAAAGCTTGATTATTAGTAGCGAATATGCTACCTTTGATTTATGACTGCAAAACAAATTGAAAAACTTGTAAAAAGTAAAGGTTGGTACTTTGAGCGGCAAAAAGGGAGTCATAAGATTTATAAACACAAAACAATTAAGGGAATCGTCGTAATTCCTTTTCATGGAAAGAAAGATCTTCCAAAGGGAACCGAGCAATCAATTTTAAAAAAAGCAGAAATCAAATAGTATGAAGACATTAAATTCTGTAATAGAAAGGAATGAAGATAGCTTTTATGCATACGTCAAACAAATAGAAGGTTGCGTAGCTGGTGGCTCAACTTATCACGAAGTCAAAGAAAGTTTAGAAGAAATGATAAACTTGTTTCTTGAAGAAGATTTAGAATTGAAAATGAAATATAAGGATGGTTACAAACTCAAATTCGAAGTAAACCTTGAATCCGTTTTTGATCTATTGCCTGAAGTGAACATAAGTCAACTTGCAGAATTAGGTAAGCTTAATCCTGGGCTTTTAAGGCAATATGTCTCTGGGAGCAAAAAAGCATCAGAAGCACAAGCCAAAAGGGTTATGCAAGCGATAGACAAACTAGCAAACAAACTTAATTCAATATCGTTGACTGCTTAAATAAAAGAAAACTCCACAGAACATGCGGTAATCATGTCATGCCTCGCTAGCGCTCCGACACGCCAGATACCGCAGAACCGTTATCCCTAAGTAAAAAAGAAATTAAATGTTGATTAATTCAGCAACAATACTTATATTGCAATTCCAACAG
>ENA-ORXR01003094-ORXR01003094.1-marine-metagenome-genome-assembly--contig:-NODE-3094-length-15135-cov-7.764776_pt1 | contig 15135 bp, 7 predicted proteins | sample MGYA00237866_ERZ511479 | MGnify/ENA metagenome assembly ERZ511479 | reverse complement strand
GCCCCGCCCGCCCCGCCGCCCCACCGTCCGTCACCGTGGACGGCCGCCGCCGCTACCACCAACCCCCACGTCGGGATTGCACGCTGCCTTTGCGTCGTGTACCACACTCGACGCCGTGCATTCGTGACGTGGGGGGCGGCCGCTCTTGCTCGTGTGGTGCCTCCATTTCCAGCGTTTTTTCCCGAAATGTGCTCCCACGACAAGACGGCGGTGGCAGCGGCGGCGGCCGCCGTGGCAGCGGCGGCGGCGGTGGTGGCGGCAGCGGCGGCCCCACCGACGGCGGCGTCGCCCCCCCGGCGGCCAAAGAGCGTCTCCTCGCCAAGGAGACGGGCCCCGTCTGCTCGACTCAACGCATTGCGAGCGGAATGTGGGGAGGAGGCCGCCCAGGGCGGCGACACCAAGGAGGGCGGTGTCGCTGACCCGATGGTGGATGAACGGGGGACGACCATGGACGCGGAGAAGCCGCAGCACCCGCCGTCGCCGGCGTCCCTTCTCGACGTTGCCGAGTTGGAGGAGGACCTGGACGAGGACCTGAGCGAGGACTCGTTTGGCGACACATACGGGGACCTCGGCAGCGTGGGGCGGGGGGAGCCGCGCCGCGCTGGGGGCATGGTCAACGCGGTCGACGCTGTAGTCGACGGCGTGGTGGACGGCGTGCTCGGCCTCGCTGGCCACGCGTACGCGCCGCCGGCACCGCTGTGTTTGGACCTTGAGTTCCGCGCCGGCGATGATGACCTCGATGGAGGGCCCGCCGCGTACGATGTGGGCACGCAGGGGCTGCCCGACGACGACGCGAGCTCGCTCACAACCGACGACGGCCCGTGCGGGGGAGCGGGGGTTGACTCAATGCCGTTGCTGGGGACGGGGGACTCGGACACAGACACGGACATGTTCGTGGACGAGGCGTTCCTCATGGGCGATGATGACGGAGGGGTATGCCCGCCCGGGTCGGTGGAGCACTGCGACGACGAGTACAAAGTGGATTCCGCGTCCTCAACGGGGACGGCCGTGACCGAGGCGCTCTCCGAGTCGTCGACCGACTCGGATCTGTCGTCTGACGACTCGTCGTGTTCTTTCCTGGGCTCCAGCCTGTGCCTGGTGGACCACGACGACACGCTGCTAGCGACCACCGCCGTTGGCGAGATGGGCCTGCACGTTGATGGCGCGGACGGCGACGCCGAGCAGGTAGAGGTGCCCGAGGAGGTGGCCGCGTCGCTGGCGCAGTTGGACGAGCTGTCGGAGGCCCTCATCCTCGAGGCGCTCCGCCACGGCCCCGTGCGTATCGTTACCAACGCCGAGGCCGGCTGGGTCGAGCTGTCGAGTGCCCGCTTTTTGCCGCGCACGGCAGCGCTGCTGCGCCAGCGCAATGTGCGGGTTATCTCGGCGCGCACCACGTACGAGGCGCGCTTCCCAAACATGCCGACGGCGTGGAAGGTGGCGGCGTTTGCCGACGAGATTGCGCGTACGTTCCCGGACGCGCGCGACCGGCCGGACGACGCGAAGCTCAATGTGCTGGTCTTTGGCGACTCGATGTCGGAGCGCCACGCGGCGCACGCGGTGGCCCGCCAGCTGCCCCGCACCCGCGTGAAGACGGTCAAGTTCGTTGAGCGTCCGGACGTTGCCACTCTGCAGCGTCAGCTGGCGCACGTGACGGCTGTCTATGGCGACCTGTTTGTGCACGACGGGAGCTTTGACATCAACACGGTGTGCTAGTACGGGAGCGGCGGTGGGCAGATTGGCTGCTTGCGATGGGCGCACCAGCCAGTCGTTGGGGGGGAGGTGGGGGTTTCGCCTGGTCGGTGCTCGCGGGGCACTGCGTGGCGGCCTCCTTCCCGGTCCACCGTCGCTGCTGCTACTCTGCCATCCACCGTCATCCACCGTCCTTCACGGCTAGGGTCACGTGCGTGTCTTCCTCGGTCATCGGTTCGGCCTGCGGCCATTTTTTGCTCCGCTCCTCGTTTTTGTTGTACTCGCCTTGTCGTCTGGTGTTATTCGTCTTGCCTTCTCGCTTCGTGTCTCTGCTTTGTCGTCTCTTGCCGCTCGTATAACCGTACTACGTTTTGTCCATTCCCGCTCGTGTGTGTCCTAGGAACAAAAAGAATATCGCAACCACCTCCATGTCCCTGTAACGGTAGGCAAATCCCGTGGCGGCTCGGTGTCAATGGGTGAGTTCGTAGTGTTGTTCACAGCGCAATCCTGATTGCTCTTGTCGGCACATGAATGTCTGGTCGACGGAACCGAGTGGGGTGGGAGAAAAGTTGATGGGATCCGTGACGCGAACCCGTCGCGCCGTCGTTTAATACACCCCAAACAGCGTCAGCGCGGCGAAGACAAAAAACAGAACACCACCGACCAGGCGCGCGTTCTTCTCGCTGATGTACTTGCCGAGGAGGGACCCCCCAATGACCGCAATGACCGACGCGATAAAGTGGCCGCCAATGCCCCCCGCGACGACGCCGAGCGGGTTCTTGGCGGCCGCGAGCGCAACGGTGGCGAGCATGCTCTTGTCCCCCCACTCGGCGACAAACACCAGGGAGCACGTCTCGAGCACCACCCGCAGGGCGCCGAGGTTAAACGGCCGCGCCGCGGTCGCTTGGCGCTTTTGGGCGTCGGCCACCACCTCCTCCGCGTCGGCCAACTCGCCGCCCTCCTCGTCTTCGGCGCCCATCCGCAGCGCGTCGCGGATGTTGGTGTAGCCAAACCACAGCAGCAGCGCCACCGCCGCATAGTCGTCAAAGGGGATGGAGCTGTTGAGGCTGGCCGGCAGCGCGTGGAAGATCTGCCCAATGCCGACCGAGATGGCGGTCATGCTGCCGAGCGCGAGCATGGTGCCGACGAGGACGAGCGTGCGCGAGTACTTCATGCTCAGGAGCGCGCTGATAAAGAAAGTCTTGTCCCCAATCTCCGACGCGAGAATGAGCACAATGGACGAGTAGAAGCCGCTGCCAAAGCCGGCGGGGTCAAAGCCGGCGAGCGCCGCCGACAGGCCGCCAAAGAGCCCGCCGGGCGCCGTCACAGACGCCGCCGTCGCGGCGCCGCCGGTCGGCACCGCGGTCGACAGGAGGGTGGACGCGGCCAGCGCGGGCGCCGCCTTGAGCGCAAAGAGCGCAAAGAGGGGCAGGACGACGAGCCGCGGCAGTGCCCCGGACTGCCACGCGCCCACGGCCGCCCGCCACAGGCGGCCGGCCAGGGAACCGACCGCCCGCTCAAAGGGGGCAAACAGATCGACCCCCCGACGAGAGGTGACAGACGCCGCGTCACTGGCGGCGGGCGCCGCGTCGGCCGCCGCCGTGAGCGACGGGGTGGACGCGGCGGCGGCCAGCAGCGGCGCGGCGGCGCGGTCGAGGTCTGACGCCGCCGCTTCGTCTCCTTCCCGAGGGACGCTCCCCGCCGCCGCTCCCGTCGACGCGGCCATCAGCGGCCGGCAACAGCGGCGGTGGCCATGGCCGCCCGCAGCCGCCGGCCGTAGTAGTGGCGACCGACGCTCATCCGCCCGCCGTACCGGTGCCGACGTAAACGCCGAGGTCAATGACGCTGCCCCTGTCGGGCACAGGAAGCCCGTCAGCCGTCCTGGTGCCATCGGTGCGTCGCCCGCGGGCTGGTACAACCGGCGCACAGTCGGTGCGCGGGGCCGGGGGACGCGGCAGGTGCAGGGACGCAGAGGCAGGGGGGTCGCTGGGACGCCACGGGAGCGTGAATGACTGCAAGAGGGGAGGGGCAGCGGCATGTGGGGAACACGCGGCGGGAGATTGGCGCGGTGCGTCGACCGGTGCACATGCGCGGTCGAACACACCCACGCTCACACACTTGGGGGGGGGGTGCAAAAGCGACACGGTTGCGGAGGCGGCGGCGCCCGCGACTCCCGCCCGTGCGAAGCTGGGGCAGTCAAGCAATGGATTGGGGGGGGTGGCCCCCGCCTCCATCTCCCCAGACCAGGTCGACGATCCGGCCCGTGTTTATGCTTGAGGTCGACCCGGAGATGAAACCACCATGACAATTGCAGTGGGCCGATTCTCCAACAGTAATTTAGTAATTTTCTAAAACTGACCTGAAAGTCACAGAAGACGCTTGCTGCTGATACCCGCCAAAAAGAGAGCGACGCGTGCCACGCCATTGGTCCAGACCAGACACCGAAACACCGAGCGCGCCTTCTGGCGCCGGGGGCCTCGGCGGGTGTCCGGCAACTTGGCGCTACGGCCTGGCCCGCGCGCGCCACCGGTCGTGTCGCCCAACGGTCTCGCCCGCCGCGGCCTGTCCTCCACTGACCCCTAGTGGGTGGACCCTGGTCGACGCTTGTGCTCTTGGCGCCCCCACCCAACCACCACGTGCCGCCCATCGTCGACTCGACCCCGTACCGCCGCGGCGCGCATCGCCGTGGCGCGCCATGGCCCCCGCCGGCGGTACGCCATCGGTGTCGAAAGTGGGCCTGGACACATGCCCTCCCGGGGAGACGGCCGCCTCGATGCTGGCTGCCGCCGCGTCGGAGGGCGGGGCGGGCGCCCCCCCACCGGGCAAGGCCGCGGCGACCGCGTGCCCGCCAGACGAGGCCGAGTCTGACCAGGGGGGGTCCCCGTCTGGCAGCGGCGCGCCGGGGGACGCGGCGGACAAGGGTGCGGCCCCGCGTGGCGGGGGTGCTGCGGACGCGGCGCCCTCCAAGAGTTCGGCCGCTGCCGCTGGGGCCGGTGCTGTGGGCGACACCAGCGGCGGCAAGGCCGCTGGTACCACCCCCGCCGCTCCGGCTTCCGCTGCTCCCATGCCAGCCGCCGCTACCGCCGCCCCAGGTGCTGGGAGCCCCGCCGTTGCCGCCCCCGTTGCTGTCGTCGCCAACCGCGGTGCCAAATCGGCCGCGGCGTCGGGCGCGGGGGAGGCTCAGGCCGCGGCTGCTCGAGCCAACGTTGGTGCCGTTGACGCAGACGCCGACGCCCCATCTGGGTCTGCCGCCGCGATCGCCGGCGCCTTCTCCGCTGCTGTACCTGCTGGTACCACTGGTGGTGGTGACCATGGACGCGCCGCGGCTCCGTCGCAGGCGCTCACCGCCGCCCCTGCCGCCGCCACGGCTGGCACCCCTGCCGTTCCCCCTGGTGCTTCTACCGCAACCGCCGCCGCCAGCGCTGCGCCTACTTCGTCTGCGGCCCGTGGACCGCCCGCCTCTACGCCGCACCGTGCCGGCCCGACCCCCACCTTCTCTGCTCCGCCGGCTGCTGCCGCCCCCCGTGGTGCCGCTACCGGCAGCACGGTTGGGGCGACCGCTTTGGCGCCTACGTCAGGGGTTGCCGCCAGTACTGCTACGCACACGATGACTAGCGCCAGCCCTGCCGACGTTACCGCGGCTGCCGGCGCCAAGGCGACCGCTGCGGCTGCTTTGTCGCAGTCGCCAGCCGCGGCCCCTGTCGCCGCACCCGTGCTCGCTTTACCCGCCCCGTCCGCTGCAGCGGCCGGTCGAGGCCTTGCCGCTCTTGGCGCCGTTGCTGCTGCGGCCTCTGCGGCCTCCGGCACGCGGTCCGCCGCGGGGATTGGGACACGTCCTGTCGGCAGCGCCAGCCCGGTGAGTGCCGCCACGGCTGTTACCGCCAGAGGTGCTGCTGGGGTTGACGCCACCGCGCTTCCAGACGACTCGGACGACAACATGGACGTGGAGGATGTTGGTGCCGCCGCCGCTACCAAACCATTGAAGACCCTACGCCTCGCGCCCGCCGCTATTCCCACTGGCTCGGCTGTCGCCCCCGCAGGCCCTGCGGCCGCGAAGTCCACGCCCGCGGCCGCCGCCCCGTCGAAGTCGACGCCCACAGCCGCCGCCCCGCCGAAGACGACGCCCACAGCCGCCGCCCCGTCGAAGTCAACGCCCGCGGCCGCCGCCCCGTACACGTCGGCGCCCGCGGCCGCTGCCCCGTCGAAGTCAACATCCGCGGCCGCCGCCCCGTTGAAGTCGACTTCCACGGCCGCCGCCCCGTCGAAGTCAACGCCCACGGCCGCCGCTTCGTCGAAATCCACGCCCGCAGACGACGCCCCGTCCACGTCGACGCCGGCGGCCGCCGCCCCGTCAAAGTCGATGCCGGCGGCCGCCGCCCCGTCAAAGTCGATGCCGGCGGCCGCCGCCCCGTCCACGTCGACGCCGGCGGCCGCCGCCCCGTCAAAGTCGACGCCGGCGGCCGCCGCCCCGTCCACGTCGACGCCGGCGGCTGCTGCCCCGTCCACGTCGACGCCGGCGGCCGCCGCCCCGTCCACGTCGACGCCGGCGGCCGCCGCCCCGTCCACGTCGACGCCGGCGGCTGCTGCCCCGTCCACGTCGACGCCCGCTGCCGCCGCCCCGTCCAAGTTGACGCCCGCAGCTGCTGCCCCGTCCAAGTTGACGCCCGCGGCTGCTGCCCCGTCCACGTCGACGCCCGCGGCTGCTGCCCCGTCCAAGTCGACGCCCGCGGCCGCCGCCCCGTCGAATTTGACACCGGCGGCCGCCGCCTCATCCAAGTTGACGCCTGCGGCCGCCGCTTCATCCAAGTCAACGCCCGCAGCCGCCGCCCCTTTCACGCTAAAACTCGCGGCCGCCGCCCCGTCCACGTCGACGCCCGCGACTGCCGCTTCATCTGCATCAACGCCCGTGGCTGCCGCTTTGTCCACGTCGACGCCCGTGGTCGCCGCTTTGTCCACGTCGACGCCCGCGGTGGCCGCTCTGTCGAAGTCGACGCCCACAGCCGCCGCCCCGTCCAAGTCGACGCCTGCGGCCGCTGCCCCGTCGAAGTCGACGCCCGCGACTGCCGCTCCATCTGCATCTTCGCCAGCTGTGGCCGCTCCGTCCAAGTCGACGCCCGCGACTGTCGCTTCATCTGAATCAACGCCCATAGCCGCCGCCCCGTCCAAGTCGATGCCCGCGGCCGCTGCCCCGTCAAAGTCGACGCTCGCGACTGCCGCTCCATCTGCATCAACGTCCGTGGCCGCCGCTCTGTCCACGTCGACGCCCGCGGTGGCCGCTCCGTCCATGTCGACGCTCGCGGTGGCCGCTCCGTCGAAGTCGATGCCCACAGCCGCCGCCCCGTCGAAGTCGACGCCCGCGGCCGCCGCCCCGTCCAAGTCGACGCCCGCGGCTGCGGCCCCGACCACGCCAAAACCCGCGGCCGCCGCCCCCTCTACGTCCGCCCCCTCCACGCCCGCCCCCGTCTCCGCAGGAGGCGGCGACGACAGCGGCGACGGCGGGGGTGCCCCCCCCGCCTCGCCTGAGACGGCCGCCGGCTTGGCCGCCGCCCAAGCTGCCGCCGCCGCCATCATTGACGCTGAAGCCGGGGATGCCACCGAAGACGATGGGGTGGTGCAGGCGGGTGTCGCGAGGGGCGGCAGCAGCCTCCGCGTTGGTGGCGGCAGCGGCAGCGCCGCCGGCGGTGGCGGCGCCGCCGGCAGCATGGAAGGGGTGGTCTTTGCGGGCGCGCCCGCCCACGGGGCTACGCCGCCGCCAAAAGTGGGCGGCGGCGGCGCTACCTCTGCTTTTGTCGCAGACGCCGCAGCCGTTGCCGCCGCCGAAGCGCACGCGTCGGCAGCGCTGCAGGCGGCAGCGGCAGTGATGCAGCCATTCCTGCCGGGCGCTCCGCCGGGTGTTTCTGTCGGCGCCGCCCGCCGGGGCGCCTCGACGCCCCGCGGCGGGCGCGTCGGTGGGCGTGGCCGCGGCCGCGGCCGTGGACGCGGCCGCGGGGCCGCCACGCCCCCGGGCGTCCGCCGGTCGGCCGCCGGCGCGTCGATTGCGGCGGCCGCGGCGGCGGCGGCGGCGGTCGGCGCGGCCGTTATTGCCGGCGAGTCCGTCGCCGCGTCGACGGCGGCGGCTGCTGCGGCGGCGGCGGCCGCCGCCACAACCCCCAAACGCGGGCCGGGGCGGCCACGCAAGGACGCGGTGCCAGTGGCGGCAGCGGTGGCTGGCGCCACCCCTAAACGCGGCGTCGGGCGACCGCGCAAGCATCCTCTGCCGTCGCCACCGCCGGGGGGGTCGGCGGCCAAGAAGGCCCGTACGGTGTCACCGGCAGCGGCGGCGGCAGGTACCCCCAATCGTGGCCGGGGGCAGCCGCGCAAGCGCCCGCTTTCACCAGTGCCGGCGGCGACGTCGGCTGGCAAAGGCAAGAATGTCGGGCGGCCGACCAAGCAGGCGCGCCCGTCGCCGCCTGCCAAGGGCAAGGTGGCGCCCAAGTCGGGGACGGGGGCGGCCAAGGCCTTAACCGCTGCCGCATCGCCAGCTTCTGGTGGGCGGCGAGGACAGTCGGGAGGCGCGGCGGCGTCGCTGCCGGTAAAGCGACCGGCGCCGGCGGTGTCATCAGCATCTAGTGGGCGGCGGGGGCGGTTGGGCGGGGCGGCAGCGTCGCCGCCGGAAAAACGACCGGACCCGGCGACGTCGCCGGCATCTAGTGGGCGGCGGGCGCGGTCGGGCGGGGCGGCAGCGTCGCCGCCGGAAAAACGACCGGCCCCGGCGGCGTCGCCGGCATCTAGTGGGCGGCGGGCGCGGTCGGGCGGGGCGGCAGCGTCGCCTCCGGAAAAACGACCGGCCCCGGCGGCGTCGCCGGCATCTAGTGGGCGGCGGGGGCGGTCGGGCGGGGCAGCAGTATCGCTGCCGGCCGAACCACCGGCAACGGCAGCGTCGCCCGCCTCGGCCGGCCGGCGGGGGCGGTCGGCGGCGGCAGCGGCGGAGGCGCCGCCTCACCGCCGCCGCCACAGCCGCCCGACGCCGCCACCGCCGTTGCCCGCGCGCCAGCGCCGGGCCCGGTCGTCACCAACAGCGGCAGCGGCTGCTGCCGTGGCCGCCGACCCCACCCCGACCACTCCCGTCTCCCGGCGCATGGTGTACTTGGCGACGCGGTTGGCGACTGGCACCCCCCCGTCGCCGCCGTCGGCGTCGCGGCGGCGGCGGTCGGCCCCCGAGCCGCCGCCGTCGCCGCCGGCGCGACGGCGGGGTCGGTCGTCGCTGACGGGGGCGGCGACGGCCGTACCGGCGCCGCCGCCAGCCGCTGCGCCTATACCCGCATTGGGCCGCATCGAGCGGCGCGGGCGGTCCACGGGGGCTGCTGACGCTGCACCGGCGGTGACGCCGCCGGCCCCTCGGCGGGGGCGCTCATCCCCCACCGAGCCGGTGGTGGCGACGCCAGAGCAGCGTCGAGGGCGCTCCGCCGCCGCAGAGCCGGTACCGCGCCGGGGACGCTCGTCGCCCGCCGAAGCGGCGGCATCGACGCCAGAGCGACGTCGAGGTCGCTCTTCGCTTGTCGAGGCAGCACCGGCAGTAGAGCGGCATCGAGGGCGCTCTTCCCCCGTCGCGCCGGGGGGAACGCCAGAGCGGCGTCGAGGGCGCTCTTCCCCCGCCGTGCCGGCGGCAGCACCAGAGCAGCGTCGAGGGCGATTGCGTTCTTCCCCCGTCAAGGGGCCGCCGACACTCGGAGCGCGGCGTCGAGGGCGCTCGTCCCCAGCCAAACCGGTGACGCCCACAGACGGGCGCCGGGGGCGCGCTTCCCCCGTCGAGCCCGCGGCGACGCCCGAGCGGCGCCGCCTTCGCTCCTCACCCGCCGAGGCGGCCGCAACTCCAGAGGGGCGTCGGGGGCGCTCCGCGGCTGTGGCGCCAGCCGCCACACCCGACCGCCGCCGCGGGCGGTCAGTCCCGGCCGAGACCGCACCGCGCGCGGCGCGGCCCAAGCTGCGCCGCGGGCCGTCGGCGCCCACCCCCCCGCCGTCACCGACGCGGCGGGGCCGCTCCGCCACGGCGCGGTTGGCCGACGCCGCAGGCGCCCGCCTGCGGCCACGGCCGGCATCCACGCCCGCGACGCGGCGGCGCCCGCCGTCTGTGGCGGCGGCGCCGCCATCGACGGCGCCCGCGACGACGCGGACGCGGGCGCGGCGGCCGGCGCCGTCGGGCGCGTCAGCGTCCAAGACGCCAGCCGCTACCCCGCGGTCGGGCGGCCGTGGCGGCGGCGGCGGCGGCCGCCGACGCGCGCGCGCCGCCGCGCCGTCGCCGTCGCCCGCCGCCGCGGGCGCTCCATGGCTCGTCCACAATGGCCCCGTGCACGTGTCCCCGACGCTCCCCGACGTGCCAGCGCTGACGCTGCAGCCGCTGGCGACGGGCCCCGCGGCGGATTATGGGGGGATGAGTCACAGCGCGCTCGTCGAGGCGTGCAAGCGGCGGCACTTGGACGCGGGGGGGGGGAAGGCGGCGATCGTGGAGCGCCTGCGCGGCGCCGATTGGGTGCGCGGGATGCGCGCGGCGGTCGCCGCGCGGGCGGCAAACATGGGGCAGCCGGCGGCGGCAGGGTCGGCGGCGGAGGCGGATGCAGGGTCGCCAGCGGCGGTGGTGGCTGCGGCGGCAGCGGGGTCGGGGTCGGGGTCGGGGCAAGAGGAGGCGTCGCGCCAGAGGAGCGCAAGGCGAGCATAGGAGTGGCATCAATTGTACATGCACGGCTAGGATGTAGCGAGTGATACGTCACCATGCGTAGGTGTCTTGCTTGGCTGCCGCAGGCAGCCGGCTTGGCCCCTCAAGAAATAATGGCTTTCTCGCACCAGCGGCCGTCCAACACGCCGGCCGTGCACCGCGCCGGCGAACCGAAAGAGTTGCCTCAGCCGCATCCTTCGGCTGGCTGCTGGTCCACACGCGCGTCAAACAGCGTAGCGGCATGGTACTGTAGGCACGAATGACAAAGGAGACACAATAGTCCAAAAAAACAGGACACGAAAACAAGCAACAGGGTCACGCAAGCATGCGCCGACCCCCGCATATACACATCCATAAAAAAAAAAACATGCAATACAAGCACACCCGCTTCACATGACAGTCACAACCTATTGGACCACCCACACCCGCCCACACCAGGCCACCCTCCCCACCTTGCGTCGCGCCCGACGTGCGCCCGCGGCCGTCCATTAGACGGGCCGGTACCCCCCGCCGTTGCCACCCGTGCGCGACAGCTCCTCCCCGCCCGCCAAGGGCGGCGGCACAGACACCTCCAACCCCTTCTCCCGGACGGCGGCGGCGACAAAGGTGGCGCCAGAAAGGCCCGACAGGATGGCAAACGTGATGGCGGTGCGGAAACACAGGGATGCGGCCTCGGACTGCGGTTCCAGGAAGGCCGCGCGCACGCAGAAATCATCCGTACCAGGGCGAAGAAAAAGCGCACCAACCAAGCAAAACAAATGCAGACAAAAGCGGTCCGCAGCAATCCAAGGGCATACATATCAGCAAAGAGCCGCAACAAGACGAGGTGCTGCGCCGTTGGCAAGACCCACGGTACTATACGTTGGCGCACGATAGAGAGACTCGTACAGTACAGACGGCGAGAAGAGAAAGCAACCGCACAACGTACAAAGTCGCCTTCGTAACCAAAGAATGCGTACTCCTTGTTCATGCCCGACCCAAAAATGGCCATCGTGATGGCACCCTGCACAGCCCAAACAAGCACGGGAGCAGCAGCAATGAAGCAGCCGCACAGAGCACACAAATGCATTCAAATGCATGGAAGACAATGGGAACCACACACCACGAAAACGGTTAGGAGGTGAGCAACACGCCAGGCTCGAGTCGACCCTCCTCCCGAAGGCATTGGCGCGAGCGGAGCCCATCCACATTGGCGACACCAAACCGCATGTCGTGCTAGTAGACACAGGAAGCCCAAACCCGTTCCACACAGTGGCAAGTGCCACCCAATGCCGCACACTACGACTACAGCAGGCGGTCGCAGTGGCCGCACGGTCGCGAAAAAGTGGTGCAGCAGATAACCAGACATACCAGCCCACACATCACAAAGCAGCACAGCCCCCCAGACTTGGCGGACGACATGGCTGCCGGGTGAAGCAGGGGTCGACGCAAGGGAGGTCAGCAACCAGAAAGCGTCCACAAGGCAGTACAAGTGGTGCGGGCAGGCGCGGGCAGGCGAAGGAGGGGTACGATGCGTGCGAAGAGCCCGGCTGGCTTGGGACGATTGCAGCCTTTCTGCAATTCACTGAACCGAGAAAAATATATGAAATTCCGTTCATGACAAAGATACACGGTCAAAGGACGGCCCACGCGGGCGGGCGCGTGCATAGGCCCTATTTCTGTTTCTGGAGGAGCGCCACAAGCGTCGTAGTTGCTGGTTTCTTATTTTGTTTTGCCAGTCAAGCAACACAGACGAGACGCCCGAGCTCCGCAACCGAGAGGACGGCTCGGCCGTCGTTCCCACCCACGCCGCCGCGGTGAGCGGCCCCAACCTCCACGCGTGCGCGCCCGGGGTCCGCGTCCGCGCGCCCCCCCCTCACGCCTCTGCCCGCTCCCGGGTGCTCTTCCGCTTTGCCTTGGCCGCGTCGCCGTCGACGCCCCGGCGGCGGCTGACGCTGCGGACGAGCCCCGACACGGCCGCCCGCGTCTTGTTCTTCTTTTTCGCGGCCGCAACGGCGGCAGCCGCCGCCGCCGCCTCCTTCTTGCCCGTGTGGTTCTCCGAGAGGGTGCGGCGGAATTCGGGGAGGCCCTTGCCGCCGGCCGCCCCCTTGGACGCCCGCCCCGCCCGGTGGGCCCCCCCCGCCCGCCCCGACGCGGCCGCGTCGGTGCGGTCCATACTGCCGTCCATCGAGTCAAAGTTTTCCTTGCCGAGGGCGGGGCGGCTCGACGGGTCACCGCCGCCCCCGCCGCCCCGCCTCGACGCGCCGCCGCTGCCGCCGTCGCCGCCACGGCCAGAGGCCGCCTTGCTGCTGCGACCCGACGAGATGAACCCGTCGCTGACGGTCGGGATGGTCGAGCCGTTGCTGACGGGCATGTCCCCATCCGGCGACTGCGGATCGAGGTCCTCCCGCCCGTCCGCCGGGGGCGACGCGGCGGCCCGTCGGTAGGCGCTGTTGGGGGTGAAGGGGACGACAAAGGCATCCACGTGCTTGTTGGACGGCCGGCGGGCGGACTGATCCGCCTTGCCCTTGTCCTTGTCCTTGGAAAAGGACATCATGCGGCCAATGGCACGCACGGAGCGGGCGCGGACCATGCCCGATGAGGCGCGGGCAGCGTCGGCTCGTGCCGCGCGGGGCGACTCGGCGCCGCTCTTGGACGACGCCCCCGTGCCCGTAATGACGGCGGTGGCGGCGGCGCGGAAGGAGCTCGTGCGCGACATGCCCCGCGCCCGCCCCGCGCCGCCGCCTCCGCCGCCGCCGCCGCCGCCGCCGCCGCCGCCACCGCCACCACCCCCACCGCCACCGCCCGCGGTGCGTTGCCCCCCCCGGGCTCTTGGGCTCGCTGCCCCGCCCGCCGGCTCATCGTCCCCGTCGGTCGCCGCCGACGGCGTTTCGCGGAGGCCCGCCAGCACGCTCGACGTGCGGGGCATGGCCCGCCCCGACGAAATGCGCAACTTGCTCACCGCCCGCGTGAGGCCCCGCGCCTCCCCACGCCCACCGCCGCCGCGATTGTCCTCGGCGGCGCCCGCCGCCGCCGTCGTTGGCAGGGCAATGTGCATGAATTGGTCGTTTTCGGCCGGCTGCTCATCGTCGGTAAACGACTCCCAGCTGCCGTCCGACTCGTCGCCGGTCCGCTCGGCGTTGGCCTTGGACGAGGCAGACGTGGGCGTCTTGGCCCGCGCGCCCGCGGGGCGGCCGGGGCTCCGCGACGAGCCGCCACCGCCGCCGCCGCCGCCGCCGCCGCCGCCGCCGCCGCCGCCGCCGCCGCCGCCGCCGCCGCCGCCGCCGCCGCCGCCGGGGTACTTGATGGCCGCCCCGCCGCCGGCCGCCGCCATGTGTTCCCGCGGGCGGGAGGCGGCGCTGCGGGTGCCCCCACCCCCACCAGAGGACTGCGGCGGCGGCGCGCCGGGCATGCGGACGCCCGGTAGGGCGGCGAGCACGTTGCGCTCGTGGGTGATCACCTCTGCAGGGTTGGCCGCCGCCGCGGCGGCCGCCAGGGCGGCCGCCGCGGGGTTGGGCTGCCCGACCCCCCGCTCCCTCAACACCGCCGCCGCCGACAGCCCCGGGCGGGGCGGGGCGCCGCGGATGACGGGGGGGGGGCCGCTACCCGCCATGGCGCCGGCGGCCGCCGCCGCCGCGCCCGACGGGGACCGCGACGGACTGGCAGTTGCTCTCGAGGGGTGGCTCCCTTCCGCACGTCCTCCCTTCCACGCGCCTTCCCCGTCACCCACCACCGTGTCCGTCTCCCCCTCACCAACCACGCGTGCGGCGGCGCGTGGCCGCACCAGCCGTGGGAGCTCGTACGGTGTGCGTACCAGCAGGGGGACCAAAGCGGCACCACGCGGCGCCGCGGCGCGGCCACAGCGGCCACGGGGCCGACGCGCCGAGTGCGCCGCGACAGCCCCCCGCCCCCGCCGCAGCGGCGTCGACGGTTGACGTCGACGCGGCCGCTGGCGACGGGCGTGGTCGTCACCCGGGTAGCCCTCGGCGCACGCGCGCGGCAGCCAGAGGCGCGGCGGGGTGGTAGCCGCAGAAGGGGCGTGTGGCCAACCGCCGCGTTGCGCCTCGCAGCTGCCGGTAGCCACAGCCCGAGGTTTCCCTCGGCGCCGGGAAAAAAGGTGGGGGAGCGCGGCGGGTGGCCCGCTGCCCCCCCCCCGCCCCGCCAGCGCCCGCCATGCCTGGATGACGGTCGCTTGTGAAGCGTGCACTTGGAGGACGGAGGGGAGAACGCAGCCGACGCGGTCACGTGGGGCCCTTCCCGCTTGCAGACGGGCAGGTGGGCGACTGGATGAGCGGGCGCCGTACGCAAAGGAAATTGATGAGCGAGACAGCCGTCGGGATGCACGCTCCCACACAATTGTAATCCCCCTTGTGTGAGTTCTCTGCATATTTGGAACTATCCGGTCTGTCATAGCCCCCCTACCAAGGGATGACAATCGATTTTGGTTCGTTTCGAAGCACCGCACTTACTTGGTGAGTCGTGCGCTCACTTTCATAGCACAGTACAGCTGGGCAGGCAGCTATTGCACAGTACAGCTGGGCAGGCAGCTATTCGTACCCTCCCCCTTTCAGGGCACCCGACACAAGGGTCAGTCCAACGTTTTCTTCGTCCCCATACTGTACCCAACAGCGGCCCGAGCACATTGTCCAGCTGCTCTTCTCGGCACACGCGTAGGGCGACCGCGACCGCGGATTGCCCCCTCAACGCTACCCCCCCCCCCCCCCCCCCCCCCCCCCCCCCCCCCCCCCCCCCCCCCCCCCCCCCCCCCCCCCCCC
>ENA-ORXR01003093-ORXR01003093.1-marine-metagenome-genome-assembly--contig:-NODE-3093-length-15136-cov-17.460588_pt1 | contig 15136 bp, 19 predicted proteins | sample MGYA00237866_ERZ511479 | MGnify/ENA metagenome assembly ERZ511479 | reverse complement strand
GAGAAATGACATATACGGACTAGAAAATGACGACAAGATGCAAACATATATTTCTTAGAGCACGTCGAGAGCTGTCCTGATGTCGTGTACAGCGCTCGAGATGCGGTGAGATGCAGCAAATGACATCCAGATGCATGTGGGCACGGCTGCCGACGATGCCGCTGCGGTCGGGGCGGCTGAAGTGGATCGCTCCACGGACCCGGAGATGCTGCATCAGTTTCAGCCTTGCGGCTCGTACTACACGCACCTGGAGCCTATGGAGAGAGTGGACGGCATCCCGGTGATCACCGATCAAAGCCTCTACGACGCTTGCGTCCGCAACCGCGCTCGCGCGCACACGCGTCGTGTGCAGGCGCGGTATGAGGCATTGCCGGGTTTCTTCGACGTGCTGTCGGAACCCGGGTCGCCGGACCACGTTGGCGACCGCGTGGCCGAGGTCCATGGGTACCCTCACTTCGGTAGTCAGGGGACTCAGCGCCGTATCTACGAGGTGATGTCGTTTTCAGACGAGATCGTGCGCAACCAAGTGCCCTTGCACCCTTTCCATCGTTTGGTTTACACCAACGCGCTGTTTTTCCCTGTGCGGGGGACACAGACGTTCGAGGCGGCGGCCAACTCGTTTTTCCGCCTGCTGCGCAATAGGCCGAAGGCCATCTTCCTCAAGCACTCTTTGGCGACGGACCTTGCGGTCCCGTTTGGGCACGACGCCGGGTTTGAGGACTTCCTTAACCAGCTCGCGCTGGTGGCGAGCGACGAGAACGACGCCGTTGATGTCGATCGCAGCCCTCGCATGAGCGAGCTTCCGAACCCCCTTTGGCTGCCGCTGTCCCCGTCCGACCACCGTCGTGCTGCCGATACGCGATTCTTTCGCAATCGCGAGCTACTGCCCACCGCGTGGGCGGCTCTCCGTGCGCCACGGACGTTCGACCTGTACCGTTGGCTTCTGCCGATCCCGGAGTGGGAGCTGATCATGGAGCTTTGGGTGGCGACCCCGGTTGTGGTGTCGTACCTGGCGGACGCGTTGCGTATGGCAAGATGCGCCGGGCCGTGGGGGCGTTCCTTTGGGGGGTGGTCCTCAAGGACGTTTTCCGGCGCGACGCCGACTCTAGTGAGGCTCGGCAAGTGCTCGTCATGGTCGATGCGACCAAGGAGTACGGCTTCTGCCTACGACACCCGTGTGTCGACTTTTACTGGGCGCCGGACCCGGATGCGCCGGTACCGGTGGCGCAAGTCACCTCGAATCACCCTGGGGTATGGAGCCGTGGTCGTCGGACCCATCATGCCGGGGCCTACTCCGCTGGAGACGACCAGGGGTTGTCATGGATATATCCCTGAGGAATATATCCATGCAATATATCCGTATCCACTTCGGATACGTGCCGAGGACGCTTATCCTGTATGCATTATGACAAAGAGAGGAGAGGTTATATCTATCCTGTCCGACAAAAATTGCGAGGTTATATCTGATCTGTATCCCAGATATGAGAGTCAGGATACAGGGATATATAATATTATGAAACTTCTCGCGCCAGCAGAATTCAGAATACGCAGTCGACCTCTCTTTTCGGGTTCCGACAATCTGGGGATTCATGTGCTAACATGTGGCAGCGACAAGCGGCAATCCTGCCCGACCCGAAAGGAACCGTTCAATCACGTGACTCGGCCCGCTTGCGTTTTTATCAGAGTGTGACACGAGATCCAGAATGGTCCTTCTAACGTCCGTTTACAAAAACGGCGGGGAACCGCCTGGACCGCTCCCGTTGGGGCGCACAAATCAAATGTGAATTTCAAGTCGTACTTAGCGTCCGTTTAGCACTCGAATAGTGTCTGAATGTGTGAATCTACGATTCTGGCCACTGTCAGCCATGGCGTCAACATCTCGAACGGCGTGATGGGGGCCCTTGGCGGTGGCCAATGACGGGCCGTGGCGGTGTAGTGGGCCTGCGCGCGGCGTCTGATTGGCTGGATTGAGCGCCGCCGGTGGTGGGCCGGGCGGCGCCACGTTGCGGTTGTGGTGTGATCTGACTGGCCGACCCGCTTGGGGAGGACCCGGCCTCGTCTTGATGTGTGACCCGGTGCCTACGTAGGGGCTCCGGAGGGCCCCGGCAGCCGCTAGGGCACCGGGCCTTTGCTTTGTTGCTGGCACCCGGGGGGTGTGGACGCGTGCCCCCCTGTTGGCAGCCTGTTGGGTGCCTGTCGACGGCCCCCTCCCCCCTCTGGGGACGCCCACGAGCGGGGGGGTGGGGCCCGTGCAGACACCGTTTGAGGGTATAAAAGCAGTAGCCGGCACCGGCTAGCGGGCGGTGGCGTAGCCTCCGGTACGACGCAGCGTTTCTATGAGCACCACCCCTGGTCGGGGTGTTGCTTGTGGGAGGGCTGCGTCACCGCTTTTGCTTTCGAGTTTTCGAGTCTTTCGTGTCCCCCGATTTTATCCACAGTAGCTACTGAACATACTATCCGGGACCGTACCATCCTTGTCCCCCTTGAGCTGTTGCGCTCCTTCTTCTCCTTCGGGAGCTCCCCCCATCCCTGTTCGTGTCTCGCTGCTCCGGGCGTACCGACCGGGACCGTGTCCTACTACCGCGGTTGTATGCGCGGCGTGACCGCGGGGTCGGACCTCTTCGCCTTGCGGCGGCGGCCGTCTCGCTCGCTGCCCGCCCTGGGGTGGACCGGCCCGTCTTCTTCCCCGGCCGCTGTTGCCGGCCGGTCGTGCCGCCCGTGTGTGTGGACCGGGCGGTGGTGACACTGTTTCGCACTATTGATCCCGCTTCTTGATATCGACGGGATCTTCTGAAATTGGGAAGACAGCAATATCGGTGCCCCAAAGAGCGTCGAACCACCACCGACAATCTACTTACCTTTTTCTCGGTCCGATAGTGTGGGTGACACAGTAGCGGGCGCATGTGCTATTCGAAGGCAAATTACGGAACGCCACCCCTATTTAGCACATGAGGAGTACTCTAGGCGCCTTCACATTGACTGCTTGTCACATGAGACGGCTCTATCTCGTGTCCCACGACGTCTGATCACCCGAAGAGACGACCGGCAAACGATCGCACGCAACGGAGAGAGCTGCATCTGACACATGTCCGAAAGTTTGACCGATCGCTGGACGCTCCGAAGCAGACGCAGCGGGCGCAAGGCTTCATAACATAGGAGCGAGCCACGGACGCTGGAGGAAGTTACACACCAGTACCTTGTCTCACTGGGGAGTGACACACCAGTACCTTGACTCACTGTGGCTGACACATGCCACCCGAAGGAAAAGAGCCGTACGCAGTGCGGTAAAGTAGAAGACACGAGGGCCTGTCACGTTGACACGATCTCGTGTCGGTCGCATCCCTGTCGCGCTCAGTAAACAGTGATTATAGAAGCTGAGGTGAGAACGGTCGAGGACAGCGAGCAAAACACGATACGTTGTGCTGTAAATGGCGAAAAGACACGACTGGAGAGGTCAAATCCACTGTGTGTGGCCGGAAATGGTGCCTTGTGATGTCGGTCAACTTTCCAGGAAAGCTGTGTGGGTCAACTGTCTTTGTAATGTGACAGTCCCTGATACGTACATGACAGCGCATTGTGTGGTCCAACGGGGCTTGTCCTGCTGAAGGGAGGAGGGTCGGCCGATACTCTTTCCAGATGGTATGATTCGAGGGGTGACGGCACGTCCGACGCACTGATCGGCCCCGTTGATGTTCTAGCAGAGGTGGGGGTAGCAACTAACCGCTGCTCACGCCCGATTGCATTCTATAAGGGTGGGGGGGGTCTGTTCGATCCGCACCCGCAGCCAGCCCCGTCGCGATCCGTCCACCCGCCACACGGAGGAGCACCGCGATCGCCAACACGGTCACCGCGGTGCTCGCGACCGCCGTGCCCGCGACCGTCTTGATCGCCACCGCCGTGTTCGCGACCGCCCTTCCGGCTACCGCCGTGCTCGCGACCGCCGTGCTCGCGACCTACGTGATAGCGACCACCGTGATTGTGACCGCCGTGCTCCCGACGCCGTAGACCTGACAGCCGTACTCCCGACCTCCGAGCTTGCGACGGCTGTGCTCGCGTCGATTGCATATCAATCGTGCAGGAAAGCGTAGTACTCCAGCGCCACTGCGGGTGGTGCCACGTAGGCTGGTCTGAAGACACTGAGCGGATTAGAGGCGTACGAGGGTGGAAAAGAATACTTTGAGACATCGGCCGTCGTTGCAGCGCATGATTCTAGTCTCCTATAGTGGCGCCGCCGCACTATGGCAACGCGCCGCGTGCAGCACCCACGATATCGCGGTTCCACGCCCGGCCAGGCGGGCAGCAGGCCTCTCATATTCGAGCTGGCGTTTCACTGTAGTCTGCGCGATTGCCGTGGCGTGGATGGCCCTCCCCCAGTTTTCAGCATGCCGGAGTTTGAACGTCGATTTCGCGTGCCTATGCCGGTATTCGTGAGCATCAACCACGCTATTCAGGACCGCCCGTTTTGGTTACAGAGCATGAACGCGACCAGGAGGCCAAAAGCAAAGCCTCTTCAAAAGTTTGTTCCTGCGTACGGGGGGCTTGGGTATGGGGAGTTGTGCGATCGCGCGGACAAGTACGCGAGGCTCTCCAGTTGACATATATCGTGTCCGGTGAAGCTCTTCACGGAGCATGTGGTGGGCTAGTTTTTCTCCGGTTACCTGCAACTGCCCACCAGGGTAGAAGTCGGTAACATCCTCGCCAGAAACGCTGAGCGTGGGTTGACAGGGTGTCTCGGGAGGCTTGACTGTTCTCACTGGAAGTGGTCCGCCTGCCCCAAGGGGCGTGCGGGCACCTGTCTGGGCCCCTATGGACAGCATTCCATCTTGAATGAGGCTATCTGTGACGAGGACATTTGGATACATAACATTCTTGCCGCGTGTCCCGAGAACCTGAATGATTTTAACGCCCTTTACCAATCTCCGTCGTATACGGATCAGAGGACGTGCGCATAACGCGTTCAAAGTGGAGGCCGTAGCTCGCCTGGACGTCGGCGAAGGAGCAGTGGCGACAGGGAGATATTTGGGCGTGGACAGTACACCTCTCTGTGGGTACACAGCGCCCGCAACTGTGGTCACAAACTGACCACACCATAGAAGGGAGGAGGGGTCCATAGCGGCAGGCCTGCCTGACGAACGGGAAAAAGCAGTGTGTGTGTCGTGCACGCTGAGTTCCTTCATGGTGTAACTGGCTGGACGAGATGGGTGGTGTGTCCTGATATGGCCTCGATCAACTTTTGTGAGCAAAAAGTATCTTCTTCTTGCTTTTCGTACATCGAAGGTACAGAGCCTGAGGCGCGTTCCCAGCCTCGCTTAGTATAACTTTCTAGAAACTCTCTCTTGGCTACGAAAGAAACTTGTAGCTTTGATGTATGCGAAGCACGAAGTAGATACGTTTGCTCCCAAAGCTTGATGAAGGCCATATCATGACACAAAACCACTATCGCACAGCCAGCTGCCGGACATTGAAGCACTCAGAGTGCACGACACACACACTGCTTCTCCCCGTGCGTCAGAGAGGCCTGCCGCTATGGACCCCTCCTCCCTTCTAAGGTGTGGTCAGATTGTGACCACAGTTGCGGGCGCTGTGTCCTTACAGAGAGGCATACTGTACACGCCCACATACCCCCCCCGTCGCCGTTTCTCCTTTGCCGACACCCAGGAGAGTTACGACCTCTACTTTGAGCGCGCTATGCGCATGTCCTCTGATGCGTTCTACGACCTGGTCGACCGTTTGTGGCCGCGTCTTCCCCGCCGCGGCGTGTCACCTGAGGTGCTCACCGCCATTGCGCTACGCCGCTTAGACAGCGGAAACTACCTGAACTTGTGTGACTTTTAGAGTGCACAACTGTAATGTCTATAGAGCTCTTTGGGATTTCTTAGATGCTTTAAACTCGACACCCTTTCTGGACCATGACTTGTGCTCCTCCTTGAGCCGCTTAAGCGTCACTCGAGACGCCATTCCCGGTCGGAATACGGAACAACGAGTGGCAGGCGGGGTGCGTTCTGACTTGGAAGCGGGGGGGGAAAGCTGCACTCGGTTAGGGGGATGGGCTGCGACTGGGGAGCTCTGACAGAGCCCTGCCGTGTCAGTGTCCTTGTCGAGGCTGGTGCACCATTGGACGAAGAACTTAACTTAAAGTCGTACTATTTATGGGCCAGGTACGAATCCATTCCTGGAATGTACCCGGCGTTATAACGTTATGACATACGCGAGCTGCTCGGGTGCACCAAATCGCCAAATTATAGCTACCGGCATGTCTATCGGGTACCCATTGAACCACATCGGGGGGCATCGAGCCACAGTCATAGCCATATTTGCAAGATACGGATTTCTGTGGTGATCGCCAGAGCGATAGCCATAGGCGAGAGCCAACCATCAGCTTTCGAGTGCCCGAGAAACGAGGAGTTCTCATGTGATCGCTTCGGACGTTCCAGGCATCGTGTCACGCTGTGGAAAGACTTCATCTGGGCGAAATCAAGACGACGCCGTCGATCCTGTCGCGCGGCAGTGAAAGAGCCGCCATGCGCGCGCCACCATCCACAGAGACCCAGTGTGCCACACCCTACTCCCTGCGACCACCCCCCCACGCGAACAGCAGGTCATCTCCTGCTACACCACCCCCCCGCGTTCCCGCTTACACGGACACGCGTACAGCGCCGCGCAATGCAATGGCGGCGACCCTGTGCCTGGTGCAGGGCAGCACCAGAGGGTGATCTCCTTGGGGGAGGGGGTGACTGCAGGGCACCGTGCCACCCTGCAGCAGCGAGCGTGTTGGATGTGGTCTTGCAGTCTAAAACAAGCGTGGGAACCACCTGCCAATTGCAACGGGGATGGAACGGCCGCTCCGTCCCGCTCTGTGCTTTGGAGGGCGCTGCGGATCCATCCAGGCTGCCATGGATGGGCATGGACCGATCGACGAGCTTGCGAGCCATCGTCTCTAGTGACCGCAATATCGTCGAATCCCCCCTTTTGTCACGCCGTCGATACGCCTCGATGCCTGTATCGAATGTGATGTTCGACGGAGGTGGATGCACCATTCGATGGCGCATCGTTGACGGCCGTCGATGTCCGCAGATTTTGGATGACCGTCGTGAGACCGGAGCACAGATCCCGCAAGGCTGACGCCCCTATTATCTGCCCGTGGCACCTGCAGCCCGGAAGCGCATTCCCCCAGCTGCCCCCTGCAGCCCGCTGCTTATTCCTTTTTGTTTTTTCTGTATTTTTCTGTTGCCATCGCTGTTGCTGCGACTCCCACGCTGGTCACATTTCCGCACAAGTATAGGCAAGGACACTATGCAGCCGCGGTGCAGGCGCCCGTATCGGCGCCAACAGGCGCCCCAGCAGGAACTTATGAAGAAAAACTGGAACAAACGTGCAATTCTCAATGGGCGCACGCCCCCGCCATCATGGCGCCGTCTGCAGCGTCGGAAGAGATGCACGCCCGCGCACACGGCCGCGCCCCCGACCCACATCAGCGCGCCATCGTTCCTTTCCTCCCGCTGCACGGCGTGTCGGCACTCGCCCGCCACCCGCCACGCACGGATCCCCTCCCGCGGGCCTACCGCCACGTCCCGCGGCGCCGCTCGCCCCTCTCACTTCCCGTGGGGGCACTCTCCCGCCGGCTCACCTCCACGCCCCGCGGTGACGCTCGCCCGAGTCCCCTCCGCGGTACCGGGATGCGCTCACTCCTCCCCGGCTCCCTCGATCAGACGGATCCCGTGCTGGATAGTGTTGTCCCTCTTCCAGTTCTGCTCGATGCGTGCCTGCTCTGAAGCAATCTTTTGTGTGAGGTTGTCCCCCACCCCGTGCGTGCCCGCCGTGTTGGTGGCGTCATCAAGCGCAGCGCGCACAAACGTCGCGACGAGGCTGACGACCGCCAGGGTCGTCTCGACGACGGGTTCGACGCCGACCTTGGTCGGCTGGATAACGCGCCACCCTGCACCCACCGACATGAGCGCCGCCAACGCCGCGGAGACCAGGGATTTGCAGCCGATGGAGGACTTGATGTACTTGCCCCCTTCCTTCCACTTAATCGCGGTGCTCACTGTCATGGTCAACGGGCTCACGCCGATGGCGGTGAAGAAGGCCTGGAGGACACGCTGCTTCAGCGCCTGAAGGAAGTGCGCGCGGACGCGAAGAAGGGGAACGAGCGTGCGGGCTGTGAGCGGCTCGTCCCCGCTCCCGTGGGACGCCACGGTCATCGCAGTTGACCCCAAGACCTGGACCTCGACCTCGTCCATGCTGAGTTTGTCCTGCACCTCGAGCAGTACAAGGTCTCGGTAGGTCTCCATGCTGGGAAGGGCGTCCGACGACTTGTTGGCGGCGCCGAGTGTGGTGGCGAGCTTTGCGCTCAGGCGCGCGGGCACGCGCTCAGTCTACCTGTGGCCGTCCGAGTCGATCTGTTCGTCCTTTCCCGCTGGCGCGCTGGCCTCCTCGGCCTTTTCGAGCAAGGTTTCGACGACGGCGCAGAGCTTCTCCGAAAGTTTGGCGAGCGCTTTTCGCACCTCCACTTGCGACATCACCTGCTTCATAATGGCGTTGCTCAATACCTTGACGTCGTCCTGTATCTTTGAGACCGCCGTGGCCAGCTGGGGTACAATGACCATCAGCGGCTGGACCCCGGCGGTAACAGCCGACTCCATCGCACTCTGCATCTGGGAGAGCGTCGCCGCCGCCGCCACTGCCGCAGAGGCGCCTGCCGCCGCTGAAGCACTGGCCGAGTAGCTCATATGCGCCGTTGATGTGGGCGGAAATGCCGCCTCCATGGCCTTTGCCGCCCCCACGGCCGACGCGGGGCGCTTCTCAGACCCGGTTTCTGCGGAAGCTGAGCCCGCCGCGTGGGTAGGCATCCCTAATAGGCCGCCCGCGCCGCACCCCATGGATTTTCCGGCGGCCTTGGCCACGGACAGCGCAGGCGCCTTGCGGATGGCAGGCGCCTTGCGCCGGGCGCCACCTGCCGCCGGGGGCACCGCAGCCGACGGGACGTCCACCGACGGGGAGGAAATCAGCTCCTTCTGCGTGTTCATTTCGTACTCCACGGGGGGGAACTGCTGCGGAACGCCGTAGACGTTGATGAAGAGACTCACGGGCGCCGTGGGCAGCTCGGATGCCGTGGAGGAGCCCGCTTTGCTCATCGACGCCGCCCCCGCGGCCGCAGCCGCCAGAGAGGACGACGGGACAGTGGCAGAGGCGCCACCCTTGGAGCGGGCGGCAGCCCGCGCGCTTGCGCGCAGCACGCTCTTGGCATGTCGATCATCCGACGACGGCGGAGGGGTGGCCGTCGTAGTCGGCGCAGCGCTGGACGATCCGGCTGCAGCCGGCATCTTGCACCTGCGGCTGACCATGGTGAAACCGACCGGATCCGGGGGCGTGGGGTGCGGGAGGGGGGTGAGAGGTGCTGACCACGCCAGTGAAGGACAAAAGCGGAAGGCAAGTACGGCGGGGGTGGAGGTGGATGTGGTGATGCCCGACGGTCGATTCCACCGCACCGCGAGCGGTGAGCTCTTGTACAGTGCAGCAGATCCAGCCGCCGCAGCACAGATCTTTGCGTCCCCCCGCCGGCTTCGGGGTTGAATTAGAATGACTCACAAGCGGGAGTCTTGGACCAAAAACGAGTTGGAAGAGGGAAAGTACCATGAACGGCCATCGGTGGCCACTCAAGGCGGCAGGTGACCAAAGTGCGCCAGTCGATCCCACCAAGTCCAAGTGGCCGACTTCGATGACTTGCGAATTCGACCAGCTCGCGACCACCACGAAGCACTGACAAGATGCGCAACCGCCACCGCCACTGCCATCACCGCCGCCACCGCTACAGCTGTCGGTGCGCCACGCGCCGCCATCAGCTTGAAAGAGCATCGCCGGCTCCTTGGTGCACTTGTACTACACCGGGCGTGCTCCCGTGTCCTGGTCGCGCTGCTGGCATTTATGGCGCCGCGTGTGACACGGCTGGTGGATATCACCGCCTCATTCGACCCTCCGCCTCCCCTCACCGACACGCTCGGAACGTTTGCGGATGCCCGCCTGCAGCCTGGTGGTGCGGGCTGCTCCCTCTCAGTGTATCCTCACCTGTGTTCCCGTTTTCCTTCCTGTCTGGTGGATGAATGGCAAGGTGGGGTGGATGCACGCTGAGGACCTGATTTTTCCTAACACGAAGCCACCGTCACTGCACCGCTGTGCTCCACGCGGGTTTGTCCCTGCTCATGGTAGGTGTCCGAATCCAGGGTGGGAGATGCGCTGGGAAGGCGTGACCGTAGGGGTTATCCGGCTCTAGGGGGAGCGGATGGTAGACGCTTGCGAGTTTTCGAACTAACTCGCCACCCCACTGGGCTCTTTCATCATTTTCTGAGTTTCATCACGTGTCCCGCTTGTCCATATTGGAAACCCCCCCTCATGCATGTCATGCCTTTCATCCCTCCAACTCTACCCAGCGCCGGTCCAGCGCTGCTGCCAGGCGCAAAAGGAGTCCTCCCACGCCGTGACCGCCTCACTCTCCTCGTTCAGTCTGGACGTGCTCTCCTCGCTGGCGCTGCTGACGTTTTCCTGCCACTTGTCATAGCGGGCTCGGTGTCTGGCCTCGCCCTTGCGGCATCCCTGCCTCAGAGTCTTCAGTGCTGGCCTGCTGATCGCTGCGCTGCTTTTGGTAAGTATTCGTTTCATCATTGGGCCGCCTGTCGTCCAGAAGCATGTGACTGTGCGGAGGAGAAGGGGAGCGACTTTGATGACCGCTCGTCGACCACGAGCTGACCGCACTTCAGTATTCTATTGTGCTGTTTCTGCGATACTCTGCTCTATTGTCTTCTTCAGTTTGTCTCCCGTACTGAGTTTGCTCTTGTCCAGCAGTCGTCGTAGCACCACCGAAAGAGTTCTCATCGTCCTCTTAGTCCCGACCGTTCTGGCGTTTCACGCGTCTTGGACGACGAACGACTTTGGTCTCCCGCCTTCACGTCCACCCGCATGCTGATCCTGTCGCTCAACCTCTTCTATATTGTCTACATCACACTGGTCAACCTCAAGCGTCATCCTGTCGAGACCGTCACCATGTCGGACGTGGCGCCGACCGCCAACGAGCTCGCATGCTTCGTCTGCCCGATTGTCGCGGCTAATGTACCGGGCCTCCGCTTCCATCGCATGTCCGTGCGAAAGGTCATCATGAGCACGGCGCGATTGCGGAAGGTCCTCAAACTACCTTCCGTGATTCCTTAAACCTCAGTGTTGGCAGCCGCACAGGCACATGGATTGTCTGGCATCGGGGGCCAGGTTTCCCCCTCACGGCATCCAGCGGCCGCTCGCCAAAAAAACGGTGTCTGGCGTGGGGGCAGGCACTGCCGCAAGCGGGATAGAATATGGATTTGTTGCGGAGGTGATTCAAGGTGACAGTACTGCGATTGAAGCGGCAGCGTTGGGTGAATCCCCCTCTGATTCCTCCATTGAGGCATCAGTGGCAGCAAGCCGGGTACCTGCCCCGCCGCAGCGGTCGCGAAAGCGCAAGTTTCCCTGTGGGTCTGCCTCATCCACTGCCCCCGAGTTCCTGTACACAACCCAGTCCTCGCACGCACGGGGCGTTTATGAGGACATGGGCGACGAGGTGCGCAGCAGTCCATTGGTGCAGCTGCGCGAGGCGGCGCGCACGGGGCGGTTCAACACGCCAAAGCTGAGGGAGCTGCAGCGATTTGTCCTCAAGACAGGGCGTGGTGGACTGTCTCTGAGGGAGCAAAAGCGTCTATACGAGCTGCTCGTCCTGTGGGACGGGGCGGACGGCGGCGCGGCGGGGACGTTGCAGGCGGAGTTTCGTAGATTTAGTGCCTTCGCGCTGGCGCTCGCCGACGACTTGGACGCGGCCGTCGTGGCCGCTGGGTGGCGAAAGGTGGAGATTGAGGAAGACTGAATTACCTACCGGGCCTACTACCGCCCCGTGCTTGACGTGGTGCTGGGACTACTCGACAGGCAGCGGGTCATCAAACTGTGGAGCGGGGAGGGGAGCCCCGCGCCTCGGTCCGACTTACGCGACGCTCCTTTCGACGGCGACGCGTTCCGGCTCTGTGAGGAGGACGTGTGCGGCCTACCCGGGAAAAACTGTGTGCTCTGCCTGCACGTCTTCTCTGACTGCTCGCACATCTCCTGGTCTGGTGGTATGCTTTCTGGCAGCGCTTCCGCGGAACAGCATTGCGTGACGGGGCGGGGTGTGCGTGGCTCGCCACTCTCAGGGGTCACTTAAGTGTCTGAGTATCGTCACGAATTGGGGGAGGAGACTCTGGCAGCGTGGTCGTTGTTGCATCCATCTTTTTCCTTTGCTCTTTTCTTAATGTCTCCTGTCTCACCACACACAGCCCATAAACTGTACCCTGTTCGAATACGGCTTTTCGGTGCCGTGTCGGCGACGGTGGAATGGATCACCGTTTCCCACATCCCGATCGTGCGGAAGCGCAAAAGCCCTCTGCCGACGTGCGGGGAAGGAACCGACGCGCTGGGGTGCTCCAACGAGTGCTGTAATTGGATTTTCGCACAACCATAGAGGCCAGCTTCAGCGGCATCATGGTTGACGGCGGTTCCGCCGGCAGGGTTCGCGCCTTCGTCCATATCCTGCAATGTCGTTGCGACCAGCCTGAGGAAGAGGCGGTCCTGTGCCTGAAGGCTGGAAACTGTGCGATGCCGTGCCCGAAGTGCATGGTGGCGGCCGTCGACGCCGTGTTCCCCGCCGCGCGGAGGGCGGAAAGCCGCCATGTCTTCCACACGCTAAACCGGCAGCTCGAGTCGGCGGCACACTTGCACTATGGACGCCAAGCCGTGCGACGCAAGTATCTCGAGGATGCCAACAGCTTCAATAGCTTTGTGCCGGCGTTGGTGGGGATGGCCGTACTGGGCACGGAGCCCTTCTTGTTCCACAAAATGATTGTGTTTGACGCCCTACACGTACGTTCGTTCCTCTTGGTACTGTTTTTCGCTCTCATTGTTTTGAAGTGCTGCGCTGTAACTCATTGCCTCGCGTTTGATGGCGCAAAACCGCATCTAACTCCGGGATTTTCGGTTCGCCCGTGCTGCTTTATCTGCTCCTTTTCTGTGACATTGTATGGCTCGTGGCGCAGGTGCTCGATCTGGGCGTTACCCAGATGCTCACCCACCTGACGTGCTCATATTCGCATATATGTGCGTCGGTAGCCGGCCTATCTGCGGCACCATGGCAGCAACAATCCGGGCCGTGTACCGCCGCCTCGCTTTCCCTGGTCGCCGCAGCCCGGCTAGGACGCTCGAACCAGGGTACGCCGCGACTCGCCCTCTTCTTGCTTGCTGAAGGGTGTGTCTTTTTGCTAGTGGGCGCTATTTCTGTTGTGCTCACTGAACACACGAGTGGGTTCTATCTTTTGTCTCGATGCTATTCCATACCTGGCTGCGTGCCATTGGTGCATCGACGCTAAAGTAAACACCCTGACTTACCCAACGATTGGTTGATCAAGACTGTTGTACCGCTTCTTCCCGCGTTCGTTCTTTCACCTCTCAGTTATTTCCCTATGCTGGGCGAGACGCAGGCAACTTTCACGGGTGCACAACAGCGGGGGGGGATATCCATGCTGCTGTTCGTCGTGGCGGGCCTGTTTTGTCGTGAGGAGCCACACGTGACCCGCCCCCGGGCGACGTCCAACCAGTTGAGCTCCTCGCCCGTTCCTGCTGCAGCAGGCAACGCGACCGGCTCTGCCGGCAGCGCGGCGCCGATAGGTGCTACCGGAGGGGAGCAGGAGGGCGCCGACCTCGGCACCAACTTTGTGTACGATTGGGCGGCCTATCACGCCGCCTTCGGAGACAAGCCGCTGGACGAGGCCGTCACCGAGCTGATCGCCGATTGCGCTCACCTTTACTCGCGGATGACCAGCCGCATGTGCAACACCGCACCGCCCTCCATGACGCTGTCCGAGGCCAGTCTATTCACGAGCAGGCGGAAAACTTTGTCCTCAAGTTCGTGACGCCACTGTTGGGGCCCATCTTCAGCGTGAAACTCACAAGTTGTTGGCGCACGTCCTCGATGAAATCCGGTACCACGGCTCGCTGAGAAATCGTAACACGTGGGCCAACGAGGCGGAGCACAAGTTTGACAATGCGTTTTACGACCGTACGTCCAAAACGTTTGACACCTTCACCTTGCAGCTGGTGCGGCGCTCTCAGGGAACGCGGGAGGTGCTTGCACGCATTGAGGCCGCCGAGGGCGGCGGCGCAACTGCGCCAGACCGCCGGCCAACGACGTGGCAGACACCGTCGCCCTCTTCCGAGCAGCCCAGTGCATCGACCTCGGCGCTCCCAGCCACACCTCCGGCGAGTGGCGGCGTGGCTGCCCCGGCACCCATTGTCGGCGCTGGAGTGGGTGGGCTTGTGGCGGCGAAGGAGAGTCGCAAGGCGGCCGCCAGCCGCACCGTCCTCTCGGTGGCGTCGCTCTTTGTGCTGCCAGGCCTCTCCACAGCGGCCAGGCTGCTCGGAAAGCGGGCTTCCGCCAAGGTATCCGTGATCTCCAAGCGGCACATCACGGCCGTGTTCGAATGCGGGACAGAGATGCCGCAGCTGATTCGCTCGACGCCGAGCGTGGATGACGTGCCGTGGTACGACGCCGTGCACTTCGACCCGGACGATGGCCAGCCAGGCCAGTGTGTCGGTGAGGTGCGCGCCCTGGTGCGCATAGACAGCCAAGGCGTGGCGCTTGTCCGAGAATGGGAACCCATCGACGCGGTGCCCGACTGCCCTATGGCCGCGCGTGACTGCCAGCGACTGAAGTGGTCCATGGGGGACAACGACTTGGAAGCGGCGGTGCGCTGTGTCCCTGTGGAAAGCATTCTCCGTCTCAGCGTGGTGGTGCCCGACTTCATAGACCTGCAAGCCCGCAACGGGGTGGACGCGGAGCCTCCCGGGCTCCACGCTGACGCACACGAGCACCGTGCCATGCGCTTTTTTTTTTGAATGGTTTGTTCCCGTGGGGCTAGTATGTGTCTTGTTATTGGCTCTCATCAATGACGTTCTCTAATTTTACACTACCTGCGCTTGAGCGCCTCCGTCTCCACCTTATGTGTGCTTCTTCCCACCTAGCCAGTCTGTTCTAAATGTTGACCATTATGTCGACCTTCTCGACACAACGCTTGCTCCACGACATACAATGCAT
>ENA-ORXR01003091-ORXR01003091.1-marine-metagenome-genome-assembly--contig:-NODE-3091-length-15144-cov-16.672861_pt1 | contig 15144 bp, 17 predicted proteins | sample MGYA00237866_ERZ511479 | MGnify/ENA metagenome assembly ERZ511479 | reverse complement strand
GTCGTGCCACAGTCGAACGTGGCGGTGAATTCCACGGTCGACAGGACCGGCACCTTGTGCTTGGGTGGCAGCCCGAAGAGTGCCGGCAGGGGGGAGAGCCCAGGCCGCAACGCCAGGGCACCAAGGGTGTGCCGCTTCAGGTAGTCGGGCGAGCGCCTTCGCGGCTTGGTCGCAGCGGCTGTTGCGGAATCCGCAGCTCCCCCCACGACCGAACCAGGCTCAATGCCACCGCCGTCCTCAACAGGGGTTCCCACTCTGGTCGCGGCCGCGCCACCCACGGCACCCGTGCCCCCACGAGCCCCCCCCCCTCCACTTGCGCCGACGCTTGGCTGCCCCCCAAATTCCGGCCCCGCATCTCCGCCGACGCTGTCGACACCCCCAACATCCCGTCTCGCATCAACACCAACCGTGTGTGTGCCCCCAACAGCCGCCCCTGCACCTCCACGGCTGCCGACGGTGCCGACGCTGTCATCTCCTCGCCTTACCCGCCCACCATTACGCACACTTGGCCCACCATTGCCGTCGGCGGGCGCAGCGCATCCACCCCCGCCCGCGGTGCCGCCGCGACGGTCCTGGAGAAGGGGTACCAACGCGCACGTCCGCAGGGAGTGAGCATCTGCCACGTCATTGCGGCGACCGACCTCGCGAGCGCCTTGAGCTTGCCGTACGAGCTGCCCGGTAAAGGTGTCAATGGCCATGTTGGTTCTCCGGTAAAACTGCTTGTCCAACTTGTGTGCCGCCTCATTGGAGCTCGTGTTGCCGTGCCGCAGGTTCCCGTGGTAGCGAATCGACTCGAGCAGGTGCCTTAAAAGCTTGTGCACCTTGCTCGTGTGCACATAGCCCAGTATAGGCGTCATGATGTTGATAATGAAGTTGTTGGCCTGCTGTTGGATGGAGTCGCCCTCCTCCATCGTCATGGGCGCGGGAGCGGCGCTCGTCGTCCATCCAGCGATACGGGCGTACAGCGACGCGTACTCAGCAAACATGATGGTGACGGCGTCCTCGATGGGTGTGTCGCCAAAGGCCGCGCGATAGGCGGTCCAGTCAAACTTGAATCCCTCTGGCAGGGCCTCGTCATCATCCTCGTCCGCCGCGCCAAACAGCCCTGCGCCCTTTGACGGCTCGCCGTTCCGGGCCGCGGCTTTCTTACCGCGGGCAGGTTTTTTGCCCCGAGTGGAGCCACCTTTGCTCGCTCGCTTGCGAGCCGCCTTTGGCTGCCCACTGCCGCCTTCCGCACCACCGCTGTTGACGACCGCGGCATTGGCAGGTCGGGGCCGGCCGCGCCCAAAGATGCCGGCCACGGCGTAGGCCAGCACAAAAACCCCGGCCCGCTGCTCGGCCCCTGTGAATGTGGCCTGCTTGTCCCCCTCAGCGGCAATGTACCTGTGAGGGGGCCGTAGCGCAGTGGCAAGCAGACAGGCAGACACACAGGAAGACCTGCTAGCCACCGGCTTCTCCGTCGACTCCACCGTCAGAAAACTGCATACCTTCGGCCACACGGAGATCACACGGCAACACAGCAACAGCGAATCATCCCCACCGGTCAACAGTGCATCCAAACGTACCCCGGTGCCAGACGGCTGGCCAGGCTCCGCCGTCCCATGAACTCAATGCGCATGTTGGCGACACGGAACGTGGCTGCAATCGTCTCACAAAGAGGGTAGTACCCATCGCAAATGTAAGGAAACACGCGCACCAACCGATGCACGAGCAGCCTGGTCACGCCCATGTCCAATACCTGTGCGGAGAAGCAACGACACACAAATAAGAAATGCATGGGCTGGGGCATGTGGCCACTTGAGCTCGTGTGAGATTACGTTGACGATAAGAGCGCACGGGTTGGCCGCAACCCGAGGAAACGACCATGCCAGGATGCGAAAAAGAAGGGGGTGCGCGGAGCGAGGAAAGCAAATGACAGCGTACGTGCAGGGCATCGAACCCGATGGTCTTGTAGAGCAAGAATGGTGCCGTCGACAGGCCGGCCATACCCGCCAACGCGGGGACACGGTTGTGTGCACTCTCCATGGCTTCTAGCTCGGTTCTTCGCAGGGACTCCCTCTGGAAGCGCTTGTGTGCAGCGCCCTCCAGTTGACGCTCCAATGTCCGCATCGCATTACGGTCCTCCGCGTTCAGCGCCTCAGGGGCGCCCGCCTCCGAGACGTGCACGAGGCAGGACGAGCATGGGTGCTTGCAGCTTCCTCCTTTCAAGCAGAGCACCGCCTTCTCCTCTGGTTGGTCACTGAGATAAAGTAGGAGGCGGGGGAATGCCACGTAGGTTGTCCCATCTTGCTCATGCAGCACTCCAACGTGGCTGGCCGCGATGGACGTGCGGAATGCCAGGTACAACACCCGCTGGAGAATGGCGCTGCGGCGGTCACGGGCGCGCAGATCAGCCGAGGGCTCTTTCTGCTTGCGCACCATGGGAATGTAGGCAATTGGCTCCCAGTCGGATTCACCAGTGACCACGTTGACGACACGCACACGTAGCGGGTATAGCTTATGTGCTGTCGGTATGCATACACGAGCCAACCAGTTGTGTCAGAGAGTAATAGAGACACTATCGAACGACAGGGTGCCAAACCGGTATCAGTAATCATTGTCCGCCAAACTGTGGATACCAGCACCGACTTGACACCCGCAGAGATGCCGGCACCGAGATGGGGTCCGCTCATGGGCACGTCGGGGCTCGCCCAGTCCATCGCAAGACCGGCCTCTGCCCACCCACCCCACTCCCAAAAATCAAAAATAAGGCTTACCTCCTGACCACGACAGTTGGCTGGCGTCGCTGTAGACGTGCAGCCCCAACACGAAGCACGAGTCGTCCTTCTTCTCTTCCATGAGAGCTGCCTCGCTCAAGCGGAAGGCATCTCCGTCAAGGGGCGACTCGCGCCTCTCAGTGGGTGCCGCCGGGCCCGTCTCTCCGCTCCAGAGGCGCACCTCTTTGGCATTCTTGAGCATTTGGAGGACAACCTGCAGCACTGGCCGGAAGTACACGATGTGGTGCGTCCCGTCGACGAGTAGAGTGCACTTGAGCCACCCGGCGCCGAGCACCGCGTCGTCAACGTCATCTCGAATGGCATCCTTCATAGCGTTGACGGACTTGAAGGTGTCCCGGATCGAGTCACCGTGGCCGCCATCGATGGGCATGCCGGGACGGGTGCCATCCCACGTATCCAACAGCTCCCATAGATTCTCAATCCCCTCAAGCGACAGGCCACCACCTCCACACTCGAGAGCAAATCGCTCCACGGCGCGCAGCCGAAACGAGTCGAACCTTCCAGGCCGCCAGCCCTTCCGACGAGTGGCCAGAAGCGAGGTGCGCCGCCAGTCCTCCATCTCCTCATAAAATGCCCGCACAGCGGTTGACACCGTAGTGTAAGTGTACTCATTCTCGGCAGCGACCCCATCCGCGCAGCGCCGCCTCTTGGCCGCACGGCCAGAGCAGTCGCCGGGGACCTGCTGGCGCGTCCAGTCAAGGAGCTCACGCAATTGGAGCGTGACCGCCTCGTCAAAGTTCCCCGCAGGGTCGAGGGCCTGGAGGGCGGCGGAGCCTTGGAGAACCGTGCCACCCGCCCCGCGCGCAATGCTGGCGCCACCGATGACAGGTTGGCCAGTGGCAGCTGTGCCAGCAGGCAAAGGCCCGCCGGCCTGGTGGCCGTCGGCCGCCCCGCCGCCCAAGCTGGCGGTAGCAGCGGCGGTCACTGCGGCACCCTCGCTTCCGCTGGTGGCCACGTGTCCCGTCCGATGGGCGTCGGCGGCAGTCGGCAAGCCCGCCGCGGGGTTGGCGCCCCGGCGCAGCAGCACTGTTGACGAGTCCGAGTCGCTGCTGCCGCCGTCATTCGCATCGGCGGCAGGCTGACCACCGGCGGCGCTTGCTGCGCCGCCTCCATGTGCCCTCGACGGCGGCGGCCGACCGGCACCGCGTCCTCGTCCGCGCCATTCACCGCGTGCACTCGAAGGCTTGAGGTGGGCGTTTAGTCGGTGCCAAATGACGCCGGCGCGCGTCGTAAAAGGCCGCCCGCACGTTACGCAGTTGAGCGCGCTCCGAGTCGCCGGACGGGGGGCTTCTCCTGTCTCCTTTTCCAGCTCACCTGGCCGTGGAGGAACATCGGACATGGCTGGCGCCCGGATTACGGGCTGGAAGACCAACGAGCGGCGTGGTGGGGATGGGGCCCGCCTCACCGTCTTGGGGGCGAATGCCTGCCGGGGAAGAGAGGGGGAGGCGAGCCGGGGGGAAGACAGCAAAGGGAGATGTCCAAATGAACCGAGCAAGTGGGGCGCGTGGTGAAAGCGCGCGACATATGTGCGGGTGTCGGTGCCCAGTGGCGCTCGCAGAGAACGTCCACACATTCAATCAACGGCCGCATGCAAAAAGCCGGTGAGAAAGAGGCTGCCTCGTCAGTCTTCAGGAGCTACCCACGAGCAGTAAACCAGAACAGTAAACACTGGCAGTAAACCCGAACAGTAAATAGGCACGGGAGTTTGTCGCGAGATGCCATGGGACCGGGACTCTCGCGTCTTACCTTTAATGCACATGTCGGGGCTCCCACCGGCAATGGTGGCGCCAACGTAGGAGATGTCACAAAGCGGGTCGCGGTGACAGCGTCGCCCCCCAATGACAGCAACGGCGACACCGGCGTAGGAGACGCCACAAAGCGGGTCGCGGTGGCAGCGTCGCCCTCCAACGAGGGAAATGGCGACGCCGACGTAGGGGACGCCACAAAGCGGGTCGCGGTGGCAGCGTCGCTCTCCAACGAGGGAAATGGCGACGCCGACGTAGGAGACGCCACAAAGCGGGTCGCGGTGGCAGCGTCGCCCTCCAACGACGTGGGTGCTGTCAGGGTCCATGGGTACGGTTGACAGGGTCGACAGGCTCGTGTCAGCGTCACGACGTGTGGCGGACCCCCCTAACCCGGGCGCTGTACGCCAGGTTTCACGGGCGGGGCGCGGTGGTGTCTGTCACAGCGAAGGAGACAGGCACGCGCTGTGAGCAGCGATGCGCTCGACCAAGTCAGCTGGTCCTTGGTGATCTGAAAATCACAAAATTGGATTGACGATTGCGCCATCATGAAAAGTACTTACACTTTCTCCACGCGATGTAGCCCCGCCTGCTAAAATTGGATGCCATCGCCAAGCAACGTGCAGCCCACATCCTTTCGCTGCTTTGTGAGCAACGGGGTGCCAAGTGGTGTAGGCTTGGAAATTCTTCGGCAGCCAAGAGGGATACCTTCGCCATTTTGATACAATTCTTCTGCATGTCGGCCACGAGGCGCGCGATCTGCCTTCTCTCCTTTGGCCCGGGGACCGTCACCGACTTGCCGCGCACCCACCGCGTCGCCCCAACCGCCCGACGTGCCGCGCCGCAACCCGGGAGCCGCAACGCCCGAGTCGCCGCTGCAAGGCACCATGGTGGCATGGTGCCCGTCGCCCGTCGCGGTGCTGACCGCCCCTGTTTGCAGTTAGCCGTCGACGTCGGAGGACTGCTGGTCAGGGGAGCCCCTCTTTCTTGTCTATCACGGAGTGTGTGCTGTCCGTGTTAACGATTGACAGTCTCTGAAGGGTTGGCGAGGCGGGGGGGGGGGGGGGGGGCGCGTAGCGGATCACAGCCTGGCCGCCTGGTGCCCTCGAAGGGGGCGACACTTGGCGACTGACCGGCTAGTTTCTTCCCTTGCCTCCCGTCAGGAATGGGTTTCATGCGTATGGAGGTGCGCTAGGGCGACGCTTGGCGACAGCCCGGCTCGCTGCTCATGCAGACGTTTTTTTGAGGCACGACCTTCGTCGCTCCGACTGGCTGACTAACAGTCATTGTTCCCACACATCATCATGATTGTGTCCTCGCCGCGCGCCCGCTCGCTGCTCGCATTGTCCTGGTCTCTTGCACACTCTGGGTGGTGTCTCGTGCTCGTCCTTTCTTTGGCCCCCTGCCGCAGTGGTGTTGCCTGCCCTACCCGCGATGCGTGTGCGCCTTTGTGCTGTACGTGGTTCTCGGCCAGCCCCTCTTTCTTCCGTCATTTCCGCGGGGGCAGTGTGCAGTTTGAGCGTATATATATGGTCGCCGCCAAGCTAGTACGGATGCTCACTTCTCCCGCATCTCACTGACCGTGGCTGCTTCCTAACCACTTTCTTCTGTTGGTCACCCCCTCCCGCCCGCTCTGCCTGCTCACACACCAGCATGTCGGGAGGCCGCGGCAGGGGCGGCAGCCGGCGGACGAGCGATGGGGCATCTGCAGGCGCGGCGACAGCAGCCACTCCCGCGCGGGCGCCTCCCGCCTCTATTGCTCCATCGCCACAAGCCCGCTGCGACAAGGAGGAGATGGTCGTTGCCGCGCGCGGCTCGACAAGTGGCCTCCGCCGTCCGGTGGCGTTGGCGCCGGCTCCACCGGCGGTTGATTCCTCCGCGCCCCCTCTGCCACCGCTGTGGCATCGCGCACCCTCGGCACCGGTGCTGACGGCGGGTTTTGGGACGAGTGGCGCCCCCCTCGCCAGTGACGGGGCGCCGGCGCCGCCAATGGTGGAGTTTTCTGCCCCGCCTCCGCAGCCACTTTTTGACACGTCGTTTTTCCCGTTCTCCCCGGCAATGGCGGCGGCAGCGGGCATGCCGCCGCCGGTAGCCCACACCAATCTTCCGAGCATGTCCATTATGCCCGGCATGGCCGGCTACGGCGCGCCCTACCCGGGCCCGCCCGCTCCCTTTCCGTATGGGCCAGGAGCGTCTGCGCCCGTACTACCCTTTGGAGAGACGACATCGGCGTTGGAGCCGCGTGGGGCTTTTCCGGGGCATCACCACATCGAGTCGGTCGGCCACCTGGGGTCGCAAATCAACTCGGGCGACCAGTCGATAGCATCCACGGAGGTGAACGGGGCGAGGCATCCGCCGGCCTCGGCGCCGCCATCGTCACTGCCGCCGGCGGCACCGCTCGGCCAAATGGCACCGCCGTTACTGGCCGGTGCAGTGCGAGCAGAGCCTGTGGCGGCGTCCAGTACGCCGGGTCCCACGTCGAACAACGGCGTGCTGACGGCAGCGGTGCGACCCACGTCGGATACGGCACTGCCGACTGTGCCGGCACAGCCGCCAACGGCTCTCGGCCAGTCAACGGCTCCTGTGCGCTCCGGGTCTGTCCCGCTCCGCCCCTCGTCTCTGAGCTCTCCGGCTGCCGCGCATCCCCCAACGACCCCGCCCGCGCTGATGCGGGCTGGAAGTCGCACGGGAGTGCGTCGTACACGCATTACGGCATCCCCGGCTGCCCGGGCTGTGTCGGCTACGCCAGCGGCGCGAGCGACACGCCGTGCGACGGTGCCCGCTGCGTCGTCTCGTCCTGCCGCGTCTTCCGGCTCCAACGTGACACCCCGCTCCGATGAAGCTGAGGTGCAGCGCGCCACCCTTGCGCGCTGCGGGGGCGACGCAGGCAACCGCGGCGGGGGGGTTATCACTGGCAATGGCAACGATGGTACCGGAGGTGGCCGTGTTGACAATAGCGGCCGCGACCGTGACACCGACGGCGGCAATAGTGGCAGCCGCCGCATCGACAATGGCGGCGGCGCCGGCATGCAAGGGCCTCGTCCTGCGCCGGGTGGCGACGATGTGGTGCTGGTAGGCACCAGTAACGCCGACAAGGTTCCAGCGGTGGCCGCGTCAAGCCACCCGCGTAGCCGCTCCTTGTCGTCTGACACCCTGTTGGGCATGATGAGCACCATGTCCGGGGTGGTTGCAACTCTCTCGGCAGAGGTTTCTCAGTTCCGCCAGGAGATGCAGCGGCGCGGGAAGGTGATGGAGGACGTGAGCATCTTTATGAACAAGCTCCAGCAGCCGGGGTCTTCGTGCGGCGGCACGCGGCGGCGCGACTCAGACGAGGAGTACGTCGAATTTGACGAGCTCAAGACCATCGTCGGGGGGGCCCCTGCAGAGGGTGGCACGCCCGTCCTTGCGGAAGCCATGGCGCGGCTCTCCTCCACGGGCAAGAAGATCACCGCGCTACAGATGGGCACTCTCAAGATGCTGCCCATCCGCCGACGCGTCAAGGCACGCACATTTGGCGACATTGGAGGGGCTACCGTCACCAACAAGGTCCTGCGCGACGGGGATGGGGACTGGGAGGTGATGATGGAAGAGACCATGGACGAGCTCAACGTTGACGCCCCGGAGGCGTACGACTTTTTGACCTCCGTCATCTCGTCGCCCTCTTCTTCCACCACGCGCAGGCGTCCGTGCAAGCGCCAACGGAAAAAGGGCAAGGCGAAGGCCAAAGGCAAGGCTAATGCCGACTCAAGCAGCGACGGGCGCACCACCTCGAGCTCGGACAACCCCACCGAGAAGGACAAGAAAAAAAAGAAGCGCAAGAAGCCGGAGAAAAAGCGCGCCTACCAGCCGATGACCCAGACGATATCTCACGCATTGGAGGCGATCAAGAAGCGCGTGGTCCCGGTTTGGTTTGAGGCGGTCGGCTCGGCCGTCGGCACCATGAACAAGGCGGTGGCGACAGAGTGGCTGCAGGACATGAGCAAGGACTTGCAGCAGGACGGCAGCCCCCCGCCGCCGCCGAAAGAGGGAGAGACGCTCCACGTGCGGCCGCGCTTCATCTGCGCCGATGAAGGGCATGACGGGATTGTGGACGCTCTCAAGGAGATGTTCACGTTCCTGGCTGTCGGTGACCGCATCAAGGAGCCTGCTCGTCGTGGTGACAAGCAAAATGTGCAGTCCACGTCGGGTCACGTCGCCATGATTGCTGCCTTCGTGCGGGCCGAACTGGAGCAGATCGCATCCGGCGTTCGTCGCAAGCGCCGCGGCAATGACAACGGATGGTATGACCGCTGGCGCTGGGAGGTCGTGACGGTGCGCCCGCTGATGCCTACGACGGTCACGCCGTGTCGCGGCCTCATCATTAGCGACTGCAATGAGCCGGACAGGTTCACGTTTGAGTACCCGCCGGTCCCCATCAACTCCATTCGTACGCGCGTGGTGCGCAGCCGCCCGGACTCTAGCGGCGTCGTAACAGCGGCGGCAGCGGCGGAAGCCGCAGGAGAACCTGGCGCTGGTGAAGGGTCGGCAGCTGCGGCGGCCGGGGGACGCGTGGCGGTCTCAGACCAGGGCGCGACCGGAGCTGCACAAGAGGCGACGGCGGCGGCGGTGGGTACCACCGCGTCGGCGGCTGGACGCTCGGCGGCAGCCGCGGCGGCGGGAGGAGTGCGTGCCGACCTCGTGGCCACCGGAGAGGTCGGCGGCCGGGGGAGCAGCCTCCAGGGGTGTTCGACAGGGGCGGCGGTTGTCGGGGTCGTGGCGCCCGTGGGCGCCTCAGTCACGGGCGCTCCGGTGTCCGGCCTCCATGCGGGCGGGACGGCGGCGGCGGCGGAGGCGGCGCCCGATGCTTCCCCGTCGGTGGCCACCGTCGATGGAGGTGGCGTTCTGTAATCTCATCGGGTACGTGTGAGCATCATCTCTGCGTCCCCGTCATGTGAGGGCTTGCTTGCCACCGGTGCGCCTGTGGATTTCCTTTCTTGTATTGTTGCTCGCGCGCGCGCGCGCCGTGTACGTGGGGAGAACGCGAGCCGCGTGGCACCCCTCCTCCTTTGTGCATGATTTCTTGTCGTTTGTGTTTGTTTGGCTCCTTGTCGCTTGCGCGTGGGGGCGGACTTTGTGCGGGTTAGCCGTCTGTGGCATGTGCTCTTCTGTTGCGTCGCCAGTTGGTGTCTTGTCGCTCGCTCGAGCATTTTTGTGTTGCACACCCTGTGCGCCTGATTTTGTACCCGTTTGCGCGCCGCTCGTTACGCTTGCTACCATGCTGGTGCTGTTCGCTAGCGGGCGGCGGGCTTCGTCTTGAGGACGAAGAGCGCTGCCGACGTTGACGCTGACCCCGCCCCGCGCCGCGCTGCCTCAGTACGCCGCGCCGCGCCCCGCCGCGCCCCACCCCCCACCCCCCCCCGTACCCCGCCCCGCACCCCGCCCCACCCCGCACCCCGCACGGGAGCGGGGTAGCCCATACGACCCGTATCCGCGACCGCCGACCGATCGGTGCAGCGCGACGGTGGGGGCGTGTGCCACACGTGTATCCCGGACCCGCCCTTCCTGGTCCCGCCCGTATCTGAGATTCGGAACCGCATCGGCGCGGTGCGCTCGATGGAGAATCCCTCATCGATCGTTTTCCCATCGAGATGTCATCTATCTCCAACGAGCGCCCCCTTTGGCACCACATCCGTTTCAGACTCATGTGCCATCGACGCACATGTTTCGGCGCATCGCAAATCGCTGTTCGATGGAAAAAAGTCCCAACCAGACGATGTTTGACTCGAAAGAGGCAAGCCGCGCGTGTGACTCTGCATTTGTCAGGCGCCTGTCGCGGGGCTCGTCCAGATGGCCAGCCGCGGTCGGGGGCGTACCGTCGTGGTGGCGGTTGTGGACCGTCGCCAAGGTCGGGTTGGGTGGCGGATGTCCCCTGATCCGCGTGGTGATCCGGCTTTCCACTGGATCCGCCACGTGTGTGCGCCGCTCCCACCACCCACATGGCGGTTGCGTCCGCTGCCGCCGTGACGACGCGCTCGCTAGCCCTACGGACAGGCCGACCGGGCAGCGGCGACGGGATCTTCGCAACCCCTCTTCTACCTGCTTCCCTCGCAAGTATTGCTCACCACCATTCCCCACACGCGGCCGCCACTTGCAGCAAGTGGTAACATCATCATGGCGGCAAGTGGTGGTTGCGTGTGGGGAATGCTCCACATGATGTGGAGCGCATGCAGGAGCGCATGCAGGGCGCGGCGCTCTCGGCCCTTCCCGCCTCCCGCCGCCCTTGCCAGCCATAGGATGAGCGACGTGCCACGACACGCCACCGTCGTGGCCCGCCACCACCTCTGCTGCGAGCCCCACCAGCCCCGCGACCGCCGTCATCACGCCGACCAGGGCGGCACGGGGACCCCCCCCCAGGGCGGTTCAGCCACCACCCGCCCACCCCACCGGCGCGCGCGCCACGCAGGGGCCGCCGACGGGGGCGAGCGGGTCGGCCACGCCGCCGCCCACCGCATCGACGCGCGCTCCCGCCGTCCCCCCCCCCCCCCCCCCCCCCCCCCCCCCCCCCCCCCCCCCCCCCCCCCCCCCCTCACGTGGCGCTTTGCCCCCCCCTGCCACCGCCCGCGCGCCGGCCACCGCTGCGGCGGCAGCGTCACCACCGCCATAGACGGCGGCGGCGGGTGCCTACGGGCGCCCACGCCGGTGCGCGCCCGACGCGTGCGGCGACGGCGGGGTGGCGGCGGCCGCCGCGTCGCGCCACGCCGCGCGGCCGTGCGGGTGCGGCGAGCGGGGTGGAGTGCCCCGCCGTCCTCATCTGCAACGGTGTCGGTACCGGTGGCTACCAGACGCTTGCCGTTTGCCAGCCGCGGGCCGTTGGCGGCGACCGCGTCGCAGCCGGCAGCGGCGGGGTGTGGGCAGACGACCGCACCCGCCGCGGCGGCTGCGTAGGGGCGCGACGGCGGACAAGCGCAAGGACCGACGGCACAGCGGCCGCGGCCGCGTGGAGAGCGGCGCGCTTGGCGTTGCCGCGCGCGTCACCGGTGCAGCCACCACGCGTGGGTTGGTACCTGTTGCAAGAGCGCCCTCGACACATCCCCGTGGGTGCGCGGCAGCAGCGGTACGGGTGCCACGGGCAGAGCCCGTCGACGGCCGTGCGGTCGTGGCAGCCGTTGAGGCGATCGGTGCACCCGCCGTCCGTAGCTGCGTCCGTGGCGACCCCTCCTAGAAGGGTGAGCGACGCCGCGCGAGTGCGGGTCACAATTCCTCGCCGCCCGCCGCGGGGTTGCCACTCGACGGACCGAGGCGCCGCCGGCGCATCGGGCCGGGCGGGCAGCCGCTTGCCCCTCAAACGACGGTGAAGGCTACGGCGGTAGCGGTGGTGGCGGCGGTAGCGGCATCGGTATGGGCGTCGCGGCACCTGAGCGAGACGCGACATTGATGGTCCGCTCGCCGTCGTTTCCGCGCCGCGGGCGGCGCTCGAGGCGGTCGGCGCGGCGGTGGGAAACAGGGCGCGGCGTGACGACGCGACTACGACGCGCATCGGCGGGCGTCGCTGCTTGCTGGGGTGACCAGCAAAGCGCGCAAATGTATTTCTATATATTCAAATGGGTGGGTACTTGATCATATAGGAACGATAGCCATTCCTGTTCAGACAGCCACACGTGGCAGATGTACCGGCCGCCCTGCCGACGCCGCGCGAACTCTGCTTCGACGCCACCCCCCCCCCCCCCCCCCCCCCCCCCCCCCCCCCCCCCCCCCCCCCCCCCCCCCCCCCCCCCCCCCCGTCGCGCCACTCCGATCCTCCCCCTTGCTGCCGCCTTGACCCCCCACTCCCCTCCTCCTGCGCTCTTCGCGACCCTCTTGAATTTTCTACCACTGTCTTGCACCCCTTCCTCCCCTCCCTTCCTCGCCGCACCATGCTCGCCGCGACGCGCGTGGCCCAGATGGCCAAGAAGATGCCGCCGAAGGTGCGGGGCCAAGTGGAGCGCTCCATCTCCCCCTACGAGCAGTCCATGTTTGGGGACCTGATGGACGTCCCACTGCTGCTGACCAAGGCGCGCCGCAAGGTGGGCGACAACCTCATCTCGATGACGCCGGGCATCCTGGCTTTTGTCGGTACCGTCACGTGGGGCAACTGGTACCACGAGAAGCTGGCGCGGGAGCATCGCTATTGAGTGGTGTTGGTGTTTGGGTGTGGCGGGCGGTGGGAGGTTCTGCGACCGTGCCGCGGTGACGGCGCGGGTGAGCATCGGGTGGTGGACCCGTGCTGCCGTGCCTAGCTTCGCCGTTGGGGCGTTTGAGCGCATTTGCAGCGGCTGCAGCGGGGTGGTTGGAACAGGGTGGGTGGAGCGGCCGGGCTCGCCTCCTCCTTTGGTTGAGTGCGGACAGAGGCGGGGGGCACAGCCGGGATGGGAGAGAGATTGGAAGGGTGGATGTGTGCCGGCGTGGGATGCATTTCGGGAGAGGCTCGGTCGATGAAGGGGGCGCGACCTTGATCGCGTCTTGCATCATCCACGCGAGCGCTGCTTGTCAGCTTGCTTTTGTTTCACCATGTACCCGTTGCCTAGCGCGAGGACGGGTCCACCCACGTACCGCCGGGCTCTGGAGCAGGTGGGGTGCTCTCGTCCGCCTCACTCCAGTGGCATTGGCCTCCTCTTTCACGAGCACAATCATTGCTGCGATGAATGGCAACCAAGCATCATTGCCACGCGCGCGCGCACCGGTGTCACGTCCAGGCCGGTGCGAGAAAGGAGCGACGGCCCGTGCAATGTGGATACAGCGTCGTGCACGAGGAACCAAAGGAAAACGGAGAAGGCACAAGGGAAAAAGGGGGTTGCAGGCGGCCCTCTATTGGCAGTGGCCACCTCCCGCCCGCCGCCCCCCCCCCCCCCGCCCCACCTGTCATTCCAACTCGACCTTCCCACCGAGCCCCTCAATCTTATCCCGAATGCCCTCCGCCTCGGCCTTGGCCACCCCCGTCATAAACACCTTGGGCGCCTCCTCCACGAGCGCCTTGGCTTCCTTGAGGCCGAGGCTCGTCAGGGCGCGCACCTCCTTGATGACCCCAATCTTTTTGGCAGCCTCAAAGGAGACGAGCTTGATGTCAAACGCCGTCTTTTCGGCGGCGGCGGCGGGCGCCTCCTCGGCGGCGGCCGCTGGGGCGGCGCCAGCAAACATCGCGGGGTTCATCATGGGCATGCCCCCGCCGAGTGCCGAGTCGTCAATGCCCAACCGGTCCTGCAAGGGCCGAGCAAGAACGGGGTGGCGTCGGACGGAGCAGTAGGGGCGCGTCGTATCAGAGGGGGGGATGAGAGGGGTGAGCAGGGAAAAGAGCAGCGGATGACAGCACCAGCGCACGTGCCGACCAGGTGCGAACACCACGACGCCGACCGACAGCGGCAACAGGGCCAGAGTAGGAACACACAATCAACACAGCAGATCAAGAATGACCGAGGAGCACGTCAGCACCCGATGCAAGAGCAGCAAGCAGGCCGAAACGCACAGAACACGCGCCGCCGCCGCTGCCCCCGCGGCCCCAACGCCGACGCACGCCCGCACGGCGCCGCCACCAACGCGTCCCCCCCCCATGCGCCATCAGTGCCACACCCACCAACGCCCACTCCCACCCCGCCGCGGACCGTGCCGCCCGCTCGACCGGCCGTACCTTGAGGGCGTCGGTCAGCTGCTTCACCTCAAGCATGTTGAGGTCGACAATCTCATTGACGAGCTGGCCGACCTTTGAGGACACATCCGCGCCGCCAGTTGCAGCCGGTGCAGCCTCGACAGACTGCCACCGCAAGGCCGACGGGGGGAAGGCCGCCCGCGCCACGACCAGCCCCGACGGCCGCACCGCTGCCGCCGCGCCGCCGGGGGCGGCCGCCGCGGCGCGTACCGCCGCGCGAAGGGCTAACATGGTCGCGTCACACCCGGGCAAAGGAGGCGCAAGAATGCGGAAATTCAGGTGCAGGGGTGTGGGCGGGTGAAAGTGGGGTCAACGGACGTGGAAGGCTGGCGGTCGGTTGGCGCGGGACGGGGGGCGCCGCCACGACGAAGGCGGCGACGAAGCGGACGCCGTCACCGACAGATCCGCGCATCAGGTCAAGTCCCGCCACGCGTTGGTTCCGAATTCTGTTGACCACATTGCCCATTTATTTCCAGACCTCTACAATTTGTAAGTCAATACCAGAATCCCCCGGACCAACTCCCTGGCCTTTAGGTCAGGGTATCTGTGAATCGACAGATTCGGCACTGTCAGCCTTGGTGTAAACCTCGCGCACGGCGTAATGGGGGGCGCCTTGGCGTTGGCCACTGACGTGTCGCGGTGGTGGGTTGGGGCTAGGGTTGGGCCCGGGTGCCATGCACCACCAAGGTTTTTTTTTTTTGAATACACATACGAGGGCGAAATGAAAAGAAGACACGTGCACAATATCCGGCCACATCCGGCCAAATAATTCAAAATGACCCGAAACATTTCGGAACGTCTTCACTAGAAGGCACTGAACATCGCCCGTGGACCGAAGAAAAATCCCCATACTCCGGGATAGCTGTGGCACCATAATCTCTGACCCACACGGTCTACCCTGAGTCGTTCAATGGGTGCTCTGGGCGATCCAGTCGGTTCCGCATCTCATCGTGGTCGTTCTGTCAAC
>ENA-ORXR01003090-ORXR01003090.1-marine-metagenome-genome-assembly--contig:-NODE-3090-length-15147-cov-3.040146_pt1 | contig 15147 bp, 14 predicted proteins | sample MGYA00237866_ERZ511479 | MGnify/ENA metagenome assembly ERZ511479 | reverse complement strand
GTGAAGATTACTAAGTAGTCAACATTTCTTTCTAAATAAAGTTTGCCCCCGAATCTTACATTTAAGGTTCGGGGGTTTTCTTTAGGGATGCGGCCTAAATAACTTGCAAACAGGCCGCCAGAATAACTTTAAACAACTTCTATAAAAGAATCGCCCTCAATTGAATTGAGGGCGATTTTTTTTATTAAATATTGCTTTAAACCAGAGACCAGGAATTACTCCTGAATTACAAAAATTTTCGCCTTTGATGCTCTGGTTTGACCAGCTTCTAATGTACTTATCGTATAACTACCTACTGGCAGATCATGAATATCAATTAGTACCTTATTCACTCTATTGGCATCTACGCTTAAAGAAAGCTTCTTTACCGTACGCCCTAACACATCCGTAATCATTATTTCTACTTCATTCGTATTTGCTGTAAGCTCTACGTTCAGAACACCTTGTTCCTTTCCTACCGGATTCGGATAAATACTTACAACACTACTATTACAATCAGGACGAACATTAACAACATCAGAATACTCAAAAGTGCCATCTAAATCCACCATCTTCAATCTATAATAATTTACAGATGCTGCCGATCGATGCATATATTGATAATGCTGAGTTATCACGGACTCCGCTTCTCCTCGCACTGTTTCTAATACAATATATTCTGCACCATCACCACTCCACTCTACTTCATAGTGGCTAAAGTTTTCCTCAGTAGCTGATTCCCAGTTTAGTTGTACATCACAACCCACTGCTCTTCCTGTAAAAGAAGTCAGTTCTACCGGTAAAGCTACTGTCGCCTGGTAATCTTCAATCTCTCCATTCGTCTTACCTCCAATCGAATCTGCTTCTACCAATGGATCATCATCTGCACGTAGCCTTACGTTTACTAGTACTGGAGCAGTTCCTGCAGGTGTTGTTACATTTGCAGTTACCGTTACCGGAGAATTTGTCACTCCAGACCCATTATAAAAATCGTCATAACTACCATCGTTATCCCAATCAATCCACATGCCGTAGAAAACTTCATCTCCTGTTGTATTTCCATTTAGGACAATATGTACAGGATACGTCGTTCCTGGTGATGCAGCTAATGGGAATTGACCTACGGCACCTCCAAAAGTAATGGCATCATCAAACGAATCTCCTGTCGCTGTACTGTTGGTTTGTTGAGATGACTCAAAACCGGTATTCGCTCCTAACCAGACATCTGTAGCACCATCTAATACATTATCTGCTACTGCATTCGTATCAATCATCGCTCTGTGCCAGGCAATTGGATAAGTTGCTGGCCCATCTCCATAATCTCGCTTCACATCCAAAACAGTGATAACCAAAGTTGCATCATCACAAGCTGGTGTCGGCGTGATCGTATCACAGGCTGTATAAGGAATGTTGATATTACCGACAAAACCTGGAGTAGGTACAACGGTAAAAGTCTACCTCACACCTTCTTTAAATTTTTAGGAATCTGAGTGACATGATAAAAGTGGTATGATCTATGTAATAATAATGTTGGTAACCCTCCATTTTTACAAATTACAATACACTAAAACACTATTAACATGAATACCCTCTTCAACGTATTATTCCTATGCTCTCCAAACACAAAACTCAACTTACAAGATCACTATACTTCCTCCGGTAATTTTCCTATCAATCCACATTTTGAGTTTACGCCACAAGCAGGCCTGGAATATCTTAATCGGTTAACAAGTCTTAATTTTCCAAGTATTATTATTATTGATGAAGCCATTGGTTTTGATAAGAATCTTGATTTCATCAACCAATACCGTAGCAATTTTTATCTATCTCATGTGGATACCCTTCTTTTTGTGAGCCATAAAGAGGATAACAAAGAAAGACACAAGTCAGTTTATCCAATCATCGTTTCTGACTGTTTAACTCAGCCTTTTAACAAACATTTATTTATGGAAAAAGTCTTTCCTTTTCTAACTGTTCAGATGGTCTGATGCCTAAAGCATCGTTGGCTAACAATACTAATAAGTCTAGAGTAAGACCGTCACGAAAAAACAAATCTTCGCAGCCAAGTGGCGCGATTGTTGCAAAATCTATTTCCAACCTCCTTCCCCTCCTAGATTCCATATGAATCTATACCCAAAAACTATTACAAGCACACCTGTTAATTTATCAATTATTTACTATGAGAAATTTAAATGCTGTCAAGGCTCTTGGTCTGGCTTTATGCCTTTGTACTATTCATTCCTCGTGCAAAAATTTTGAAGATTTCAATGAAATTGACGAAGTGGAAGTTGGTGGTGATTACGCCATTCCGTTGATCAACTCAACTGCAAGTTTGCAGGATATACTAGACGATACCGGTACTCAAAATGATGTTTCAGGCTTAATCATTGCCGATGATGGAAGCATGAAAATTGAATACAAAAATAGTCCTATTGAAAAAAACATCTCCGCCTTTTTTGAAGATATTCCTTCTTTTCCTTTAGTTATTCCTTTCAATTCCAATGAGTTTCCTTTTCAATTTTTTGAGGGGGTAAGTGTTCAACAAATGAACCTCAGCAGTGGTACGCTTTCATTTGATCTTGAATCTGAATGGCAAGAAGATGTAGATGTACTTATTACGATTCCCAACCTTACAAAAGGAGGAGTTGCATTCAATATAAGCATTCAACTCAACTATCAGGGCAATTCGCCTACGATGGCTAGTACAGGACCAATATCATTAGCAGACTACACGCTCAACCTGAACGATGGTATGATCGAGGTTTACTACCAAGCGGTCAATAGCAATGGAGATAATTTACAAATAAATCCAATCATGGGTATGGCCGAAAACTGGAAATATGATTATTTGCAAGGAACCTGGGATAATGACACCTTCAATCTAAGTATGGATACACTCGAAATAGATATTTATGACAACTGGGTTGATGGTCAAATTACTTTCGCTGACCCAAGTTTAAGTTTAATGGTTGAAAATTCTTTTGGATTCCCAACTATGGCCAAGATCAATGAACTAAAAGTCATTACCACTTCCGGAGATATCATGTACCTGACCGGAGATGTTTTTGATACGCCTTTGTATCTTAACTATCCAAGTATGATGGAGCCTGATGCTTCCAAGGAAACGGTCATTACGTTTAATAATACTAATTCGAATATTGCCGATATTTTAAATGCACATCCAAAGCAAATCATTTATAGCATTGATGCTATTATCAATCCTGATAATGATCCCAATACGAATGGTTTCATGACCGATGAGAGTACTATGCAGATTACATTGGAAACGGAATTACCAATTCACGGTACGGCAAGTGGATTTGAAATTGAAGAACCGCTTGACTCAGATTTGTCTGACCTGGAAAATATTGAGTGGGCAGAATTTAAAATCATTGCAGATAATGGCATCCCGATTGATTTGGGTATTCAGCTATATTTCACCAATGAAGCTGGAGAGAAAATAGATTCGCTTTACTCCGGGTTTGAAAACCTAACAGAAGCGGCTACGGTAGATGGTGGTGGAAACGTCATTAGCTCTACAGAAAAAGTAACCTTCATAGAGGTATCCGCTGATCGGATGGAAAACATTAAGCAAAGCAACAGTTTAATAGTTGCCGCTACTTTTTCAACAGCAGATAATGGTAGCACCCCTGTCAAGATTTTGACGAACCACGAACTGAACTTGAAGGTCGGTTTGAAAGTAGGTGTAGAGGAGTAACGCCCCTGACAAGTGCTCCAAACAAAACTATTTCAATTTTTAAAAAAATTTCATTCCAATGAAAAAGAAGATATTACTAAGTGTTTATTTTTGCCTAATTTCCTTACTAACTATTAATGCACAGCAATTGGGTTTGTACTTCCTCGATGGAGTCGTACAAAGTAACCAGCTAAATCCAGCTTTTGTTCCGAAGCAAAAAGTAGTTTATGCTTTACCAGGTTTGATTGGAGGATACCATAATTCAATAGCGCCTTATAATGATTTAGTAACGACAAATGCTGAAGGTGTGAATGTACTAAATGGTACAATCCTACTCAACAATATGTCGGATAATAATTACGTCCGAGGTGGTTTCGACATGCACACCTTTCATACGGTCTACGGTAAAAAAACATGGCGCGTTTCTATGAGTCATGCGATCAAATTTGACTCTTATGTCAACCTACCTCGTGACCTGATTAGTCTGGCCGTCAATGGAAATGCTGCAGCAATTGGCGAGACATTTGAGATTGCACCTGACTTGCAATTAAACATGTATAGTGAAACTGCTTTTGGATTTATGATCAAACTCGGTAAAATCAATGTTGGTGCAAAGGTTAAGTTGTTTAGCGGTATTGCCAATGTATCTACCGACAGAACCAGTGCTACCGTAACTACTGACGAAGAATACTATCAACTAGATATTGCCACTGACTATCGAATCAATGCAGCAGGATTGGTTGATGTTCAAAATTTAGACAACTTTGGTAATTTTGATTTGGATTTCGATACCGATGAATTTTCAATGAGTGATTTATTCAACGACATGAGCATTGGCCTTGACCTTGGAGCAAGTGTGCATTTGTTGGATGACAAACTAACTGTAGCCGCTTCAATTATCGACATTGGAAAAATCAAATGGAAAAATGCCTACAATTATCACAGCGAAGGTGATTACACCTATGAAGGTGTGGATGTAAGAGATATGGTCAATGATGACGAGGTATCATTTGATGAAACGGTTGATACCTTAAAACAAATTTTCAACTTTACTGAAACCAGCAATGACTATACGACCTGGCTTCCGGCTAAAAGCTATATAAGTGGTAACTACAAAATCAGTAAACTATTTAGTGCTGGTGGTGTCGTTTATTATGAAAATTTTAGAGGCAAGGGCTATGGTGGCTTTGCTTTAAATGGAAGCATGCACGTCTCTCAGATGCTTAATTTGGGATTGACCTGGTCATCTGTTTATAAAACGAATAGTCTGGGAGCTCATTTGATGGTCAAACTTGGCCCAGTTCAGCTAATGGCGTTGACCGACAACATTATGTCGATGTTCAAGCCTTATGACAACCAGAATTTTAATGCCCAGTTTGGGTTAAACATTGCTTTGAAGTAGTGCAATTTTTCGGTATTACGGTTTCCGGTATCAGGCGAATGTAAGCACGGTAGCATTCACACTTGCCTGATACCAGAAACCCATAACCGGATTCCTATTCGTTTTTATTCCAAATATTATTTTGACATCAGGGCTTTCCTCTTACTTATCAGACAGCATCTTGGTTTATTTCAATTCATATGAACAAGATGTCATTGCATAAATCAAAACCTCCGCTTACCCTTCCAAAGCAACCGTATTCTTAAAGTAGATTGTCTAGTTGTTTTCTTTAAAACATTTTTGCCAATCTTTCGTAAACTCTTTCGTACATCAAAGTAAATAGTCAGGATATTAAATCATCCATTAAGATATTTTTTAGATGCAGACTAGAGCCGTCAAAACAAGCTCAATTATAAAAGTCCTGCACCTATCCAAGAGTTTTAGTTTAGAGATTCAATAGATAAGGTACAGCGTTCATTTTGAATGTTGTACCTTTTTAGTTGTAGCTATGAGATAAGGAAGTTTTATTCTTCATCGACTGCTGCCGGATAAGAAATAACCAAAAGGCCAAGGAAGGTAATCAAACCATTAAGGATCAGCAATTCAAAATCAAACTTGTATCCGAAGAATAATAGCTCAGAATACATGTTCAAAATGAAGGTAATAACCGGAGCCAATATACACACAACAGGCACCCACCGATCCTGAACTTTTCTTTTCAAAAAGAACCCAAACGTATACAACCCCAACAAAGGGCCATAGGTGTATCCCGCCACTGTAAAGATCTGCGCAATCACTGCCTTATTATTTATATTCCAGAAGAGGATGATGACCAAAAATAATAAGAACGAGAAACCAAGATGAACAAGGAAGCGTGTTTTTTTACTTCCCATCTCGCCTTCATCTTTCTTTTCAAAGCCAAGGAAGTCAACACAAAAAGAAGTGGTTAGCGCCGTCAAAGCAGAATCTGCGCTGGAATAGGCAGCTGCAATTAATCCAAGGATAAATACAATGCCGATCAGAGGTGTTAAATATTGTAATGCAATTGTTGGGTACAATAAATCAGTTGCAGGTTTCATTTCACCATTGACTAATTGTGTTGGAATTTCGATCCCCACCTCTCCTGCATAAATAAAAAGTAATGCCCCCAAAGTGAGAAAAAGCAAATTGGCAAATACCAAGACAAAACTAAACCAAAACATATTTTTTTGGGCCTCCCCTATCGACTTACAAGTCAGGTTCTTTTGCATCATATCCTGATCAAGCCCAGTCATGACAATAGCAATGGATGCTCCAGCCAGGAACTGCTTGAAAAAATTTTTCTTATCCCCCCATCCTCCTTCAAAGAAGAAAATTTGAGAGTATTCACTATTACTCACCGTTTCTACCAAACCTCCAAAAGACAGATTGAGTTTTTGCCCAATCACAATGACTGTCAATGTTACAGCCAATAACATGCAGAAAGTCTGTAGCGTATCCGTCCATACAATTGTCTTGATTCCGCCCTTAAAAGTATAGATCCATATAAGTGCAATGGTTAGTAAAACGGTTGCCCAAAACGGAATACCATAATGTAGCATGACAAATTGTTGTAAAACAATCGCCACTAAATACAATCTGAAAGAAGCTCCAATAGTACGTGATAGAATGAAGAATCCCGCTCCTGTTTTATGAGACGCAACTCCAAACCTTTCTTCCAGATAGGTATATATAGAGGTAAGGTTGAGGCGGTAATACATGGGCATAAGTATCGTAGCAATCACTAGATACCCCAACAGGTAACCAAGTACCATTTGCATATAAGAGAACTGCCGAAGTTCGACCCAACCAGGCACAGAAATAAAAGTAACACCGGAAAGTGAAGCTCCAATCATACCAAAGGCCACCAAGTACCAGGGGGATTGGCGGTTGGCCAGAAAAAAGCTCTTATTATCAGAATCTTTCCCTGTAATATAGGAGACGCCCATTAACAGGAGAAAATAGGCTGCAATAACACCTAAAATTAAACTTGGAGAGAGTTGTTCGCTCATTGTAGAGTAAAGTGTACGTTTATTAGCTGGGCGAAGTTAATAAAAAAGCTAATCAAAGCAGACTTACTGCAATTTAGGTCCAAAAGCTAAATCCCCGGCATCGCCTAATCCAGGCACGATGTACGATTTGGCAGTCAACTCTTCATCTAAGGCTCCAAGCCAAAATTTTACTTCTGGATAACGCCTTTTGATGTAATCAATTCCATAAGATGCTGCAACGGCTGCCGCAATATGGATTTGAGCAGGCTTGCCATAATTATGCAATCCTTTGAGAGTAACCTCTATAGAAGCCCCTGTGGCAATCATTGGATCAATCAAAATCAATTGGCAGTCATTCAAATCAGGACAGGAGATATATTCCATCTTTATTTCGAAGGTTCCATCCTTATGATGCATTCGGTAAGCAGAGACGAATGCATTTTCTGATTTATCAAAATAATTGAGAAAACCCTGATGTAGGGGAAGCCCCGCACGAAGGATCGTACCCAATACGACTCGATCTTTGACTAGATTAGTATTTGCGATACCAAGTGGGGTTTCTACTGCTACCTCATGAAACTGAAGCGTTTTGCTAATTTCATAGGCCAGTAATTCTCCAACTCTTTCCAGATTGCGTCTAAAACGCATGCTATCTTTTTGGATTTCGCTATCACGTAGCTCCGCAAGAAAAGTATTACCGATAGAGGGGTTTTGATTCAGAATAAATGTCATAATAAAATTGCTTTTGCCAAAGCTAATTAAATTCAATGAATTTTAAATAAGAGAGGCGTTAATATATGAAGTGGGGAGTGGGAAGTTGGAAGCTCCCGTAGTATTCGGAAGCTTCTAACTTCTTACTCCTCATCTTTATCTCAGACCAAAACAGCAACTAAGCTGAATAGTTAGGAACACGTTTAAACAGCATTTTTGATAATCGCCGGGTATACTTTCTTCCAATCGTCCCAGCCCATCAGAGATGAGAAAGAACTGTTGTGCCAGATGGTCACTAAGTTACCATTCACAGATTTGACTACATCGATTATTTCCTGGCAGGTGGCTAGAGCTTCATCAGGGTTAAGGTTCAGGTAATTTTTGAGCGTCACATCCATTATTTGAAACGGATGAACTTTGAGTCGCGTCTCTGCTTCGTTTTCCAGGTCGTACCAATAAAAAGGGTGTGAAGTAGAGGCTCTGAATCCGACATCCTCGGCGTATCCCATCGTGTAATCCGATTGTATACCTACCGATAGTAATTTTTGATAGGTCGTAGGAAAGGTTAGTTTTAAAAAGTGTTGACGACTTTTGGTAATTACCTGGTTACTCACCCCAGCCAAATCTTCTTTCTCCTTTTTCAATTGTTGCTCGTCGTCATGAGAAGCATAGGATGGATGAATACCGATATCCGATAATTCACTTTGAGCCTGTACCAGTTTTTGCATGGCAGGATGATCGGCGGAGGTATTTTTATCGAAAGAACCATAGGCTCCAAAAAGAAAAAAGAAGATTGCTTGACAGTTGTGTTTCTGATGCAAACGATTTAAAAAATCAAATTGAAAATACGGATCTGCTTCTTGCCCTCTTAAAACAGCTAGTCGTTTTGAAACTTTTTTGGGCTGCCCACTAAGAAGGTCTTTAAGTAAACCACCGCCAGAGCGAAAGGGATTTTTATGTAAATAGGACCAGGCAAAATCAATATCAATGGTTGGAATGTATTGATAAGTCTGGCCTTTGGATGGTAGCAGTCCAAAACGTTGATACAATGCCTCTTTTACAAAAGCCATCCATTGATCAATCAATGGTTGGTGCAAAAATTGATTTTTAAATGCAAGACTTTGCTGAGCACTAAAACGACCATGTTCATCTTTCGAAAAAGGTAGATATTCTTCGTAGCGGCTCAACAAATAAAAAGCCATAGAGAACAGATCAAAAGGTAGACTAGTGGGCGAGGAAGGCTGGCAATAAAAAAACGCTGGCAGCTGATGAGATTCCGCTATTTTGATAGGTTGGGCAACAATGCTTTTTTCTAGAATAAAAGGATGAACGGGTATTGAAAAGGATAGGGCATTTATGCAAATATTCGAATATTCAATCTTCGCCCCTTCTGCATGGGCAAAAAAATCGGCATCTTGAGTCATAACCAATTGATAACCAGCTATATCTTCAAAAAGTGTTTTTACGACATAATTGACACGAGGGCCTAAAAATTTTGAATAAAGAAGCAGGTTCATGCATTTATTTCTTGCGTAAATTAGACGAATAGGCTAAATTCAATCTTTTTGTTATATTTATGTACCGAAGATGGTAAAGTAAGCGAGCTAATCAAACCATCTTTGTCTTTTTATTAGCTCAAAACACTTCCCAATACTAAACACAACTACCAAAATTACGTACAAAAATCTATATTTAATTATTTAGTAAATATAATACAGAAAATAATTTGCATCCTTTCTTCAAAGTCTGAAGATCCTAGCTTAAAGTTTCCAAATTAAACTTGTGTAATTATATCAGAACGAAACCTTTTTGAATACTTAGTAATATTATGTCAAAAAAAGAGAATAATCACAACTCGGCCATGGTACCAGGTGATCTGGGCATGATTCGAGACATTCTAATGGGGCCACAAATGGTCAAGATTGAAGAACGATTTAATTCAATTTTCGAAAAAATCAATGCCCTTGAAGCAGAAGTCCAGGAAAAAATTGACCAATTAAATAGCAAATCAAACCAATTGTACTCTCTGGAGAAAGAAGTAGACACTCAGTTTACTGCACTTGAAAAAAGAATCGAAACTAGTGTAGAAAAGCTAGAACAAATGGTCCTTAAAGTAGACAACAACAGTAAGCAGAAGCTCGGTAAAATGCTTGCAGATGTTGGACAAAAATTGATGGAGAGTAAATAATTTTGATACAACCAAGCTATATGCAAAAGGGTCAGCATCAATTCACTAATGAAGAAGAACAACAGCTGCTCAATCGCATGCGAGAAATCATTCTCCATAACGATAGAGCCGAACTCAACCAGTTGAGAGAACTCATTAATGACCCAAAACAGCTTTCTCCAAAAGTATCTCCTATAATAGAAGAGCACATTGATTTTTTGAAGAGCAATTTCCCAAAGGAATTTGAGGATGCAGTTGACAGTTTGGTTGAGCAAAAAATAATGAATTCTCAAGATGAAATAGTCAATCTTATATATCCAAAGTTGGATGTTATGATTAAGAAGTATGTTACTTCGATGTTTCAAAAGTTAAAAGATTCCATGGACCAACAATTAAACAGTGTAAAATCGACATTTAGTTTGGGTGGAATAAAGAGTCGTGTCATGTCCGTATTTACCGGAGTAAAAGAGAGTGATAAAATTCTAACCGACCTGGATGCGCCTGTAATTGAGGAAATATTTATTATTCAACAAGACTCTGGTTTACTGGTAGGTGCCGCATCAAAATCTAAGAATGTGGACCGAGAGGTTATAGCTGGCATGCTTACTGCCATAAAATCATTTGTTGAAGATGCCTTTAATAGAGGAAGTGAAGATTTGGAAATGATTCGATATGAAAATTCTAAAATATTTCTGTTAAATTTCTTGTCTTATTATTTTGCAGTTTCAATGACTGGTTCATTATCAGAAGTAGAAAAGGAAAAATTGTCAGAAGAACTGATTACATTTGCAAAAGAAGACTTACCTTTTAACATAAGTGATGTTACAGAGGAGACCTTTAACGAAGCTTCAAAAAAACTAGATGCTCGTTTTTTCAAAGGTATAAACAAAAAAGTAGCTTAATGTTGAGAGGAGTGATTCTTTGAATTCTATACGTTTTTGGTATCTGTTTTAATTTACCTAATCCAGAACCCCTTTTAAATTTAAAAATCAACAATGGTTAGTAAAAAAGTCATTCTTACTGGAAGTTTCGGAGTTGGAAAAACCTCACTTTTCAATAAGTTTATTCACAACACATTCAGTGATAAATACCTGACGACGATTGGTGTAAAAGTCAATAAGAAAACGGTAATGACGGATGGTCAGGAAGTTTCATTACTTGTCTGGGATATTGCAGGAGAGGTATCACAAGAGAAAGTCCCGACTTCGTTTTATCTGGGAGCAAGTGCCATTATCTTTGTTTTTGACCTTACCCGACCGTCTACTTATAATCGTATTAAAGCTAACATTGACTATTTAAAAGGAATCTCTGGTGAAGCTATTATTAAAGTTGTTGGTAATAAAAATGACTTGGTAGAGATAAGCGATATCGATGGCATAAAAGACGATATTGAAGTTCCGTGGGATATCCTTACTAGTGCTAAAACAGGAGAAAATGTAGATGATCTTTTTCATGAGCTTGCCAAAGAGTTAGTTGTTTAGGGATAAGGTATAAATAACTGTTCATAAAGGCGTTTTTCTTTCCAATTTAATCAGGCTAAAAGGAGATAATTCCAAATTATTCCGTCCTGCTAAATACTTTCATGCTTTTTTATTTGTTTTCCCATGCATCTTGGGCGTATTTTTTGCGTTAAAATGCATATATTAAGACTTTATAGTAGAAATATAGACTCGATCTATAATTCGTACAACTAGTCCTTACAACAAATTTGGATAAATCCGTGTTAAAACAATCAACAGTCTCGGTATTATGAAAAAATCCATCTTCTTTATCTTATTCGCTTTTTTATTCAGCTATCAATCGCAAAGCCAGTCTAGTACTAGCAAGCAATTTAACAGCCCTGAATACAAAGGTGTTGTCTACAATAAGGAATTTGCATTTGATGTTCGTCTTCACACCAATGGTTTTGCAATTGCTGCCAATTTTGGAAAAATTAAAACATTCTATAAGACCAGATACTATCATATTGAGATAGGAGAAATTAGACATCCAAAAGAAGAACGCCAAAGCTTTGACTGGGCAGGATGGAGTACTTCTAATTCTTCTAAATCATTCTTTTTTGGCAAACGGAACAACTTATACGTAATCAGAGCAGGAATTGGTGTGAAAAAGTATTTCACCGAAAAAGCTAAGCAAAGAGGACTTGCAGTGGGTATGAGCTATGAAGCTGGACCTTCTCTTGGTTTGCTAAAACCTTATTATCTGGAAATTATTCATCCAGCTGACACACCAGCTAGCTATTATGTAGAAAGCGAAAAATATTCCGCTGAAAATGCAAGCGATTTTCTTGATATCAATTCAATATACGGCGCTTCAGGCTTTTCGAAAGGGCTCGGTGAAATCAGACCCATACCTGGACTTCATGGTAAGCTAGGTGTTCATTTCGATTGGGGAGCCTTCGATGAATTCGTAAAAGCCATTGATGTAGGTATCATGGCAGATGTTTATTTCAAAGAAGTTCCTCTCATGGTAGAAAATGAAGCCATCACAAACTCCGAAAATCGACCTTTTTTCATCAATCTTTACTTAACTTTGCAGTTAGGCAAGAGATGGTAAAAGCAGTTGATCGACCTCTATAATACCAATCACACTATTTCTTATTCTATTGCCTGACCAATCGGTGTTCTATAACTGGGGATAAAATTCTGGTTGAAATTCATAGGATGCCTTAATATAATAGGCCGAGAAAGCCTGCAAGTAATTTATTATGATAGAACTACCAATCGTAGATAAAAGAGAACCTAGAAAAAGAAAGCCTGACTGGCTGAGGGTAAAATTACCTATTGGTGAAAAATTTAAAAAAGTCAGAGCGCTTGTTGATCAATATAACTTACACACCATTTGCCAAAGTGGTAATTGCCCCAACATGGGTGAATGCTGGGGAGCCGGTACCGCTACCTTCATGATATTGGGTAATACTTGCACCCGGTCCTGTTCTTTTTGTGCTGTAAAAACTGGACGACCTTCTGAATATGATACTGACGAACCTCGACGAGTAGCTGAAGCAATAGCCCTCATGGAGGTCAAGCATGCCGTCATCACTTCTGTCAACCGGGATGAGCTCAAAGATCGTGGAGCCGAAGTATGGCATCAGACTATAAAATCAATTAAAGAACAATCTCCGAATACGACTATCGAAACACTGATTCCAGATGTACGTGCCAATTGGGAAGCACTCGAACGAATGATCAGTGCAGGCCAGGAAGTCGTTTCACACAATATTGAAACGGTCGAACGGCTTTACCGAATGGTGCGACCGCAAGCGAAATATTATCGAAGCCTGGAACAAATCAAAAGAACTAAAGCCTACGGAAAGCGAACTAAAACGGGCTTGATGGTTGGACTCGGAGAGACAAAAGATGAAGTGCTAAAGGCTATGGATGACCTGGTCGAACATGATTGTGATGTACTTACCATTGGTCAATATTTACAACCAACCAAAATGCATTTAGAAGTAGCGGAATATGTTCACCCGGATACATTCGCCATGTATCATGAAGAAGGAATGAAGCGAGGTTTTGATTTTGTGGAGAGTGGACCTTTGGTTCGGTCATCTTATCATGCTGAACGACATTTGTAATTGGAAAAGCTTGTTCCTATTCAACCCATACAAGCAGTAGTTAAATTTGCCTATCAATAAAGTATTCGTTGTCGACCGTCGTCGAGTTAGCGAAAAGTTATCAAATTAATTTTGACTCGGTACTTCTTTGATGATTTCTCTTCCATTACCTTTAAATCCAAACGCTTCTCTAAATTTATCGTAGATGGCCGTATTGTCATAAATACCACTAAAGAGTTCTGCTTGGGGACCAAATGCAAAAACAGGGACCATGGAAGCAGTGTGATAAGTTGTTGTAAATTTAGTTGCCAGACTATCCATTCTAGAGGGCTGAACAATAGAATAACCTCCTGTTTCATGATCGGCAGTTACCACCACCAAGGTTTCTCCATCCCTCTGGGCAAAGTCAAAAACAGCACCAATCGTTCGGTCAAAATCAATCATTTCAGTAATAATATATTCGGAGTCATTGGCATGCCCACCCCAATCAATCTGCGATCCTTCTATCATTAAAAAGAATCCCTTGTCACTATGCTTTCGCAAATGTTTGATGCCTAACTTACTTGCAGCATACAGATACCCTCTACCTTTGGAAACTGGAATTGGGTCAGAGTCAGCAGTGAAGTAGGCAAAGTTTAGTTTGCTCGACATATAAGACTTATTCAATTCTTCGGTAAAATAATCTGATACTATATAGCCTTTTTCGCGTAGTTCTTCTATGAGGTTTCGATCATCGGTTTCCCGACGGTCAAAATATTTCTTTCCACCACCTACAAAAAAATCAATTTCAGTGTCCATAAAATCTGCGGCAATATTTTCGTAATACCCTCTTTGCTTTTCATGTGCAATAAATGAAGCGGGCGTTGCATGCACAATGGTAGAAGTTGCTACCATCCCAGTAGCCAAATTATTTTCTTCTGCTTCTTCGAGTATTGTTTTATAGGCAACCGAGTCAGGGTCAATTCCGATTGCACCATTATACGTTTTTATTCCAGATGCAAAAGCGGTGGCTCCTGCAGCCGAATCTGTTATTAAATTATTACTTGAATGACACTTAATAAGTCCGACGACTGGAAATTTTTCAAGATTCAATTTGTTTTTATTCATATACATACCAGCAGTGATTTGCGACAAGCCCATACCATCGCCAACCATAAAGATGATGTTTTTGGGTTTGACTTTTCCAGCTTCAATATGTGAATTGGAGGGAGGGTTAGGGGGAATGACCTTACCATCATTCTGAGGTGTACATGAAATGACGAACAGAAGGATATAGATTAACCAATAATTTTTCATAGTAAGATGAGCCAAGTGAATTCTAAAATATGTTGTTTAAACCTAGGCTAAAAGCCGAGCTAAGTTAATGGTTTTTAATCAAACTAACTGTGTTTTAATCACTTCCTCCCTACATAATGTAAAGTTAAATCAGCAAATACTGCTTTCCAGGTAATGATTTTATCACTCCTTTAAACTCTAGCTCTAATAATTCACCAGCCATTTCGCTTGGGCTAAACGACAAAATTCCGGTTAATTGATCAATATTGAGTTGTTCCTTTTCCTTCAATAGATCAACAATTTTTTGTTGACGTGTATTTAATTCAGGGAATAGTACTTTTTGGGAAATTATTTTTTTTTGTTTGCCTG
>ENA-ORXR01003089-ORXR01003089.1-marine-metagenome-genome-assembly--contig:-NODE-3089-length-15161-cov-2.829687_pt1 | contig 15161 bp, 14 predicted proteins | sample MGYA00237866_ERZ511479 | MGnify/ENA metagenome assembly ERZ511479 | reverse complement strand
TCGCTTTGCAACTCCTGGTTTTGGCTAAAGGGGGTCTTTTGCCAATAACGCTAGCACCAAGTTTACGAACCCTCAACTGCCAGGAAACTATTTTTCACGAAAGGCAAGTTGTGCCAACCTAGTCCAAGGTCGCTTTCATCGCAGTTAAAATGGCATGATGCAAAGAGAGGGCCGCAGAGCGTGGCCCCAAAATGCGCAGATCCTGCGCCGTCTCCTGCCGCCATACAAAACAACTTAGGTGGTCAATCGACGTGCGTTGGACATCACCGCTTTGCATCTTTGCGATGTTCACATTGCACAGTCGTTCCACCACAGGTGTCGTCGGACCCCTCAGATCAAAACACACCCAGGCATCTGATTGTTCAGTGATCGAAGCGGCAGATTGGAAACGTGCCTTTAGTGTGCCGCTTAGGGTTTCATGGGTGTCATAAGGCGCCGCGATCATCCACTGTTCTGGTCCCATCCAGAACCCGTGTATTTCAGCTTTTGAAAGCGATGTCCCAGGCGCGGGTGTTCCACCAATCACTGCTTTTAAGTGTTTTGCACAGTTGGCTTCGTGGCCCAGCCGCGCTGCAACAGATGCCAGGGCCAGATTTAGGTTTTCGCATAGGGTGACGGATGCCACCGTGTCGATGCGCGCGGCGCTAGATCCAAGTGCGGTGAGGGGGGCCATATTATGCACGAACTCTTTCCCCCTCTGGGTCGATGAAATGGGCGGATACAACTTCAACATCGTGTTCAACCCCGGTTAACGGGCTAACCAAGCGCAGAACTTCACCCAGTCGCGTGTCCCCTGCTTTGAGATAGGCCAAAGCGATGTGATACCCCAAATTTGGCGAATAACAGGCAGAGGTCACATACCCTTGATCATGGGCGGCATCTATTTTTGTGCCTTTGCTCATCAAATGGCTGCCCGCAGGCACGGGGTTTGCTGTGTCGACGGATCGCAGGCCAATCAATCGCAGGGCGTCTGGTTCATTCAAGCCGTCGCGTTCAGATAGAACTGACCCGATGCTGTCTTTCTTTTTGTTCACCATCCGCGCCATGCCCAGGTTTTGGGCGGTGGTGGTGCCGTTCAATTCATTCCCGGCAGCGTGGCCTTTTTCAATCCGCATTACGCCCAAGGCCTCTGTTCCGTAAACCACCACGTCGAATTCTTCGCCTGCCGCCACCAGTTTGCGCATCAAGGCATCGCCGTACCGCGTGGGCACCGCGATTTCATAGGCCAATTCCCCCGAAAAACTGATGCGGAACAAGCGCGCCCGCAGCCCACCGCCCACGGTCACAGACCCGCACGCCATGTATGGGAACGCATCGTTGGAAAGGTCATAATCTGCGTCCACGACTTTTTGCAACAGCTTGCGGGCATTGGGACCGGCGACACTGTATTGCGCCCAAGCTTCGGTGGTGGAAATCAGCTGTACGTCCAGATCCGGAAACAGACACTGACGCACAAATTCCATGTGCCGATACACCCCAACGGCATTGGCGGTTGTGGTGGTGACCACGAAGTGATCTTCCGCCAACCGCGCGGCGGTGCCGTCGTCCATGGCGATCCCGTCTTCGCGCAGCATCAACCCATAGCGGACCTTGCCCACGGGCACCTTCGCAAACGGATTGCAATAGATTTTGTTCAAGAACGTCGCCGCATCCGCGCCTTGGACGTCGATTTTGCCCAAGGTGGTGACATCGCAAATGCCCACTGATTTACGGGTCTGAAGCACTTCGCGGTCCACGGATTGACGCCAGCTGGTTTCGCCTGGACGCGGGAACCATTGCGCGCGCAGCCACATGCCCACTTCCACAAACACAGCGCCTTGTTCGATAGCCCATGTGTGGGAGGGCGTGTGGCGCACGGGTCTGAAGTCCGCGCCGCGCGACCTTCCCGCCAAAACGCCGATGGATGTTGGCGTATAGGGCGGGCGGAACATGGTGGTGCCCACATCGGGAATTTGTTTGCCAGCCACTTCGGCCATGATGGCCAGCCCCGACATGTTCGATGTTTTCCCCTGATCTGTGGCCATACCCAAAGTGGTGTAGCGTTTGAGATGTTCCACGGATGTGAAGTTTTCTTTGTGGGCCAACACCACGTCTTTGGCAGTGACATCGTTTTGTTGATCCAACCAAGCGCGCTTGGCCCCTTGGACATGCCAAAACGGCCTGATGTTCAAAGGCGCATCTTCTGTATCGGGCAGATCGGCGACCTTGGTTTTGATTCCCAATGTATCCAACGCGGCAGTGGCGGCATCCGCCCCACTTTGCAACGCGCTGTGGGTGCCAAAATCACCTGTGGCGGACCCAGCCACGTGCAATCCTGGGGGTAACGTGTCGCCTGGAATAAAGGCTGAGATATCGTCGCGCCACTGCGGGCGACCGCGTTGATGGCACGTCATATGGACGTTGGGGTTCCACCCGCCCGACACCCCCAAAGCCCCGCACGACAGGGTTTGGGTGGTGCCCGTGGGCAGGGTGATTTCCACGCACGTCAGCCCCAAGCGCCCTTGGGTGTTGGTGATCTGGCTGCCCGCAAACACTTGGTACAAATCTGACTGGGGAGTATCGGGGCGGGTGTCCACAACACCCGCGATATTCACGCCTTTGGCCAAAAGATCAGCTGCGGTGCGGTGCCCGTCATCATTGTTGGTGAAAATCGCCACGTCGCGGGCAGGGGTGACAGCCCAGCGGTTGGCATATGACCGCATGGCGGAGGCCAACATGATGCCGGGCCTGTCATTCATATGGAACCCGATAGGGCGTTCGGTGGCCCCGGCCGCCAAGACGGCTTGTTTGGAATATATCCGCCACAGGATTTGCCGGGGCTTATGTTCTTGGGGCGTGGCCAGGTGATCGGACACGCGTTCCACCGCACCGTAAATTCCGTGGTCAAAGGCCCCGATGACAGTGGTACGGGCCATCAATCGAACGTTGGGCATGGCGTCCAAAGTAGCAACCGTTTGCGCCGCCCAGGCCGACGCTGCATCCTCGCCAATGTCAGAGCTTTCGGCGTTCAAACGCCCGCCCAAGACAAAGTCTTCGTCAGCCAAAATGACCTGTGCTCCCGATTGCCCCGCTGTCAGGGCGGCGGCCAAACCAGCGGGTCCCGCGCCAATGATCAACAGATCGCAGTGCAAGAACCCTTTGTCGTATGCATCCGGGTCGGGGCGGTGATCCAAGGTGCCCAAGCCCGCCGCTTTGCGGATGATCGGCTCATAGACCTTTTCCCAAAATGCCGCCGGCCACATGAATGTTTTGTAGTAAAACCCCGCCGACAAGAACGATGAAAATCGATCATTGATGGCCATGACATCGCATTTCAGGGATGGCCAACGGTTCTGGGAATTGGCGGTTAAACCATCAAACAGTTCAGCCGTTGTGGCACGGGTGTTGGGTTCCTTGCGCGCGCCGTCCCGCAATTCGACAATCGCATTGGGTTCTTCTGATCCAGCGGTCAACGGACCCCGGGGACGGTGGTATTTGAAAGATCGCCCCATCAAACGCACGTCATTGGCCAACAGGGCTGACGCCAAGGTATCGCCCTTGTGGCCTTTCATCCATTTGCCATCAAACTTGAAAGACCACGTTTCAGACCGATCAATCAGCCCCCCGGCCAGACGGTTTTTCTGGGTCATGTGCTGCGCCCTTCGGTGCGGGCCACGTCGCGGGCAAGTTCAACCGAAGTGATTTCATGGGTCACGGTATTGCGGGTCACCACCAGCCAGGACCGATCGCCCCCTTCGTGGAACCACAATTCGCGGTGCAATCCTGCTGGATTATCGCGCAGATACCCGTAGTCGGCAAATTCGGACGCTGCATTTTCGCTTTGCCAATCGGGGCGGTGGATCAAGTTGGCATCCCCCATATAGGTGAATTCGGCGCTGTCACGCGGGCCAAGTAGGGGGTGGTGTATAATCATTGTCTAAGGCCCCTCAATGCAAATTGGGCTGGTTGCCCATGCCCTTTTCATCGATCATCCGCCCCTTGTGGAAACGATCAAATCGGTACGCGGTCGCCGTGGGGTGCGGCGTGTCCGTGGCCAAAAGATGGGCATAGACATACCCGGATGCAGGCGTGGCTTTGAACCCGCCGTAACACCATCCGCCGTTAAAATAGAGACCGTCAATATGCGTCTTATCGATGATGGGTGATCCGTCCATCGACATGTCCATGATGCCGCCCCACATCCGCAACAACCGTGCGCGTCCCAACATGGGGAAGATGGCCATGCCGCCTTCGCAGACATCTTCTACGACGGGAAGATTACCGCGTTGGGCATAGGAATTGTATCCGTCGATATCGCCGCCAAACACCAGCCCGCCTTTGTCGGATTGGCTGACATAAAAATGCCCCGCGCCAAAGGTCACAACGCCGGGCAGTAAGGGTTTCAATCCTTCGGACACAAACGCTTGCAAGACGTGGGATTCAATCGGCAAACGCATGCCCGCCTTGGCCATGACCCGTGAAGACGAGCCCGCCACGCAAGACGCGACTTTCTTGGCTTTGATGGTGCCCCGGCTGGTTTGCACGCCTTGGCACACGCCGTTTTCCATCACGAACCCTGTGACTTCGCAGTTTTGAATGATGTCCACACCCAACTGATCCGCCCCCCGGGCATAGCCCCAGGCAACCGCATCGTGACGCACCGTGCCACCGCGATGTTGGGCCAAGCCGCCCTTAATGGGAAAGCGCGGGTTTTCGGTGTTCAGGAAAGGATACCGCTTCTTGATCTGGGCCGTCGTCAGCAAATCGGCGTCCGCCCCATTCAACATCATGGCATTGCCGCGCCGCACAAACGCGTCGCGTTGGGCATCCGTGTGGATCAGGTTCAAAATCCCCCGCTGGGAGACCATGGCGTTATAGTTCAGGTCCTGTTCCAACCCTTCCCACAGTTTCAGCGAAAATTCATAGAAGGGTTCATTGCCGTCCAACAGATAGTTCGACCGAATGATGGTGGTGTTGCGCCCGACATTCCCGCCACCGATCCAACCCTTTTCGATTACAGCAATCCGTTTGCCGCCGTAAATTTTGGCCAAGTAATAAGCTGTGGCCAACCCATGCCCACCGCCACCAATGATGATTGTGTCGTATTCGGGTTTAGGATCTGCGTCGCGCCAAGCGGGACCCCATCCGCGATGCCCGGTTAGGGCTTCTTTGATGACCTTGAACGCTGAATATCGCATGGAATCACACTCCGTTGCTGACAGAATGGCCTGTTTCACCAAACATGAAAGCGATCTTGGGCGACAAACAATATTCCAAATAGGACATCCATCCAGATTTGGACGGACTAACGACGCTGGATTTAGAATACTGCGTCGGAATGTTGTTCTTTCCGCTAAAGTGCGCATTTCTTTGGCAGTGGAAACACAGGGCAACAACGGTGAAGCGCATGTGAAATATCTGCCTAAGGGCCGTTTTGCGGTGGGGCTAAATCAATATCTTTGATCTGAAAGCCAACCCAGAACAACGGCCAGCTTTCAGAGATTTTAACGCGTCGGCGTTTATTCCATCACTGGAATACTGAATTCGCCGCCTTCTTTGATGCCTGAGGGCCAGCGGGCCGTCACGGTTTTGGTGCGCGTATAAAACTTGAACGCGTCAGGACCGTGCTGGTTCAAATCGCCAAACGCGGATTTCTTCCATCCGCCAAACGTGTGGTATGCCAGCGGCACGGGGATCGGCACGTTAATGCCCACCATCCCAATGTTGATCCGGTTGGCAAAGTCGCGCGCTGTGTCGCCGTCGCGGGTAAAGATCGCTGTGCCGTTGCCGTATTCGTGGTCCATGGCCAGTTTCAACGCTTCTTCATATGTCTCGGTACGGACCGTGGACAGGACGGGCCCAAAGATTTCTTGGGTATAGATGTCCATGTCTTTGGTGACGCGGTCAAATAAATGCGCGCCCACAAAGAAGCCGTCTTCGTAGCCCTGCAAATTGAAATCGCGGCCGTCCACCACCAGTTCAGCGCCTTGATCGATGCCGGTTTGTACCAAGCGTTCGATGTTGGCTTTGGCGGCTGCGGTCACGACGGGGCCGTAATCCACGTCATTGCCGGATGTATAGGGGCCGACCTTTAGCGCTTCGATCCGGGGCACCAGCTTTTCGATCAATCGATCGGCTGTTTCTTCGCCCACAGGCACGGCCACGGAAATGGCCATGCAGCGTTCGCCCGCAGCCCCGTATCCTGCGCCGATCAGCGCGTCGGCGGCTTGGTCCAGATCGGCGTCCGGCATGATGATCATGTGGTTTTTGGCCCCACCGAAACACTGCACGCGTTTGCCCTGGGCACAGCCTGTGCCGTAAATGTATTCGGCGATGGGGGTGGACCCAACGAAACCCACGGATTGGATCACGTCGTGATAAAGAATGGCGTCCACCGCTTCTTTGTCGCCGTTCACCACTTGCAAAATACCCTTGGGCAGACCTGCTTCTTCCATCAATTCAGCCAGCATCAATGGCACGGACGGGTCGCGCTCAGATGGCTTGAGGATAAAGGCGTTGCCGCACACAATGGCGGGCGCGAACATCCACATCGGGATCATGGCGGGGAAGTTGAACGGGGTGATGCCCGCAGTCACACCCAAAGCTTGGCGCATGGAATACATGTCGATGCCGGGACCTGCGGAATCCGTGTAGTCGCCCTTCAGCATTTGAGGGGCGGCGATGCAATATTCGGCCACTTCCAACCCACGGATCACGTCGCCCTTGGCGTCGGGGATCGTCTTGCCATGTTCGCGGCTTAGCGCTTCGGCCAGTTTATCCATGTCGCGGTTCAACAGGTCGACAAATTTCATCATCACGCGCGCGCGGCGTTGGGGGTTCACGGCGGCCCATGCGGGTTGGGCAGCGGAGGCTGCGGCCACAGCGGCGTCCATTTCTGCGCCATTGGCCAAGGGCACCTTGGCTTGAACTTCGCCTGTGGCGGGGTTGAAGACATCGGCGAAACGCCCCGATGTGCCTTTGACGTGGCCGCCGTTAATATAGTGTGTCAGCTCTTGCATGGGTCCCTCCGGGTGCTGTTTACCTTGAGTAACCCCGGTCGCCAGCGGAATAAAGCGGCAATTCACACCGTGCGCGGGGTTGATCTTGGACCAAAGCTTTCGCAAGAATTGAAAAACACCTTGGGGGTCCCAATGCGCACTGGTCTTTATCCTGGAACTTTTGATCCCATGACCCTGGGCCATCTGGATATTATTCGCAGAAGCTGTGGGTTGGTGGATCGGTTGGTCATTGGCGTAGCCATCAACCGGGACAAAGGTCCGATGTTTACGTTGGAAGAACGCGTGGCGATGGTAGAGTTGGAAACTGCTGGCATGGGCGAGCAGACCAATACCATTATCGACGTGCATCCGTTTGAAAATCTGTTGATCGATTGCGCCCACGATGTGGGGGCCACCATTCTTATTCGTGGCCTGCGCGCTGTCGCGGATTTTGAATACGAATATCAGATGGTGGGGATGAACCGCCAAATGGACGCGTCGGTTGAAACAGTTTTCTTGATGGCGGAAGCGAACTTCCAGCCCATCGCGTCAAAGCTGGTGAAAGAAATCGCTCGGTTGGGCGGGGACGTGTCAAAATTTGTCACGCCCGCCGTCCATGAAGCTTTGATGGATCGTTTTAAGGTTTAGATCAGTTTCCCCATGGCGACGGCTGTGTCGCACATGCGGTTGGAAAAGCCCCATTCGTTGTCGTACCACGCCAGAACGCGGACCATATCGCCTTCCATGATCAGGGTTTGATCACTGGCAAAGGTGGACGAATGCGGGTCATGGTTGAAATCCTGGCTCACCAGTTTTTCGTCTGTCACGGCCAACACGCCCTTCAAAGGACCGTTCGCGGCGTCGCGCATCAATTCGGCGATTTCGTCTTTGGTGGTGGTGCGGCCGGCTTCGAATGTCAGATCCACGACCGATACGTTCGGGGTGGGCACGCGGATGGCCACGCCGTCCAGCTTGCCGTCCAGTTCCGGCAACACCAGGCTGACCGCTTTGGCCGCCCCTGTGGTGGTGGGGATCATACTCATGGCGGCAGCGCGGCCCCGGTACAAATCGGAATGCAGCGTGTCCAGCGTGGGCTGATCGCCCGTATAGCTGTGGATCGTAGTCATCAAACCGCGTTTGATACCGACGTTGTCGTTCAACACTTTGGCGACGGGGGCCAGACAGTTGGTGGTGCAAGACGCGTTGGATACCACCAAATCATCGGCGGTCAGCGTGTCGTCGTTCACACCGAACACGATTGTCTTGTCGACTTCTTTACCAGGGGCAGAAATCAGAACGCGCGACGATCCGTTTTCCAAATGCGCCTGGCACTGTTCTTTACTGCGAAAGACGCCTGTGCATTCCAACACTACATCCACGTCTGACCAAGGCAAATCAGCAGGATTGCGCATCGATGTAACGCGCATGGGGCCACGGCCCGCATCGATTGTATCGCCCTTAACGGTTACTTCAAATGGTGCACGACCATGGACACTGTCGTATTTCAAAAGGTGGGCATTGGATTCGACGGGACCCAGGTCGTTGATGGCAACAACTTCCAAATCGGTGCGACCACTTTCCATGATTGCCCGCAGAACATTACGGCCAATCCGGCCAAATCCATTGATTGCAACTGTGATCGCCATGCCGACACTCCTGAGTAAAAGGTTGTGTTGGCGCTAACATCTTTTGACGGTGGTCACAAGGGCAGGGGGCGGCGCATCAACGCCAGAACGCCATCCATTCGATGACGTCCATGCCTTTGCGGGCAAGGAACAAGATTTCCTGGGAGTCGCGGAAAAAGACGTCATACAAAACGATACAGCTTATTAAGATCCCGACGATCAGGGCAACGCGATCGGACATGACACTTCTCCTTATCAGTGAAGAAGCTGTCCCATCCGTGCCGCCACGTCTGCCATCCGGCAAGAAAAGCCCCATTCGTTGTCGTACCATGCCAAGACGCGCACGGTCTTGCCACCGATAACTTTGGTTTGGTCGGGGGCAAAGATGCAAGATTCCGGGGTGTGGTTGAAATCGATGGAAACTTTGGGTTCCGGATCATAGGCCAGCACCGACGCCATTTGGTTTGCGGCAGCTTCTGCCATGATGGCGTTCACTTCTTCCACGGTCACGGATTTACCCGCTTCAAACGTCAAATCCACGGCGGATACGTTGGGTGTGGGCACCCGCAACGATGTGCCGTCCAAGCGGCCTTCCATTTCGGGCAGCACTTCTTTCAACGCAGCGGCGGCCCCAGTGGATGTGGGGATCATCGCCATGGCGGCGGCGCGTGCGCGGTACAGATCACTGTGGCGGCGGTCTAAAGTGGGTTGATCGCCCGTATAGCTGTGGATCGTGGTCATGATGCCGCGTTCAATGCCGATGGCATCGTTCAACACTTTGGCCAAAGGGGCCAGACAGTTGGTGGTGCAAGATCCGTTGGAGATCATCCGTTCGTTGGCCAACATGTCGCGGTGGTTCACACCGTATACAACAGTGCGGTCCACGTTCTTGGCGGGGGCCGAGATCAGAACTTTCTTGGCACCCTGTTCCAGGTGTACGGCGGATTTCACCCCGTCGTTGAATTTGCCTGTGCATTCCAAAACCACGTCCACGCCCGACCAGTCCAATTCGCGTGGGTCGTAAGTGGAGAACATTTCAATAGGGCCACGGCCCAGATCCATGGTGTTGCCGTCAACTTTGACGTTCCCGCCAAAACGGCCATGGACAGAATCGTACCGGATTAGGTGGGCGTTGGTTTCGATAGGGCCCGTGGCGTTGATTTTTACCACTTCCACATCGTTGCGCGCACTTTCTGCGATGTGCGCTAACGTGCATCGGCCAATGCGGCCAAAACCATTGATTCCAACTCTAACAGTCATGTGTCTGCTCCAACCTTTGTCGACTGTGGGATACCAACCAAAGATGTCGAAAGAAAGAACAGAAAGTGAAGGAAATCAGTGTGTTAGCGAAAACATTGGCAGTTCGCGCTAACACAATTGGGCATTTTCAGCGATTAAGCAGCTCTTTCGCCAAGGCGGCGGTGGCGTCTGCGGTTATTCCAAACTCCTGGTACAGCCGTTCTGCGGGGGCGGATGCCCCGAAGCCCGTCATGCCGATAAAGCCCGCTTTGACGTCGCGCCCGCGTTCCCCCAACAGCCACTGATCCCAGCCTTGGCGCACGCCCGCTTCTACGGCGATGCGCACGGCACCACTGGGTAAAATTTTGCGGCGGTATGTTTCGGGTTGGGCTGCGAACAGTTCCATGCAGGGCATGGACACAACGCGGGTGCCGATCCCTTCGGCCTGCAACTTGTCGCGGGCTTCCATGGCGACGGACACTTCGGTGCCTGTGGCCATCAAGATCACTTGGCGTTTGCCTTCGCTTTCGGCCAGTACATACGCCCCTTGGGACACCAGGTTGGCCCCTTTGTAGGTATCGCGCAGGGCAGGGGCCGATTGGCGGGACAGGGCCATCACCGACGGTGTCTTGGTCTGTTCCAACGCGATTTCCCAGGCTTCTGCTGTTTCTGTGGAATCAGCGGGGCGGAACACCAACGTATTGGGGGTCGCCCGGTTCAAGGCCAAGTGTTCCACGGGTTGGTGCGTTGGGCCGTCTTCGCCCAGACCGATGGAATCGTGGGTCATGACGTAGACCACAGGGATGCCCATCAACGCGGACAATCGCATGGATCCGCGCGCGTAATCGGTAAAGCACATAAAGGTGCCGCCGTAGGGTCGGATGCCGCCGTGCAAGTACATGCCGTTCATTGCCGCCGCCATGCCGTGTTCACGGATGCCAAAGTGGATGTAACGGCCTGATCGATCTTCGGGGCTGAAGATGCCCATGTCCGGTGTCTTGGTATTGTTGGACCCTGTCAAATCCGCAGACCCGCCCATGGTGGTGGGCAGAACGGGGTTGATAGCCACAAGCGCGTTTTCAGACGCCTTACGCGTGGCCACTTTGGGCATGCTTTCCACCAGATCGCGTTTCATGGACCGGATGGTGTTGGTCAACTTGCGGGGCAATTCGCCGGAAAACGCGTCGTCGAACTTTACGCGCTTGGATTTGGGGGAATCGGCCAAACGACCCGCCCATGCGGAATATTCGCTGGCCCCGCGTGTGCCGATGGCGCGCCAGGCGTCTGCCACATCCGATGGGATTTCGAACGCGCCGTGGTTCCAGCCGTAAGCTTCTTTTGCCGCTTTCAGCTGGTCGGGATCTGTCAGCGCGCCGTGCCCCTTAGAGGTGTCTTGCGCCGCGTGGCCCAACGCGATGTGAGTTTTGCACGCGATCATGGACGGTTTGCCGCTGGATTGGGCTGCGATCAATGCGGCGTTAATGGCTGCGGGATCGTGGCCGTCGATCTCTTGCACGTGCCAGCCGGACGCTTTGAAGCGCATCATTTGGTCAGTGCGGTCCGCGATGTCCACGGTGCCGTCGATGGTGATGTTGTTGTTGTCCCACAAAACGATCAGCTTGGACAATTCTTGACGTCCCGCCAGACCGATGGCTTCTTGGCTGACGCCTTCCATCAAGCAGCCGTCGCCCGCGATGACGTATGTATAGTGATTTTGCAGGGGTTTGCCGAAACGTGCGCGCAGGGATTCTTCGGCAATGGCAAAGCCCACCGAATTCGCGATGCCTTGGCCCAAGGGACCCGTGGTGGTTTCAATGCCCGATGCGTGGCCGTATTCTGGGTGCCCGGCGGTGATAGCGCCCCATTGGCGAAAATTCTTGATCTGGTCCAAGGTCATGTCTTCGTAGCCTGACAAATGCAGCAACGAATAGATCAGCATGGAGCCGTGGCCAGCCGACAAGATAAACCGATCCCGGTCGGGCCAGTTTGGCTCGGGGGCGTAAAATTTTAGGTGCTTTTCAAACAGAACCGTGGCGACATCAGCCATACCCATGGCCATGCCAGAGTGGCCGGAATTTGCGGCAGCAACGGCGTCCAAGGTTAGGGCGCGAATGGCGGCAGCTTTGCGCCAGTGATCAGGGTTTTGAGCGGCCAGGGCTTTAAGGTCCACGGGGTCTTCCTTCTAGGCAGGGATGCGTTGCGGCCTTCGTACCAAGCTGAGGGGGAAGTTCAAGCAAACACCACCTTGGAACCGGGGTCCGGGATGCCATACACTTGCATTATTGCAGCACGAATCGCATAATACCAAAGGGTTGCAGTACATAATTAAACGGGGCGATCAGGTATGGCAGAGTTAGGATCATTGCAGGCAAGACTTGCAAAGGCGCTTGATGCGCTGGAACGGCGGATAAATGCTGATGTTTTGGTGCAATCTGTGGCCCCGGTGGCAGCCCCCATTGATACCGATGAATTGGATCAACTGCGGACCGCAAACCAAGATTTGCAATCCGAAGATACCAAACAAAAGACCGCCATCATGGCCCTTGAACGGGGGCTGTCGGAATTGCGGGCCGCAAATGCGAGCCTGATCCAAGCCAGCGGTGAACCAGAAAACGGCGATGCCGCCTTGCGCGCCGAACTGGCCGCGCTGCGTGCTGATCGCCAAGCCGAACAAGCCGAAGTTGCAGCGTTACTCGTGGCCTTGGGCCCCCTTGTGCAGGAGATTGATACCGATGCCTGAGATTGTTGTGAATGTGGGGGGGCGTCCTTTCACCGTGGCCTGCCAAGAAGGCCAAGAAGGTTTTCTGAACGCTGCCGCCGATCTGCTGAACAGCCAGTCCGTGGCCTTGATTGACCAGATTGGTCAGCTTCCCGAAGGGCGCATGTTGTTGATGTCGGGATTGATGCTGGCAGACAAAACCTTGGCCGCCGAAGAAGAGTTGCGCCAAGCCCAAGCAGAACTGGCCGAACTTAAATCTCGCCAGGGTGGGGTGGCGCCAAACCTTGACGATCTGGCCGCCCTTGTTGACAGGGCCGAAGCCCTAGCCGTTGGTTCATAATTCTTAGGCGTTTGCTTCACGAATTTTATCAGCGGCTTCGGTGTCAAACCCGATGTCGCTGTCTTTGAACATCGTGTCCAATTCGCCCGACAAGGTCATGTCGCGCACGATGTCACAGCCGCCCACGAATTCACCTTTGACGTACAGCTGCGGAATGGTGGGCCAGTCGGAATAATCCTTGATCCCTTGGCGCATGGCGTCGTCTGCCAGCACGTTCACATCGGCGTATTCCACACCCATGTAGTTCAAGATGCCAGCGATTTGGCTGGAAAACCCGCATTGGGGCATCTGTTTTGTGCCCTTCATGAACAACACAACGTCGTTGCCCGATACGGTTTCTTTGATTTGATCTTCTGCGGACATTTGATGTTCCTTCGTATTGCGGTGCGGACTAGTCCGGCGTGCCGGTTGTAAGTGCCAAGGCGTGTAAATCCCCGTTGGTTCCGTCCATTTTCCCCTTTAGCGCTGCATATACGGCACGGTGTTGGGCCACGCGGTTCATGCCTGCAAAGCCCGCATCGATAACGCGGGCGGCCATGTGAACGCCGTCGTCACCCGTGACGGTGATCTGCGCATCGGGAAAACTGTCGCGCAGCAGGCTTTCGATTTCAGTGGCGGCCATAGGCATAAGGACGGCTCCGGATTGGGGTATGATGTAACCTAGGCAGGACAGAACTATCCCGCAAGGGGGCGTGGCTTAGGTGACGGTGGCTTCAAAAGATGTGCGGTAAGTTTCCACCAGTTCGGCCAGGGGCGCTGATGATCGTCCGATTTTCACCTGATCGCCTGTAAAGGTCCCGATGGACTGCAAGGGAACCCCGTCGCGGTGGGCAGCACCCATAAGGGCTTCGGCTTGATCGAAGTTACATGCCACCAGGTAACGCCCTTGGTCTTCGCCAAACAAGAACGCGGTATCTTCGCTGTCTAAGGTCAGGCCGACATTGCCCGCTTCAGCCATTTCAAAAGCGGCAATGGCGATGCCGCCATCGGACACGTCGGTGCAGGATTTGATCCAATCGGTCTGGGACAGAATGAACGTGCCGTGGCGCGCTTCTGCGTCCAGATCAACAGAGGGTGGTGTGCCTTCAACCCGGTTGAACACTTCCGCCAGCAGGGCGGATTGTCCCAAGTGGCCTTCGGTATCGCCGATCAACAACAACACGTGCCCGTCGCGGGCCACATCGCAAATGCGGTTGTCCAGATCTTCCACCAACCCCACGGCCCCGATGGTGGGGGTTGGCAGGATCGGCGCACCATCAGTTTCATTGTAGAGCGAAACGTTACCGGATACGATGGGCATATCCAGTGCTTCAACTGCGGCCCCTATGCCTTTGATTGCCATCACAAATTGCCCCATGATTTCTGGCTTTTCAGGATTGCCAAAGTTCATGTTGTCCGTCGTGGCCAGGGGCTTTGCCCCAACAGCTGTCAGATTGCGGTAAGCTTCTGCCACGGCTTGCTTGCCGCCTTCAAACGCATCGGCCGCCACATATCGCGGCGTGACGTCTGATGTGAACGCCACCGCTTTGTTGGTGCCGTGAACCCGCACCATGCCAGCCCCCTGGCCTGGCGCGCGCAGTGTGTCGGCCATGACTTGGCTGTCGTATTGTTCGTACACCCACTGTTTGGCCGCGTAATTGGGGCTGGCCAACAGCGCCTTTAGTCCGTCGATGGGATCAATCTGGGGCACGTCCGTCAGAACGGCGGGCGCTTGGGGCTCAACCCAGGGACGGTCATATTCTGGGGCGGAGCCGGACAGCGTGGCCAAGGGCAGATCCGCCACCACCTTGCCTTTGTGTTCGATCAAGAACCGATCTTCGGCGATGGTTTCGCCCACGATGGCGAAATCCAGGTCCCACTTTTCAAACACGGCCCGGGCTTCGGTTTCCAGCGATGGGTCCAGAACCATCAACATGCGTTCTTGGGATTCCGACAGCATCATTTCGTAGGGCGTCATGTTTTCTTCGCGCTGCGGCACTTGATCCAGGATCAACCGCACGCCCAAGCCGCCTTTGTCGCCCATTTCCACCGCAGAACACGTCAGGCCCGCGGCCCCCATGTCTTGGATTGAAATGACAGCGCCCGTTTGCATCAATTCCAACGTAGCTTCCATCAGGCGCTTTTCGGTAAAGGGATCGCCCACCTGAACGGTGGGGCGCTTTTCTTCGCTGTCATCATCAAACTCGGCTGACGCCATGGTCGCGCCGTGAATGCCGTCTCGGCCCGTCTTTGATCCAACATAAAAAATCGGATTACCCACG
>ENA-ORXR01003088-ORXR01003088.1-marine-metagenome-genome-assembly--contig:-NODE-3088-length-15163-cov-9.958505_pt1 | contig 15163 bp, 9 predicted proteins | sample MGYA00237866_ERZ511479 | MGnify/ENA metagenome assembly ERZ511479 | reverse complement strand
AAATTTGACATCCTTGACAATTGGGATTGGCGATTTTCGCGTCGCAGTGTCCTCTTCGGCCTCCTCCGGCATCATTGACAGGGCTGGATGGGAGTGATTGGGGCCCGATGCCATCTGCCGACGGGGCACGCGCTTCACCCATCTGGCCGCGGGCTCCCGTCAGCCGGGACGATGGCGCGCTGTCGACGGTCCCAGCCGTCCGGGAGGGTGCGGGCGGGCAAACGATGCCTCCTCGCCCACGTATCGGCGTCAATGGGGTTGCTCACGTCACGCTGCCGGGGTGTGCCTGCGTGCCACCCCGTCCCCCCCGCCATCCGCAGACCCATGCCTACGTACCGCACCTACCCTACTCCCCCCCCCCACCCTCCCGCCGACCTTGTTTGGTCGTTGCGTCCACTTGGAACGACTCATCGACGTTGCTCTCATCCGGGTACGTGTGGTTGGCGTTTTCCCACGTGTTCTCACTGCATCTCCCTGAGCTCTCGGTCCATCCCTTCTGTATTCTTCACCTCCTGTCTGCTTTTTTTATGTCACAGGCACTGACGGCGTTTCCGTCATGCTTTCTTAGCACCATGTGATGATCTGGTTCTTGGTCGGCCTGCGTTTTCCACAGCCTACCGCGAGACTCGTCATGACCACGTCGCAGCCAAGCGCGGTCGCGCAGCCAGCAACCTCCGAGCCACTGTCGGCCGCGGCGACGGAACCGCAGTCCACCGCGGGGACGGAGCCGCCGCCCACGGCGGGGACGGAGCCGCCGCCGCCCACGGCGGGGACGGAGCCGCCGCCGCCCACGGCGGGGACGGAGCCGCCGTCAACCGCGGAGGCGGAGCCGCCGCCCACCGCAGCCACGGAGCCCCCACCGACTGCGGCGGCAGAGCCGCCGCCAGCCGCGACGTCGCAGCCGGAGATGACCAAGACGGAGCGCCGGCTCTACATCAGCTTCTTTGAGAACTTGGGCATTGCCGACGACAAGGCCACGGCTTTTTTGGCGACTTTGCTGCGCAATGTGTTCGAGGCGTCGTCCAAACTTGACGCCCACTTGGCGCCGCATGGGGCGTGCCTGCACTCGGCGGTCAGCCGCATGCAAGTGTCGGAGAACCCCCGGGAGGCGCCCACCCACCGATGGATCCGCTTGGTCGACCGCATTGGTCTCTTCTCCGACAACGATGCCCATGCCGTGCGCATCATCAACTTGGCGCTTTCGTTTGCCTGGCGTCATGTGGAGCTCGACGCTATCGCCAAGGCCAATGCTCTTATCTTGGGCGAGATGCAGCGGACCGTGGACGTCGCGGGTGGAACGAACAAGGAGGCCGTGCTGCCGCGGGGGGGCGTCGACTTGACGCCGGTGGGCGGCGGCGCCGTCGTGGCCGCGACGGGCGAAGAGGAGGGCGACGTTCCCCCGATTGACGACCCCATGCAACAGGGGGATGAGGACGAAGAGAGCGCTCTTCCGGACGGGGGAATGGCATTTCTCAACGTCCCGCCGCCATCCGGGTTTTCCAACGGTGTCGGCCCATCCAATGGGCTGTCAGCCTCCGCCATAACGACGTCAACAACGCCCGGTGGTGGGAGAGCGACTACCAGTGGCGGACAAGAGGCGCTGCTGCCAGCCGGGGGGATTGAGATCAACCTGGACGAAGCCGCACTTAGCGGAGGGGGGCAAGATCAAGACGATACGGACGAGGATGCTGGCCAAGGTGACAACTGCCCCCCCCACGTCATCCACGACCGGCAGCCCACTGTGGTGCCGACAAACTTTGCGGTGGAGACGGTCACCGCAGTGCTGACGGGTCTCCAAGACCGAGCCGACGGTATTGCCGTGCTGCGTCAGCTGTTGGACGATTCTGTGCTCGTGCTAGGGCGCTCCTCTACGCGTCCCACCGTGAAGTGGAACGGCAAGCCGTTTCCAAACGGCATCAGGGGCGACCGCATGGCTCTTGGCCTGCGGACGGACAAGTGGTGGCCGCAGTGGCACGCCCCGCAAGATATGGACAAGGCGAACTCCTTCCCGCCGGACGGGACCGTTGCCCACGCGTTCAACCGCCACCGGCCGACCAGCTCCTCAAGGTGGGTCATCCTGGTCGACATGACCGGCATCAACGACGTGATTAAGGCTCTGTCCGTGCGCTCTGCCCGTTTCTTCCCCAAGAACGCCCTCGTTGAATTCGAGATGGTGTCGCGCATCTGGGGCAAGGCGCCGATGAGATTGCCTGTTGTGGTGGCGTGCATGCTGTTGCTGGTGACAAAGGAGGAGGAGTTTGGCGTCAAGTTGGCGCACCTCGCCGCCGCGGGCCGCGCGGCCGTCCCAACAAATTCACCCTTGCTGTCGGCATCGTGCCACGAGTTTAACACCTCTGGCCTGGCGGCTCCGGATGCAGCCGCCGACCCACCCGGTGGTGTTACCGGCGGTCGTGCCGCTGCAGCGCCACTTCCCCGCCTCCCCCATTGCAACCCCGAGGATCTCGACGGCAGGTATGCCGAGATGGACCTGGCGTTGGCCAACGAGGAAAGCGCCACAAAGACGCAGAATAGGGCGAACCGCATTCGAGCTCGGACGGCCAAGGTGCAGGCCGCCGCCGCGCAGGCGGCTTCATCGGCTCCCCCTGCCGCGGTTCATGAGTTTCCCACGACAGGGCGTCCCCCTGCGCGCTCTAGGGCGCGAGCGGCTGGCGCGCTGGCGCCCCGCCCGGCGATTAAGCGGACGCGCGTCACCAAGGGCAAGAAGTCGGCAGCAAAGACTAAGTCAACCGCGCCGGCGAGCGCTGCGGCACGGAGCCAAGCCGCCGTCGCGGTCATCGGCAGCGGGTCTGGCGCTGTCGGAGCAGACGCAGCTGCGACCAGTGGCGTCGCTTCTCCCTACGTCCGCCTCGTTGTCGCGCCTCTGGCAGTGAATCCACCACATGCCAATGTCGTGGGGCCCAACGTCCATCCTACCCATCCCGCCGCCATGAACGCTGAGCGATCGGTCGCGGCAGCAGCTGTTTATGGCGTCCGCCCCGCGCAACCGGCGTCTGCTGTGGAGGGTGGTGCGACTTCAGTGCCCGGTGCCCCATCCCCGACCGCCTCGCCTGCTTTTAATGCTGTCCCCAACGGCGGGGCATCCCCCTATCCCCTGCCGGGTGCCCCATTGCCTTTTGTTCCCCATATTTATCCTCCTTCACTTTCCAATGATTGTTTATTACCGGGTGGTCTTCCTTCGCACGGCGCTGCTGCACCTGCCCTCGTCCAACCCCACCCGAGTGCCGCTGACTTCGCTGAGGAGCAGAGACTGCGACGTGAGCGCGTTGAGGCCAACTTGCGCGACGCACACGCATCAGTATCCGACATATTGTCTTCTAGGCATCAGTCTTGGGGTGGTGGAGGGTCGACTTAATTATTCCTTTTACGACAACATAACAACTATGTCCACACTCCTATAGGCGCCGCCACTCGTCGTACAACTTCAATGCCCTCTGGTCAGCAAACAAACGGCTGGCCGCGAAAGACTTGATGTGCAGGCGCTCCTTGTCCGGGACGCGGCTCAACGCCGTGTGCACCATGCCCGCCTCGAAGCATTCAGCCAAGTCTAACACCGCCTCGGAGATGCTTAAGCTCTGGGACATGTGTATCGTGCTGGCCCACCCCAGCACCAGCGGCACCTGCGTGCGCACCGCCAGCACACCCGGAGCAGCGAGCACGCGAGCGGTAAAGTCAACCGGAGGGCAAGCGACCTCAATCCAGGAGTCGCCAATGTCGCGCAATCCCCAACAGCCCCGCTGGATGCCCACTGGCAACACATGGTTGTCCAACCGCACGATGGGACTCCCGTCCGACTCGTCGTACCCCACGATGCACCCGATGCTCCCGTGGCACACGCCCAGCTCCTTCTTGCGGTTGGTAATCACCATCACGCGCGCATGGAGGCAATGGGCCAGCGCACGAGGGGCGACGCAGTCGGCCAAAGCGGCCGTCATCGTCTTGACGTTGACGCTCTCCAATCGGGGCGCCTTACGGGTAACGTCCCGGTCAGGGTCGAGCTGCAGCGTGTCAATGGCAGTGAAGACCTTGGGCGGCACACCCGGGCTCAGCCTGGACAAACAGTCCCGGTTGTGGTGGATGACCGTCTTAAGCCGCGGCGACAAATGCAGCACCGTGGTCTTGATCGCGTCGTAGGCGCTCCCTTCCATGTGACAATCCTTGACCAACTGCTTGACCGCCGCGGAGTAGTTGCCAACCCGGGCGTCACGAATGGCTCGGATGAATCCCGGGTCCCGTTGGCGAAAGGTTCCCGTTAACTCCAGGAAAGAGCCGGCAAACAGGGTGTCCCAGCAAGGAGCCGTGTACGCCATCTTGCCCTTGACCGGCCCGAGCTGAAGAAAGTCACCGAAAGCAAACCAAAGACACGGGCGCGTGTCTGCCTGCGCCATTGAGAGCAGCTCGTACATGACGCTGAGGTTGGCAGCGGACACAAGGGAAATCTCGTCCAGCAGCAACGCCCGCACACGCCGCAAGCGGAGCTTGATGGGCCCGTAGCGGTCGGTCGCGAGCAGACGCGCGGCCTCCTCCTTGGGATCCTCCCGCTGCGGCACATACTCGCGACCGAAGCCAAAAAATGAATGGTACGTGACGCCGCCAGCTGTCTTGGCCGATGTTCCCGTCGGGGCGACCACCACGACCTCGCCTTCCGACCCGTACCTCGCTACGAGGAAGGAGTGCAGCGTCCTTAGTAAGGTCGACTTCCCCGCGCCCGGACCACCCGACACGAACGCACTGTTGATGCGAGCAAACAGCTGCTCGCAAACGTCATTCCACAGGCCCCTGGCCGCGAGGCGGCCAATGCTTGGCGGCCCATCAGGGCCGTCGACGTATTCATCGGCGCCTTCGAGAACGGCACGCCCACGGTGCGGGCGTCCTCCCGGCCTCCTTGCCGACCCGCCACTGTAGACCCCCACTGGCGCAGTGGCCTCCCCAGAAAGGTCACTTGGCGCCGGTAGACCGAGACCGGGGACAGCATCCAGTACATCCGCACTCACCGACCCCCGCGAATGGCGAGCCGCTCGCACCTCCACGGGTGCCCCTCCCGCCGACTGGGAGCGCCAGCCGCTCGATGCCCTTGAGCCGGCCGACGGAAGCGAGCGCAGCTCCAACTGCGTCATGGAGGCCATGGGGGCTGGCTTGTGCCTTTTCGGCGCTGCCAGCCGCCCCCCCACCGTGGGCTGTGCGACACGCGGCGACGGGGCAACGCCGGAGCAGTCCAGCTCGACAAAGTCGTCGTCCGAGATGCATGTCAAGTTGTCAGTGCTGGAAGCCGCGTCGGCTGAGCGCTTGGCCGGCAGCACCGAGCGCGCCGCTACGACTAGGGCCCCGGGCGGGCGGCTGCAGGACGCCCGTGAGGCGCTTGTCGCAGGTGCAGTCGCCGGCACCCGCGCAGGAAGAAGGCGAGGAATCTCACGGAATGGGTCCGCCGCACCACGTGCCGCACCAGGAGCACTCACGGAGCAAAGCAAAGCATCCAGCTCCGCGCCCAAGTCCGTCACGAGCCACCTCCACGCGGAGGGAGTGGACTCAAATCGACGGACGATGCAGGTGCCGACGACGGCGTCGCGTACCATGGCCAAAGCCGAGGCGCAGCCACGCGCATCGAGACCGAAGCAGCTGGCAGACGACTGCGTCCGTAATGCCAGGCAGCCGCCGTCGTCCGAAGACAGCAGGAGGTACTCGTCCGGCGCTGCCGCGCTACTTGAAACCGCCGCCCGAGTGACGGGGTCAGTGAGCCAGCACAAAGCGTCCCGCTGCGTGGGAAAGCACCTCGTTGCCAAGACGCCATCAGACACGAGGGAGAGCACGCGCTGCCGGATGTGCACGGCGTCCGACCAGTTGAGCATTGCGCATGTTGCTTGGGAGAGCATCGCGACGTAGTTGCTCCCGAGCGGCCCGACCGGCGACATGCTCCCGCACCGTGACCACAACGCGACGAGGGGGTGATGCCAAAAGTGGGGAGTAGGTGACCCAGGGCAGGTACACCGTGCTGCGGTCGGGATAAAAGTGAGATGCGGGGAGCAGTCGAAGGGGGGGAAAGCGGGAAGGGAAAGCAGAGGTGAAGAGCTCGTGCTAATAGATAGCAGGATACAGCAGCGCAGGGCCCCGGGTGGGTGGGGACACGCCGGTGTGGGGGAGCGCGGAGGGGGGTGGTGGGAGTAGAGGCAACGTCAGACAAGCCGACTGACAGCACGAGATGCAACAAGAGAAAAGAATGAGTGGGACTGGCCCACGCCTCGTGCGAACAACCCGTAGTCCGGGCCGTTCACTCCAGACCGCCAGGCGGGTTGGAGCGAGCGATGCTGTACCTATCCAACAATGCACTCGACACGTCACGAGTGGAAAGCACTGCACAAGCGGCATACCTGCAATGGTAAGAGACGGGGGACAAGGGCACAAACCGACCACCCAGGCGTGGTGGTCGGTTCAGAAGTCTCCCCAGGGGGCGGGCGGGGTGCTGCTGGTTGAGCCCAAGACAAAAACGCGCGCAGCAGCGGACCCTCGTACTGAAAAAAGAGCGCGCACGCAGAGGTCCACGATCTTGGCTGCCCCGCTGTATCTGTGCACGGGTGCTACGATAGTGTCCGACCGATAGTTTTCTGGGGCCACTTTTTAAACGCCGTGCCATACAAGATCGTGATCCGGTTGTGCGATTGGCCCACCGCAGCCGTAGCAGTGGAAGCACATGAGCCACAAAAACACGGCCCAGATCGCCCGAGCTAGGGTTGTACCGTTCCGCTAGGGTTAGCGCAGATGGCCACGTCGCGGCTCCCTCCAAGACACAAGGCCTGTGCGACCGACCATGGACTGGCTCTCAGCACATCTTGGCGTAGACGGGCTGGTAGAGGCACCCTGGGATTCCGTGTGCTGCGCGCTCCTGCTGGCTTGTGGAGCCGGGAGAGCCACTTCGCTGAATGCTGAACGGCGGACGTGCAGTGTTTGTCTGGTAGGAAGCAAAGGATGGAGCCCCGAAGAGAGAGCAGTAATGAAAGAAAGCAGCAGTCGCTATCATCTTCGTAGAGGACATGCTGTATGACGCTGTCAGTAACTGTGAGCGCCAGGGAGCAGCATCATCGACAGAACAGGCGTGGGCCCAGGTCCGGAACGTAGCCCAGCTAACTGGTTCGCCCATCGTTGTTCCATCTGGAAAGCAGCAGAGACCGCTCAAGGGCATACATGCCCACCGAAGTGACGCACGCTCGGTCGTTGCTTTCTGTCACCAGGCATTGCAGTTATGCGAAAGCGCCCGGTGCCACTCACTCAATCAAACAGTCAGAGTCTCTCGGGTGTCTGTGGTAGCTCTGCATCACGCATAGCTGAATCCTACTCTGGCCCCCCATCGGATACAGTGCCAAGTCACTCTGACCGCCTGCGCAGGCCCCGACGTGGACAAATGGACAGCGGGGGGTCACAACCAGAACAAGCACTCACGGTATCCCTCCTGCTGTACCTGTATAAGCTCCTGTCAGCCTCGCTGCCAGGAAACACCATTTCCAGTGAGCACTCACCGGGTGCTGCTCTGCTCCACCAAAATGCAGGCATTCCCGAGTTCCCGGTACCGCTCTTGCTACTTTACGACCTGAGCTTCACGGGTGGGTGTGGTAGCTGTGTATGGTGCAGCGACATAAATGAGGCATTCTCGCCCCCGCCCGCGAACAAACACTATCGGGCAACTCTGTCACCCTGGCCAAGGTGCGGCGCGGTCGTACGGGCCGCGAGGAGTGACAACCAGAACTCGGACCCACAATGTTCCTGCGGTGGCATTCGTGGCAGCATCCGCCAGCCCGCTGCCTAGCACTAAGAGAGCATGTGCATTAACGCCCCCATCATCCTGGTCTGACAGCAGAGAGAGTGTGAGCAGGGCACCTGTGGTAGGCGTCCATGGCTTGGGAGCCGGCGGCAGCGTGGCCTCCGACGCAGCCTCGAACGGCACAGAAAAGAGAGTGGCGGGACGGGAGGTCACCGACACCGCGACGGCGAGGCGGGTGGCTGACTTTGAGGTGGGAGTCGACTGCCGACTCGGGCGCAGTGACAACTGTCAGGTACCGCATCCTGCAGTTGTTTCTTCTTGACGTCCTTGTTTGCAGGTGAGTTGGGTTCCTTCTTCCCTACCTACCCGAGCAGACAGCAACCCGCGGAAAAAGTGACGCCAGAACTATGATTGAGTGTGACAGGAGGACAAAGCACCTTTAAAGCATGCACAATCTAGAACCTATCGGCATCTAGCCGCCTCTCACTCGCACTGTCCGAAGACGAGTCATCCCCCCAACCTGCGTGCTCACCTCTTCCATTTCCGGTATCCTCCTCTGTCGCACTCAGCCCAGTCTCGGCCATGTCCCCCGCCCCCTCGTGCGTGGTCCCGACCACCCCCGCCAGACGCTCGCCACCCCAAGAGTCGTCCGGTCTCAAAACCATCTCCTCCGACTCCCCCCCATCTCCCCCGTTGCCTCCCGCCTCCCCGCCCTCCTCTCTGTTCTGGTCCACAACCGAAACCCGTACTTCAACGGTGTCCACCTTGTGGTCCACGTCCCCCATCTCGAGCGCATCCGCGCCGTCCATCTCGTCGTCGTCCGACACGGTAGGGGTAGTTGCGCCGCTCGAGCCAGTGGACAACGGGATGTCGTCTGGAAAAGACAAGTCGTCAAAGAAAAGGGAGAGGGCAACCCGTTGGCGCAGCGCGCGAATGTGGGCTTGCGTGAATGACAGCGGCGCCCCGAGAGAAAAGCAGTTGGCAGCGGCCAACACAAAAATGCCGCAGCTGCCGCCGTCCCGTTGCCGCGGAAGGTGCTCATCGCACACGATGCTCCAGCTAAAGACGTCCCAATCGGCCGCCACGATGGGCCCCATGCGCGCGTTGACCTCCTCGTGCAACCACTGCTGCAGCACCGCCACATAGTTGTGTGTGTCGCGCGTCGACAACGAGTCGTAGAAGTGGAACTCGTGCTTGTCGACGTTGATGCAGACGAGCAGCCAGTGGCTGCCACCTTCCAGGATGGGCACCAAGATGACGTCCACAGCATTCAAGTTCAAGCCGAGCTTGATACCCCAGCGGCAGACGCCGTCGTAGTCGATGGGGCCGTGGCGCGTTGACAGCCGGGAGAAAAAGAAGGTGCTGAACATCACCGCCCTCAGCTTCTTGGTCATCCCATCCGTGGGCTGCTCGTCGACGCCGTCCGCGGCCGCCCGCGAGCGGTGGTTGATCAGAGCCCCGAACGAGTTCATGAGCTCGTCGTTCATCCACGCCTCGCCGACCATGCGTTGAAGATCCGCTCCACGGAGGAGGATGCGGGCCTTGTTGTAGGGGCGGACTGCCTTTCCGGGTGGACGGCTTGTCAACTCATCGAAGAGTTGCACCTGCGCCCGCGGAACCCGGCTGGTGTTGAGGGCAGAGTAGCGGCTGGGTCGCCGCGTCCCCACCCACGCATCGAAATCTGACAATAGCCGCGTGTGGCGCAGGACGGCCCACCCGTCGGCCTTGTCAACCAGCGGCTCGGCTTGGGCTCCACCCGGCACCGCATCTCGAGCGTCGAAGGCCTCCTCGGCGCGTGCACCTTGATTTCCGTCCTCCTCATCAGCAGCAGAGACCCATGGGTCTCCGTCCCCGCGCGCCGCGACGCCGCTGCGATTTGGCGTAGATGCGACCACGGCGTCGCCTGTGACTCCCTGGCCTGCCGGGCAAACTTGGCCGCCAGCCGGCTCCACCGCGTGCTCCTCCAGCGCCTGGGACGAGTCGCTCCCGCCTACGCCGGCCGCCGACGCACAGGAACAGTGCGCGACCCGCTCGCACTGGTGGGCGATCTTCGCATGGAAGAAAGGGGAAAGCGGCACGTGGTCGTTTTCGCCTGCCCCATTGGCTTGTTGGAGGCGGAAAAGCTTGCGCACGTTGACAAACGCCACCTGCACCATCCGGTGGTACATGTACGTGGCGGGTGACATGTAGGCGAGACTCGTCCTGTTGACCACGGCGATCGAATGCGAGACCTCCGCAGCTTGGGTGGCGACGCCGGCGGTCGTGCCGAGGCACTCGTCGGGCATGTAGATCGGCGAGCACGAGTGGGTGATTGAGTGCGGCCGGTCAAGGATGCACCGCACGCCGTGGGCGCGCATCAGCTGCCGCACCCGTCTCATCGCATTCTTGTCCAGCTTGCATGCTACATCATAGAAGATGGCCTTGGGAAGCTTTGCAAACCGCTCGAGCACGATGGAGAGGGCCTCCCCCACGCTCTCGGCACGGAACAGGCAACGAAAGCCCAACGTAATCACGTGGGGACAGACGACATTAAACACACCTTGGGTCAAGCCCGCCTTGATCGAGAACGCCTTGTTGCAGGCGTCACCCTCCCCCTCCAGGTCGGCCTTGTGTCGGTCCTTGCCGCGGTACATCACGCGGCGCTTGGCGGCCTCCGAGTCGCTGATGCCGGGGCGCACCCGGGGTAGCCCCGCAAAGTACTCGAAGGAGATCAGCGGGTCGTCCTCGTCCAGGTCGCCCAAGTGCACCTGCTCGGCCCTCCACGTCTTGTAGTCGGCCGTGGTAGGCTTGCCCATCCAACGCTTGCAGTAGGCAGCGTTCTTCCACCCCGCCGCCAGCGTTTTCTTGTCGTTGGCCACCTCGTTGAAGGTGTCGTCGACGTACTTTTCAATGTCGACGGCGGCGAGGAGGAGCCGCCCGACGGCCTGACGCAGGCGTGGCTCCTCGTCAATGAGATCAGCAAACCAGCCTAGAAAGCCAGCAACAAAACCGACACCGTCGACCGCCTTTGTCAAAGACCGCCACGTCCCACGCCGCATAAGACGGAGCGTGTTGGCGAGCAAGCGGACCGCGCGCTCGTCAAACGCTTGGAACATCCCGGTGACCGTCTCCGTCAGCATCGCCTGAAGAAATGGTCGGACGCAGATCCAGAGACCGTCGTCTTCGCGGGGGTAGCGGCCAAACGCGGGGGCGCAATGCCCCGTCCGGTTGCGCCAAGTGTCAGTCGGCTTCTTGGCTGGTGGGCCCGTGCCGCCGAGGACGAGGTTCCCGTCTTTGTCCATCCGCAGGGCGGCTTCCAATCTGCCGCCAGCGGCTGTGCGGGCGCGCTTGGGCGGGCGCCCACTCTCGTCCGGCCTTGCATCATCGCCCGCTGCTGCCCCACAATCTCCGCCTTGATGAGGGGCACCCGGTGCAGTCTGGCCGACGGACGGCTCGCGACCAAAAGGAAAGAAGCGAAAAAACACCGTCGCCGCCGCCGCCTCCACAGTTGGCGGACCAGGGGCACCGACTTTGTCGTGCCACGACCGGAGGAGATCAACTTGTGGAGCTGTCAAAGGTGAAGACGTGCGGAGGATCTTGCTGATGGCCATGCGTAGCGGGGCGTGCTCAATGGTGCACAGCTTGGGCGCCGGGATGTTAAGCACCGGGCAGTCTTCAACGGGGCGGAGCGGGGTGGTGTCATCCGGATCTGAGCACCCGAGTGCTTGTGCATCAATGACGATGAACTCGGGGCTTGGACCGCACAAGGGGCAACGAGCCGACTCCGCCGGGATGCGAAAAGTCTTGATGGCCGCCGTCCCGATCTTCACAACGTCTTGGCGACGGAGGGTGAACGAGAGAACGTCCGCAGAGAGGTGCCGAGTTGCAGCTGTGTAGGTCGTGCGTCCGGAGATGATGAAGGACAAGAGCTTGTCAATCAACCCTCGTGTAAACAGCAGCCACCGCCCAGCCCTGTTGCGCCGCTGCATAGAGAAGAGGCCGTCGGCCGAGCCGTCGTACTCCACGATGCGCTTGCATTCACTCGTACTGCACGTCCACCTCCCGACAATCACCTACACGAACAAATTGGCAGAAAGGCGGCACAAGATTGGAAGGAGCAGCGCAGAGGCGTTAGTCACCGGTGTCCCGAAGGGGGTCGATGCACTTCTATGTGCACCAACAGTCAACCTGATGATCAAAGCACAAGAAGGGATCAGCAGTGGGTGAGCAAACCAACGTACCTTAAGAGGCGCCGCCGTCGGGTGGTGTGTCGACAACAGGCCCGGATCAATGTCCACCTTGTGCCGCGGCTCCCGCTTCTGGCCGCAGCTCCCGCAGTTGGGCTCCACGAGCGGCTGCCTTGTGTCCCGGATAAAGTCACCTCGTAAGGCAGACTTGAGCACCAAAGCCAGCTGCTTGGCGCCCGCCTGACCGTCGCCTGCCGGTCGCTGGCGCAGCAAAGTCCTCCAGTCCGCTGTGCGGTTCCACAGCTCGCCTTGTTCGACCTCCCCGGAGCAGGGCAGGAGGTTGCGGGGCACCCTTGCGGCAAGATCGACTGCGGCCGAGTCGAGCGGACCACGCACAGTGTCCGACGCCAACATCTCGAGCCCTTCGTCCTCTTCCTCGTTCTTGACGACACGGTCGTACGCGCGCACTGCGGGGCGCCGCGCGTCCACGCGGGCCTTGACCGCTGCAGGTGCTGTCCCAAACTTGGGGTCATTAAACCCATCGGGACCGAGTCGGAGCCGCGCCACACGGACGTGACCGCAACGACCGCGGAAGCGACGACAGCACGGCGCGACACATGTGGCGACGTTGCCGCTGCTAAAAGTAACGAGCGAGAAGACCGAGTGGTAGAGTACCGACCACAAGACCGTCGACCCGTAATCCTCACAGACAGCGAACTCCGCAGCGTCCGCGCGCAGGCGCATACGCGTGCAAAACATGGCGGAGCTGACGCCGGAGGATGAAAGTGCCTTCCGCAGCGCCACGGTGTGCGAGCACGTGGTGCTCCGAGACGACGCGGACAGGAAGAGCGCGTTCTCGTGGCCTGCAAAGCACGAGCACAAGAAGCCGTCGCGGCTCGACACCCACAGAATGCTCGAGTCGCGTTTGCCCGCACCTTGTCGGAGGACAATGGCTCGGGAGCGCGAGTTTTTGTCGCCGATCACACGAGCAGTGATCACCGACGCCTGCTTGGCCATCGCGCGCGTTGACGGCAGCCCACAAGTGCGGCGGATGCACGCGGCAAGTGCCTCTTCGACGTGGTCCTCAACCAGCACGGCATTGCGGCGCGTGCGGTCGCGAGGAGCGCGAGGTGCTGGGGGTGAACCGATGCCCGCCATAAAGCTGCCTCCTTCGTCGCTTGAGCCCCCACCGGCAGCGTGCCCAACTGCAGTTGCGCGTCGCGGAACAGCGGCACGTCGGCGTCGGCTGGTCATGAATGTCCCCGTCCTCGGTCCTCCCCGACGCGCATTCTTAATCTGCTCGGACCACCCATGAGCAACTTCCCCACCGGAAAGTACCTCGCCATGATGGACGACGTAGCCGGGTAAGGTTGAGGGGAGCAGGTCGACAACACGACCGGCGAGTTCTTGGGCAGCTGCACGTGTGCCCACAAACGGGAAGCTCACGCACTTGGCGGGCAACCGCGCCGGTCCTTGCTCACTGTCCATCCCCTGCATGCGGACCGTTGATCAGCGACCAGCTGCCGCAGTGTGCGCCCCCGCGGCCGACGGCGAAGAGCGTGCCGCTGTGCGGATCAGAGGGCCACAGCGTGACCACTATGAAGAAGAAGATCAACCCCTGCCCAAGAGCAAGCGCACGGGGAGCGGGCCGCCGACGCACGTCCCCGCAAAAACAGGCGGCCAAAAAGGCACCCCGCGCACCACCGGCCTCTGCCGCCGACGTCGGCAAGCGTGCCGCCGCGCAGATCGAGGTGCCGCCTATCGTGTCCGCGTACCCGGCGGGGCGGCGGCGGACCGCCGCCGCCTGCCCCAGACAAAAAAAAGCGCGCCCGAAACCGAGCGGCGGCGACGGCGGTGGTGGCGGCGTAAAGGCGACGGGGGCCGTGGCGGAGGCGAAGGAGGTGGCGGGGACGGGGGCGACCATGGGCGGTGGCGGACCGCCGCCGCCTGCCCCGGCCAAATAGAAAGCGCGCCGGAAACCGATCGGCGGCGGCCGCGGGGGTGGCGGCGTGGGCGCGGCGGGGGAGGTGGCGAAGGCGGGGTAAGCGGCGGGGGTGGGGGCGACGACGGGCGGCGGTGGACCGCCGCCGCCCGCCCCTGCCCCCAAAAAAGGGAAAGCGTGCCCGAAACCGCCGCCGGCGCCGCGTGCCCGGACCGTGGCAGCGAGCGAGGAGGGCGCGAGCCGCCGACGTGGCGTAGGGAGCGGGGATGTCGCAGTCACATGGGGTGTCACGGTGATCAAGAGTGCGCTGCAGCCACCGTGATACGCGAACTTCGGAAATTTCTTACTAGAAGATCCGATTGACCACGACGCCGTAGTCAGGCAACCGGAAGAGGCCGGGCGTCTTGATGAGCCGCTGGACGGCTTCATTTGCCGAGCAATCGTGCAACTCGATGATCTCGCAGAGCGCTCCGACGACGGCGGGTGTGGAGAAGGATGTTCCGCTCCACATGGCCCAACCCGAGAAGTGATCGATGTCCGGAGCGGTCGTTGGCACGACGGGTTCAAAGGCTCCATCGAAGTGGTCGAAGAACTCGCTCACGAGATCTTCACCGGGGGCGCAAGCATTCACCCACGGTCCATGGTTCGAGAACGGCGCAGGTCCGCATGGGCCGATCGCTCCTACGGACAACACTTCAGGCATCGCGGCCGGGAACTTCGGTCGGCAGTGCCCGTCGTTGCCGGCTGCTGCGACGACGACTGCGCCTGCGTCGACGAACTTTCTGATCCACCAAGCGATGAGAGGTGGTTCGACGTCGCCCGGGTAGTACCCGCTGAACGAGAGATTCAGAATGAGCTGGGACTTGTCTTTTACAGCTTCGAAGACGCGAAGTAGTGCGTCCGCAACCTCGACCTCGTCGCCATCTCCGTCGTTGTGCATCACCCCTTCGACGATGAATTCGACCGTCGGGCTCGATCGTTCGATGATCGTACGAATGAACGTCGAGTGGCCTGCAGCGATGTCGAGAAAGCCGTCAGCATTGACATCGGGCCGATCGCGCACGCCGTCGCCTAGGCCTTTGAAGTCGACATCACTCGGTTTCGGGATGCCGTCGATCTTGATGCCCGTGTCGAGAATCGCGACCGTGGCGCCGGTCGAAGTGCATGCCTGCCGTTGCTTCGCCTGACCTGACGCTTCTGCGAGGAAGACCGGCCTGGCTGTGCTCGAGTTCAGAAAGATGAACGGATCATCCCCGTAGTCTGACGAGACCTTCATCGGGTCAGCCC
>ENA-ORXR01003087-ORXR01003087.1-marine-metagenome-genome-assembly--contig:-NODE-3087-length-15169-cov-28.020938_pt1 | contig 15169 bp, 17 predicted proteins | sample MGYA00237866_ERZ511479 | MGnify/ENA metagenome assembly ERZ511479 | reverse complement strand
TAATGTAGAAATAATTGCCTCTCCATTTGCTAAATACATCAATGCAGTGATTCCATTTTTGAGGTTCGGGAAGCGGTGTGAGGTTTTTCTTCAACTCCTCAACTATCGGTTCAAATTGTTTTGAAATCTTGTCTTTCTGCTGCTTGTCTGCGGTTGGGGAATAGACCCAAGCCATTTTTCTTTTTGCCATAATCAATTATCTGATTTGAAATTCGAGACGGTTAAAACCGTCTGTACAGGTCACGAATCTTGCTTTTCGTCACGCTCTTTCAGCTTGCGGTCTTCCACATTTTCATCCAAAAATTTGTTAAGGTCTTCTTTTTTGACTGTAGAAACTACATTGCCAAGTTCGTCTATCTTGATTTCGAAGCCTTCTAATTCTTCGTGTACTTCGGGCTTGTCTTTGTTTGTGTTATCTTTTTCCATGTGATGAAGTTTAACGTAACACAGACATTCTTGTCTGTATTGGTAGGCACAGACAAGAATGCCTGTGTTACGATTACAAATATCATATAAATTTTGGTGGAATGAAAGTTTTTGTAGTGCGATTTGGAAAATCGCGTTACGTTTAGACGTTCAGATAAGACATGAGCGCATCGTATCTTTCTTTGAGTGTATCAATGTACTCTGCTTCTTGATAATGCGCTTTTACCACATAATTATAACGGGTAAAACTGGCGATGATGCGTTCGGGATTTTGGATATTGAGCTTGATGGTGAGGCGTATGACGGGCGAATCGGGCGGCGAAGTGACGTAAGTACTCAAGACTTTTGCGTTTTCGGATTCTACGATTTGTGCGATTTGCGTGAGGGAGTAATCGCGGCGGGGAATTTCGATTTCGAGAATAGTGCCGGGTTCGGTCATTGCACCTGTTTGAGCGAAATACTTGAGAATATTATTTAAGGTGACGACGCCGAGATATTCTTCTTCATCCACTACGGGGATGACGGTGAGTTGGAGGTTCACCGCCGTTTTGATGACTTCGTAGATGTGTTCTGCCGGATTAACGGTGGGTTTTCTAAGGGAAAGGGTGTGCTCACTGAGCATTTTATCGGGCTTGTTGAAGTCGTAAATGTCGTCTTCGGTGATTAAGCCCATAAATTGACCGTCATCTACCAATGGTAGATGCCTGACTTGGAAATCTGTCATCCAAGCCAATGCTCGATTGCCGGTATCCGTCATTTTCAACGGCGGCAAAGTCTCTGATATTAGGTCGTGGGCAGTCAATTTTTAATTTTGAATGAGCGAATCTTGAATGAATGAATGTTTTTTAATGCGATAATGCTACAATGCGTCAATGCGATAATATATTAATCATTAATCGTTAACCATTAATCATTATACGATGTGTTTGTTCAAAAATTGCTCCAATACTGCGTTGAATTTTTCGGGAAGTTCCATCATTGGGGCGTGTCCGCTTTTCTCGAAACCGTGAAACTCACTGTTGGCAATGAGTTCGTGAAAGGTTTCGCCTACTTCGTAGGGGGTGACGATGTCGTGTTTTCCCCAAATTAAAAGCGTGGGGACGGTAATTTCGTGGAGACGGTCTTTGACATTATGGCGGATGGCAGATTTTGCTGCCGTTATGACACCCATTGCCTTGTCGATATTATTGACGATTTCGAAGACTTCATCAACTAATTCCTTTGTCGCTACCTTCGGGTCGTAGAAGGTTCTTTCGGTGCGTTCCTTGATATATTCGTAGCTGCCACGACGTGGAAAACCCGCCCCGAAAGCTGATTCGTACAAGCCCGAACTACCGGTCAGCGTCAAAGTCTTGACCTTTTCAGGGCAATCCAATGTATATAAAAGTGAGATATGCCCCCCAAGTGAATTGCCGAGCAAATGCACTTTATCGTAACCTTTGTACTCGACAAATTCTATGACATATTTGAGGAGATTGTCTATGGTAGCTTCTTTTCGGTGTACACTGAGTATAGGCAGTATAGGCATCACGACTTTCATTTTCGTTTCAAAATGCCCGACCAGCGGTTCAAAATTACTCAATCCGCCAAATAAACCATGTAAAAGCAGCAAGACCTCACCTTCGCCGCTTTCTGTATATTTAAATTTACCCTCTTGGATGAAGGGTGTTGTAGTTGTTTGCATAAGTGCAAATTTAGCCTTTATTAATCTCTTTTTACAACTTTTAGTCGGCAGTTTGTCCGTCTGCAGACTGCGATTGGTTTCCTTTGTTTTTCATTACAATTGTTAACCAATTACTTAACAACTGCAAACCATTCTTTGTCAAAATTGATTCAGGATGAAATTGAACACCAAAAACAGGCAGTTCAGGATGGGCAATTGCCATGATTTCGCCTTCATTTGTAGTAGAAATTACCTCTAAATCAGTATTTTCTATGTTTTCAATAATCAAAGAATGATACCGCATCACTTCGTAAGGTGATGGAATATTCTCAAACAAAATGTGTTCCATGTGGGTAAGCATGGATGTTTTGCCGTGCATCGGAAGACTCGCTTTAGTGAGCGTTCCGCCAAAATACTCACAAATCCCCTGATGACCAAGACAAATGCCCATCATTGGAGTTGAACGATGAAAGGTGTGGATTAGTTGCATGAGCAATCCGGCTTCTTTGGGAGCTTTTGGTCCGGGGGATAGCACTAAGCCGTCAAAATTCATTTTTTGAATAGCATCAAGCGTATATTCATCATTGCGAATGACGGTACACTGTGCGCCGAGTTGGGCAAGATAATCGTAAAGGTTGTAGGTGAATGAATCGTAATTATCGACGAGAAGTATCTGTGGCATGTCAATGAAAATCAAAATGAAAATCAAAATAATGGGGAAACGTTTGATTTGGATGGTCAAAATAGCACTAGGAACGCGAAAAAAATAAATTTACCTTTTTGACAGGATATTTTGCCCTCATTTTGCACTTTAATCCCGATAATTATCGAATATGCGTCAGGTTTATTTTTTTTATAATAAATAAAAAATTGACAATCAATAATTTATAACAAAATGTTTGAATGAAATTTTCTAATTACTTTGTAAAATAATTCAAGTATTATTTTTTTTGGCTCATCTAGGAATTAGACTTTGGACAGCATGGGAATTGGGAAACTGGGAAATTAGGTTTAGTTTCGTAATTTACTGATTATTAGTTACTTACATTTAATTAAAAATGAAACATAATTAATAATTTTTATTTTGTAAAAGGTTGAAAACAATTTTTTACCTAATTCCGAATTCCGGTGGTGTTCGACAAAGATAGGGTGAGCAATTATACGCGAGTCGCAAGGCGAATTCCTTTGCTGAACATGGATATTTGAGTATTAAAACACCCATTTTCACACAAAAACATTCGCCTTGCGACTATTCCCTATTTTACTCGAACACCTCCCAATTTTCAGATAGGACGATTTTCAAAATTGATTTACGTTCCACTAAATTCCTAGATGAGCCGTTTTTATTTGTAGGAATATTTTATGGTTCTTTGACAATTTTTGCAATATCCAAATTCAAAATGTTTCACACAGAGAACGCAGAGGTCGCAGAGATTTGATTATCAACACTCTGCGTTCTCTGCGTGATATAAGAATTTGATTGGTTTTGCAAAAATTGTCAAAGAACCTATTTTATTGATAATCAATCTGGCGGCTTTTTGATGTATTAATATTCAAACGGGTCAGAAAACTTCGGATTAGTGATAAATTCCTCGTCCGTAAGTGTATGCAAGAAAGCAACTAAAGCTCTTTTTTCTACATCTGTAAAATTGCGGCGAATAGGTTCGTCTCCGACACCAATATCACCATCAACACTAATAGGAAGGTTATTTGGCTCAAATGGAAAGCCGAAAAATCCGCCATTTCTTAGCGACCAGTCCAAATTAGGGTGCGGCATTATGCCAGTGTCGTAATGTTCTATTACTTCTTCAAGTGTCGTAAATCTGCCATCGTGCATATAAGGCGCAGTAAGCGCGATATTGCGAAGCGATGGTACTTTGAACATGCCATTGCTGTCTCTTTGTCGCTCACCAAGTCCGTTGTCGGCATATTCTTCCTCTAAGCCGATATTCGCAAAAGTGGTTCCCCAGCCTGCAAAACTTCTACCGGAATGACAGTTGATGCAGCCTCCTTGTTCCCAAGAGTGAAACATTTCAAAACCCAGCCTTTCCATATCGGTCAATTCCGTCGGCTCTGATATTCTGTCTATCTTCGCATTATAGGATACCATTGAGCGTAAAAACTGCGCGAGTGCTTTTGAAATACGTTCGGGAGTAATTTCCGGCGTACCAAAAGCCTCTGTAAACAAAGGAGAGTAGTAGGCTTCGGCGGTAAGTTTAACCGGAAGGTCGTCCATATTTTCGATACCCATCTCTATATGATTTTCAACGGGCTGTAAAGCAAGTTCTTCTAGGCTGGATGTTCTTCCATCCCAGAAATATCCCGACGATTCGTACAAATTCACTAAATGCGGTGCATTGCGACTTGTTATTCGCCCCTCAAAGCCTTCGCTGAAGGTTTCGCCATCACTAAAACCATTGGCTTGTTTATGACAGCTCGCGCACGAAACTGTATTATTAAGGGACAATTTTTTATCGTAAAACAATACGCGTCCAAGTGTCGCTCCTGCATCAGTTGTTGGATTTATGAATGGCGAAAACTCACCGCTGGAAGCTACTTCGGGCTGCTCCGAATAATTATACTGTGTATCCGGTAATTGAGGAACTTGATTTAAGGGTTTAAAATTATCCTTTGTGCAGGTAGCCAAGACGAGTATCGCTACACACAAAACCGAACCTAAAATGACTTGTTTCTTCATAATGTTGTATTTTTATGTATTCTTCTCGTCTGATTCTGTTTGAATAAAATGATGAAGAACTTTCTTAAATATCGTTATTTTCACTGTATAAAAGCAAGTTATACAGTAATTTTAACCTCCTTAAAATCTAACTGCGAGATATAATGATGCCGGAAGTATCACCTTGATTTTATTCTCAGTAAGCCTTTCAGGGTCAGGATTGCTGCTATTTTCAAATCTTACCTCGTCGGTAGAAACCATGTGTCGATAATATAATGCCGTCTCTGTATATATGCTCAAATGTTCGCTAATCATCCACTGAATACCCCATACCGGACCGCTGCCGATATTCCACCTTTTATTCTTTGTTGTGGCAAACGAACTCTCTGAAATCAACACTGAATAGCCCCCCAAAAGGTCTATTCCCAATGAAGTCACAAACTTGGGTGACAATCGCCACTGCCTTTCATAGCCTGCACGCGCGTGTATCGCATTATCAACATCCCGACGGTCTGTATCCGTTGCTTTTGAAGATTCAAATCTGCCACCAATAGCAGAGCGAAAGGTTCGCCCCTCTTCGCCGATTGCTTTATAAGCAAATAGATAAGGTGTTTGTTCTTGTACTTCGCCATCACCGCCCAATAGCAGGTTGGTTATGCCACTTGCATTGACGGCTAATTCGTAGGTTGGTTTTGGAGTAGATTCGTCGGTGTCTTGTGCATATGTTGTCAGGCAAAACCCGGTAAACACCATAAGTATTATTGTTTTTTTCATCATTTGTCCTTTTAGCTATAACCGTATATGTAGAATTTTATTGTTTTTGAAATAGACAGCAAGTGTTAAAGAAATGGTTGGGTAAAAGGTGTGAAAAAATCAATATCTATCTATCAACATCACTCAAATCCGTCTTTCCATTTTTGGCTGATGGCAAATGCAGTTTCGAGCATGGCATCGTCCCATTGCTCTGTTTTCCATTCGGAATTACTCAAAATTGATGCAGATAATGCCGTCTTAAGTTCTTGAAAATTAGCGGATTGTTCGAGAATATTCGTTAGTATATCTTGTTCTGTAGCTAATTTTTTTGATTCATAAACGAGTTTATTTTTTATTTCTTTTGCGGGTAAAAAATTATTATTTGAAGGTGTTTTTTTCGATTCAGTAGCTTTGCAAATTTTGGTCATTCGTTCAAAATCAGCTCTGAATTGTATGCGGCTTTGTTCCGTTTTAAGGTCAGTACCGAGTTGTTCGAGTATCACAAATTTTAAATTGGGAACTCGTGGAATTACTTTTTCCAAATACTCAAAAACCTCGTTCGGTACAGCGTTGTCGTGTGTGTCGCGTCTGATTTTTCTGCCTTTTTCTACCTTTGAATCTGCCCAAGAACCACCGGAAATATGAATTTCGCGTACCATTCCCAAAGGATAAGTTTGCAGCATATCTTCCCATGTTACGCCGAAATTTTTCGCCTGACAATAGACGTTATGCAAATCAAGAATGATAAAGCCATTAACTTCGGAAAGAATATTTTTCAGAAATTGCCCATGCTGTTCCACCTCTTCCATGCAATATGAAAAGGCTAAATTTTCCAATCCAACAGGACATTCACACGCCATATACATCCGACGAATACGGTCTTGAGCAATCCGTAATGTGACCTCATTGAACGGCACACTGAGGGGCGCACCTTTGTGAAAATCTGCGCCCGTCATGTAGCCAAAATGCTCGGTGATATGGTCGAATTGGTAAGTCGTGGCAGTACTTTTGAGGTGTGTGAGCCACTGCCGTTGTTCGGGTTTGAACTCACCGGAAAAAAGGGAATAATACACGCCATGCCCGATGAGTCTGCCTGCGTCGGCAAAGACCCTCAATAGTTCCTCAAACCACGCCGGAATATGCTCGTGGCGAAAGAGCGCGTCAAACGACCACTCTATCGCCTCTACGCTGCCTTCCTTAAAAAGCGGCAGTGCCGTAGCCAAAATATTACTGTCAAGATTGCAGGATATGCCACAAAAGAACTTGTCCATCGTGCCAGATTATCCCATACCGCAAGCTGGGCAGTTCTCTGAGTTTGCGTTGACACCACATTGAGTAGTCGTGTTATCGTTACCTCTATCGCCTTCAACGGCTTCGGTGGTAGCGCGATCAAGGTCAGCAGTTTCGCTTTTGTCGCATGAAGTAGCAGCCGTCATAACAATACCCGCTGCAATTGCTGATAATAATGTTTTTGAAATCTTCATAATTTAAAAATTTTGTTTGTATCGGGATAGACGGAAGATACGAAGAAAAGGGTTGGGTTGCAAACAAAAAAAGACCCACCAAGTGGCAGGTCTTTTATATTTTCGATGGGAATTGCAAATTAACCGCCCCCATTACATTCATGCCCCCTGTCGTCGTTATTATAAGGGTCATTTATTCTGTCATCGTCTTGTGTAGCTTGAGTAGAAACGTTTCTATCCGGTTGGGCATATTCAGTTTTTTCGCATGAAATGAAAGCCGTCATCAGGATAACCACTGCAAATGCGGATAATATTAGTTTTGGTATTCTCATAATTTTAAAATTTTATTTGTATCAATTTAGTCGAATAAGTAGTTTTATATTTTCATTAACAAGATACGAAGAAAAAAGTTGGGTTACAAACAAAAAAAAGACCCACCGAAATGGCAGGTCTTTTATATTCATTTTAAAAATTATCAAATCGGTTTGAGCAGAAAAGGATTGGTAATTGAAATTTGACCGAACCGTTTGAGCAATTCCGCCTCATTCGTTTTGTCAATTTTTTCCTTTTCAATAGTTGCCTTAACTTTGGGTTGGTTAAGACCCGGAATACGGTGAAGGAAAAAAGGATAAAGTACCATATTTTGATAAACTTTATCTACTCTTGGAAAATCGGTCAATGGCTTTATCTTATTTTGTTGTTTGAATTCATCAGAATAAGCAAATGTCCAGATACCTTCTTTGAGATTTAGTGTACCTATCAGCAATGTATTATACATGAGTTTAAAGCTGACATTGACGTTTGTTGGAGTAACTAAATCTTCGTGCCCTTCCGATTTCCAGAGGAGGTTTTTTAGTTTTCGTAACATATTTACTCCGTTGTGCAATTACAAATTCTTGAAAGTAACTCAAATCTGTGAGTAAGACATTCAATGATTAACTTATAACGCAGGTTTGAAAAAAAGGGTTTAAATTCTTTTTCTATCATTTCTAAAATACTTAACAAAGTTAAGCTATTTAATAGTTCCATGCAAATAGAACTATATTCTGGATAATTATCATTGATTAGCTTTATTAATTCAAAGTGATTCACATCTTTCTTGCCTTCCCAACCAGTTTTGGGCCTTGAATTATTTATGTATTTTTCAAACTGAACTTGATGCACTACATCATCTTTACCGAATAATTTTGAGATTTTATGCTCACTATAATTCCAAAACAATCCTCGTGCTGTATCATAAACAGGAGAAAAAGCTGGTTGTTTTTCACCCTCTAAGTCCACAATAACCCCCCAATTATAAAAATGCCTATCGTTATTCCCTGTTATAGCATCAAAAACTAACATTTTTACAAAAGCCCCAGCGATTTCATCAAATTTTTCAGGAAAACTATGCTGTATTGATTTGATAACAAATTGAAACGTAAATAATTCTCTCGCAAGACCTTGATTTTCTATCTCCTCTACAAACGTGTCGTCCGCTTCATCAAGATAAACAGAAAATATCTGTGCACCATGTACCAATATTTCCCCTTCCTTCAAAAAATATTTACTTAAAAATCTGATTTGATTATCGGCAAGCCGCAACTCTGATTGTGCCATTTTTATGCCAATAACTTCCCCTATTCGATTAAGCAAATATTCAACTATACTCTCAATAGGATACCACTTTTTACCGACTTTTGCGATGTATTTTGGCCATGAATTAAAGTTCTTTCTTTTCCCATCTCCATATTGATATAGATGAATAAAGTCTTTTGGTGCGTCCCCTGAAATTGTCACATTTAAAATTCGATAATAGCCTTGTCTTATGGGTTTTATTTTAGCGTGGATTTTACGAAGATTTACGCCAGAGAAAAATTCAATTTCTCTTACTCGGGATAGTTTGTTTGTGTTCATTTCATATATTTTGTAGTAAATATACAAAAAAAGACCCACCAAAACGGCAGGTCTTTTATATCACAAGCGAAGTCTAAACTTCGACTTCATTTTAAACTCAATTAACCTTCAAGTGCAGCTACACCACCCACAATCTCCGAAATCTCTCTCGTAATGGCTTCCTGACGGGCTTTGTTATAATCAATTTTCAGGTCTTTCAAGAGTTCGTCCGCGTTTTCTGTCGCTTTATCCATCGCGGTCATACGTGCGCCATGCTCAGATGCGTGTGTATCGAGCAAGTACTTATGAAACTGCGTTTTCAAGATAGACGGAACCATGTGCTTGAGCAATTCTTCTGCTGACGGCTCAAAAACAAACAAAGCATTTTGACTGCTATTTTCTTCTCCTTCTGCCACGTCTGCTTCTACTTTTTGAATAGGTAGAAACTGCTCTGCCTTGAAATATTGCATCGCCGCATTTTTAAATTCGCCGTATGTTACTTCGATTTTATCGTACTTATTTCCCTCAAAATCATTCATCAGACCTTGTGCAACCGTAGCTGTATTGGCAAATGACAAATCATTAAACAACAACATGTCATCAGTGATGAAATTGACATCCGTATAACGATTCTTGAAGTAATCATAGCCCTTCTTTCCGATAAACATCATCGACAAATTCCCTGCCTTACGCTGTGCATCATATTTCTCCACCAATTTCACTGCCTCCTTACTCACGAAACTGTTGAACGCGCCACAAAGTCCTCTATTAGAAGTCACTACGACAATAAGAACGTTATTTTCCGTACGTTCTTTAGCAAAAGTCAAATCCACATCTCCACTCAGATTAGAGACGATATTGGACAACATTTGATTCTGCTTGATGGAATACGGACGCATCTGCACGATAGCCTGTTGCGCTCTACGCAACTTCGCAGCAGATACCATTTTCATCGCTTTGGTAATCTGCATCGTCGATTTAATCGAACTGATACGGTCTCTTACTTCTTTTAAATTTGCCATTTCGACGAGTTGTCGAGTTGATGAGTTGACGAGTTGATGAGTTGTTGAGTTATCGAATTATCGAATTGATGTGCTGTCTAAAAAACAACAACTCATCAACTCATCAATTCAACAATTCATCAACTCGTCAACTCGACAACTCGACAACTCGTAAATTATCTATATTGCTTAGTCAGGTTTGCCGCTACTTCTTTGACGGTAGAGATGGCTTCGTCGGACAATTTTCCGGCTTTGAAGGCATCTAAGGCACCCTGATGATTTTGTTCCATTTCAGTGAGGAAGATAGATTCAAATTCCTTCACTTTGTTGACAGGTACATCTTTCAACAAACCATTTACACCCAAGTAAATCATAGCTACTTGCTTCTCTACCGTTACGGGTGAGTATTGTGGTTGTTTGAGAATTTCTACGTTACGTGCGCCTTTGTCGAGTACGGCTTTGGTGGCTGCATCAAGGTCAGAACCAAATTTCGAAAATGCCTCCAACTCACGATATTGTGCCTGATCGAGTTTGAGTGTACCCGATACTTTTTTCATGGATTTTACCTGCGCCGAACCACCTACACGCGAAACAGAAACACCTACGTTAATCGCAGGAAGTACCCCGGCGTTGAAGAGGTTGGACTCCAAGAAAATCTGACCGTCGGTAATCGAAATTACGTTGGTCGGGATATAGGCAGATACGTCACCCGCTTGGGTTTCGATAATCGGCAATGCTGTGAGCGAACCGCCACCTTTGACCAAACCTGCTGCTTTGAGCGATTCAGGAAGGTCGTTCATTTGCTTAGCGATTTCATCATTGTTGATGATTTTTGCCGCACGCTCCAAGAGGCGAGAGTGCAGGTAGAATACATCACCCGGATATGCCTCACGCCCCGGTGGACGACGAAGTAAGAGTGAAACCTCACGATAAGCCACCGCTTGTTTTGACAAATCATCGTAAATAATCAATGCCGGACGACCTGTATCGCGGAAAAACTCACCGATACAAGCTCCCGAAAACGGTGCGTAAAACTGCAAAGGTGCAGGGTCGGCAGCCGAAGCCGATACGATAACTGTGTAGTCCATCGCACCATTATCTTCCAATGTTTTGGCAACTTGGGCAACGGTAGAAGCTTTTTGACCGACGGCTACATATACACAATATACAGGCTCACCTGCCGCAAAAAATTCTTTTTGGTTGATAATCGTATCAATCGCTATCGCGGTTTTACCCGTTTGGCGGTCGCCGATAATCAACTCACGCTGTCCACGACCAATCGGAATCATCGCGTCGATGGCTTTGATACCCGTTTGTAGTGGCTCACTTACGGGCTGACGATAGATCACCCCCGGTGCTTTGCGCTCCAATGGCATCTCATAAGTCTGTCCTTTGACCGGTCCGCGTCCGTCGATAGGTACACCGAGTGCATCGACTACACGCCCGACCAAACCTTCACCCACATTGAGCGAAGCGATACGACCTGTACGACGCACAGTGTCGCCTTCCTTGATGGCATCCGAGCTACCCATGAGTACGATACCCACGTTGTCTTCCTCCAAGTTGAGAACGATAGCTTGAATGTCGTTGTCAAATTTGACCAACTCACCCGCACGGGCATTATTGAGACCGTAAACGCGAGCAATACCGTCACCGACTTCGAGTACTGTACCTACTTCTTCTAAGTCAGCAGCAGTCTTGAAACCGGAAATTTGTTCTTTTAATATTGCTGATATCTCATCAGGTTTAACATCAACCATAATGTATTAATTTTAATGATTAATGATTAACTATTAATGATTAATTTTTGCTAATAACTCATGCTAATATTTGTTTTGTATAATTTTTTGCGAAGCAAAAAAGAAAAACATTAACCGTAATTATTAACCATTAATCATTATACATTAATCATTATTATAAGTTCTTAACGTATTCGTTTTTATTAAATTCTTTTTTGATTTGTTCGAGTTTGTGTCGCACGCTGGTGTCGTAGAGTTTATCGTCGTAGCGAAGGATGAAACCACCGATGAGCGATGGATCTACTTTCACTTCTAATTCAATATTATCATCTACCGTGCTGCTGGTTTTTATTTTATTGAGAATACTGTCAACGGCTGCCCGGCTCAATGGCTCGGCAGTCGTCAGCGTAACAGATGATATGTGTTTGAGTTTTTTGTATTGCAAATCAAACTCCGTGACCATTTCGGGCAAGTAGTTTTCACGTCCTTTATCCAATACAGTATTGAGGAATTTATTGGTCAAATCACCTACTTTGCTGCCAAATAAAGCCTTGAATACGCCCGCCTTTTTACTCGGCTGAATGATAGGACTTTTAATCACGGATGTAAAATCAGCATTTTTACAAACTGCTTTGATGTACTGCATATCGCTGTTGACATCTTCCAATTTGTTTTGCTCTACTGCCAAGTCAACGAGTGATTTGCTGTATCGCGTGGCTATTCTTTCTACAGACATCTTATTAATGGTTAATTGTTAATGGTTAACGGTTAATTTCCTTCTTAATGATTAATAATTTTTCGCGTAGCGAAAATAAAATATTAACCATTAACCGTTCACCATTAACCATTATATATTGATTTCTTCGATTAGTTTGTTCACAAAGCTCACTTGTTCGGCTTCGCCTTTGAGTTCTTTGCGAATCACTTTTTCAGCAATATCCAATGCCATCATACCCGATTGATTTTTCACGTCAATGAGCATTTCCATTTTGCGGTTGCTGATTTCTTCCATTGCGCTGGCTACTTTTTTGCGGTATTCGTCATCGGCGCGTTTTTTAGCGTCTTCGATGATTTGTTCTTTCATTTCTTTGGCATCGCGTAGCATTTGCGAACGTTCTTCACGCGCTTGGACGAGGAGTTCTTCGTTTTCGGCTTTGAGGTTTGCCATTTCTGCACGGGCAGTTTCGGCAGAGCGCAAGGCTTCGTCAATTGCATCTCCACGCGCTTTCAGTCCACGACTAATCGGTCCGAGACCAAATTTAGCCAATAAGAAAAAGAGTAAAACAAATATTAAAACCGTCCAGAATAACAAACCAATTTCGGGACGCATCGGGGCAAAATCTATATCGAGTAGAAACATATTTGAAAGAGTTGCGAGTATCGAGTGCCGAGTATCGAGTGTATTTTTCTCGCTACTCGTAACTCGCTTCTCGTTACTGAATTTTTTAAAATAAACTTGGCTACTAACCAACCGCGTTCACCAAGTTTTAAATTTGTGGTAGCTGATTATGCTTGAAGCAGACCAACAACGATGGCAAAAATCGCTGCACCCTCTACGAGTGCGGCTAATACCAATGCGTTGGTGAACAACTGTCCAGCCATTTCCGGCTGACGAGCCATAGATTCTACGGCTTTGCTACCAATTAATCCTACACCGACTCCTGCGCCTAAAGCTGCAAGTCCGGCACCAATTGCACCTAATCCGGTCATAATTGATGTGTTTATATAAATGAAAAAATAAAAAGTTCAAGTTCAAGTGTCAAGCGCAAGCTACGCGATGTTGCAAGCAACATCATTTTTATCATTTTCAAATCCAAGTAAAACATTTGCCGTAGGCAAATAAGAAATTGTACTTGAACTTGGTACTTGCGCTTGAACTTTTTAATGATGTTCGGCGTGGTGCGGTTCTTCTACCGCCTGACCGATATATACAGTTGCCAGTGTCATAAAAATGAAGGCTTGTAAGAAGGCAACGAGTAGTTCGAGTAGATTCATAAAGAGGACGAAAACCGTTGCTACGACTCCGCCAAGTGCGCCACCGCCTGCGCTCATACCGTTGTTTCCAAAGAGGAATACCAAACCAACGAGGGAGAGGATGACGATGTGTCCGCCTGTAATGTTGGCAAATAAACGCAACATGAGTGTACCGGGCTTAATGAGGAAGTTGGAGAAGGCTTCGATGAGTGCCATGATAGGTTTCATGACTACCGGTAAGCCGGGCATCCAAAGCATATGCTGCCAGTAGTGCTTATTGCCATTTACAAGGTAAACGATAAGCGTAATCACCGCCAATGCTAATGTGATGGCGAGGTTTCCGGTGGCATTGAAGCCAAAACCGGGTATCAAGCCCATCAGGTTGAGTGCAGCAATAAAGAAGAACAAGGTGAGTAGAAATGGGGCGTATTTGATATATTTCGGACCGATAATCGGCTTAATTACATTGTCAGTGAGGAATACAATAAGCGGTTCGAATACCGCCTGTATGCCTTTAGGAGCTTCGCCGGGAGCGCGTTTGTAGCGACCTGCCATGCGAGAGAAAATGAAGAGCAGTAACAAGGAAGCGAGTAGCATAGCTACTACGGTTTTGGAGATAGAAAAGTCGTACCAAGAAGTAAAACCTGTGAGTGCGCTGGCTTCTTCGAGTGGGTAAGTTTTACCGTTCGCACAGACTTTCGAGCCGTCCATATTGAAGCTGACGGGTACGGATGCGTCTTGCGGGAAGCCTGAATCGGGAGCAGGGCGTTTTACATTACCGTGAAAGGAGACATAGCCTTTGTAGCTGTCGTGTCCGTGGTGAAATTTGCTCGAAGAGAACCAGTCAACTCCCTTATCTTTCGAATATAAGATACAGGGCAGTGGAATAGAAAAATTGCCAACTACGTGTATCTCGTTCGCATCACTGATGTGAGCAAGAACGTTTTCGTTGTATTCTGCCTGGTCAAATTCTCTTGGGCCTGTTTTGTGTTCGTAGCCTTCGCAGGGAGCAGCTTTGCCATGCGAGTGTCCGTGATTGCCTCCTGAATGATTGGCGTGGTCGTGTCCACTGTGGTCATTGCTATGGTCATGGTTGTGACCATCTTTATGCTCATGTTTGTGGTCGGTATTAGAATGACCATCTTGCGCCAAGATAGTACCCGCTACAAAAAGAGCAATGAAAAAGGAGAGAATAAAGGGGAATTTTGATATATTTTTCGCCATGTTGACAGCTTTTAGTCGTCCTGTTCTGTAAAATCAGCGCAAAGATATGTTTTTATTCACTGAAAAGAAAGCCCGTTTTTACTTTTTCTTAATGGGTGATACATCCTTATTAATAAGGTGGCGAAATATGCTGTAATTATAATTTGGCAGGTGAAAAACGCTGTAAAAGATTATTTTAAATGAATGGTGTGTAACGGTAAGAATAGTGTGGGGTATAGAGAGGTGGTTTATTTTATTTTGTGTGTAGTTGTTTGTCGTTTTTTGATAAAAAATTCACATTACAAATAAAACAATCACTACTCTACCCTACAAAAATATAAAATCACAATATGAACCTTGCGCTTGCCTAAAACTCGCCTTGCATTTTGAAAATG
>ENA-ORXR01003085-ORXR01003085.1-marine-metagenome-genome-assembly--contig:-NODE-3085-length-15174-cov-2.725111_pt1 | contig 15174 bp, 9 predicted proteins | sample MGYA00237866_ERZ511479 | MGnify/ENA metagenome assembly ERZ511479 | reverse complement strand
TCAAAACCTAGTATTAAAATACAGAGATTTTTGCCTAATATTGGTGTGTCTTAAATCGAACTCACGTTAACTATTAATACGAGTCGTCATTGCGAAGGAGGTACGACTGCTGCAATCTCTTGAATTAGAATTTAATCTTTAAAATTAAGCAGATTACTACGCACTTTTTTATTGAAAAGTTCGTAATAATGCATTAATTTTTATTTAGATAAACTACAAGTTCTCAATCTCAATTTTAAACGCTTTAAAGACATCAATTTTAGGCAAATCTGCTATCGCTTTATCAATCCAAATTAATGCTTCTTTTTTTTCATTTTTATGCTTATAAATTTGCGCTAATCTATAATAAGCCCAAGCTTTTGGCACGCCATCTCTTGCACTATAATTATCGATATACACTTTAAGGCAAAAGGCACCTTTTTCTAATTGCACATTGTAATCTGCACACACTTTACCTAGTTGGTAATGCAAACCATTACGTTCGTGTTTAACTTGTGCAGCTTCAATATTAGAGATGGCTTCAATAGATTTCTCTTGCTTTACAAAAAGGTTTGTTAGTTTATCAAAACACGTTAAAGAACCTTTTTCTTTTATGGCTTTTTTATAAAAATCCTCAGCTAATTCTGGTTCATTATCATATTCGTAAATATAGCCTTTTGCTAAATAGCCATCAACTTTAGAAAGGTTTTCAAGCTCATTTGCATATTTAAAACTTTTACTTTTACTACCGCCAACAATAGCTGGTAATTGCATATATAATTCTACTAAAGCCCACCGAGCCTTAATATGGTTTGCATCGAGTTCTGCTGCTTTTAAAAAAGCTTCTTTTACATCTCCAATAATTCCTAAAGCCTTTAATTTATTAATAGATAATGCTTTCATACCTAAAGCTCCACCGTATTTATAATGGGAATTAGCTTCGGTTGGCTTTGTTTCTACTAACTGTTTATAATACGTAATAGCCTTATCCCATTCTTTTTGGTGACCATAAGTATCGCCAAGTAATTCTATAGCATTAGTATCGCTAGCGTTATCTTTTAGGTAATTAGAAAGAATGATTTCAGCCTTATAATACTTCTTGCTTTCAATTAATTTTTCGGCATCTAAAAGGCTATTTTGACCAATCAGTAATAGAGGGAATAAAAGTAAAACCAACAATGCTTTTTTCATAATTTATAAGTTAGTGCTAAAATAATAATCTATTGGCATTGTTTTTGTTTTCTAGTGGAAAATAAAAGCTTTACTTTTAAAAAAACTCAGTTTACTCATTCAAACGCTTATGTTACGCATTTAGTCTTTTGTAAGAAGCTTTGCAAATATATTGCCTAAAAACAATTAAAATGAACAAATTAGTTACCATATTAATTATTATTCTTTTTGCCAATACCTCTTTATCTCAAGACAACAACTATTCCAAACTATGGAATACTGTTGAAAATTTTGAGATTAAAGGTTTGCCAAAATCTGCTTTAAAGGCATTAGAAAAAATTGAAGTTAAGGCTAAAGCCGAAAACAACTCCGCACAACTTATTAAAATAATGTTGTTTAAAAGTAAGTTTATGCTTACACTTGAAGAAGATGCGCAACTTAAAATTATTGATGCTTTTAAAGCTGAAATTAAAATAAGTAAAGCACCAACTAAAAACGTTTTAGAAAATATTTTAGCTACCCTATATTGGCAGTACTTCCAGCAAAATAGATGGAAATTTTACAACCGTACAAAAACGAACGATAAAGTAAACGCCCAAGATTTTAGAACTTGGGATCTTGAAACTTTGTTTGAAGAAGTCCATTTATATTACAAAAATTCGCTTGATAATGGTTTGCTTTTACAACAATCTAGCCTAGAAGCGTTCGATGTTATAATTAATAAACAAAAAGACTCTAGAATTTATAGACCAACATTATTCGATTTTTTAGCACATAATGCATTAATATTCTACAACCACAAAGAAAGTAGAATTACAAAACCAGCTTATAAATTTATATTAGATGATGCTAAATATTTATCTCCTTCAAATGAATTTGCTAACTTAAATATTGTGTCTAAAGACACCTCGTCTTTAGAATTAAATGCTTTAAATTTATACAAAGAACTTATAAAATTTCATTTAAAAGACAAAGAGCCTTATGCTTTAGCTTCTATAAATATAGAACGTTTACTTACCGTAAGACAACACGCTACTTTTAATAACAGAGACACTGTTTATATTAACGCTTTAAAGTCTGAAATCGAAAACCATAAAACACATGAAGTTTCTGCTTTGTATAATTATCAATTAGCATCTATTTACTACACACAAGGCATGAGTTACAATGCTGAAACTAATACAGATGTACGTTGGAAAATTAAAGAAGCCATTGCTATTTGTGACGCAGCAATATTAAAATTTCCAAAAAGTAAAGGAGCAGAACAATGTCTGGTTTTAAAACAAGATATGGAGCAACCAAGTCTGCAACTACTAACAGAAACTACACTTCCTATTGAAACCGAAGCTAGATTATTAGTTACGTATAAAGAGGTAAGTGCCATTAATCTTTCGGCTTATAAACTTTCAGAAAATCAATATAATAAATTTGCAAAACTATATAGACCCGAAGAACAAGAAGACTTTATTGCGAAATTAAAACCTTCTAAAAACTGGGATGCTTCTCTTAAAAACGAGCAAGATTACCAAATTCATGCTACCGAAATCTTGATGCCTAAGCTAGATAATGGTCGCTATATAATAACTGCAAAAACTTCAGCTTTAAAAGAAAATTTTAATGCGCACACCCTAGTGCAAATCACCAATATTGCAATGCTAGAGTACGAAGATTCTGCAAAAAAATATTTGCAAGTTATAGACAGAAATAATGGTAAACCTATTGCAAATGCAAAAATAAGATTAGATTATATTTATGGTAAAGAAGAAATAGAAACTGTAAACACTACTTCAGATTCTAACGGAAAACTAAGCATTACTAAATCTCGTAAAAGAGGAAATAATGCTAATGTAAAAATTGAGGCTTCTGGAGATGTTGCCTATTATTCCAATCTTTATCTAAATAACTATTACAGAAATAAAAATAATAACGAAAAACCTAGATATAGTATTTTTGTTTTTACAGACAGAAGCATCTACAGACCAGGACAAACGGTTTATTTTAAAGGTATTTCTATAAAAACATTTAATAATAAATCTGAAGTTGTTGCAAACCAGAAAATACAAGCAAAAATATTAAATGTTAATGGTGAAATTTTAAAAGAATTAGAATTAGTGACTAACGATTATGGTTCGGTTTCAGGAGAATTTATTTTACCTCAAGGTGGATTAACAGGAAATTTTAGTGTTCGTCTTCAAGGTGATGATTATAATAGTGGCTATACCAATATTCAAGTTGAAGAATATAAACGTCCTAAATTCGAAACCAATTTTAAATCCATAACCGAAACCGTAAAAGTTAACGACAGCGTTAAGGTTATAGGCGAAGCATTAGCTTTTGCTGGCTCAACAATTAGCGATGCAAAAGTAGTATATCGTGTAAAACGAAATGTGCAATATCCACGATGGTATTATTGGAGAAGACCAAATAATACTGTCGATCAAGGTCAAGAAATTACAGAAGGCGAAACCACAACTGATGCCGCAGGAAATTACGAAATAACTTTTAAAGCCATTCCAGACGAAAGTGTGGATAAAGAAAGTCTGCCTATTTTTAAATATGAAATAACCGCAGATGTTACAGATATTAATGGCGAAACCAGAAGCACCAAAACCATTGTTAATGTCGGTTATCATGCTTTAACCGCTACTATTGGTATTAGCAACAGTTTAGACAAAACAAATAAAGAGCATAAAATAACTATAGACACAAAAAATCTAAATGGTGAGTTTGTACCTGCAAAAGGAACACTAAAAATTTACAAATTAAAAGCGCCTGATAATGTGTTAAGACCAAGACCATGGCTTGCTCCAGATTACCAGAATTTTACAGAAACTGAATTTAAGCAACGTTTCCCGCACGAAGCGTTTACAAACGAACACCAAACCGAGAATTGGAAAAAAGGCGAATTGGTTTTCAATAAAAAGTTCAATACCGAAAAAACTAAAAAAATAAATTTAGGCAACATTAAAAAATGGCAATCTGGTGAATATATCGTCATTCTTGAAACTAAAGATAAATTTGGTAAAGACGTAAAAGACGAAGCTAAAACCACACTATTTAGTGATAAAGATACTGTGTTGGAAGACAATAAATTATTTCGTGTAACAACAAATAAAGAACAATATACAACTAGCGATACTGTGGAACTAACTTTAGCCACTGCAGCAGAAAATATTTGGATTACTGTAGACATAGAAAAAGATCATAAAATTATTAAAACAGAGATTGTAAAACTTAACAGAAACAGTAATACCATTCGAATTCCTGTTTCTACAAAAGACCTTGGTGGCTTTGTTGTACATTATAGTTTTGCTGCTTTTAATAGCTTTCACTCTAATACGGTTAAAATAAATGTGCCTTATCCTAAAACCGATTTAGAAATTGAAACGCTAACCTTTAGAGACAAGCTTCAACCAGGAACAGACGAAACTTGGAAGTTTAAAATTAAAGGCCCAAAAGGCGATAAAGTAACCGCCGAACTTTTAGCAAGTATGTACGATGCTTCTTTAGACGAGTTTAAACCTCATAACTGGAGTTTTAATCCTATTTATCGTTCTACGTATTATTCTAGTTTTAGACGTAATGCTTATAAAAGTTTTAAGAATACTAATTTTAATGTACAACGCTTTGCACCATACAAAAACTATATACCATCTCAACAATACGATCAATTAAATTGGTTTGGATTAGATTTAAACAACCAGTGGAAATACCAACAATATTTAAAAAAACTAAAGCAAAACCAAACCATTACTACTTATAATAAAAACTTAAAAATTGGAACAATAAAAGGTATTGTTTATGATAGCGACAATTTACCTTTACAAAATGCCATTATAGCTATTAATGGTAAAACCGAAAAAACAACAACAAACATTAATGGAACTTTTATATTAGATGCAAAATCAGGAAATAAATTGACAATAAGCTCAATTGGTTTCTTTACAAAATATATTACTTTAGGAAAAGACAACGTCTTAAAAATTTATTTACAGAGTGATAAGAGTAATTTAGATGAAGTGATTGTTGATAGATATGACACTAAAGAAAATAAATCTGTACAAAGAATGGCTCCTCCTTCAATCGAAACTGTAGCAGACACAAGCCCCAATGCTAGCTTGGCCCAAACATTACAAGGTCAAGTTGCTGGACTAAATATTACAACTAATAGTGGTCGACCAGGTTCATATAGCGAAATCAACTTACGTGGTGCTGGATCTTTAAGTGGTAAAGAGAAACCTTTATTTGTTGTAGATGGCACCATTGTAAATGAAGATTTTTTAAAAAAATTAAATCCAAGTAATATTATTTCACTCAACGTATTAAAAGGAGCCGAAAGCGCTGCTTTATATGGATCTAAAGGTGCAAATGGTGTTGTTATTATAACAACAAATGGTGTAAATATTCCAAGAGCTACAGAAGACTTCTCAAAAGTAAAAATCCGTGAAAACCTTCAAGAAACGGCCTTTTTCTTTCCGCAATTAGAAACGAATGAGAAAGGTGAAGTCAGTTTCAGTTTTACAACACCTGAAGCCTTAACCAAATGGAAGCTTCAATTACTGGCACACACAAAAACATTAGAAAATGCTACAACGTCACTTACAACAGTAACCCAAAAAGAATTAATGGTGTTACCAAACGTACCACGTTTTTTACGCCAAGGTGACAATATTAAAATTTCTACTAAAATTTCTAATCTTACAGATAAGGAATTAAAAGGTGTTGCTGTACTTCAGTTGTTTGATGCCTTGACTGGTAAATCTATAGATGGTGAATTGTCTAACACTAATAATGAATTAGGTTTTACAGCAAATGCTAAAGGTAATACAAGTGTGACTTGGAATCTTGATGTTACAGACAATGTGCAAGCAATTCAATATAAAATAATAGCAAAATCTGGTGATTATAGTGATGGCGAACAAAACGCATTACCTGTTTTAACTAATAGAATGTTAGTAACAGAAAGCTTACCAATGTGGATTAGAAGTAACCAAACGAAGACGTTTACTTTAGATAAGTTAAAAACAAATACCTCAACTACGCTCAAAAACCATAAGCTTACATTAGAAATAACTAGTAATCCTGCTTGGTACGCAGTGCAAGCGTTACCATATTTAATGGAATATCCTTATAAGTGTAACGAGCAAACGTTCTCCCGTTTTTATGCCAATGCGTTGGCAAGCCACATTGCAAATTCGAATCCTAGAATTCAAGACGTTTTTAACCAATGGAAAAACACAGAGGCACTATTAAGTAACCTTGAAAAAAATCAAGAATTAAAATCTATTTTAATTCAAGAAACGCCTTGGTTACGTGATGCACAAAGTGAAACCGAACAGAAAAAACGTATTGCGTTGTTATTCGATTTAAATAAAATGAATAACGAATTATCACGCGCTAAAAACGAATTAAAACAAAACCAAATGTCTAACGGTGCTTGGTCTTGGTTTGGCGATTATAAAGCAAATAGATACATTACACAACATATTATTACTGGTTTTGGACATCTTGATAAGTTAAATATTGACCTTAGCACAAACGAAGACAATAGTAACGATATTGATAATATAGTTGACAAAGCACTAAACTATTTAGATGCAGAATTCGTTCAAGAATACAAAGACATTAGAAAATACGATAAAGATGCAGACTTAAATGTAGATAGATTAAGCTACATACAATTGCATTATTTATACATGCGAAGCTTTTTTCCAAAAAATAAACCTAGTAAAAAAGTGCGTGAGATAATGGACTATTACAATTCTCAAATTAAAAACTATTGGTTAAAAAGACCATTGTATGCAAAAGGTATGATGGCTTTAGTAACACATAGAAGTAAAGATAAAGTCACTGCTACTAAAATTTTAAACTCATTACAAGAAACGAGTATTACGAGCGAAGAACTTGGCATGTATTGGAAAGCAAACACCAATTCATGGTATTGGTATCAAGCGCCAATTGAAACACAAGCACTAATAATTGAAGCGTTTTCTGAAGCTGGAACTACTATACAAAGTGAAGTAGAAAATACAAATACTATAGATGAACTTAAAATCTGGTTGCTTAAAAACAAGCAAACTAACCGTTGGAAAACCACGAAAGCAACAACTGATGCTGTTTACGCTTTATTGCTTCAAGGTAGCGATTGGTTAAGTGTTACAGATATGGTAGAAGTTATTGTTGGTAACAATCCAATTAAGCCTTCAAAATTAGAAGCTGTAAAAGTAGAAGCTGGTACTGGTTATTACAAAACAAGTTGGTCTGGCCCTGAAATTACACCTAAAATGGCTGATATAAAAATTACCAAAAAAGGAAATGGTATTGCTTGGGGAAGTTTATATTGGCAGTATTTCGAGGATCTAGATAAAATAACTATGGCTGAAACACCATTAAAATTGAAGAAAAAATTGTTTAAAAAAACAAACACAGATAAAGGCGAGGTAATAACAGATATTACAAAAGATACCAAACTTGAAGTTGGTGATTTAGTTAGAGTACGTATAGAATTGCGAAGCGATCGCGCTATGGAATTTATACATATGAAAGACATGCGAGCAGCAGGATTAGAGCCCGTAAATGTTCTTTCTCAATACAAATATCAGGATGGCTTAGGCTATTATGAAGCAACAAAAGATGCATCGACTAATTTCTTTTTCGATTATTTACCAAAAGGTATTTATGTTTTTGAATACGATTTACGCGTGAGCAATGCTGGAAATATGAGTAATGGTATTACAACCATACAAAGTATGTATGCACCAGAATTTAGTAGCCATAGTGAGGGTGTAAGGATTACTGTAGAGTAAACAAATTCTTTTAAAAAAGGAGTTGGGATTCTTATTTATTAAAAACAAACTATAATTAATAAAAATAAGCTTCCAAATTAGAACCTATTTTTTTTATTTCTTAGTTTCAGGAGGATAACCTGCCATCATTTTTTCTACAATAGCTTGAAAACGTAGTTCACGCTTTTCAGGCTTTTGATTTGGTCTAAACGAACATTCGCTAGTTGCTTGCCAGAACAGTCCTGTTTTAGATTCGTCTACAAACTCTACTGTAATTTGCATATTAATAGTAGGTTGACCAATTGGAATACCAACCGAAACGCCTCCTCCAAATCCACGATTTCCACCACCAAGTCCTACTCCAACATTATTGTTTGAGGCGCCTTCAAATGTATCGCTTTTAATATCTATTAAAAAACTAGCATTCTCAGATTTAACTAAACCCATTGCATTTAGCTTAGATTCTAAGGCATCTATTAAACGATTTTCGTCTAATTCATTTAATAACGATTCTATATTACTAAAAAAATTATAGGTTTTGTAACTTTGAAAATTAGTAGATTTTTCGTAATCGTGAGTTACGTAGATTGATGCGCAAGAAGAAACACAAAAAGTAATTAATAGGATATATAAATATTTCATGGCTTAATTTTTTTAGATAAAAGTAAGCAAAAATTGTTTCTAGTTTAATTTAACGCTTCCCAAAGCAAATCTTTTAGCCTCATTAAACCTTGTTGTGTAACACTAGATATAAATACGTAAGGTATTGGCAACTCGTTATCTAATTCTATTTTTAGTTCTGCCTGTAACTCATTATCCAACATATCGCATTTAGAAATTGCAATAAAACGCTCTTTATCAAGCATTTCTGGATTATAACGACGCAACTCATCTAACAAAATATCGTACTGTTTTTTTATATCTGGTGCATCTGCTGGAATTAAAAATAACAAAATAGAATTACGCTCTATATGCCTTAAGAAATAATAACCAAGTCCTTTTCCTTCTGCTGCACCTTCTATAATACCAGGAATGTCTGCCATTACAAAGCTTTGGAACTCGCGGTATTTTACAATACCTAAATTTGGTTTCAAGGTTGTAAATTCGTAATCTGCAATTTTAGGTTTTGCGGCAGTAACTACAGATAAAAGTGTAGATTTACCTGCATTTGGGAATCCTACCAAACCGACATCTGCTAATATTTTTAGCTCTATTTGAAACCATCCATCTACAATGGGCATACCAGGTTGGGCATATCTAGGAGTTTGATTGGTAGAACTCTTAAAGTGCCAGTTTCCCAAACCACCTTTACCACCTTCACACAAAATAACCTCTTCTCCGTGTGTGGTAATTTCAAATAAAATTTCTTGTGTATCCGCATCACGAACGATAGTTCCTAAAGGCACTTCTAAATATTTGTCTTCTCCATCGGCACCTGTACTTCTACTTGCACTTCCAGACCCTCCATGACCTGCTCTTGAGTGTTTTAAGAAACGTAAATGGTGTAATGTCCACATTTCTTTGTTTCCACGAAGAATTACATGTCCTCCACGTCCTCCGTCACCACCATCAGGACCTCCTTTTTCTACAAATTTTTCTCTATGTAAATGCATAGAACCTTGACCTCCTTTTCCTGAGGCTGCATATATTTTTATATAATCAATAAAATTTCCGTCCGTCATAATGGTAGCTTTTGACTATTGGCGCTAAGCCTTTAGTAAATGAAATGGGTACTAAAATAAAAAGCTATTAGTGTTTACAGGTAAACATTAATAGCTAAATAAGAATGGCTAAAAGCCATATGAATGTTATAATTTGTCTACTACATTAGAAATTAAAGTAGTAATTCCTTCAATAGAACCTACACCATTTACTCCGTAGTATTTGTTTTGTTTTTCGTAGTAACCTTTTACAGGAGCTGTTTCCGCATTGTAAGTATCAATTCTTTTCTGAATTACAATAGGGTCTGCATCATCTGCACGTCCACTCGTTTTTGCTCTCTCTGCCAAACGAGCTTTTAACTCATCCTCGTTTACTTCTAGAGCAATCATTCCGTTAATTGTTACTTCTTTTTTAGCCAAAAACGCATCCAAAGCTTCAGCTTGAGATTCTGTCCTAGGAAAACCATCAAAAATAAAACCTTTTGCTTGAGGGTTTTTAGCCACTTCTGCTTCTAGCATATTGATGGTTACTTGATCTGGAACTAATTGACCTTTTTCAATGTATGATTTGGCTAAAACTCCTAATTCAGTATCGTTTTTCATATTAAAACGAAATACATCCCCTGTAGAAATGTGTACTAAATTGTATTTGTCTTTTAAAACGTCTGCTTGTGTTCCTTTTCCTGCTCCTGGAGGGCCAAATAAAACTATATTTTTCATTTATACATTTTTAAATTCCTGTATTTCAGGAAATCATAATTATTGAATAATTTAATACAAATGTACGTATAAGGAATGAATTCTAAAACTAATTTTCTTTTAGCTTGTAGACCTCTTTTAGGTTTCTTCCCAAACCGTCATAATCTAATCCATAGCCAACTATAAAGTTGTTTTTAATCTCAAGTCCTACATAATCAATAAAAATTTCTTTTTTGTAAACATCTGGTTTTAAAAACAACGTAGCAATTTTAAATTCTTTAATAGGTTGTTGTTTTAAAATTTCTACAATTTTTTCTAGGGTATTTCCTGTGTCCACAATGTCCTCTAGAATAATTACTGTTCTATTGGTTAAGTCTTCGTTCAAACCAATCAATTCATTTACAATACCGGTTGATGTGGTTTGTTCGTAAGACGCTAATTTGATGAAGCTAATATTGCAAGCGTGCCTGTATTCTTTTAACAAATCTGCACAAAACATAAAAGAGCCATTTAAAATCCCTAAAAATAATGGAGTTTCGTTTTGGTAATTATTTGAAATTTGTTTCGCTATCTTTTTTACTGATTGTTGTATTTCTAACTCAGAAATGAAGGGAGTAAATGTTTTATTGTGTAATTTTATATTCATAAATTTAAATTTAAAGCAGGCATTAACTAGTTACTAAATTAGAAACTTTAAGCTTTTTACCATTACGCTAATTAGATTGTAGAGTCTGGTATTTACTAAATTCTAGTTATTAAAGCAGCAAACGTTGCTAATTTTACCCTACACTAAAACACATTGCTTCTTTGAGTGTTATAGTCAATCATTTTCAAAAGCTATTGTTACGTTTATGACTTGGAGTCTACTTCTATATAGCCTGACGGCATATAGATATATAGATAAAAGCCAAACCAAGGTGAAAAATAAGTTTTATTTAAAACTGAAATTGTTTCAACAAATCCCAGATTACAACACCTGTAGTTACAGAAATATTTAAAGAATGTTTCGTACCAAACTGAGGAATTTCTATGCAATAGTTACAGGCATCAACAACTTTTTGCTGAACTCCTTTTACTTCGTTCCCCATTACAATAGCATACTTTTTATCTGCTAGCACGCTAAAATCTTGCAACTTTACACTGTTCTCTGCTTGCTCAATAGCTGCGGTTACAATTCCATCTACTTTTAATTTTTTAACCAGGGTTAGTGTGTCTTCTACATATTCCCATGCTACAGATTCTGTAGCTCCTAATGCAGTTTTATGAATTTCTTTATTGGGTGGAATAGCTGTAATTCCGCACAGATAAATTTTTTCAATAGCAAAAGCATCGCTAGTTCTAAATACAGATCCTATATTATTTAAACTTCTAATATTGTCTAAAACTACAATCAAAGGTGTTTTTTGTGATGCTTTAAAAGCTTCTACATCTAATCTATTTAACTCACTATTTTTAAGTTTACGCATTGTATTAGGTTTAGGAAATTTCAAAGTTAGGCTAAGTTCTAACAAAAATTGTACAAATTGTCAATAGAAACTTAATAACTTTTAGAGCAAACATTCATTCGGTTTCTTTAAAAAAATTAATTTCGCTAAGAATCTAAAAAATCGTTATTGTGGCTAAAACCAAAGCAAAAAAAGAAACTCCTTTAATGAAACAATACAACGGTATTAAAAACAAATACCCAGATGCAATGTTGTTATTTAGAGTAGGTGATTTTTACGAAACTTTTGGAGCCGATGCTATAAAAGCAGCCAAGATTTTAAACATTACTTTAACCAAACGTGGTGCAGGCAGTGATTCTGAAACAGCATTGGCAGGTTTTCCACATCATTCTTTAAATACCTATTTACCCAAATTGGTAAAATCTGGTTTACGTGTAGCTATTTGCGATCAGTTAGAAGATCCTAAAATGACAAAAACCATTGTAAAACGTGGTGTTACCGAATTGGTTACACCGGGTGTGGCTCTAAATGATGAAGTATTACAATCTAAAAACAATAACTTTTTAGCAGCAGTACATGTTGGAAAAAAAGAGTTGGGAGTATCGTTTTTAGATATTTCTACAGGTGAATTTTTAACGGCTCAAGGAGACACTAGTTATATAGACAAGCTATTGCAGAACTTTGCCCCTAGCGAAATTTTAGTAGAGAAGAAAAACAAAGTGTTTTTTAACGAAACCTTTGGAGCTAGGTTTCATACCTTTTATTTAGATGATTGGATTTTCCAAATAGAATTTGCAACCGAAAATTTACAAAATCACTTTAATGTAAATTCTTTAAAAGGATATGGAGTAGAAAATTTATCAGAAGGAATTGTTTCCTCAGGAGCTATTCTGTATTATTTGTCAGAAACGCAACACAATCAACTAAACCATATTACAAGCATACAACGTGTACATGAGAATGATTACGTTTGGATGGATAGATTTACCATCCGAAATCTAGAACTATATCATTCTACCAACGAAAATGCAGTAACCCTTTTAAGCATCGTAGATCAAACCAACTCTCCTATGGGAGCACGTTTGCTAAAACGTTGGTTGGCTTTGCCTTTAAAAGAATCCAATCAAATTACTAAAAGACATGAGGTTGTAAATTACTTTATGAATCAGGATGATTTTTACAAAACGACTGAATATCAAATCAAACAAATTAGCGATATAGAACGTTTGATTTCTAAAGTAGCCACAGGGAAAATAAATCCTAGAGAGGTTATCTATTTAAAACAATCCTTAGATGCTATTATTCCCATTAAAAAAGCTGCCGAAGAAAGTGATAATATTACGCTAAAAGCTATTGGGGAGCAACTACAAGACTGTGCCTTGTTAAGAGAAAAAATCTCTATTACTTTGGTGCCAGATGCTCCGGTAAGCATTCATAAAGGAAACGCAATTGCAACAGGTGTTTCTGAGGAACTGGACGAACTAAGAACCATTTCTAATTCAGGTAAAGAGTATTTAGACAACTTAGTAAAAAGAGAAACCGAAAGAACGGGAATCTCTTCCTTAAAGATAGCCTTTAACAATGTTTTTGGATATTATATAGAAGTTAGAAATACACACAAAGACAAAGTTCCAGAAGAATGGATTCGGAAACAAACTTTGGTAAACGCAGAACGTTATATTACCGAAGAATTAAAAGAATACGAAACTAAAATTTTAGGAGCCGAAGAAAAAATTGCACAAATAGAACAGCAATTATTCAGCCAGTTGATTCAATTTCTAATCGATTACATTCAGCCTATACAACTAAACGCAAATTTAATTGCACAGTTAGATTGTTTGTGTGGTTTTGCTACCTTGGCTATAAACAATAGCTATGTTAGACCTACTATTGATGAAACTACCGAAATAGAAATTAAAAATGGTCGTCATCCAGTTATAGAAAAACAATTAGGTTTTGGAGAAGAATACATTGCTAACGATATAGTTTTAAATAGAAACCAACAACAAATGATTATGATTACCGGACCTAATATGTCGGGTAAGTCTGCTATTTTAAGACAAACTGCTTTAATTGTTTTACTAGCACAAATAGGAAGTTATGTACCAGCACAACAAGCTAGAATTGGTGTGGTAGATAAAATTTTTACACGTGTTGGAGCTAGTGATAATATTTCTATGGGTGAATCTACTTTTATGGTAGAAATGAACGAAACCGCTAGTATTTTGAACAATGTATCAGAACGCAGTTTAATTCTATTAGATGAAATAGGACGAGGTACTAGTACTTACGATGGAATTTCTATTGCATGGGCTATTGCAGAATATTTGCACGAACACCCAAGTCGGGCTAAAACTTTATTTGCAACCCATTATCACGAATTAAATGATATGTCTACCAGCTTTGATAGAATTAAAAACTTTAATGTATCTGTAAAAGAATTAAAAGATAAAGTTGTTTTCTTGCGTAAGTTAATTGCTGGCGGTAGTGAACATAGTTTTGGTATTCATGTAGCAAAATTAGCAGGAATGCCCCAGGCAGTTATCCATAGAGCAAATAAAATGCTAAAACAACTAGAAAATAGTCACGGACTAGAAAACAACAAGGCGAAACTTGAAAACGCAACTCAAGACGATGATTTTCAACTAAGTTTCTTTCAACTAGATGATCCTTTGTTAGACAACATCAAAGAAGAAATTCTAGCTACAGATATTAACAACTTAACTCCTGTAGAAGCATTAATGAAACTGAATGAAATAAAACGAATGTTAATAGGGAAATAAACATGATTACAATTATAGAATACATCAACATTTCTGGTTCTTTTGTGTTTGCTATTTCAGGTGCTTTAATAGCTATTAAAAAAAAACTAGACGCTTTTGGTGTTTTAATTGTTGCTTTTATTACAGCGGTTGGTGGAGGTACTTTAAGAGATGTTTTGTTAGCAAAAAAAGTGTTTTGGCTTTATGATACTTCTATGTTATATGCCATTTTTTTAGGAGCGGTGTTCGCAATGGTTTTAAAAAACAGATTAGATTTTTTTTCGAAACCTATGTTTTTTTACGATGCTTTAGGTTTGGGCTTGTTTACCATAACAGGAGTTCAAATTGGGTTGCAAAATGAATTAGAAAGCTTAATTTGTGTTTTGCTTGGAACCGTAACAGGTGTTTTTGGAGGCGTGTTACGAGATGTGGTTGTAAATAGAATTCCTGTAATTTTTAAAAAAGAAATTTATGCTACAGCGAGTGTTTTTGGAGGTTCTTTGTACCTAGGGTTAAGAGCTTTACAAATACCCAATCCATATCTGCAAATTATTCCTGTAATATGCATTATACTCATTCGTTTGGGAGCTGTATATTTTAAAATATCTCTTCCAACCATTTACAAAAAACAATATGATTATGTAGTGTAGATAAATAGTACTCAGACGAAATT
>ENA-ORXR01003084-ORXR01003084.1-marine-metagenome-genome-assembly--contig:-NODE-3084-length-15175-cov-14.906743_pt1 | contig 15175 bp, 18 predicted proteins | sample MGYA00237866_ERZ511479 | MGnify/ENA metagenome assembly ERZ511479 | reverse complement strand
CGCCTTTCTACACCCAAGATGGTCGGTTTGATTATGGGCGCTTGGTTCTTGGCATCGGGTGCGGGCAACTTCGTCGCGGCGCAGATTGCGAAGCTTACCAGTAGTGATGAAAAGCTCGCGGGCCTCAGCGATGAAGCCGCTTTAGCAGAGACGCAGCGCATCGTGCTGGACGTTTATTCCACAATCGGTTGGGGGGCTGTTGCCGTCGGTGTGGCGCTAATCGTCATTAGCCCGCTGATTAAGCGCATGATGCATCTGGATACGCTGGGCGAAGACATGGCCCGCTATAATAAAAAGCACGGCTTGACCGGTGATCTGACAATGGACGGTGAAGCCATGGCGGGTGAGCGAATGAGCCCTGCAGGCGACGTCAAAGAGTAAGGCTCTGGTCGCTCTGGTCGAACGCGTAGATTAAGAAAAAGCCCGCTCGATTGAGCGGGCTTTTTTATTGGGTTTGTTTGCGAGACTGTTGTCCCGCCTGTGCTTTGGGCGCCGTCAGCTAAAATACCCCTATAGCCTCGTCCCAACGTTTTCTTCGGAAATCGTGGGCCGGAGCGGGTGTTTTCGCTATCTAGCGCTTCATGAGCATCCCTAGGATGTCGTCCATAGAGCTGCCATCACCGTCCGCGTCGAGCATATTGCCCAGCATGCCAAGGCCTGATTGATGGGCCTGGCTGGCTTGCTGCTGCATCTGCGCTTGTTGCTTACGCGCACCGCCGCCGAGAAGCCCGCCAAGCAATCCGCCGAGGCCGCCTTTCGACGCATTTCCGCCTGCGAGTTGCTGCATGGCCATTTGCGCGATCATGCCCTGCAATCCGCCGCCGCTCTGATTCTGGTTAAACATTCCGGCTCCGCGCGTTTGCTTACCAAGGGAGCCCATCGCCATCATGGCAACCATCGGCAACATTTTCTTGAGCACATCCGCGCCAATACCTGTCTGCTCAGACGCCCGGCCCGCGACGGCGCGCGAGACGTCTTTGGATCCGAAGAGGTGACCCAGGATCGCATTGCCTTCATTGACGGCTTGCGGTTGGTTCAATTGTGCGGGGTTATCGAGATATTGATCATGGCTGCCATTTTGCAGTGCGCCAAGCAGACCTGCGAGGCCTTGCGGGTTATTTGTATTTTGCTTCATCGCCGTTGAAATCGCGGGCAAGAGCGCTGCAATCGCGCTTTGGGATTGTCGTTGGTCCAAACCGAGCTGCTGCCCCACTTGCTGCGGCGCTTGTCCGCCCGCAGCCTGCAAAATCATATCCATCATATTCATCGCCATATCCACACTCCTTCAGTTAGGCTTTGCAGGCCTTATGTAGGAATTATGTCGCGGGCGCGAGCAAGATTTTCGATTCCAAAGAATTTGGTTTAGATGGTGTTCATAAAGCGTGCGGCGACGTTTAGCGTCTGACGGTTAGATAAGGCTCGTATAGACTTATCGCATTTAAGGATAAATCGACCATCATCCCTGCAAGGACGAGAAATATAAGCACGGCTTTTTGCCAATGATAGCATCTTTCAATGAACGAGCTTGCGGCGGCGATAATCAGCAAAATCCAGCCGAGTATGATGATTTTAAAAACTGCTTTAGGCGAGTTCCAGCCAGCATAGGTCGTGTCTAGTGCAAGAGACATTGGCGTGTTCCCGTCATCTGCATAGGTCGCCGCCAAAATCCAAAGCGGTAAAATAAGGGCCCGCTCTATAATTAGGGGGAACAGGAAGAGTGAAAAATCTATCGGCCTGACTTGCCACCACCGCAGTAATGTATGGCTTTTAAACCGCACTGCCGCCGACTGTTAGGTTCTCTACATAAAGACTTGGTTGACCGACGCCGACGGGGACGCCTTGTCCCGCCTTGCCGCAGACACCGATGCCGGGGTCGAGCTCCATGTCATTGCCGATATGCCGAATTTGCGTCAGGACCGTTGGGCCGTCGCCGATAAGAGTCACGCCTTTGAGCGGTTCGCCGACTTTCCCGTCCCGCACGCGGTAGGCTTCTGTGCATTGGAAAACGAATTTGCCATTGGTGATGTCGACTTGCCCGCCGCCGAAATTCGTGGCGTAAATCCCGTCTTTGAGTTCGGCCAGCATTTCGCCGGGGTCGCGCTCTCCGCCGAGCATAAACGTATTGGTCATACGCGGCATGATGGAATGGGCAAAGCTCTCGCGGCGGCCATTGCCCGTCGGTTTAGCGCCCATCAGCCGCGCATTTTGGCGGTCCTGCATGTAGCCAACGAGGATGCCGTCTTCAATCAATGTGGTTCTTTCCGTCGGTGTGCCTTCGTCATCAATGGTGAGACTGCCGCGCCGTCCTGCAATGGAGCCATCGTCAACCACGGTCACTCCCGGCGAGGCGACGCGCTCGCCCAGCATGCCTGCAAAAGCCGATGTGCCTTTGCGAATGAAATCTCCTTCGAGGCCATGTCCCATAGCTTCGTGCAAAAGCACGCCCGGCCAGCCCGGTCCCAAGACAACATCCATCTGCCCGGCCGGGGCGGGAACGGATTCCAAATTGACTTGGGCTTGCCGCAGCGCCTCTTTGGCTAAGGGCTTCCAAAACTCGGGTTGAATATAGCCGTCATAAGCTTCGCGGCCGCCCGCTCCGGCAAAGCCCGTTTCGCGGCGGCCGTCTTTTTCTGCAGTAATCATAATGTTGAGCCGGACGAGAGGACGGATATCGTCATAACGCTCTCCGCCTGCGCGCAATATGGCAATGGCGCGGCGATTGGCGCTCATGGAGGCCGTGACCTGCACGACCTGCGGATCGAGCGCGCGGCAATAGGCGTCGATTTCTTGGAGCAGTTCGACCTTCACGCCAAAGCCCGGTTTGGCGACGGGATCAATATCGGGGTAAAGCGATGTATTGGTGCGGCGCGGCGCGGCAGACGCCGTCCCGTCATAGCCGTCTTTTGATAGACTAACGGCAGAGGCGGCGCGGGCCAATGCACCGGGGGATAGCTCCGTAGACTGAGCGAAACCTGATGTCTCTCCGGCAACACAGCGCAGGCCAAATCCGCGCGATGTATCAAAGCTCGCTGTTTTCAGCCGCCCGTCATCAAAGGTCAGCGATTCGGAGGCTGATCTCTCGACAAATAACTCGCCATCATCGGCCCCTTTTAGGGCGTCATCCAGCTGTCTCTGGGCAGTGCGGGCGTCCAGTGCCGCGTCATCAAATACAAAATCGGTCATGCATACTTTCAAAGGGGCAAAATTCGTCTGAAGATTCACCGTTATAAGGCTTTATCTAAGGACTATCTCGTTATAGACAACCGTCCAAATGCGACAATTGGCGCTGGAATGCCCTAGGGACTTCCCTGCGATAGCCGCGTATATAATGCAACGTCGGTAGAGCGAAGGCTCTTGAGGCGGTAAATCCAAGAGGGACCCATGCGTTCAAAGAACACAATTATAGCACTCGTTGCAGCGATAATCCTCGCAATACTTAGCTATGTCGTACTGGCCTTCGTCGGATTAAGCGGTGCCCGCGGTGACGGGATGCCGGTTGACGGACTGGGCGGGTTTTACCTGCAAGATTCGGCGTCTCCCGTTATGGATGATTTGACGTCAGTTTATAATTTGGTGACCTATATTATTTCAGGCATCGTTGCTTTCGTTGTCGGCCTGATGGTCTACATCATGATCCGCTTTCGTGAAAAAGCGAATCCGGTGCCGTCCAAGACATCGCACAACACATTAATCGAAGTCGTTTGGACCATTGTGCCTGTGCTTATCCTTTTGGTTATGGCCATTCCGTCGATGAACCTTCTTTATAAGCAGGACGTCATCAAGGACACTGAGGTTACGGTGAAAGCCATCGGAAATACTTGGAACTGGGCGTACCTCTATCCGGATCATGAGAATGTCGACGAAATTATTTCAAACCCGTTGGATGAGACGCAAGCCAAAGCGGAGGGTAAGCCTTATCTTTTGGCGACTGATGCGGCGTTGGTTGTGCCTGTCGATACGAACGTCAAGGTCCTCGTGACCTCCGTCAATAATATGCACTCTTGGACCGTTCCAAGCTTTGGCATTAAAATGGATGCGGTTCCCGGTATTATTAACGAGACCTGGTTCCGCGCCACACGCGAAGGGACGTTTTACGGTCAGTGTTCGGAAATTTGCGGCATTAAACATTACTACATGCCGATTGAAGTGAAAGTCGTATCCAAAGCGGAATATGCCAAATGGATCGCAAATGACGGATCCTTCACTTCATCAGTTGCAGACAATAATCTGGGCAGCGGTCAAACCGCGGCGCAGAAGTAGGAGAGAGAACAATGGTAGCCCTCCCAGGAGAAAACACGCCCGCTCAACCCTCTTCTTATGATGATGACGGGAAGCCCGGATTTTTCGCGCGTTGGTTCTATTCAACCAACCATAAGGACATCGGTACGCTTTACCTAATTTTCGGAATCGTTTCCGGCTTAATCGGCGGCTTCCTTTCTTTTATGATGCGTATGGAGCTGGCCGATCCCGGAATTCAGTTCTTTACGAATGAGCATCAATATCTCGTTTATGTTTCCATGCATGGACTCATCATGATCTTCTTCATGGTCATGCCTGCCTTGATTGGCGGTTTCGGTAACTGGTTTGTCCCGATTATGGTCGGCGCGCCCGATATGGCGTTTCCGCGTATGAATAACCTCTCATTCTGGCTCCTCCCGACAGCTCTGATCTGTCTCTTGATAAGTTTTGTGGTGCCCGGAAATGCCAATGGCAATGGATTCGGAGGGAGCTGGGTCATGTACCCACCGCTCTCGACGACGGGGCATCCGGGTCCCGCATTTGATTTTATCATTATTGGTCTTCTGGCAGCGGGTTTCTCGTCCATTTTTGGCGCGATTAACTTCATTACGACGATCCTGAATATGCGCGCCCCCGGCATGACGATGCATAAAATGCCTCTCTTTGCGTGGTCGGTACTGGTGACAGCCTTCCTTCTGCTTCTGGCTCTGCCGGTTCTCGCGGCGGCATTGTTCATGTTGTTCACGGACCGTATCGCAGGCGGCACAGGGTTCTTTGACCCGTCTCGCGGCGGGGATCCGCAAATGTTCCAGCATCTCTTCTGGTTCTTCGGCCATCCCGAAGTTTACATTATGATCCTGCCGGCTTTCGGTATCGTCTCCCACATCGTCTCGACCTTCTCCAAGAAGCCAATCTTTGGCTATCTCGGCATGGCTTATGCGATGGTTGCGATTGGCGTTGTCGGCTTCGTCGTCTGGGCGCATCATATGTATACCGTGGGTATGGATGTGAATCTGAAAGCTTACTTCCTCGCCGCGACCCTCGTGATTGCGGTTCCGACTGGGGTGAAAATTTTCTCTTGGCTCGCAACGATGTGGGGCGGATCAATTCGATTCTCGATCCCGATGCAGTGGGCGCTGGCCTTTATCTTCCTCTTCGTGGTTGGCGGCGTGACAGGTGTTATGCTCGCCAATGCAGGTGTGGATGCCTATCTTCACGATACATATTATGTTGTGGCCCATTTCCATTACGTGTTGTCTATGGGCGCGGTCTTCGGCATCTTCGCAGGCTTCTACTATTGGTTCGGTAAAATGTTCGGCGTGCAGTATAACAAATGGCTGGCCGGTGCGCATTTCTGGCTCTTCTTTATCGGCGTGAACGTCATCTTCTTCCCGCAGCATTTCCTCGGCCTCAATGGTATGCCGAGACGCTATGTGGATTATCCGGAAGAGTTTGCGATTTGGAATCAGGTATCTTCATTTGGTGCCTATATCACTCTCGCAGGCGTAGCCTTCTTCTTCTTGATGTTGATCGAAGCGCTCATCCTCAACCGCAAGCGCGTTGGAGATAATTACTGGGGTGAAGGCGCGACAACGCTGGAATGGACATTGTCCTCTCCGCCGCCATATCACCAATTCAATACGCTCCCGCGCATTGAAGATAATGACGGGCACTAGTTTCAGTTCCTAAAATAAGAATAAGAAAAGCCGCTTCCTTTTGAAGCGGCTTTTTTGTTAGGTGCATATATAAACCCATTGTCATCCCGCACGCAGGCGACGCCGGAGATGCGGGACCTGTCGATTGCTTGATGGGGGCTGCGCCATGTAATGATTAGGTCCCGCATCTGCGCCTTGCTGGCTTGTGCGGGATAACAGTTCATATCGCTTTTAATAACTGCGGCAAATGTTCATCAACTCTTGTGAGTCGATTGATTTTAGTCGATATGGCCTTCGATGAGCGCGGATACACATATCAAGCCTTCTGCAATTTCAGATGAGCCTCTTGCTCTTGCGGGGGCAGGGCTATCATTGGCGGGGCCGCGGGATTTCTTTCAGCTGATGAAACCGCGCGTCATGAGCCTCGTGATTTTCACAGCTATTATCGGTCTTCTCGTCGCGCCCGGAACCTTGCCGCTCTATAATTCCATTATGGCCATTTTCTGCATTGCTGTCGGGGCCGGGGCCTCAGGCGCGCTGAATATGTGGTATGACGCCGATATTGATGCGCAGATGACGCGAACTAAAAAACGTCCGCTGCCGCGCGGGGTCATGGCACCGGGCACGGCGCTCACATTCGGATTTCTGCTCTCCGTCGTCTCTGTCTGGATGTTGGGTTTGGCGACAAATTATGTCGCGGCCGCCTTACTGGCTTTTACAATATTCTTTTATGTCGTGATTTATACGATTTGGCTGAAACGCCGCACGCCGCAAAATATCGTCATCGGAGGCGCGCCGGGCGCTCTGCCGCCCATGATTGGTTATGCTGCCGTGACCGGGTCTGTGACCGTCGACAGCACCATACTATTTCTGATTGTTTTCATTTGGACGCCGCCGCATTTCTGGGCGCTCGCCCTATATAAGCTGAGCGATTATGGCCGCGTTGGTATTCCGATGATGCCAAATGTGGCAGGGCCAAAATCGACTCGGAACCAAATTTTCGGCTATTCCATAGCGCTGGCCGCCATTGCCGCCGCGCCGGTCATAACGGGTCTGGGCGGAACGATATACGCCTTCGGTGCTTTTCTGCTGAATGCAGGTTTCCTGGCTTTGGCTTTCAAGGTTTGGAAATCCCGCGCGGGCGAAAAGGACGAAGTGCAACCGGAGAGCCTGTATGAGGTTCAAAAGGGTGACCGGGATGCGCGTAATCTCTTTGCCTTTTCTATTATCTATCTCTTTGCGATGTTCGCGCTGATTGGCGTTGATCATCTTTTGATCGGAATATCATAATGAAAGAATATCGCGACACGCCCAAAAAATTTGTCGAACCGACAGCTGACGAAATCAAAGCCAGGACAAAACGTAACATCGCCTTGGCAGCCGGCTTGCTGCTATTCGTTATTCTCGTATTCGTGACGATGGTTTCAAGGGGCCACTTACCTAATGCAGTCTAACAAAAAAACACGTCTCATTCTCTCGGCCGTCGGCGTCGCCATGCTCGGGCTCGGTTTCGCGTCCGACCCGCTTTACGATACGTTCTGCAAAGTCACGGGATATGGCGGGACGCCGAAAATTGCCGAGGACAATCTGTCCGACATTGTTGACCGCACGGTGACCGTCGAGTTCGACTCTAATGTGGCGCAAGACTTACCGTGGAAGTTTCGACCGGATCAGCGCCGTATGGATGTGAAGCTCGGTCAATCCGGGCTCGCCTATTACATCGTTGAAAATACGGGGGATGAGGCTGTCGTCGGCGTCGCCAATTTCAATGTCATGCCGATCAAAGCGGCCCCGTTTTTTGTCAAGACAGATTGCTTTTGTTTTGAGGAACAAATCATCCAGCCGGGCGAGACACTTAGCTTGCCCGTGATATTCTTCGTCGACCCCCAATTAGACGAAGATACCCGTTTGGACGAGATCAAAACAATTACGCTGAGCTACACGTTTTTCCCCTCAATTGAGGGGACAATGCCTGCTCAAAACACTGTAGCTGCGACGAACTAATCTATCTTGCCATATTGCGGCGAGGGCAGGCGGCGTCTATAGACACAGCAAATTAACACCGCGCGATCCCCGCGCGAATCCAAAGACAAGAGTTCTCTCATGGCCGGACACGCCGTCGAACACGACTATCACCTTATTCCGCCGTCTCCATGGCCGTTTTTATCCGGTATTGCGGCGCTGATTTGGGGCGCCGGTATGGTGATTTTCTTCGCCGGGCTCACTCCTCGCACAGGCGAATCCCCAATGATGGAATGGTTCTTCTCTAAGGGGCTTGATAGTTTGCAAGACAGCTATCGTCCTTTGGCCGATAAAGTTGGCGCAGATGGCGGCTGGTTCTTCCTCGTTTTAGGCAGCGCGATGGCCATTTATGTGATGATTGCTTGGTGGAAGGATGTCGCGGCCGAAAGTAAGGCCGGTGACCACACACCGGTAGTCGATATTGGCCTGCGATACGGCATGATTATGTTCATCATGCAAGAAGCCATGTTCTTTGTGGGTTGGTTCTGGATGTTCTTTGAACTCGGCCTCTTCCATAAGATGCGAGCGGCTTGGAATACTGATATTCTGGAAAATGCTGACGAATATGCGACATCAATGGCGCCCGGCGTAAAAGGCGTTGATCCCTGGAACCTGCCTTTGATGAACACGATAATTCTTTTGCTTTCAGGCACGACTGTCACTTGGGCGCATCACGCGCTTATCCATAATGACCGTAAGGGCGCGAAATGGGGCTTGGCAGCAACTGTCGCGCTTGGCGTGTTGTTCACATTTGTTCAGGGTTATGAGTATCTTGAGCTGTTCCATTACCACGGCGACGGACATCATCCTTGGATTTCTGCAGATGCCTTTGGCTCTGCCTTCTTCATGGCAACAGGGTTCCACGGCCTGCATGTTCTGATCGGAACAATTTTCTTGGCTGTTATGTATCTGCGCCTTATGAAAGGCGGATTACGTCCCGAGAAACATTTCGGTCTCGAAGCCGCGGCTTGGTATTGGCATTTCGTTGATGTCGTCTGGCTCTTCCTCTTTGCCTTTGTTTACATCATCTTTGCGGTGGGCATGTAGGTCAGTAATAGATGACAGCACCTCGGCGGGGTCGGCGGAGATTACCGCCGGTTCAAACAGGTTTGGCGGGCCGTTGTCCGGATTGCGGAGAAGGCCGGCTATTTAAATCCCTGCTCGCCTTTGTCGATAGCTGCGCCGCCTGCGGCGCAGATTTCACAAATGAAGACGCCGGCGACGGCCCTGCGATTTTCGTGATTTTCATTGTTGGTATCTTCATAGTCCCCATGGCGCTTGGGTTTCATATGATACTGGATCCGCCCTTGGCGGTGACCTTTATTCTTTGGGGCCTCATTATCATTGCTGTCTGCCTTTGGCTGCTCCGTCTTTTAAGAGGGGTCATGTTTAATATTGCGTGGCAGAGAAACGCCCGCGAAGTGCGCGCGAAGGATTTTAAAACATGAGCGTGCAATTTCGTCCGATGCCGTGGTTGACCGGAATTGTTGCAGTGATGCTCGCAATCCTGATCTCGCTGGGTGTCTGGCAATACCAACGGCTGCAATGGAAGACAGATTTATTGGCGGAGGTCGAGGCCTCCGTCACCGCGCCGCCGCTCACCTCGCTTGATGATCTCGAACGCGCGATTGCAGCGGGCGAGCCTGTGGACTTTCGGCGGATTTCATTCACTTCATCTCCAACGGCGGGTGAACCTGTTTACGCGGTTTACCGGACGCAACAGGGGGGCGTTTACTGGGATCTATTTCAAAAATATGGCGCAATATTCGGACGATTTGATACCGTGATAGATGCGGAAAAGCCGGGGGGCGAAGCTGTCAGCCCGGCGCATATCGTGCCCGACGTCTTGGTTGGTTATGTGCGCGAAGATCACCCGATGGGACGAGTCGAAGCTTGGTCGAAATCCAAAGCCAGTCCGGATAAAAATCGCTGGTTCAAATTTAATCAATCAGGCAATTGGGGGAATGCGGACATGCGCGTGTCTCATTATATAGATATTGCTGAAACGTTGCCGTTCAACACAGCTGATGGCGGGATCGCGGCTGCCTCTGCGCTCCCTGTTCGCCGTCCTTCCATTCGAAATAATCACCGCGACTACATGCTGACATGGTTTTCCTTTGCGGGGCTGCTCGTCATTTTTTACCTCTTGATTCACCGCCGCGCGGGTCGTTTGACATGGTAGGCTCGCACGGCACCCATACAGTTTTAACAACAGACGCGCCGGGCGGGGCCATTTGTCTTGCGCATCCGCGATGGGCGGATTTTGACAGTTGGGTCGCGCTACGCCGGGAGAATATCGACTATTTGAGACCGTGGGAGCCTGACGTTTCGACAGCCGGTCTAAATCGATCCGCCTACCGCGCGCGTTTATCACGGCTGAAAAAATTGGTTCAGCAGGACCGCGCCTTCCCTTTTTATATTTTCAAAGAAAAGACGCTCATCGGCGCATGTAATATAACGCATATTGAACGGGGAACGGCCCAATCGGCCCGTCTTGGATATTGGATTGGGGAGAAATACACGGGCCGTGGTTTCGCGCGCGCTGCGGTGCGGGTTTCATGTGAATTTTGTTTTTCGCGCTTGGGTCTACACAGAGTCGAGGCCGCCGTGCAGAGCGATAATGCGGCCTCAATCAAGGTTTTGAAGGCCAGCGGCTTTACCTATGAAGGCAAAGCCCGAGGTCTGCTGAAAATTAACGGGGCGTGGCGTGACCATGACATATACGCCCGCCTTAGTGGTGATTAGTTGGAGCCGCTAACAGTTGCGGCGAAAATAAACCTTAAGCCTCGCCGCCGGATTGGCTCAAACAGCTTGGGTCAATGCCCATATCATTTAGAGCCAAAGCCCACTTATTGCTCAAATCATCCGAGAAAATGAGACTATCCGTGGCTTCCGTCACAAGCCAGCTGTTCTCGGCAATCTCTTTTTCAAGCTGCCCCGGCCCCCAGCCTGCATATCCGACGGCCAGCATCGCATGTTTTGGATGATCGTCAGAGACAAGGGATTCTAAAACATCTTTAGTCGAGGTGAGCGAGAGCGTGTCAGAGATAATGAGGGAGCTTTCGGGTTTAAAATAATCTGCGCTGTGCAGGACAAAGCCGCGGTCAATGTCCACGGGACCGCCGTCCAAGACGGGCGTGTTTGCAACGCGAACCTCACCGGAAATCCCGACCTGCTCCAGCAGATCGGAAATGACGAGCTCGGTCTTACCCTTGTTGATGATAATACCCATCGCGCCGGACCTATCGTGGCTTACGACGAAGATGACGGAGAAGCTAAACCGGGAGTCCCCCATGGCGGGTGTCGCCAATAAAAATGAGTTTCGGTAGCTTACGCCGTCATGTTTTTTCGATTCCATAAGATGACTATTACTTAAAAAGTAAAATGTTCAATTTAACTCTCGATAAAATACCTAAATTTAACCTCATAGTTGAAAAACGACATCGTCGATCTTGCGCAAAGCGAGAACAATCTCTATCTTTATCGAAAGACGATAAATTAAAAAAAACGGGAGTTTACGGAATATGCCAATTCAAGAAGGGGACAAGATTCCCGACGCGACATTTATGAAAATGGGTCCGGATGGCCCGCAACCTGTAAACTCAAAGGATCTGTTTTCAGGCAAGCGTGTTGCATTTTTTGCCGTTCCGGGCGCATTTACGCCCACATGCTCTGCCAAACATTTGCCGGGATTCGTCGAAAAAGCTGCGATGCTCAAAGCGCGCGGCATTGACGAGATCGCCTGTGTCTCTGTGAACGATGTCTTCGTCATGGGTGCATGGGGCGAGGCCGCCGGATCTGCCGATGTTGATATGCTTGCAGACGGAAATGGCGAGTTCGCAAAAGCTATCGGCCTTGAGCTGGACGGGTCAGGATTTGGAATGGGGCAACGCTCACAGCGATACGCGATGGTTGTCGATGACGGGACGGTTGAACGCCTTTTCGTCGAAGCGCCGGGCGAATTTAAGGTGAGCTCCGCCGACCATATGCTGTCCGAACTATAATTATAGGCCTCCAAATTTGGGGCTATAATTTGAAAGAAAATATAAAAAGAAGAATTGTCGAAAGGGGACAAGATTATGGATTTGAATAACATTATACCGATAGCGCTCGCCGCATTAATTGTTTTCATCATTGTAAAAACCGTGCGAATTATTCCGCAAGGGTTTGAATGGACAGTAGAGAACTTTGGCCGGTATTCAGGGACGCTTAAACCCGGACTGGCATTTGTCATCCCGTTCTATCAGCGCATCTCTGCGAAAATGGATATGCGTGAGCGTGTCATTGATATCCCGAGCCAGGAAGTTATAACGAAAGACAATGTGATGGTGACGGCCGATGCCGTGGTCTTTATTCAAGTCATAGATGCCAAAATGGCGACTTATGAAGTGTCTAATCTTGGAAATGCTATTCAGAACCTTTGTCTGACAAATGTACGGACCGTTGTTGGGTCGATGGACCTCGACGAAGTTCTGTCAAAACGCGGGCAAATCAACGCGCAGCTGTTGGCCGTTATCGACCAAGCCACGGATAGTTGGGGAGCCAAAGTCACGCGGATCGAGATTAAAGATCTCTCGCCGCCGCATGACATCACCCAAGCGATGAACAAGCAGATGAAAGCGGAACGGGAAAAGCGCTCTGACATTCTGATTGCGGAAGGTATGAAGCAATCCTCCATCCTAAAAGCGGAAGGCGAAAAAGAAGCTGCAATTCGCGAGGCTGAGGGCCGTAAAGAGGCTGCCTATCTCGACGCCGAAGCCCGTGAGCGTGAAGCTCAGGCCGAAGCCAAAGCGACTGAAATGGTCTCGACGGCGATTGCGCGCGGTGATGTGAATGCGATTAATTATTTTGTCGCACAGGAATATGTGAAAGCCTTTGGTGAGCTGGCAAAAAGTCCGAACCAGAAGACGATCATTGTTCCGGCTGAACTATCAGGCCTGGCTGCAACAGTCGGCGGCGTGTCCGCTTTGCTTGATGGTGGTAAAAAGAAGTAGGAGGAAAATATGGAACCGGATTCCAACACAGTCTTAGCTTTCCTTGAGTCGATTAAGGCCACCCATTGGGGCCTTCTGGGTATAGGGTTGGTCGGTTTGGAACTTGCGACAGGCACGACCTATATCCTGTGGCCGGCCCTTGCCGCTTTGGCCATGGCTGTTCTGGTCTTCATCCTGCCTCTGTCATGGGAATTGCAGTTCATCTTGTTCTTCCTGCTCTCGACCATATTGCTCGTTGTCGGCCACAAGTTTTTACGCCCGGCGATGAAATCGGGTGAGCCGTCAGATATCAATGACCCGGCCCGCACAATGCTGGGCCGGCGCGTCGTGGCCTTTACAGACTTTGATAATGGTCATGGCCGCGTCACCGTTGGTGATACCCAGTGGAAGGCGAGCACGGAATCTGATGATGAGCTGGCGGAGGGTGATAAGCTCGTGATTACGGGCGTTGTCGGGACCACCTTAATTGTCGCGCCGGCTGTAAAGGCCTAAAATGGGTCTCACCATCAAGAGTTTTGGCTCTCGCCAGTCCTATGAACTCATACGAGACGAGGTCGTCATTGGCGGCCTCGCTTATGCTTCTGATATGCGCAGTCCTGAAGGTAATGTCGCCTTCGCGTCGGGCGCGGTGCATATCCACGGTATAGACGCCGAAGTCACGGCAGAGACATCAAACTCCGCCGTTGGCAAGCTAGATTACCGTATCCTGAAATCGGGCAAAGAGATTGGCGAATTAGAATTTGACCGCAAAGGCAAAGTCAAACTCGAGCTTGATCGTGTTGATAAAGGTTCTGATAAATTTGAAATCAAAGCGCGCGGTTTAACCAGTTTTTGGTTTTTAGTTGAGCAATCCGGCTATCCTGTGCTCGAACTAAAGCCGACTGAGAAATATCGGCGTGATGCGTTTCATTATCGGGTGAATAAACGCTCGCGCCGTCTCCCCGAACGGGTCTTGGATGAGCTGAGCGTCTATGTGACTTTCGCCGCAAATGTTTACACGGCAAAGATGAAAGGCATCACAACCGGCCGTTGGCCGGGCTGAGCTATTTTTTCCAATTAAAAGCAGGCACAATGGCGAGGCCGTCGCCCTGTTCGCCGCCCGATAGACGTCCGATTACTCTACCCGTTTTGAAATCTATTTCGGCGATTTTATTCGCGCCTGTCTCGGCAACATACAGCCGTGTTCCGTAGTGGAGGCGGTTTCCGTCGTAACGGGTTGGAGCTTCGTCGGAAAACAGTAAGGTTACTTGCTGTGTTTGGGCTGTTCCGCTTACTTTTATTGTTCTCTCGAGTTTTCGTGATTTAATGTCTAGGACAGAAACAGTTCCGTCTTTCAAGTTAGATGTCACCATTCTCGTCCCGTCCGGTGACGCTAAAATACGGAGCGGAAACGCGCCGACTTTTATTTCCGCAAGCCTTTCCAAAGAGTCTGCATCAAACACAAGAACCTTATCTTCACCCCGGACTGAGGCCCAAACTTCGGTTCCGTCTTTCGTAACAGCGATGCCTTCAACTTCTTGCCCGGCCGAGACCGTTTTGACATCTTTGGTTCCCAAGTTGATAAGGCTGACAGTTCCGGATTGCATATTGGCTGTGTAAGCTATTCTCTCATCTGGGCTTAGAGCAATCATATGCGTCCCTTTTTCGCCGGTTGAGATTGACTTGACTGTCCAGTCATAGGTCGGGCATGGCCCGGGTCCGAACCTAGAGAAATCATGATTGGGCGATAAAATAACGATTGAGTCATTACCCTCAGTCGTTGCAACAAAACCGCCCGACTTCAACGCAACCAGACCATGGGGTCGGGAGTTCTCGCCTAAATCTATGCTGGAGGTAATGGTAAGAAATGGAATGTCAAACACATCAATTACGGCGTCGCCGTAATTCACGACAGCAGCAAAGCGGCCATTCGGCGAGACCGCAATCTCGTGCGGCGCATTAGCACTCACTGGACGCCGCGAAATTTCTCTGCCTGAATCCAGATCAATAAAACTAACGCTATTCTCTTCCTTATTACCAACCAGTAGAATTTCGGGATGCGCAGGAGGCGGAGCGCAGGCAAAGGCCGGGGCGGCAAAGGCGAGTGCTAAAATTGCGCATAGATTAAGAACTTTCATTTTTTCTCCTACTCGGAATGCCCTTGCGCGCGAGCTCATCAGCTTTCTCATTGCCGATATCACCCGCATGCCCCTTCACCCATTCCCAGCGAATTTCGCGGGTTTGGTTTAAGGCGTCCAGTTGTTGCCAGAGATCTTTGTTGACGAC
>ENA-ORXR01003083-ORXR01003083.1-marine-metagenome-genome-assembly--contig:-NODE-3083-length-15193-cov-4.285856_pt1 | contig 15193 bp, 14 predicted proteins | sample MGYA00237866_ERZ511479 | MGnify/ENA metagenome assembly ERZ511479 | reverse complement strand
CCCACAGCTACCGCTACGCCGACGCCTGGTCCCACAGCTACCGCTACGCCGACGCCTGGTCCCACAGCTACCGCTACTCCGACACCGACGGCCACTACTACACCAACACCAACTGTTAGCCCGACGGCTACGCCTCAGCCGACTCCTACCTCAGCCTCGGGGCCGACAGATAGCCTCACCAGTGCTGCGCTCGGGTACCCCGGTCCCTTCAATGTGGCACCTCCGGCCAGCAGCGGCAGTGGTGTCGTTGGCGGATTCCAGTCCCTGAACCCTCAGTTGCCGCAATCCCCCGATGGGTCAGCCAGCCCAACTCCTTCGAATCAATCGCCGTTGGCGACAACCGGCTCCAATACGCCTCTGCTCGCAACATTGTCGTTGAGCCTGCTGGCTTTCGGCGGCGTACTCACGGTTGCTTCACGTCGAAAAGACCGAAGCGGCCGCTAAGGACGGCTCAGAAATGGCCGATAGTTGAGAAGCAAGGTCGCAGGACACCGCCGCTGGCCAGCCTGGGACTTGCTACCGTGCAGCCGTGAATACGGCGAGACCCAAAGGAATACTGTGAATCGCTCTCTATTTGCCTTGCCACTGGTTGCTCTCTTTGCAGCCATGTCCATCGTCACTGGTTTGGCAATCACCATTGCCTCGCCAGCTGTGGCTGATGCACAGGACAGCACAAGCGCTTCGCTCTCGCTGAACGTCTCGGAATCGTCTGCTGACCAAACCTTTCGCACCGTTGCGGTCGCACTCGACCCGGGCCTGTCGGGTCTGGCGGCTCTTGGTGGCTCGCTCACCTTCGACACCGCCAATGTCACCGTCAGCTCGTGTGCACTGTCCGAAGTCGGCGCATGCAACGTGATCGACGGTGAAGTCCTGTTCTCGGTGTTCAATCTGGCCCGTCTGCCAGCTAATGAACAGCTGATGACGATCAACTTCGAGCCCACCACGGCCTCGGCTGCCAACACCGTGTTCGCCGTTGCTGCAACGACGGCGGTGAACAACCGAGGCGAGGCAATCGGTGCGGTAACCGGCAACAGCATCGACGTGCAGATCTTCACGCCAACCTATGGCTCACTCACCGGTTCGGTTGTCCAGGCGGCTACCACTGCAGGCATCTACGCCCTCGACGTGTGCGTCGTAAGCGATGCGTCTGGCGCAGAAACCTGCACGACCACCACCGGGCTGGGCACCTGGCGCATCGATCAACTCGCAACCGGGACCTATGCCGTTGTCGTCACCGATTCGACCGACACCTACGACGGTGTAGTCCTTTCCGGGTTCGTGAGAGAAGACGAGGTCTCGGTTGTCGAAGACGCTGTGCTGGAGTACTTCACCGACCAAACCACAGAAGAAGCCGCCGAGGAAACCACAGAGGAATCCGGTGAAGACGGCGAAGACGGTGAAGATGTCTCCGTCACCGATCCTGTTCCCTCCGAGAAGATCCCGGCTGGTGCCATTGTGCCGACCGCACCGATAGAGGTGACGTATGGAGCTTCGATCTCGGGTCGCATCACCGGACTCCGGACCGAGGCCGCCATAGAGGCTGCGCAAGTGTGTGCCACCCAGCCTCTCGTGCTGCATCAGAGCTGCGCTACCACAGATGCCAATGGTGAATTCACGCTGACGGACCTGAGCGCAGGAAACTACTGGGTCGAGGTCGTCGACGCATTGGGTCAGTCCGAACAGACACGCCCACGCCTTGTCGGCGTTGTCGGCGACAACGTTGCCCGCACCGGCGTGAACATCACCCTCGCAGCCATCGCTGGGTAACCTGCGGCGGGTGACCGCAGCCGCCGCAGACGAACGGCCGCACCGTGCGAGCTCCGACCCCGACTGGGTCGAATCATGGCTCTTCGATGCGGTCCATCACGATGGCAGCTATGCATTGTCGATCGAATTCCTGCTTTGGCCACAGCACAAGCGGGTCGCTTATCTGGTCTCGCTGGTTCAGCCGGAACACGATCTGATCACGCTCGTCGAGCTGGCCGCCCCTGCCCCCAAGCCACCGGGCATCGAAGTCCGTTCGCCGGGCCTGTGGACCGACATCGGTATCCAGACCCCGCTGGAACACATGACGGTCGATATCGAAGCCTTCGCCGTAGCTCTCGACGATCCCAACGACGTCTTTCGGGGGGCGTACGGCGTTCGCACCGCCCTTGGCTGCGAACTCGAATGGGAGACCGCCGCCGATGTCCAGGCGGGTCCGTCACCGAATTCCTACGAGATTCCCTGCATCGTGCATGGCGAACTACTCATCGACGAACTGACGATCGAGATCGATGGGTGGGGTTGGCGCTCGCACCGATGGGGACGCCCTACAACACACGATCGAGCCGTGACCCGGGGCCGAACCGCGACCGGCGAATGGTTCAACGATGCCGACGAGGGCCGAGCAGCCACCATGCGTGTCATTGGCACTGCCCCTACCCCAGCGCCGGAACTCGATACGCAGCTCACACAGTTCTTCGCCGCCAACGACGCTGGCGACATGGCCTGGATCCGCCGCATCGAAACCTATCTCGATGCTGATGGGGTGGCGTAGCGAACCGTGCGCTGGCTGACGTGCAGCCATGTGCGATGAACGTCGCCCCGAACGCGACGGCGCGCAACAGAACTCAGACCGTGTCCACCGGCCGGTGACGCTTTGGGGTTGTATCAGGCGACGGGGCCGACCGCAATGCGCTCATGATCCACTTCCTGCTGTCGGCGGGGTCGATCACATCGTCGAACTCGAAGTACGACGCAGCCGAGACCGCCTTGCCGTGCTCATACATTTTGTCGACCATCTTCTCGTACAACGCTTCGCGCTCGGCTGGGTCTGCGACCGCCTCGAGTTCTTTGCGATACCCCAAGGCCACCGCACCCTCGAGGCCCATGCCACCAACTTCGCCGGTGGGCCACGCCACGGTGAACAGCGGCTGTTTGAAACCTCCACCCGCCATGCCCTGGGCACCCAAGCCATACCCCTTGCGAGTGATGATGGTCATGAAGGGCACGCTCAAACTGGCGCCCACGACGAACAGCCGACCAGCTCGGCGCACCATGCCTTCTTGTTCGCTCTGCGGTCCAACCATGAACCCGGGTGTGTCGCACAGGAAGACGATCGGTAGACCGTGCGCTTCGCACAGCTGCATGAACCGGGCAGATTTGTCGGCCGCAGTAGCATCGATCGCACCACCGAGATGGTGGGGATTGTTGGCGATGACACCAACGGGTCGACCATCGATTCTGGCCAGGCTGGTGATCATGCCGTCACCCCACCTCGGCCGCAGTTCGAGAACCGAATCGACGTCGAAGAGTCCATTGATCACGTCGCGCATGTCGTAGATCTGCTTGCGATTCTCGGGCACTACATGTCGCAAGGCGTCTTGATCGGGTACTTCCCACGCCGGAAGCCGACCCTGGAAGTAGCTCAAGTACTTCTTGGCGACGGCGACACCCTCGGCTTCGTCGGCCACCCGGATATCCACCACTCCGTTGGCTTCTTGCACGTCGATCGGGCCGATCTCGGTCGGGTGATAGGTACCCAGACCACCACCTTCGATCATCGCGGGACCTGCCATACCGATATAGGAATCTTCGGTGGCGATGATCACATCGCAGCACGCGAGAATGGCGGCATTTCCGGCGAAGCAGTAGCCCGAGTTGATCCCGATCATCGGTACCAGGCCCGACAGCTTGCCCCAGTAGGCGAACGCCAGGCAGTCGAGACCGGCGAAGCCCACACCATCGGTGTCGCCGGGCCGCCCGCCACCGCCCTCGGTGAAGAAAACCACGGGTAGTCGCTGACGTTCGGCCAGCTCAAACATGCGGTCCTTCTTGCGGTGATTCTGACCGCCCTGCGTGCCAGCGAGCACCATGTAGTCATAGGAGATGACGACCGTCTGCGCCATCTCCTCGCCGAAGGTGTCACCATTCACGGTGGCGATGCCGCTGACCATGCCGTCGGCCGGGGTGTTGTCGATCAGGTCTTGCAGCTCGCGCCGACGACGTTGCGGAGCAATTACCAGCGGGCCGTACTCGACCATGCTGCCTTCGTCGATCAGATCGGCGATGTTCTCGCGAGCGGTGCGTTGATTGCGCGTACGACGTTTTGCCACGCGCTCGGGGCGGGACGCGTCGTAGCCCTTCGCATGACGGTCGTTCACCTCGGCCAGGTCAGCGCGTTGCTGGTTGGTTGTCGCGGGCCCTTCATCAACGGCAACGGCGTCGCTGATTGCCTGCGGCATGAGTTCGATGAGCTGTTCCCCCTTGGCGACCGTGCCGGCTTCTTCGACGCGGATCACACTGATCACACCCGACTCGGGTGCCTTGATCGGATGCTCCATCTTCATCGACTCGATGATGATGAGCTCCTGTCCTTGGCGAACCTCGTCGCCCACGGCCACCTTCAGTTGCCAGATGGTGCCTTGCAGCGGAGACGCAATGGAGAGTGCAGATGCCATGGCTCAATCATCGCCGCCGAGGGGCGACGAACAGTAATGGGGTGTGACGAGGTTCGACACCTGATCCTGAATGGGGCGGACCTTTCAGGGTCTCTCATTCGGTCGGTCGTCACTTCGTTCACAGCATGGTTCCGGTGACCAGAGCGGGGCAGCATGGTGCGCTTAAGCGTTACGAACCCGTGAACACGGCCAAGCGTCATTGTGCGGCACCGACGAACACCAGGCGGGCCGCACACGACGCCGGCAGTGTGGCGCAACGGCCTGTGACTCGTCTTGGGATTTTGCGTTGCTTCAGACGTCGACCACCCACGATGGCTACTCTTCGCACATGGACCTGTGGCCGTGGACTGTTGATGCACGCCATTCCCTGCTTGTGACCTTCGAGGAACTCGACGATGAACAGTGGGCCGTCGAGTCGCTTTGCGAAGGGTGGAATGTCCGCGAAGTCCTTGCCCACCTCGTCCTGGCAGCGCGCCCACCCGCACGGCGCTATCTCGCTGCCATCGCTCGGGCACGAGGCAACTTCGACAAGGCAAACCAAGTCCTGGCGGTCGCCGATGGTCGCAGGCCTACCGCGGAACTCGTTGCGGAATACCGCAGCGTCGTGGATTACCGCTTCTCACCACCCGGATGGCCGCAGGCAGCCCCGCTCAGCGACATCCTGCTCCATAGCCTCGACGTCCGGTTGGCCTTCGGCCTCCCGAGTGACCAGCAGCCTGAACGCTACGAACCCGTCATGGGGCTGCTTTTCGGCCCGCTCCGACGATCCTTTACCCAGGCGAAGCGACCTTCCCTCAGGTGGGTCGCGACTGATCATTCCTGGACGAGTGGCACCGGACCGGCGGTAGAGGGTGCTATTGCCGACCTTGCATTCACCGCAGCCGGACGCAGCGGCCGAATCGACCAGCTATCTGGTGAGGGCGTGCCGGCAGTCCGCCTCTGGCTTAGCTGACCCAACAACGGGCACGTTCGGTCCCTGCTTGACCAGGCACGAACTCAGGCATCGAACAACATGAAGCGTTTGGGCCGCAAACGATCGATAACGAGCGCTCGGAATCGCACGTGCAACCAAGAAACGACCACCCGGTATAGGTTCGGATGCGGTGCTTGATACGAACGGTGCGTGCCAGTCGTCAAACTGTCGATGTATGCTGATTTGCATGCAAAGTACGAGTGTCCGGATAGATAGTGCGACTCACGAGGAACTGAAACGCCTAGCTGCCGAGTTTGGCACCACAGTGGGAAACACCGTCACTCTTGCGGTTAGAGCACTTCGCCAGGATCACATCGGTCACCAACTGCACTCTGCTCAAACCGACGCTGAGACGGTCTGGCTCGATGCTGACTTCGGGTGACATTGTTCGCCTCGATCTTGGACAGCCAAAAGGACGCGAAGCCGGCTACCTGCACCCGGCGGTGGTCATAACCGCCCAGCGGATCCTTGATGCCCAGCCGACAGTCATCCAGGTCGTCCCGCTCACAAGCACTCTTCGCGGTTTCCATGCAGAGATCGTCATCGAGCCGGACTCAATCAACGGGCTGGTGACGTCCTCGTCTGCACAATGCCAACATGTGCGTGCCGTCTCCCCAGACAGAGTCGATCACGTGCTGGGCAACGTCGGACCATTGTCCCTATCTCAAGTCCGAGAGACGCTCGCCGTGATAATCGACCTGACCTAACAACGACAATGAGCACCACGCCTGTTCTCCGTGAAGCGGGCGCATCTGGAGCTGTTCGGTCGTTGGATGGAACAAGAAGGCCGTATGGCCTCAACGATTGCTCGCCGCTTGTCAATGCTGTCGACGTTCTACAACTAACGAAGCCCGTGCCGAAGCGTCGCAGGTCGGCGGTCGATCAGCTGTGAGCGAGACGGTCGCTGACAAGTCGGTTCAGGCTGATGCCTTCCTGGGCCGCCGCGAGGGCGAGTTCTCGATGCAGCGACTCGGGCACGCGGACGTTGAACTTGCCCGAGTAGCGCCGGTCGGCGATCGCCTCTGGGATCGGCTCACCGGCGGCGTCCAAGTCAGCGACAACCTCGTCGACGAGGTCGACCAAGCCTCGGAGCGCCTGGCCCTGGTCGGCGTGGAGCCACGACAGCGATGGGAACTCGACGACGGTTGCGACGTACTCGCCGTCCTCGCTGGACCATGAGACTCGGTAGGTGTAGTGCTTGGTGTCGGTCATTTCTGTTCCTTGTTCAGCTTGGCGATCGCCTTCAGTACTTGTCGAACTTGGTAGGGCTTGGCCTTGCCGCCATTGGACTTCTGAATGTTGACCCGTGGATCGCCGGGCCACGGGGTCTTGAAAACGGCGTGCGATGTGCCGCTCTGGCGCGGTTCACCGAAGAAGTGCACGCACACCAACCGCAGGTCGTTGTACGAGATGTTTTGTGGTGCGTTGCCCATCGCGGCCAGGGTTTTGTCGATCTTGACCACGGCGAAAATGGTACCAATAATGGTACTATCACGCAACCTGCCCCGGTCACCGAGCGAATCGGGCCGATCACAGTCGATCGCCGCGCTCTTTCGTACCGGCTCAGAAACCGCTCACAGCGTCACCGGGTTTCGTGGGGGGCGAATCGGTTGAGGGCGACGACCACGGCGAAGGCCACGCAGGCCAGTAGCACGGGGAGCCAGGCGTCGTCGAAGCCCGCTGGCAGCTCGATGGCGGTGCCGTCGATCTGCTCGGCGTCGACGCCATCTTCGATCGTGCCCACGCCGTTCGGCCATGGCCACAGCACTCGCAGCGATCCACCCATCAAGCCTATGAGAGCCGCCAACAGGGTGTCGCGATGATGTTCGAGAATCCATGACAACAGCGTTCCGAATGCAGCCAGACCAGCCAGAGCGCCGAGCACGAACACCAGCAGGTTCGTGATTTCTCGGTCGTGCACAGCTCCGACGAACGCCGCGTACATTCCCAACATCAGCATCAGGAATGATCCGCTGATACCCGGCAGGATCATGGCGCAAATTGCCACTGCGCCGGTGAAGAAAAACACGATCGGGCTGGGATCAGACACCGACCCGGACTGCAGCCCAAGGATGAAGAACGCCGCCGCCGCAACCGCTGCCACCACCAATAGGCGGGTCGTGTCTCGATTATTCAGCAATCGCCACGCCACCAGGATCGACGCCACGACCAAACCAAAGAACAGTCCAGCCATGGCCTCGGGCTCGTCGACCAGCAATCTGTCGATCAGCGAGGCCAACACCACAAACGCAGCGGCGATGCCGACAAGCAGCGGTCCGATGAAGAGCCACTCGATTGCCTTGAACTGGGTGATGAAACCGCCGAAGTCACCGCGAGCAAGCCGTCCCAACGACCGGGCACCGGTGCGTATCGACGCCAGGAGCCGTTCATAGATGCCAAGGATCAGCGCGATTGTGCCGCCGCTCACCCCAGGGACAATGTCGGCGGCCCCCATGGCAAAGCCTCGAGCGGTGTTACTGAAGAGTTCTTTGGGATTCATTGCTTGCCAATAGTTGCCGATGCTGCGGCCGCAGTGGCTGATGCCGGGCTGGACTTGGGCGGAGTCGCGAAGACAAAGAAGACGAAGCCAGCAATTGTAGCTACCGAGAGAATGGTGAATCCGAGCTGGAAGTCACCGGTGATGTCGGCCAGGGTGCCCGCCAATAAGGGTCCGCTGATGGCAAAGACGGTGATTATCAGGCTGGACAGACCCATGATCGGCCCGAACGATGTGGTGCCGAAATAGTCGGCCCGGATGGCAGACATCTGGGGTCCGCGTGCCCCCCAGGCCAGCCCGTGCAGGGTCACGAAGACGGTAATGAAGAACCAGTTGGTGGCAAAGGTCAGCGCCAGTAGCCCAATGCCGTGCATGAGCATGGCGATCCCGGCAATCAGTCGTTTGTTGAAGCGGTCACCCAGGTATCCGCCTGCCACGGTGCCGATGAGTTGCACCATGGGGACAAGCCCGGCCACGACCGCAGCTCGGGTGGGTGAAAAGTCGCGATCCTGCACCAAATAGAGCGGCAGCAACAACATGACGCTGCTCACGACCAACAACGCAGTGCCGTGGCCCAGTGCAATCATCCAGAACGAGTGGGTGCGGACGGCCTCGGCGGCGGTGAAGTGGTTGTCTTGCACTCCTTCGGCCCGTTTTTGGTCGGGGAGTTTCCGAGGGTCGAGCCCATCGAGGGGCTCACCGACGTCTTCGCGGCGCACGCCCATGACGCTGGCGAGTTGCCAGATGATGGCGGCCAACGCGACCCCCGCGAAGGCTACGGTCCACCGCCAACCGACATAGTTGAAGCCGATCACCATGACCGGCCCAGCCATGCCCCCAAGAGCAAAGCCCATGGTGCCAAAGGACAATGCCCGTGCCCGTTTGCGTTCGAACCAGGACACGGTCGATGCGGTGATCGTGAGGAAACCGGCCAGGGTGACGCCGGCCATGATGATCAGCACGGCAACGATGAATGTGGCGCGATTCTGCATCTGCGACAGCGCAATGAAGCCAATCATCTGCACCACGGCGCCGACCCGCATGATCGTGCCGATGTTGTACCGCTTCAATGCCATGCCCAATGGCACGCCCAACAGGGCGCCCTCGGCTCGCGTAAGCGAGAACACCAGCGCAATGAACCCGTTTGACCAGCCGAACTCTCCGTCGACGTCTTTGAGCACGACGGCAAGGTTGCTGTAACCCTGGGTCCACACGATGGCCGTGCAGGCCCAGATGGTTGCGCCAGCCGCAACGACCTTCCAGCCATAGAACCCGCGCAGGGTGGCCTGCACAGTCGCGACTGGATTCACGCCTCCACCCTAGGTGCCGCCTGTGGAGCGTCTGGCATCGTTTCTGTGACATGTACTACCGGGTTTCTGAGCTTGTCGCTATCCGCGCCGCCTCCTGGCCAGAGTTCGGGACCGGCCGACACACCTTTTCAAAACCCTTACGGTTGTCATGCAGACGCTTGTACCGCCGTCGACATGATGATTTCTGTACCCAAGAAAGTCCGGCCAACAGCCGGGGAATGGAAACCAAAATGAAGAACCTAGGAATAAAGAAGGCAATCGCCGCCGGCCTGATTGGTCTAACGGCTCTAGGCGCAACCGCAGTTGCACCGAGCATTGCCGATGCCCAAGATGCTCCTACAGAGGAGCAACGTGAAGCTCGAAAGGAGCAGCGGGCCGAGCGGCGGGCCGAGCGGATTGCGGTGTTGACCAACGCTCTCGGCGTGGGCGAAGAAGTACTGCAAGCCGCACGCGATGCCGGCCAGAGCATCGCCGATGTTGCCACCGACCAAGGGGTTGCTGTCGAAACCGTCGTCGATGCAATTGTCGAGTCGAAGACCGCGAACATCCAAGAGCATGTCGCTGCTGGTGACCTGACACAGGACGAGGCGAACGAGCGCCTTGCTGGTCTGTCCGAACGAGTTACCGAGCGGGTGAACGCTACGCCAGGTGAGCGTGGCGACGGTATGCGTGGCATGCGCGGTGACCACGGTCCTCGTGGCGACCACGCAGCCGGCGCAACCGGCGAGGCTCCTGCGGCCTGAGTCTCGTTACCGTGTGGCTCTCCGCGTTACGGCGCCCGAGTTGTTGGGACCATCGCCAAAACGACAACGAGCCCGTCACCCAGTGGGTGACGGGCTCGTGATCGAGTGGTTGCAGGCAGCGTCAGCCTTTTTGGCCGGCGAGCTTGCGGTTCTTGCTCTTGGACTTGATGAAGTCGCGATTGGTCCAGGCAATGAGATCGAGTGGGATCTCTTTGGGGCAGGCAACATGGCATTCGCCGTGGTTGGTGCAGCTGCCGAAGAACATCTCCATGGTCTCGATCATGGCTTCGGTACGCATCCAACGTTCGGCCTGTCCCTGTGGCATCAGATTCATGTGCTGGACCTTGGCGCTGGTGAACAGCTGGGCGGCACTGTTCGGACATGCCGCCACACAGGCACCGCAACCAATACAGGCAGCTGCGTCGAACGCTTGGTCCGACGCCTCTTTGGGAACCGGGATCAGGTTGGCATCGGGAGCAGCGCCGGTGTTCACCGAGATGTAGCCGCCCGCCATCACGATGGCGTCGAGTGCTGACCGATTGACCGCCAGGTCCTTCAGGATCGGAAACGACTTGGCGCGGAACGGTTCGATGACGATCGTGTCGCCGTCTTTGTACTTGCGCATGAACAACTGGCAGCTTGCCGTGCCCTTCTCGGGCCCGTGCGCCTTGCCGTCGATCATCAGGTTGCAGGTACCGCAGATGCCTTCGCGACAGTCGCTTTCGAACACGATGGGCTCTTTGCCGTCGTCGTTCAGCTTCTCGTTGACGACATCGAGCATCTCAAGGAATGACATGTCGGTCGGGATGTTGGGTGCGTCGTAGGTCTCGAATCGACCCTTTGCGTCGGGTCCATCTTGGCGCCAGACCTTGAGCGTGATGTTGAGTTCTTCCATGATTCTCTCCGGTCCTACTTGTACGAGCGCTTGCTGGGCGTCACGTAGTTGAATTCGAGTTCTTCCTGGTGACGGTTCTGCACTGCGTCTTCGCCCGTCCACTCCCATGCAGCTACGTGCTGGAAGTTGACGTCGTCGCGATCGGCTTCGCCTTCGGCGTCTTGATGCTCGGTACGGAAGTGTCCGCCGCAGCTTTCTTCGCGAGCCAGTGCGTCGCGAGCCTTGAGCTCGGCCAGTTCGAAGAAGTCGGCCACTCGGCCAGCCTTTTCGAGCGACTGGTTCAGCGAATCGCCACTGCCGAGGACGCGCACGTTCTTGTAGAACTCGGCCTTGAGCGCCGGGATCTCGCTGATGGCCTTTTCCAGACCATTGGCATCGCGCTCCATGCCGATGTAGTCCCATACGAGCTTGCCGAGCTCACGGTGGTAGTGGTCAACCGACTTGGTGCCCTGGGTGGCGAGCCAGCGGTTGGTGCGGTCTTGGACTTCGGCTTCGACCGAAACGAATGCGGCGTCGCCCGAATTCATTGGCGCATCGCCCAACTGATCGGCCAGGTAGTTGCCGATCGTGTACGGCAACACGAAGTAGCCGTCGGCGAGACCCTGCATGAGCGCCGAGGCGCCCAACCGGTTCGCGCCGTGATCGGAGAAGTTGGCTTCGCCGACACAGAACAGACCAGGCACATTGGACTGGAGTTCGTAGTCAACCCACAGGCCGCCCATGGTGTAGTGGGTGGCGGGGTAGATGCGCATGGGCTGCTTGTACGGGTTCTCGCCGGTGATGCGTTCGTACATGTCGAACAAGTTGCCGTATTTGGCGGCGATGGCGTCTTCGCCCATGCGGCCAATGGCATCGGCAAAGTCCAGGTAGACACCGTTCTTGAGCGGGCCGACGCCCTTGCCCTGGTCGACCACGGTCTTGGCGTTACGAGAGGCAACGTCGCGAGGCACCAGGTTGCCGAACGCCGGGTACTTGCGTTCGAGGTAGTAGTCGCGGTCGGTCTCGGGGATGTCGGCCGCGGCGCGAGCTTCGTCGAAGTTGTCGGGCACCCAGATGCGGCCGTCGTTGCGCAACGATTCGGACATGAGTGTGAGCTTGGACTGGAATTCGTCGCTCGACGGGATGCACGTTGGGTGAATCTGCGTGTAGCAGGGGTTGGCGAACAAGGCACCACGGCGGTGAGCACGCCACGCAGCGGTGACGTTGCACATCATGGCGTTGGTCGACAGGTAGTAGACGTTGCCGTAGCCACCGGTTGCCAGCACCACGGCGTGCGCCGAGTGCGACGTGACTTCGCCGGTGACCAGGTCACGCACCACGATGCCGCGGGCGGCGCCGTCGTGAACGACTAGGTCGAGCATTTCGGTGCGGGTGTGCAGTTCGACGGTTCCGGCGCCGACCTGGCGCATCAGCGACGAATAGGCGCCAAGCAGTAGCTGCTGGCCGGTTTGGCCTCGGGCGTAGAACGTGCGAGAGACCTGGGCGCCACCGAACGAACGATTGTCGAGCAGGCCGCCGTAGTCACGGGCGAAAGGAACACCCTGGGCGGTGGCCTGATCGATGATGTCGACGCTGACTTCGGCCAGGCGATGCACATTGGCTTCGCGGCTGCGGAAGTCGCCACCCTTGACCGTGTCGTAGAACAGACGATGTACCGAGTCACCGTCGTTCTGGTAGTTCTTGGCAGCGTTGATGCCGCCCTGGGCGGCAATGCTGTGCGCACGGCGCGGCGAGTCGTTGTAGGTGAAGACCTTGACGTTGTAGCCGAGTTCGCCCATGGTGGCGGCGGCGCTCGAGCCGGCCAGGCCACTGCCCACGACGATGACGTCGAATTTTCGCTTGTTGGCTGGGTTCACCAGCTTCATGTCGAACTTGTGGTTCGTCCATGCCTCGCTGATGTTGTCTTTCGACCCTGCGGGAAGGTTGCTGTTCAGTTCACCGATTTTGAGGCTCATCACTCTTCTCCGTGGGGGAAGCCGGCTTCGATTTGTGCTTCGACATCGAGTGGTGCATCGGCTTCGAGAACACCGCTCAATACCATGATGGGGAACAAAAGGTTCCCGACAAGAATCAAACCAGCGATTCCTGCAGCGAGTGGCTTGAACAGCTTGTTGAACTTGGGGCTGTTTATGCCAATGCTGGTGAAGGACGAACTGACGCCGTGGAACAGGTGGACCGCCACGGCAACCACAGCGATCATGTACCAGATGGCGACCACGATGTTCGACATCGAGTTGTCCACATTCCACAAAGGGTCGCCGGCGTTGAAGCCGTCGCCTCGCCAACCGCCGAGTCCATCGGTGAAGCCCCAGGTCAGATCGGCCAGGTGCCAGACCACGAAGATGGCAATGATCATTCCGGTCCAGAGCGAGGTGCGGCCCGCAGCGTCGGCGGCCACGTAGTCACGGGGTGACTGGTAGCGAGCGGTGGCCACCTTGTTCATGATGCTCAGGGTGACGGCCGAGTGGATGTGCAGCACAAACATGGCGAGCAAGCCCAACCGCAGTACCCAAAGCACGCCCGTTTCAGGGATCAGGCCCTCGCCGATGGTGCGCAGGCTGTGGGCGTATTCGGCGACAGCAACCTGGCCTTCGTACAGGTGTAGGTTGCCGATCATGTGGGCCAGGACGAACCCGAGCATGCCCAGGCCGGTCAAGGCCATGACCCACTTCTTGCCGACTGCGGTCTGGTACAGATTTAACGGCCACGGTAGAACGAACCGAGTGGCTTTCTTCAGGGGTTTCGGCGTACGCAACTTGTCTTGCGGTCGCTGGGTTACGGCCATTGTTCAACCTTGTCCTAGTTGTGGTGCTGTCCCCGGACGGGTTGTGCCCGCCGGGACAACAGTGCAGTGCCTTCCACGGTACCGGCCACAGCAGGCGCTCGGGAAACTCATCGGCAAAGACTCGGCCACACAATCCGTGGCGATTCGGGCGCAATTGCGCCTGATGATGCCGCGTTCGAGGGCCGTGCCCGGGTTCGGGGCGAACTGACTGACCATTCGGCTACCGAGAGTGGGAACATGTACGTCAAAGGCAGGGTTTGAGGGTTACATGACGATCACGATGTACGGGGCCGACTGGTGTGGAGACTGCCGCCGCGCCAAAGCATGGTTCGATGAACGCAGCATCGACTACGACTATGTCGACCTGGTAGCTGACCCCGATGAAACCGAGCGTGTCCTCGAACGCAACGACGGCGTCAAGAAGATTCCCGTCATTGTCTTCCCCGATGACAGCCACCTGGTCGAGCCATCGAACGACGAGTTGTCGGCGCATGTCGCCCTGCTGGCCGACGCGAGCGTCTATCTCACCGGCGCGGCTGACGCGAACAACGACGGCCCTGCAGTCGTCGAGAACTCCCACCTGGGCCGCTTCGAGCTGTTGCATCACGGCGACGTGGTCAGCTACGCCGTCTATAGCGGCGACGAAACATCGATCACGGTGCCACACGTCGAGACGGCACCCGAGCATCGGGGCAACGGTTATGCCGCCCAGCTCATGGAAGGCCTGCTGGCGATCATCCGCGCCGACGGCCGCACCATCCGCCCGCTGTGCACCTATGCCGCCGGCTACATCCGCAGCAACGCACAACACCACGACCTAGTCACCCGCTAGGTGTGGTTCGATCTACCTCATGGATTGACGCTTCGACTGTGATTCGGAAATCAGCGATGCTTGAGCGGAGATCGTCAAGTGAGTCGTGGGCCTTGAGATAGTTCTCGGCTCTTCTCAGTTCACGCAACGGTTCGGCATTGTCTCCTGACTTGACGAATACCGTGGCGACAGCGCAAGCTGCGCCGCCGATGACTATGGGCTCAACGTTGTCGTAAGCAGCGTCGAGTAGTTCCATCGCAGCCGCAGTGTGACCGCCACGGGCCACCCAGCCCATCAAGCAGATGATCCGCACGGCTTTGTCAGCTACATCGGTCGCCTCAATTGCCTGGAGTCGGGTTATCCAGGCGTCAGCACCTTCATAATTGGCGGGGCTTGCGGCGTTCGCGTGTGTGGATTCTGAGCCGGATTGTCGAGATGTTCGGGCCCTCATCGTCGTCGAGACCCATCTCGAGCGATGACCGCAGTATGGCTGGAAGTTTGAAGTAGCTCGTCGCATCGTTGGCCGCAAGCTCGGCTAACGCAACATCAGCGGCTTCGAGCATGGGCAGGGCTGATGCGTCGCCGGTCGGGAGACTGTTGAGTAGCCGAGTGGTACGGAACTTCTCCTGCGCATATATACGGGAGGAAATCCGTGTAGTCAAGGCTTACGGCTAGGCCAGCTTGCGGGCGACTTCCTGGCCCATGGCTTCGAGCATGGCAAGCCGAATTGCGGGATG
>ENA-ORXR01003082-ORXR01003082.1-marine-metagenome-genome-assembly--contig:-NODE-3082-length-15197-cov-9.166601_pt1 | contig 15197 bp, 17 predicted proteins | sample MGYA00237866_ERZ511479 | MGnify/ENA metagenome assembly ERZ511479 | reverse complement strand
GCCCGACCTCCATCGGTGGTCCCTGCTGCCCGCGCTCGTCCATCGGCGTCTCCCCCACCGTCATACCCACTCCCCGCCACGGCGCACCACACTCTCGTGCGTGGCGTTCGTTGTGTTGCCACGCGCAGTGTGTCAACATTACACGAGCCGGCCTCCTTGCCCTTCCATCACGCTCGTTTCGTACACTCCCGTTCCCCCTCCTCCTGCCCTCCCCTCTCTGGCCGTGCTGCCCCCCCACCAACCCGGTATCCCCACCGCCCCCCCCTCTATCCCACTTCTCACCCTGTGGCCCGCATTGTGTCCGCAGCGCGGGCACTCATGGGTGGCGCGCCCGGCGACCACCCCGCCGCCGCCAATGACAACCGCGGCCGTATGGCCGCCGCCAATGGTGGCCATTGCTGCGTGGCCGCTGCCATGGACGATCATGGCCATGCGGTCACTACCGCCATTGCCACCGGCTGCGCCGGCAGTGGGGAGAGCAGGAGACGACGAGGTTTAATGGCGATGAGGGCGACCGCGCCGCCACCACGATCCGCTGCCCGCCCGACCGGTCGGCGACGACGGCAGCGGGTGGGGGGCCCGCCTGGGTGGGCCGCGGTCCTCGCCGCCGTCGGCGTGGCCGCTGTGTCGTCGTCTGCGACGGGCGTGGCGGGCGCGGTCACCCAGGCGGCCAGCGCCGGCGCCGGGCCCGGCGCCCCACGCCCCACCGGCACCAACCTGGTGCGGCAGGCGACCGACGGGGCGGTGCCGCCCAACTTTTGCAGCGCCGCCCCCGTGGACCCGACCACCGCCGAGGCGGTCACGTCGGCCGAGGCGGTGTGGTCGGGCCAACCCAACCGCACGGTGTGCAACGTGTTGGTTTCGGCGCAAGCCGACGACGGCTTTATCCTGTACATTGACGGCGTGCGGTTGATGGACACCGACGATTGGCGGGTGCCCAGGTCGGCCAACTTCCTCGCGGGGCCCGGCTCGGTCGTGAGCGTCACGGCGTGCAACGTGGGGGGGAGTCCCGTTGACGACCAGGCCTATGCCAAGGTCCTTGTCAGCTTCAAGGGCCAACGCCTAATCTCGGATGGGGCGTGGAAGGCGACTGACGAGCGCCCGCCAGGCGCGGACGCGTCGGTGTGGACGGCGCCCGACTTTGACGACAGCGGCTGGGAGCCAGCGACGCTGCCCGAGCTGCTGGGCAGCATTGCCCCTGGCCTCGGCCCGTCGGGTGCCAAGGGTATTTGGGCGTCCACCAAGACGGCTGCCCAGCGCGTGTACCTCCGCTCCCCGCCGCTGCCAGACGACTTTTGTGGGCCTCCAGAGGACTCGCCGCCGCAGTCGCGACCCAACGCCACGCCGGATGCCGACAATGGCGATGGCGGCTTGCCCGTGTGGGGGATTGTGCTTGCCGCGCTCGCTTCCGTGGCCGTTATTGGCCTGATGATCATTGGTGCCAGCTACGTGTGGTGCTGGCCGTGGGGGGCAGGCGTGTACCGCCTCGACCAGTGGCACCTGTTTCCGCCCGGCCAGGAGGGCGCCGCCGCGTTGAATGAGGAGGAGCAGCGGCGGGTGGCTGCTGCGGGCGTCAGCGGGGTGGTGGCCACCGACTCGTCGGGCACCGACTTGGAGGCTGGGGGGGCGGCCGCCGCCGCGCCGCCGGTCGGCGCTGCCACAGCGGTGCTGCCCGTCGCGGACGTGGTGGACGATGAGAGCTTGGACGAAGTGGCTGCCGCCAAGGCGGCCGCCGTTGCCAGCGTCAAGAAGGTCGGCTATGAGCAATTCCAGGCGAGTCTCGGCGGCCGCGGCACCGAGTCGTCCTTGTCGTCTCCAACCTACTCGGCCGAGGCGGTCGGCGATGCCATTCCACGGCCACCGACAGACGGCTCGCGGGCGCCGTGGTTTACCGCCTAGGACAGGTGCGGGGGGTGGCGAGGCGGCGTGCCCAGGAGTGCGTCGTACGTACGCGGCGTGCATGTGCTCGGACGTGTATTGGTAGCACTGCGTTTCTCGGTTCGTGCGGTTCTCTTATTTTCCTCTCGCGCCGTTGCCATGTGGTCGACGGTTGGTTGGCTGTGCCCCTGTCTCTATGACGGGGCTCTTTCTTTTTTCGGCTTGTTGACTACAATGAAATCTTGCTCGCTTGGCGGTTCTGGGGATGGCTGGTGCTCCGGGGTGCACCCCAGTTTGCTGTTTGTTGACTCGCGCATCACCGTCGGTTGCGTGTGCACGATTCTTCAGCCATAGACACTCCTCGCTACGGCTGTGTCGATGGGACGCGGCCGTTTCCTGCGACGCGCCGCACGGCGTCGCCATCCCGCGCGGTGTTCGTTGTCGCTCGCCAGGGGTGCGGCCCATCCCGGGCGGCACAGCCGTGAAACTGTGGGGTGAGACACGCCGTTTCATGCACAGAGGAAAAAGTACGCGGGATGCCGGGCACGAGACGCATGGGCGCATCGTGACGACGCGGGCGGGCTCTGGTGGCTTTGGACGAGGAGCGCATGACGCCTTCCGCCCCACTGGATCCGTGTCTCACCTGTGGGGCACTGCTCGACTGGTGGCGGCAGCAGCTGGACAGGGAGTCAAACGAGGTTGTCGGCTCGCACCACCTCTGGCTGAGAGTGTGGATGTGGGACACAGCTCGTCGCACAGACCGGCCGAGCACGCACATTCCCAAGCGGTGCATGTGCTGTGACGTTTTGAGCTTGGTGGACCATGGCGCCAACTTTGAAGTCAAATTCAGGGAACACGGATCCTAGGTTCGCCAAGTACACGAGATAAGGGCAAGCGAGGAAACAAGCCGGGCGGGGGGAGCTGCGCGGGTGCCACACCCGCTGCAGGCAGTCGATAATAGCGTGCGACCGCACATCAGACCAAAGGGGCCGAGCGGGGTGCCCACTCACAGCCAGTCCGAGACACTCTGTTTTCGATGTGGCGCCTGGTTTGTGGCGCCACAAACTCAAATCGTGGTGTCTCGGACCGGGCCTCAGTGCACACCCGAGCGCCCGAGCACCCCCGTGATGACGGTGATGATCACCGCGCCCGTGATAGACGCGATCGCCTTGGCCCACCGGTTGCGGGTGTTCTCGATGAACTCTTCGGCAGTCTGAGGGTTTGTCAAAGGGAATTAGAAGAGAGCAGTACAACAGGGCACATCCAGTCGTAAGCACACCGCAGCACAATAACTCTGCGTTAGTCCCCGCCTACCAGTCGTGGGACACACCCGAGAATGTACCCCAAACAAGATCCCCACACGTCCCGAGACCGCCGTCAATGCACGCTGCACCCGTATCGCCCCATTCAGGCCCACGCGCAGCACTCTAGGCTGGCAACCGAGCGCACGCCCGAGGATGACCCGCGTGAACCACGCGCCCCGCAACCCCACAGACAAACGTACCACTTCAAAAGCGCCGATGTAGATGAACATGCCCGCAGAGAGGGCAAAAAGCACGCCCGCTGTCGTGTCGCCAATACCCCCCGTGATGGCCGCCCCAATGCCCGCCGAGACGGGCGTTACGGCCGCCCAGAGAAACACGAGCACCGCCAGCTGCCGCCGCCGCAGGCGCTCCTTCTCAAACTTGATGCCAAGGGAAGCAGAAGTGGCCCATTTGTGCGAACCAATGGCGATGAACGTGTGGAGAGCGGTCGACCAGGACGACGCGAGGCCGAGCGCGAGCGACTCAAAGACGCTGTGGATGGACAATGAGAAGGCGGCCAGGAGCGCACGTGTAAAGTTGGTCGACAGGAAGCCGACATTCTCTTCCGCCAGCAACTGCCCTTGGGAGGACACTTGTGACCCGCCGGACGCGTTCGAGGCGGCCCCATCGGAGGCCACCGAGCGGGCGCTCGCGGAGCGCTGCACAAGGCCGCCGGCAGCGGCGGAAGCAATGGGCACCGTCACATCTTTGGGCATGGGCGACGGGCCGCCCCCCAGCGCGCCCTCCTTGCCCACCGCCAGCATGTCGTCGTGGTTCGACGCGTCGGCTGGCGAGGCAGCGGTCGAATCCGCCGCCTCTCCAAACCCTGCCTCGGGCACGACCCCTCCCTCTGGGTCTGTCGCGCTCCCCAGCGGGACTGGGTAGGACACCCCCTTGGCCGCCGCCGTGTCGTGAGCGACCGTCGCCGCGTGGCTGTGGGAGTGGGCGTACTTGCCCAGTAGCAGGTGCTCGATGACCAGGATGGCATAAAAGGCGCCGACGGCGAGCGCGTAGGCGGTCGGGAAGGGGTGGCGCCCCTCTTCTTCCCCTTCCTCTTCGTGCGCGTGGTCCTCGTGCTCCTCACCTTCCGCGTGTTCCTCGTGCTCCCCCTCGTGTTCCTCTCCGTGGCCGTGGCCCGCCAAGTGCTCGACAGCCTCGGGGAGGACGTGGAGCATGCCCGTGGCGAGGAAGATGCCCCCGCCAAACGCGTTGGCGATATGCAGCGCCCGCTCGGGGGATTTGAGATAGTGCAGCGCCTGAGGTGCTGCGCCGCCGGCAAGGCCTTCGACAAAGAGGGCGACGATGAAGCCCGCCTTCCACCGCGAGAGGCAAGCCGGCGTGCTGCACGGGCCCGACGCCGTAAACGTGGTCGCCCGGGATGTCCACGACGGGGCGACGTCGGCAGCGTCGCCGCCGTCACGGCCAGCGGCGGCGGCGGCGCCATGCCGAGACGGCTGCGGGGAGCCCCGCGCCGCCAGCGTCAGGCACGTGAACACGGTCGCGAAGGCGAGGCAGGTGGCGGCGGCACGGCGGCAGCAGGGCGGGCCACGGCCGTGGGGCAGCCGGCGGCGGCGGTCGGCGCTGGCGGCCGCCCCCTCGGTCTGACGTTGCAGATGCACCATGGCGACGGACAGCCGCTGCAACCACGCCCCGAGCTGCCGGGTCGGGGCGGGGATGGCCTGCTGCCGGAACCGGGACGACGCGGGCCGTGCGTGCCGCGGCGAATGGCAGACAGTGGGGGACGGCGGCGGCAACGACGGTGAACGAAGACCGCGACTGTGCGGCGGTGGCGGTCGGCCCCCGCGTCTTATCGAGGCGAGACCCGCTGCCCGCTCGAGCGCGGCGGCACCCGCCACGCAGTGCTCGGGCGGGCGCCTCGGGGCTGCCTGCAGTGGCATTGCCCACGACCCACGGATGGGGAACCAGGAGCTCGGCGTCGCCCGGCGGTCTGGGCAATGACGCGATGTAGCCCCCGTCACGGCGCCGACCATGACTCATCGGGGGGCGCGCCACGATGGCGCTCCTATCCCGCCGGCGATTGAGTCATCCCAGAGGGGAAAACCTGGGGTGGTCCACCAACTGCGCGACCGCTGATTGGCTAGGCCGAGCTGAAGCATCGAGCGCACGACGATTGATGGGGCTGGTGAGGTCCACCAGGTGGCTGCGGCCGCACCGAGAACACGCGACAGGGAATCGTATGCGGCTCAAAAGCCTCGAGGGCAATGATCCGCACCCTGCGATCCTGCAAGCCCTGCCCAACCGCCGACGCGCCCTCCCACCGAGGGCGCAAGGTGGCAGCCCGCCGGCCATCGTCATCCTAGAGGAATTGCAGTCGCATCGCGACCAGAACGGGGCGTGCAGCCGAGTTTATGTCACCGGATCTACCGACGCAGCGGCGCAACGACACACCAACGCGCGCCGCCGGGCGTCCCTGCCCGTCTTCTCTCTCCCCACGCGCGCCGTGGGCCGACCCGCGGACCGCCAGCGGCCTTCACCCCGACCGACCGCGGGTGGCGCCCATCAGCCGGTGTGCAGCGACCACCTGCCACGCCGACACGCCCTGCTTGAACACTGCCACGGGGAAGCAGAGTAGGGAGAGCGCCGCCACCGGCCCGCGGGCAGCGTCGGTCACGGATAGGAAGCGCAGCAAGTACAGGGTGAGGAAGAAGAGCTCGTTGAGCAAACACACAATGGTGAGCACCGGGCGCCAGTAGTAAAAGGCGAGGATGCGGCTGGGGGAGGAGGTCTTGTGAGAAGAGGCGCCGGCGCAGAGGCTCCTGCAGGGCGTTGCAGAGGTGGAGAAAACCCCAGAGCACGAGGGGCACAGACAAGAAACGGAAGGGCGAATGGAAGAACGGGACCGCACAAGTATAAGGCAGGGAGAGAAGCGGGGCGCACGAGATGCAAGCAGACGGGGGAGGGCGAAAGAAGGGGAGGGTAGAGCAATGGAATAGGCATGTCAGGAGAAGTCATAGTTGAAGCCCTCACACACTGGGCGGCCAGCGGCGTCAATAATGCAGATGCCCACCAACACCACGCGCTGCCCTATCCTGCGAAGCAAACACTCAAGCGCATTCCGGCGGTCGCCAACATACGCAGCCATTTGCAGCCAGTGGCTGTACCCATCCAAGACGATGAGGCAGAGGAAGAGCGACGCGTAGACGGGGTAAAAGTGCGACAGCAGCGTCAGCAGAGCGCCGGTGCTCAGTCGGTCGGTGAGCATGTCCAGGGCGGCCCCGAAGTCACTCTCTACGCCGACGCTACCATCCAGCGCCGCCACAAAACAACAGGGCAGCCAGGGGAAAACCAACGCCCCAAAGGCGATGGTCATCGATGAAAGTTGTCCCCGTACATCCCTTACGTCCGACCAGTTGCACCAATCCAAATGAGCAATCAGCGGCACAAAAGCACGGGCAGCACATGAACGAAGCAAGAGGGCACCACGGTATGGTGTTAGCGAGAAATCCCCCAAAGCAGCAGCAGCAGCGGATACGACAGCAGCAGACCCGCGCTAGCCAAAGAGCTTGCCTAAAACCAATTGTCCAGCGCACACAGCGCGGGGGGAAAGAAATGCGTCCCAAGGCACAGAGCGGGATGGGGGAAGCTGAAAACGTACGCTGGTTCAGGAAGCGCGCGGCGTAGCCATCCGCGGCGTCCAGGAGGAAACCCACCAGGTATAGGGCGGTGAAGCGGGTGTAGTCCCAGTACTTGGAAAACGCCAGTACCGAGAGCACGACTCGAATATAGCCTGTGAGCAGGCAAAGGGCCACCAGCCAGCGACAGGAACCGAGCAAGGCCCCCGGAGCCGTCAGCAGCTGCAGCCAGACGACACGCCGTCAACTCGAAGAGAAAACATTCAAAGCCAGAGGTGCTCCGACACTCACTACAAGACGCCCGACCCGTCAGAGCTGAAGATGACAGAGGAAATCCACACATGGTGAGGTCCAGGCCTACCAATGATGTTGGGGACGTAGAGGAAGACGCTTAAGCGGCGGCCCATGGCTTTGCAATGGGAGAAACAGGGGGAAGCAGTCCCAGCACCTGCACAAAGTGGTAGCAGGGGACAGGGAGACACCCGGTGGCCACCGGCGGGCAGGCGGGATGCGTGCCCGGCGACAGCACGCTGTGCACTGGTCACAACGACGCTGCTGTTGCGTTGTCACCTTCTCACCAAAACTTGGTCAGACACGTGGCCCATTCAACAGAATCGGGACTCTGGTGGTACTTTTGCGAACACGAGCCGTACCTGCGGGATCAATTCTGCGTGCACCTCCTCGGTCCAATCTGTGCAGCCCCCGCCAAAAACATAGGCAGGGGCCGAGGCGCCTTGGCACCGAGATATGCCGAGCAGATCGCGTGCGCAATGAATGACTGCTCTGATGCAAGTTAGCCAGGTTTGTGTCTCGTTCGGCAGTCCGACGGAACCGCGTCCAGAGGGGTGAGCGCCGCGGGCAGCCGTGCCTCATTGCCGCCGCCGATAGACGCGGGATTGCACAGCCGCACCACTGTCCCTCTTCGCTCGTCCCCACTGCCCTGATCGCCACCACCCTCTCCACCCCACCTATCTTCTGTCACTTGCGTCCACCATGGTCGCCCCCATCGTCATTGCGGTCGGCGTGCCTCTGGCCGTCGGCTTTGCGGCTTCGACAATTTCCGCGCCAGGCATCCTGACGTGGTACCCCAAGATTCGCAAGCCGAGCTGGACCCCCCCGGCGCCCGCTTTCGGTCCGATTTGGTCGACGCTGTACGTTGCCATGGGCGTGGCGAGCCACCGCGTGTACCGGGCGGTTGGCTTCTCCCGCTCCTCCCCCCTCTGGGTCATGTACGGGGTGCAGCTGGCGCTCAACGCCGCGTGGAACCCGCTGCTCTTTGTCGGGCAAAAGTTGGACATTGCGCTGGTCGAGGTGATTGCCCTTCTCGGCACCGCCACGTCGGCCGCGTGGCGATTTGGGGCGGTCGACAAGGTCGCCGGTCGCCTGATGATCCCGTACGTGGGGTGGATTGCGTACGCAGCGGCGCTCAACGGGGCGCTGTGGCGGCTCAACCCAGAGTCGCGGCTGATTAAGAACCCCGGGGGAGGGGGGGCGCCCGCCGCGGCCGAGTGATGGGATGGGGGATGGTGTTTGCACCGGCTGGACAAGGGCCGGGGAGGATGCAGGCAGCCGAGGTGTGCTACTCGGAACCAGACGACAGAGGGACATGCGCGCTGTAATGTGCGGGCGGCAGCAGCGAGCGGCGCGTTCGCCGTTTCGGTACTCGGGGGGGTGCCGCATGAAGGCTGGGTGTTTTCCCTGCATTTTGGTTTTGTCCCGCCGCTGAGACCGTTGTGGGACGGTCGAGGTCTCCGACAGTAGAAAAGACACAGCACCTTATCTTGCAGTATCTAGAATGCACATTCATCGATACGAACGTGCGCTGTTTGCCTGTAGGAGGGTCTGGGGTGGTTCGAACTGAACGCGGTGACAGTTAGCTGGGGCGGCATAGCCACACGAGTCTACATGACCAGGATGTGACGCCGGAGCATCGAAAGGGGGTTGGGTCACAGCCCCACTCTGGGCGGGTAAGCCAAAATGACCTGTCCGGCCACCCCACCCCCCATCGCCAGTCGCTCGTACACCCGTGGTGCGTCGGCCACGTACGCAGTCTCCACTGCAAACCCCGTCCAGTCGAGGCGCCCGAGAACTGCCCACGCCAGCCCCAGCCGTCGCCCCTTGGACCACCGCCCGTCCAGCGCCGCCGGCAGCGACGACACCTGCGATGCAACAAGCGTCACGTGACTGCGGTGGAAGCGACCGCCGAGGCCCCGCAACACCAGCGGCCCGGCCCCGTACCAGCTGCCGAGCACCACCCGCCCACTGTCCGCGGCGAGCTCCACAGCGGCGTCGAGGCCCCCACCAGCGCCAGTTACCTCAATGACCACGTCCGCCCGACGACCAGCAGCAGCGACGAGCGCCTCGGCGGGCGTGCCGACGGCGCCGGTCGGGCGGACCCAGGCAGCGGACGCGGCCCGCCGGTGGGGCTCCGCCTCAACCGTCAAGAGGGGGCAGAGGGGATAGGCCAACCGGCACACCGCTGCGGTGAGGAGGCCGACAGTGCCCTGGCCAACAATGGCGATGACGTCGCCAAGAAGAGGGGCCCCGTCCATGAGTAACGACAGCGCCGTCTCCACGGTTGGCAGCATCGTGGCGTGCACGGGGGACACCCCAGGCGGAAGCCGCTGGAGGTCCGTCATGGGGGCGGTGTAGGTGTAGACGTGGGGTTGAAAAGCAAACACGAGGTCGCCAACCGACACGCTCGCTTGGCCGGGGTCCCCCGTCACCCCAGTGCTTCCGGCGCCCCCCCCGGTCGCACCTCCGCCAGGGGAAACCGCCCCCATCGCCGCGGTCGGCGGTCCCACCTCTTCCACCCGCCCGACGTTGCAGTAGCCAACGGTGGATGGGTAGGCAAACGCCGCCGCCGCGTGCGCAAAAGTCGCGTCGGCGGGAATGTCCGACGGCATAGCGCCCTTGTACGCCAGTAGCTCCGTACCGGCAGAGACTGCTGAGAAGAGGGTGCGCACACGGGCCGTGCCCGCGCCCACCGGTGATGAGTCGGGTGGGGGGGGGGGTGCGACGGTCACCGACCGAGGCGCTGTCAAGATGACGCCAGCGGGGAGTGACATGGTGACAAAGAGAGGCGGACAGCAAGAGATTCCACAGAACGGGTGAAGAAGCGAGGGGGTGAATGGAGGGGAGGAGAGGGAGACGGAGGAGACGGAATCAGTCAACGTCAACGCCAGAGTTGCAGCAGCCAAAGCTCGTCGCTCGAGCAGGAACGGCTACGCAAAAACTGGCGGCCGGGGAAGAGACGGATCACGGAGACAGTTGACGACCTCGCACCCATCATTGCAGCGGTAACACTGTGCAGTACTACTACATTCGAGTTAAGCGGCCAACGAAAATTACTCACGTGTCGGTCGGGTTAAGTGCACCACAAATTGCTCATGCGTCGGGCTCGTCTTCAAGAGCGCCGGTAAGTGTATACACTACACAACTTCTGCCGGACGTCGTCGCTCAACCACGTGCCCCGGTCTTGTCACTGCCGGTGTCATCAGTTCTTTGTAGCACAGTCCCACACGTGTGTATGGCGTCAACGCAGGCGCGAACCGCAGCGCCCCCACCTCCGCCCCTAACGGCCCAATACCCACGCACGTCTGCTTGGCAGCCGCCCCAACGTCCGCCCAGTCGGCCACCACCCGCGGCCCCTGCGCGCGTCATCCCTCGTCCTCGTACTCCCCGTCCTCGTCCCCACCTTCTCCCTCGTAGCCTTCCTCGTCGTAGCCATCCGCCCCCACCGCCGTGTGCTGCTCAGCGTGAACGTAGCCACCGGCTCCCACAGCCGCCGGGACCGCTGCACCGCCTCCGCCGTACGCGCCCGGATTGGCGGCGGCCGCTTCCACCGCCTGCTGTTGCTCTGACTCGGCAACTTCCTCAGGGGTTGGTACGCTGAGGTGCGCGCTCAGGTACTTGTTGAGGCTGGAGATCGTCACCACCTCCTCGTTGGCAAACACTCGCTTGAGCGCGTCGTCGCAAATGATGCGCCGCCCATCTTGCGGATCTTGCAACTCCTTCGCGTGGATGTACACCCACAGCGCTCGCACCACCTGCGCCCTAGACAGCACGGTCTTGCCGCCGCACACGGCACTCAGATGCTCGTCGAGACGTTTGGGTGCCGCCAGGCCCGTGGCGGGTTTGGGACCCCCAGCCGCCGCCGCAGGAGCCGCTGCCTTACGCTTCCGCTTGGCCTTCTTCTCTACAGGAGCCGGCTCAGCCTCACTATCCGAGTTGGTACCCGCCGCGGCCGTTGCAGCTTCCCTCTCCTCCTCCGCCAGCGTAGCCACGTCGCACTGCTCCGCCAGTGCCTGAAGCTCTGCCGAACACTCATCAGGGCGGTACACCAGGTTGGAAATAAGCTTGTTGACAGAGAAGAAGCTGAACCGGTCGACCTCGAAAACCGCCCGCAAGGCTTCGTCGGCCAGGATGTGCCGCTTGTCGGCCTCGTCTTGTAGGTTGTGCAGCTTCACGTACGTAGTGACGCGCTTTGCAATTTGGCTGCGGGGCAGTACGACTTCGCCTAAAAAGTGGGCTAGCGGCTCAGCCAGCACCACCGCCTTTTTCAGGCCGGACAGCTTGCGGGGCTTCGCCGGGGTGCCAGCTGCTCTACCACCACTGGCGCTGCCGTTGGCTTTGCCCGACGGACGAGCGCGCTTCGCGCGCTTCTTCTCCTCGATCGCGGGAGCACCACTGGTCTCATCTGCAAACAGGCACGACCCAGGGTGGTGCGAGACACCAGCGACACCATACCGTGGACAACAGACGACAACCAGCAGGGGTCATGCAATAAAAACCAGTAGCAATCACACCACACTGATTAGTCAGAAACCCGTCCGTAGAAATTCGATGGAAAGCCGCATCCAGCCCGTCGCGGTACGCGAGAAAAAACGTGACGCACGCTCATCTCCACCACGACCACACTTAGCCACCAGCGACGTCAATACGCATCGCCATCCACCTCCATGACAACGGCCGTATAAGCAACGACACAGTCGGAACCATCCCGTCCTCTGCCCAACCCACCAACCGAGCAACGTTGGTTGAGATCGACAGCTAGCCACAGCCGCATGCACATGACAGACACTATCCTCGAAACACATCGCCTCCATGGTACAAAACCAACCGTGGCCATGAATGCGCCCATCACGACATAACAACCCACCCACGTCACGGCCAACTTCAAACCAATCGGGAAAATGGCCAAAACACCACCATATGGTTGGCGAGGCCGGGGCACATCCCCACCCCACCACACCGAGCGCACCCACAAAGGAAACGTACATGTTGCTGGCACCCCTGCCGGCGGATATGCCGCCTGGAGGTGCTGTTGCTGCTGCTCGTAGCCCCCCCCCTCATCGCCAAGCTCCCCCTCATCCGCTGGCGCTGGCACACGCAGGTGCATCAGCCGGTCGACCTCATGTTTGATAAACTTCTTCCGCTGCGTCAGGTCCACCCCCTCAAACCGACGGCCCAGGATGCCCATCATTGTCCGGACGGTCAGCGACTCAAGGTTCTCCGACCCGAGGATATCCGCGACCGCCGCCGTCAGCTCTGCATCCGACGGTACCGCCTCCATGAGGGGCCAACCCGCCAGTGCAGCGTCGCTAACTGCGGCTATGGTGACGACGACGCGGACGACGGACGAGCGTGCCGAAACACAGCGCCCGCTGCCGACAGCGCGCCCCACCACACTCCCCGGAAGTTGCGGCGCGTCGGCGCCAACCCACCGTCCGGCGAGTCACCTACAGCGGGCGTGTGGCAAGATGCACAACGCGTCCGAAGGCACACACAAAGACGGGCAAGGCGGTGCGGCACGCGCGGAGAGAACCGCTGTCTCAAGCGAGGGAGGCGGCCGCGGCTACAGCAGACCGCAACACACACCTGCTGCCCACCTCACTCGCCAGTGCGCCCAGGCCGCACTGCGCCCGGCAGCCGCACCAAGCCAGTTGCGCACAGCTGCGCACAGCGGACCCCTCCCCTCCCCCCCCCCACACACACGACGGCAGCGGCGGCAGCGCCACCGAGCCGCAGGTCTGCTTCCCCCACCCCCCCGCTTGGACGGCGCAAGTGTGGCGGCTGCACCGTCGCTCGCCCACCGACGACCGGCGGCCGCTGCCCGTGTGTGCGCGCCACCGCCGCCCGCCGCCGCCCGCTGGGGCGCGGGATCGGCCCGCAGCGGCCGGCGGCCCGCCGACGGGCGCCCGCGCTGCCCGCAGAACACCCTCCCCACGCGGGCGTTGGGGCCAGGGCGGGGGGGCCGTGGCGGGGAGAGGTGGTGCCAAGCCGCCCCCCCCCCTCGGCGGCGCCAACGGAGGGAGGCCCACCGCGGCCAGTGCCTGCCACTGCTGACGCGCGGCGTCGTGGCCAGCGGCGGGCGGTCTGCACGGTCGGCGGTCCGCCGGCAGCAGAGGCCGAAACAGAGCAGCTGCGCGCGGCGTCCCCCCGGCAGCGGCTGCAGCTGGCCAGGGGCCGCCTCCCCGGCCACGGCAGCGCCGCAGCGTGCCGGCCCGGCCGGCAGGAGCAGCCCCCACACGCACACGCGCGCGCGAGGCCACACAGCTCGCACTCGGCGGGTGCCTCGCGCCGGGGGTGTCTTTTGCACCGAAGGCGTGGCTGGCGTGGCGGCCGCCCGCCCGCGCAGCGGGCCGCCCGTCTCTGGACGCGGCTCCTTCCGGCCTCCCCGCCAATGGGAGGAAACGCTTGCTGGGGGGGGGGCTTGGATTGGGAGTCGCCGAGCGGCCGACGGGTCGTGGCGTAGGGGATTGGCGGGCAGGCCTCCGCACGGCCGCCGGCGGGAGGGCCCACGCGGGGACCAGCCAATCCATCCCATCAACGGGAGCGCCACCGCCGTCGGCGTGTGCAGGGCGCGACGGAGGGTGGCGCGCTCCGGACCTAGCTTGGGTGACAGGCGCGCCTGGCGACCGATCCTCAAGACACATTAGGGATTTTTTTTCTACTAGACCAGTTGAAAAATGAAAATTCTGTGTGGGCATGGCAAAGTTACACGACGGCCTTTCAGCATTGAGTAAGTTGCACCTCCCTTGAACACGCTAAAACAGCCGTATCCCCTAGCAATTGTTCTGCGATGGGTATTTTAAACCGGATTGCTTCGCACTTTCTGTGGAAATTTTGACTATTTGGAACCCAGGTCGCCGCCCTTGCATCGTGCTTAGATTGAACGGCGGCCTCGATTGCCGCGAAACCCGCGGGTCACTGCAGTCGCGCGCGCGGTCATCGCCGCCGTTGTGCTGGGCTGGGCGGGGGCCCCGCGCGGTCGTGCGCACGAGGCGTGGCTTCCCGACGGCTGGGCCACCACCACCTCTGCGCCGTCGCCATTCTGCCACAACCCACAAGCGCGCGCCCATCCTGCGAACCACGCCGACACGAGGTCCCCCGACGCGCCGCGCCAAAAGCCGACGCGGCAGGCGGGGCCGCCGGAGCAGGCGGCGGTTGGGGTGGACCAGTGCGGGCCCCTCACCACACCAGACCGCGGCGCGTTGGCAGCGGAAGCCCCGAGCCGCTCGGCACGCGGCCGCGAATCAGCGCCCCGTTTCCACCCAAGTTCAAGGCCCGCGGGACGAGCGTGCAAATTGGGGGACGGGGCCCGCGTGCCGAGGCGGACGACGCCGTGACCCGCTGGCGTCGGCGAGTGGAGATGTCAAACTATCCTGGCCCCGTGGCCATGTCCACGGGGGCTGGAGCAGCTGCTGCAGCCTCTCCCCTTCGTCCACAGCTGGGGCGCGGACGAGCGGGACAGCGAGCGGTCTGGCCGCCGCCGTCGCCCTGGTGTTGGGGCCGCGTGGACCACGCGGCTCCGCGTGCACCCCAGCACGCGGTGCGCGCCCGGAGGCTCGGCATCGACACCCCTCTGGAAGGGGTGAGGGGGCGCGCGACGGGAGTGTGGGAGCCAGAGAGGACCAGGTGCCTACGTCCAGGAGACTCCCGGGGACTCCCGTCGTGACGACTCGCCCGTGTGTCGTGTCATGACGTTTGACGGTCCAAGGTCGCTTGCCCGACCAGTGCTTGCCCGCATTTTGGGCTGTTTTCGCTGTTGTTTAGAACGTTTGAGCAGAACAATTTTCAAGTGACACCCCCTTAACATCATCGTAGTTGTTCCAGTGATGGAACAGCCTAAGTGGTAGTTTACATAAATACACGGCGTCAGTCGAATACCGCTCCTAGAATGTTTCAATGCGCCGCGATCCAGGCACCTGTCGTGGCTTACAATGTTGCCTCACGGGGCTCCCAGAGAGCCAGACTCCCTCAGCGGCGTGCGGCGGCGTGTGCATCAGCCGGAGTCGACGAGGACGGGATTGTCTCGCGACGCCCTCTTTTTCCATGTGCACGTTGCGGAAGAGATGCATGAATTCGCCACTTCGCCCCCCCCCCCCCCGGAAAGGGACACGTGTTTTGCACCGACGCG
>ENA-ORXR01003080-ORXR01003080.1-marine-metagenome-genome-assembly--contig:-NODE-3080-length-15201-cov-31.528498_pt1 | contig 15201 bp, 8 predicted proteins | sample MGYA00237866_ERZ511479 | MGnify/ENA metagenome assembly ERZ511479 | reverse complement strand
GCTTTAGATTTTGTCAGAGCGGAATTGATTGAAAAGATACAATACTAAGCCCTCATCACCACTTACGGACTCGCCAATGCACACGCACATACGGATGTGGTGCAGAATGTGGTGACTTTGGAGGAGTTGTTTTGGATAGTTGATTTTTATTTGGAAAAATTAATAGTTGCTTGGATAATTTGGGTATATGATTTATTTTTGGATTAAATACAGTTTCCTTACCAACACACGAATAAACAGTTATGAAATTAACAAAAAAACTTTTAGAAGAACTTCAAAGACGGCTGAAAACTGGGAACCGTAGAGGTGTCCATCTAAATGCTATTCCCGGAAGATCAAGGTATAAATTCGACTTGAATAGACTTTCCTATATAGATGAAAAACTACCCAATAATTTTGTAGAAGTACTCCTTTCAAAGTTACCTCTAAAGTTCAAAATTAGTTGGCAGGATAACGTTGACCTCAACTCGCTTTTTGAAGAAGATCAAATCCAATTAGTTCGAATTACAAAGGCATTTGAAAATCTAATAAACCAAACCGAAGCAATTGAATCCGAAAAAGGAATAAACACTTTTGGGTTTGGGTTTCCTATTTTGGTAAGAAGAGATAGAGCTGACAATAAACTAACCGTTGCCCCTATTCTAATATGGTCTCTAAGAATTAAGAGAACCAGAGAATTCAACACCTGGGAAATACGTAGAAGTGAAGACGACCCAATTTATATTAACGAAGTTTTAATAAATCACCTTCAGAGTGACTCAAGCATTGAGATAGAACAAATACCAAACGAAATGCTTGATGATGGACTAATTGATAAAAATGAATTAATTGAAATTTGTTCAAAGCTAATTAGAACAATTAACACCACAACACCCGATGACTTGCAAGAAACCTTTAGAAAGAAACTCGAAAAAATCGTTTCTATCAAAAGTAAAAAAGATTATGAGAATCTATCACTAAATTCAAGTAACTCATTTATAGAGTTTGGTGGCTTATTTTCAATTTATAAGGTTCAGAAGCAAAATATCATTAATGATTATAGCAACCTTATGGATATTGAAGGTATTGATATTGACCTTGGAGATATAGAAGGACATTATTTTCAACCGATTTCATCCGTTGAGACTGACCCTTCACAACAAAGCATTTTACATTCTCTGGAAACCACAAGAAATATTTTAATTCAAGGTCCTCCGGGAACGGGAAAAAGTCAAACACTCACGGCAGTTCTTATCAATGCACTTGAAAACAATAAGAAAACAATTGTAGTGTGTGAGAAAAGAACGGCACTTGAAGTTCTACATAATGCGCTTAATGAAAAAGGCTTGAATCGTCATTGTGTATTAATTCGGGACATTGTAAAAGACCGTAAAACAGTTGTTGATTCTGTCAGAGGAAGAGTTAATAACAATGAATTTAAACACTACTCCTACCAAGATTCAAAACAGTCTTTGGGTCGCTTAATTGAAAGTGCCGAAAACGAAATCAATATTATAAATAAGAAGCATCAAAAGCTTGATAAAAAACTGATAGAAGATAAATCTTGGTCTTATATTGTTGGAAATTGGTTAGCCGAGCTAAAAGAAAATACAGATGATACTGATTTGAACATTGAAAATAATCGATTCAATTATTCTGATACAGAATTATATAATTTTCTTGAACTTGTAAAAAAGGGGCAAAAACTTTATACGGAATTTTCACACATAGAATCAAAATCATTTATCAACCCCCTTAAATTATCTGGTGATAACCCATATCTAATTGAGCAAAAAATAAATGAGGACTTCACGATTTATTCAACACAACTACAACAAATAAAAAATCTCATTGAGACCGTTAAAAGGGAATTTATTGACTTACGTCAATTAGAATTAGAAAATCAAACCTCTAAAATCAACGACTCCATCAATAAGATATTAGCCAAAGAAAGTGAATTAGACGATTTAGTTTCTTCAACCAAAGAAGAATTCTACGGATTTAGAAATCTTGAATTTAAACAACAATCTGAATCTATATCTAAGATCATTTCAAACATTAAAACAATTTTAGATGCAAATGAAGCCAATATAGAAGTTACAAACGCCGAAAAAGTAAACAGTTTAGGTTTTAAATTATTATCTATTTTTTCTAAAAGCAAAAAGCAGATAATAGCTGACCACATAGTGCTACAATCTAATTCATCAAAATTTGAAGAGTGTTTGAAAGAGTCAAAAGATTTTCAAACACTCAGTTTTAGCCAAAATTTAGATAACATAGAAACTTCTTTGCATACAATAAGCAACAAATTAACAGGCATTAATAGTGGCTTTAATGATAAAATCAAAACCGAATTTAACTCATATAATCTTAGCTCGTTACTAAATGTACATGATGTAAGCAAGCACCTTCTCCCCTTAGAATCAGCTATGGATGATTTTATAAATTCTGAGCAACTCAGGACAATTCTAAAATCAATTCATAGTAAATTCAAAAATTATTTAGAACAAGTCAACTCTTTGTTTCAACAGCTTTCTAAATCATTAGCAGAAAGCAAAGATATCAAACTAAACTATGCATTTGAAAAATCCTTTTATGAAAACAAAATCGAACTATCAGAAATCAAAGAAAGTTTGGAGTTGATTAAACATAATTTTAGCGATAAAATTCAAAAGGAATTTGAAGCACTTAATCTATTAAAGCAATCGGATTTAGCCATTAATTCCATTAAGGAATTGCAAGAGAAGTGCAAGTCCTTGAAAGGGAAAATTGATTCTGACAATTGGGTTTCAATCAAAAATAGAAGATACTTATCCAAATTTATCGAAGACATTGAACGCATTTTACATATTAGTAATGATTACTTTAATGACGACGAAGATTTATTTAAAATTGAGTTCGACTGGTTTAAATTTTACAACGGATTATCAGAAGAAAACAAAAAACTCATTGATTCATTGAAGCCAAAAAATGATTGGAAAAAAGTATTTCTAATTAATTATTTAGGGTCATTACTTCAACGTTCTGCAACCGCAGATTTACCTGTAGATGATGAGGCACTTCAGAGGCTTGATAACATCTTAAACGAAGTAGAAAAAAAACAGTTAAAGTTCATTAAGGAATTTTGGTTTTCAAAAGAGATAAGTGCGACAAGGGAATTTGAGCAACAAAATGTAAATCTTTCAATTGAAAATTTGTATAATAAAAGGAGTAGCCGCCGTTTTAAACGGCTTTCATTAAGACAAATTGTTCAGCGTAATCCAGACCTTTTTACAAGCTTTTTCCCAATAATCCTTACCTCTCCTGATGTAGCAAGTAATCTCTTCAAAAAAATGAATGGATATTTTGATATTGTAATGTTTGATGAGGCTAGCCAATTAAAACTTGAAGATAATTTGCCGGCTATTCTGAAAGGGAAACAAATTATTATAGCAGGAGATGAACACCAAATGCCTCCGTCGAACTATTTTAGCAAAATATTTGATGGATTTGTTGAGGATGAAGACGATTTAGAAGACGAAGAAGAACAGATAACAGTAGACAGGGATAACATTCTATTATCTTGTGAATCTTTACTTGAATTTGCTACGGAATTAAATTTTCAAAGAAAGCATTTGGACTTTCACTATCGTTCGAGACATCCTTATCTAATTGACTTCTCTAATCATGCTTTTTATAATCAAAGGTTAAAACCATTACCGAATAACTTTGATTATGTGCCAATAAAATATGTCCAAGTCAACGGAACGTTCTCAGAACATACTAATGAAGCAGAAGCAGAAATGGTCTTATCTATCATAGATAAAAACATTAACAGATTTCCTGATGGAGAATACCCAACTTTAGGTATCGCAACATTTAATATTACTCAACGAAATTTGATAAAGAGTAAAATATTAGAGCGGCAAAAATTTCCAAAATTCGCAGAATTCAATGCTAAAGTTCAAGAGTTAGAAGAAAATGGAATGTTCATCAAAAACTTGGAGAATATTCAAGGAGATGAAAGAGACGTAATCATACTTTCGACAACATACGGGATAAAGAAAGATGGAAATTTCGCGGAAAGGTTCGGACCTATCAACCACAAAAAAGGATACAAATTACTTAATGTGATTATAACCAGAGCCAAATTTAAACTTTACTGTATTACTTCAATTCCTGAGTCAAAATTTTTGAATTATAAAGATTATTTGATTTCAGATGGTTCAAATACAAAATCAGGCAAAGCGAGTTTTTTTGCATATTTGGCATATTGTAAAGCAATAAGTGAGCGCGATAATGATTCACGTTTATCAGTTTTAACAACACTTACGGAAAACACAACAAAAAGTCCAAATTACGATTCATTTAGAGGTGGGGATTTAGAATCGCCTTTTGAAGAAGAAGTTTTTCAAAGTCTAGCTGACCGTTTCGGAACTGAAAAATTAATTCCTCAATTCAAGTTTGCAGGATTTAGAATAGACATTGTTTACGATTCCAAAATTATAGGCGTTCCTAAAATCGCTATCGAATGCGATGGAGCAAAGTATCATTCAAGCAGAGAAGCATATTTATATGACTTACATAGACAGAAAATACTAGAAAAGCATGGATTTGTATTCCATAGGATATGGAGCACAAATTGGTGGCGTAATTCCAAGAAAGAAATGACCAAACTTGTTAAGTTTATTAAACAAAATGAATCTATGGTAGGACACCTCGAAGATCATTCTCAAACTGCGTCTGCATTTACTGATAATATAGAAAAAATTGAGGACTACATATTACAGACATCATCTATTGATATTGAAAAAGATAGTGAAATCATTGAACTTTGATTTCGCTGATTTCAAAAGTAGAAAGAAAAATACGAAAAAATGTTTTCTTTGCATAAAAAATTATGTCAAAGCTAGCATTAGAAGTACTTCGGATAGACGATATTCCCCTGTTGTATGCTCGTATCGAGAACTTGGGTGTTCAAGGAATAGTGGATGAGGTGATTCAACCACATGGAAACTGGAAAGGTTTGAGCATGGGTCATACCTTATCAATTTGGTTATGTTATATGTTGAGCGAAGCGGACCATAGACTAAGTACGGTGGAGGAATGGGTGGCAGTAAATGTCAGTGTATTGAGTGTGTTGAGCGGTCAATCGGTTTGTCGGAAGCATTTTACAGATGACCGTTTGGAGCAACTATTAGACTATTTGAGTGACCCCGGCAGTTGGTGCAGAGTAAATAATAAGCTGACACAGAACAGTTTAGAGGTTTATGATATGGAGACTCAAACAACGGTACGTCTTGATGCTGCGCCGTTTCAAGGTCATCATGAGTTGACGACCTCCAAGCTATTCAAACATGGTCACTACAAACATCACAATCCAAAATTAGGTATGCTCAAAGTGATGTTGGCTAGTGTGGATAATAGTATTAACGGCTTCGGCTATCCTTTGGCACACCTGACAGTATCGGGTAATCAGGCAGATGATGTGCTGTATATTTCGATGGTCAAACGATGTGAGGAAACTTTCTCTGCCTGTGCCTTGGTGAGTCGCAAGCTCTACGTTGGAGACAGCAAAATGGGCAGTCAAGCGAACCGATATTACATTTTCAGTACCAAGAATGACTATTTAATGCCCTTATCAAGAGTACAATTATCTGATAAAGAACGTATTAAAGCGATTGATGGGAGCACTCCGCAAAGCTATAAGAAGGCTTATAAAACGGATGAGAAGGGTGAAAAACATTTGATTGCACAAGGCTTTGAGCAGACCTCGCAGGTCAGTTATACCGATGAACAGGGTGAGATACATACTTGGGAAGAACGTCGGATATTTGTTCGTTCGAGGGCTTACGCCAAGTCTCAACAAATCGCTCTGGATAATAGAATACAACAAGCCACCGATATGTTGAATGCTTTATTGGTGAGCAAAAAGGGGAAACGTTTACCCAAAACCAAAGTGGAATTGGAGCAGCGCATTGATGATATTATCAAAGATAAAAAGGTCAGCGGACTTTTAAAGGTCAGTATCACTGAACAACAACATAGCAAGTCGGTCAGGGGCTACAAGGGCAAGCCGGACAGAGTGGAACGCTCAAGTACTTTTGAATTAGCCGTACAGCCCGACCAACAAGCCGTTAGTGAGCGAAAAAAACTCTTAGGCTGGCAGGTATATGCCACTACGGTAGATGAGCAAAAGCTTGATTTTGAGAATATTGTATGGAAATACAGGCATCAAAACAGAATAGAAACCCGCTTTAATGACCTCCGAAACAAGGTTATTCCTTTGATCCCTATTTTCCTTCAAAAAGACAATCGGGTAGAGGCACTTATCAATGTCTTAATGATTGCTTTGAAGGTATGTGCACTCATGGAGTTCACTGTTGCAAAAAATCTTAAAAAAAATGGAGAAAAGCTAGATAAAGTTTATGAGGGCAATCCAAAACGTACCACTACAACTCCAACGGCTAAACGCTTGTTGAAGCAGTTCAAAGGGATTTCTATTGTCATTATCAGACAACAGCCCGATCAACCTCCACAAGTACGTCTGACCGACCTCAGTGAAAACCAACTCAAAATTATGCAATTAATGGAGCATAAACCAAGCATATACAATGAGTTACCTCAAAAAATCAGATTATTTTTTTCTAACACTAAAATCCCCGAAACATAAGTTTATAATACATAGAAATGCAGTTGCACCAGTAAATATACCTGTTGTAGCACCCACGATTGCTTCCGTAGTTGATATGTTTCGGGATGCGGTTATTAACGACATTACACTCATACTTAAAATCATTCCTATAGCTAAACCAACTAGTGTAAAAAAGAATGTCCCTATGATTGATAGTATTATCATACTTATACCTGCAAAGGGACTCATATTTTCAGTAAAAACGGTACTTACATCTGCAAAGTGCTCCATATTTCCAATGAGAATCATCATACTTACTACTATCCCAGTAACTACGCCTGAAGCTATCCCAACTAATGTGAGTTGCAAAACTATACTACGCAATACTATATTTTTATAGTTATTTTGTGTATACAAAGAAAGAATTTTCTCTATTTGTTTTGACAATACAGGAGTAGTCTCTTTAAGTTTCATAATTTCTTTCGTAGTATGTTGCCAGAGTATTAATCTTCTAATATAGTCTGGCGTAATTTCTATTTTTTCATCCTCTTTAAACAAACCAAAATAATAGAAACCAGCATACCATAATATTTGACCACTCATTGTTGCCAAAATTATATATTTTACCAAAACTAAACTATGGAGAGAATAGGATAAAACGCCCAAAACAATCGTTAAAATAGCTATACTATGAAGAGGAATCAAACCTTTGTGTAATTTTAACCAAAACATCCAATTAGGAAATTTCTGGCCAAAAATAGAAGGAATCAACTTGCCAAAAATCGCTTTAGAATAAGATTTACCATCTTTATCAATCTTTATTTCTTTGTCTGCTTTATCCGTCAATCGAATTCGATTGGCAATTAATTGGGCAACAAAATTATCGACATCAGCACTTTGCTCCAATTGGCTATCCTTAAAATCGAGAGATTTACTAATGGCATTAGCTATTTTCAAATCGTATTCACGTTCTTCATCCTTTAATATAAGATTAACATAAAAGTCGCTTACAAGATATTCAAGATAAGATTTATGAGCAAAGCGAAAAGTATCTGAACCAGAAAGGTCTGTTACCAAGATACCACCTGCGATGACATCTCTGAAAACAGTATCAAGAGCATTTCGATTCTCTTTGAGTCGCTTGGGGAGTTTACCCCGTTTTTTGCCTTGTTGGGCATCGCGGTAGGGCGATATTTCGGGAAAATTATCCAGTAATTTTTGAACGACATCGCGCAGGGCAGCTTTTTTGATTTGGTTGGTGTAGTCATTTTCCAGCATCATCGCCACCGCGATACCCATGATAAAATAACTGCGTTCATCGGCGGTCAGGGGCATTTCTACGGGTTTGGCACTTTGTCTGTCGTAGTCGTTTTGGATGAATTTGCCGATAACGGCGGCGGCATTGAGGCGGCGGGTGTCTTTGCCGATTTCGTCGCCCCATACGGTGCTGAGTTGGTAGAGGGTAGAGGGGCGCGTGACGAGTTCGGCAAAGTTGGATTGGTCGGGGCTGTCGGCAAGGGCTTGGAGGATGCCCTCGCGTACATCGGGCGTGGTGTTGCGGAGGGCTTGGCGGATTTGGGGGTCGGTCATTTTGTCGAGATGTACGGCGCGGGTGTAGGGCAAGTGGGCGCGGTGCGTATGTATGCCGAGTGCCTGTCGGCGTTGCGGGTCGTCGGTAAAGAGGTTGGGTCGTCCGGTGATGATGATTTTGGCTTGGGCTTCGCGGGCGAGTTGCCAGAGTTGCTGAAAGTGCGCCATGAGCATTTCGGTATCGCCCACCAAGTCCATTTCGTCAAAGCCTTCGAGGATAATGAGGAGTTTTCCGGCGCGGTGGAGTTGCAGGAGGGCTTGCGTATTCAGTCCATAAGGGTTCGCAAATCTGCCCAAAATCCCAAAAATATCAAGGTTGCGCGGACTCGTTCCCCGCAGTTCGACGACGATAGGAAGGCGGTGATATTTTTCGCGGTCTGCCAACATTTCTTTAGCGATTTTGAGGCTGAGAACGCTTTTGCCCTGTCCGTATTCGCCGACTATGGCGAGGTGTTGTTTGCTGTGATTTTCGTCTTGCGCCCAGCCCAAAACGTATTGTTCTACATTCGGAATATCCTCGCCTCGCTCCAAGCGCGTACTTTCCGGCGCAGGCATGTAGTGATAAGCCTTTAACGGAACATAAATATCATGGAGACTACGCTCGCTATTGGTCAATGCCCTTGCAAATTCGCGCTCTACGGCAGATTGATAGCCCTTGAAATTGACCAAACGACTGAGTAATTTGTGTTCGTTTTCAAATTCAATTTCATAATCATTTGAATGAATGGGTACAAAATCGTCGTTGCGCTCTACCGCGATGATGAGTTTGTCAAATTTACCCGTAAATTCCTTTGTAATGTGGTCAATTTCACCCTGACGCGGCGTTTTTTCACTACAAAAAATAAGGATAGATTTGTCGCCGTATTTCGATAGATAAGATTTGTATTTTTGATACCAATCTTTGCCGGGGTCGAGTTGTTGAAATGGATTGTCCTCGCTCGCCTGTATGCGTGTATTGAGGTCGTAATCGCCCAAATCAATGTCGTATTGCGGGTCGCTGAGTTTGAGTAATTGCGCGGCGCGGATGTGCCACGGAAGGCGTTTGGTATTGATTTCGGGGAATACTTCGCGGCGGTTGTCGTCCGCTTTTTTGTCGGATATTTCGAGTTTTTCGCCACTAATGACAACCAAGGCATCCGTAATCAGATTGAATTTATGATTGCCGAGTTCTTTGGCTTTGGCTTCGCGGGTGCTGATGCTGCCCGTCCAATTTCGATAGAGAAAATAGACCATGAATATCATCATCAAAATGAGTGATACAATCATGAGTTTTTCGCTTAGACCAATGGGTTCGGGCATTGCCGTTCCCAAAAATTGATTGGAAACAGCACGTAGAAATTCCGTAAAAAAACTCCCACCCGCAATAATCGCAATAGCATTGGCGATGAGTACACCAACGGTTAGGAGCGCGACAAAAGCAAATCGCTCCCGCGTATGTTTCTTTTTGAAAAAACGGAGATAGACGAAAGTTGCTGCGAGGGCAATTATCGCCAGAAGTATTAGGATGCTATATATTAGATAAACCATTTGTGGGTCTGTATTAGTTTATTGAGTTCATAGGGTTTATTGAGTTTATGAGTGATGTGAATTTCGCTTTGCGAAATTTTCCTCTATAAACTTTATAAACTCAATAAACCAATAACTAAAAAAAGGTTAAGATAGGGATTTTCAGTACGATACCGAGCATGTAGAGAAAATTCATGAATTTTCTCTACATGCTCGACCTTCGGGGTGCAAGGTTAGCGGCTGATTATCCAAAATTCAATTTCTAATCAATCTACGCACCACCCAATTCCCCACTAATACCACCACGCAAGGAATACCAATCCAAAAAGCCTCGCTTTTCAGTACGCGCAAACCCCATTCACCAAAAAATTGGCTGATACTCATGGGCGATACCCGTATGACGCGCCACGGGAAAAAGTGCCGTGTATTGTCAAAAGGCGCGAAAAAGGCAATGCCTCTACCGCCCGTAGTCATGGCATCAAGGAAGCCGTGTGAGGCGGCGCAGATGAAAAAATAGGCGAGGATAGTCAGTCCTAATTTACTCGTTATCTTCGTTTTACGATAAAAAACAAGCGTGACGACCAATGCCAACAAAAAGGAAAAAAATATAGAATGAAAGAAACCCCGATGTCCCAACACATGGCTATAATCGTAGCCCAAATTGTGCATAAAAACATCCAAATCCGGCACTGTGGCACAAAAAATACCAAGTGCGAAAAATTTGAATTTCTGGGCTTTCGATGGAAAAACTTTTCCGACCGTTACCGCCACCAATGAATGTGCAAATGCTGATGCCATGATTAAAGTTGAAGCGCAAGTTTAAGATAGAGACAAGGCACGCCTTGCCACTACATGAATCATCTGCAAGTTCAAGTTTTGATTTGGTTTCGCCAAAATTTTAACGTTGAAATATGTGTTTTCATCGTCTTTTAGGCGAGAATCGTCAGAAAACATTGACTTAAAGGGTAATAAAACATACATTTGTAATTATATATAAATAAAACACCCTTTAACTTTAAAAATGTATTTTAACCAAACCTCAACTCGCGTTCTACAACGACGGCGAGTTACCAAAACTTATTCAACTCATGAGATTTTTTGACAGACTTTCTTCCGGTTGGAATCTTGGCATCACAAGCCTCCAAACGATTCGCAACAACCCTCAATTAATGCTTTTTCCAATTGTTTCTTCCTTGACACTCATCGCTGTGGTGCTATCTTTTGTACTTGGTATGGCGGGTATCTTCATTGGTTTTGAGTCGATATTTGGCGATGGAAATATTTCCTCTGCATCCTTGGAAGGCGGTGCGGCAGAATGGATAGGCTACGCGCTGACATTTGTGTTTTATGTGGTGTCTTACTTCCTGATTATCTTCTTTAATGTCGGTTTGGTCTATTGCGTCAAGCGTATTTTTGAAGGCGAGGAAACTACTTTTAAGGAAGGATTCAGGTACGCAAGTACACGTACTGTGCCTATATTTATGTGGGCGATTTTGGCTGGTACGGTGGGTACTATACTCAATATGATTCAAGAAAAAGGCGGTGCTGTGGGACAGATAGTAGCCGGACTTGTGGGTATAGCTTGGTCGGTGATGACGTTTTTTGTAGTGCCGGTTTTGGCTTACGAAAATGTGAACCCGATAGAAGCAGTAAAACGTTCAGGAAGTATTATGCGTGAAAAATGGGGCGAAGCCATCGGCGGAAATGTTGGCTTTGGCATCTTTAGTTTCTTAGGATTTTTGGCGGCTGCCCTTATTGGTTTTGCGACCTTTTTCATCCATCCAATTTTGGGTGTCGTGTCGGGAATTTTGGCTTTCTTATTTGTACAAGTTGTGGTCTCGGCTGCCCGAATGGTCTTTATATCAGCAACTTACCAACACGTACACGGCGCACCACATGGCGATTTTGACGAGCAGATTTTGGATGCTGCTTTTGTGCCTAAGTAAAAAAATACAGAGGTTTACAATCATATAAGCAGCGTTGATTCAACGCTGCTTTTTTTGTAGGTACTTGTATCAAATTTTCCTTTCCTCACTTCTTTTATGAACTCGTTATTTTGGTAAAACAAAATGAATGATATCGTTCCATTTTATGATTCATTCAAAAATAAAAAATGTTACGATTTGCATAATTAAAACAAAATTCGTAACTTTAGCATGTATTCGTAACGATTTGAAAAATATGGAAGCACAAGTAAGCAGCAAATCTCAAATTATTTTACTCAAAACAGCGAAAAATCTCTTTTGGAAGCATGGCATACGTCGCGTGACGGTAGAGGAAATCTGTAAAGAGGCGAGCGTGAGTAAAATGACTTTTTATCGAAATTTTAAAAATAAAGATGAATTGGTCGAAGTAATGATAGCGCAATTGCAAGGTGAGGGATTGGAGGCGTATCATAAGATAATGAATGAGAATCTTCCTTTTGATGAAAAAATTAAACAACTCATTCAATTCAAATATGAACGGGTGAAAGGCATTAGCAAAGAATTTGTAAAAGACATCTACCAAAGCGATAATCCCAAAATGGCAAAAGAGCTGGAAATTCAACAGCAAAAAATGCACAAAACCATCATAAAAGACTTCAAAAATGCACAAAAAGAGGGCGCTATCAGAGCGGATTTGAAAATGGATTTTATCATCTACATGCTCAATGATATAAATAATAAAATCATGGACCCGCAACTCCATAAAATATATCCGTCAGAGGAAAAACTCATCATGGAACTGACCCGTTTTTTCTTTTACGGCATATTAAAGAAGTAATTTTTTAATGAAAAAACATATATTTTTAATATTATTTCTAATGCTGTCAATAACAATATTGGCACAAGAAAAACTCGAATTTGACGGGCAGGTTTCGCTCATTTCCAGCTTCAGTCCTGATAATGATTTGGACTGGTTTGCAGGAGGCAGATACATCCCCGAATTGTCGTACAAAATACCGATAGATAGCTTTCAAAGTATTGATTTTGAGGCTTCTGCGAATTTATCAATACGCTCATTATTTCATCCTTTTGACACTGCTCAAAGCGACATCGACCTCAACTCATATCGCCTGTGGACGCGGTACACAAGCAAGCAATTTGAATGTAGAATCGGCTTACAAAAAATAGATTTTGGGTCATCTACTTTGCTTCGTCCGATGCAATGGTTCAATCAGATAGACCCGCGCGACCCACTGCAATTGACCAATGGCGTTTATGGCGTACTCGGCAGATATTATTTTCTCAATAATGCCAATATTTGGCTCTGGACATTATACGGAAATGAAAAAACAAGAGGTTTCGACGCGGTCATCACCAACCGAAAAATTCCCGAAATTGGCGGACGTGTGCAGTACCCCGTTCCCAAAGGAGAAATCGCCGTATCGTACCACCACAGAACCGCAAATTCTACAGAATTATTTGCCACTTTCCCCCAATATCAACACGAAAAAATCCCCGAAAACAGAATCGGCATCGACGGAAAATGGGACTTAAAAGTAGGGCTTTGGTTGGAAGCAACGCATAGCCACAAATCAAAAAACGTCGGTCAATTCACCAATCAAACCTTGCTCAATGTCGGCACAGATTACACATTCGGCATCGGCAACGGACTCAATGTAATCGCCGAACATCTCCTTGCGAGTTTTGACGAAACACCCTTCGGATTTGAAAATACCGCAAATTTTTCTGCCATTACCGCCGCCTATCCGCTTGGTTTTTTTGATACGATAAATGCTATTTTTTATTATAATTGGGCTGCAAAAAACACGACAGTTTTCGTCAATTACCAACACCAATTCCAACACCTGATCGGCTACCTCATGGTGTACTACAACCCCGCCACACAGCAAGGCATCCAACAAAACGACCTCGTCAATAACTTTTCAGGACCCGGCATACGATTGATGTTTGTGTATAATCATTAATCTCGTTATTCGTTACTCGTTATCCGTTATCCGTTTTGTAAATAATTGATAATTAATGACTTAACGTTAAGGATAAGTGTCCGAAACTTTAAGCACAAGCAATTAAAAGTATCACTTTGTAAAACGAGTAACGAATAACGAGTCAACGAATACACGAATAACGGATAACGAATCAACGAATAACGAATTAACGACACTATGAATACAGAAAAAATAATAACACTCCGCAATGTCACCAAAAAATACCCCGTAGGTGACGGATATTTTTCTGCCTTAAAAGACATCAATCTGGACATCGGAAAAGGCGAATTTTCGGGTTTGGTCGGACCGAGTGGTTCGGGCAAAACGACTTTGCTCAATATCATCGGTTCGCTCGACAGCCCGACCGAAGGCAAGGCAACCGTCATGGGTAAAGATATTGCTTCGCTCTCGCACAAGGCATCCGCCCAACTGCGAAATATGCACATCGGATTCATCTTTCAGGTCTTTAATTTACTGCCCGTTTACACCGTTTTTGAGAATGTCGAATTTGCTTTATTATTGCAAAAAAGAACGAAAGATGAGCGCAAAAAAGCCGTTATGGAAGCCTTAGATTGGGTCGGTTTGGCAGATATGGCAAATAAAAAACCCGACAAACTTTCCGGCGGCGAAGGACAGCGTGTAGCCATAGCACGAGCAATGGTCAAACGCCCCCAAATCCTCCTCGCAGACGAACCCACCGCCAACCTCGATGCCGAAAATGCCCATATCATCCTCAAAATGATGCAGCAACTCAACCAAGAATTAGACACGACTTTCCTATTCTCCACACACGATGAAAAAGTGATGGGCTACCTTGAGCGTATCATTCACCTTCGAGATGGAAAAGTGGAAGAGGACGAGTGGATAAAGGAAATGAGTGAATGAGTGAATTTTGAATGAGTGAATAATTTAATGTGTAAATGATGAAATGCGTCAATAAAATTATTACCACATTTATTCATTAAAAACATTATCGCATTCACTCATTGTAGTATAATATCATTAAGTTAAGCAATTTTCATTTTAACTTTATGAAAAAAATAAATACATAACTATGGTAATGTTTTATAGTCGCATAGCGACGGCACTATTTGTAACGACGACTAAGCCTCCACTTCTTTAGCCGCATAGCGGCGGCACTCTCAAAGTCGCTGTTTAAGGGTGTCGGCGCGATGCGCCTTTTGAGGTTGGGGGAACATTCGTGTTACAAATAGTGCCGTCGCTATGCGACTACAAAGTCAAAGTCAATGTAAATATATTTTATCCAAGCTAATTATGTATTTATTTTTTGCTAAAATGAAATTCAAATTCGCTTAACTTAATGGCATTACGTTGTAGTATTATCGCATTAAATTATTCACTCATTCAAAATTCACTCATTCACTCATTGGATTCATTCATTCAAAATTAAACCATGAAGTTAGCATTTCAATTAGCATACAAAAACCTCGTGGGCGCGGGGCTTCGTACATGGCTCAATGTGGTGGTTTTATCGTTTTCTTTTGTCATTATTATTTTTTTTAATGGGATGATGGACGGTTGGAATCAGCAAGCCAAAAAAGACACTACTGAATGGGAGTAC
>ENA-ORXR01003079-ORXR01003079.1-marine-metagenome-genome-assembly--contig:-NODE-3079-length-15210-cov-10.835261_pt1 | contig 15210 bp, 3 predicted proteins | sample MGYA00237866_ERZ511479 | MGnify/ENA metagenome assembly ERZ511479 | reverse complement strand
ACAACCTGTTGCTGAGGCCACGACGGAACTCACTTTTTCAGGCCAGGAGTTGCCGCCCAACGTACCTGCAGCCACTTGGTCTGTCGGGGCGCCTACCACCGGCGCAGGGGAGCGGAAACAAACGGCGCCCCGCCTTCCCCCCCCCTCGCACAAGGGCGCCCACCCCCTTTCCAGCGTCAAAGTGACAGCGCGCCCCTTGGGGGGGCGCGCCGGCCCTCGCCTTGGCCAAGGCGAGTGCCGCCGCGCCCCCCCGAGTCTCCTTCGGCAGCAGCCCCCGCCACGGGTGCTGGCCGCCACCACCCCCCCCACCAACCGCGTGTGGCGCCCTGCCGTCGCTGCGGCCGTCGCCGGCACGGCGCACCGCCGCCGCCACCCCTGCGACGCACCGTGCCGGCTGGGCGTCTACGACGCGCGTCAAGGGTACGGGAGCCACGGAGGGATTCACCGTAGCCGCCGCGCCGCCGCCGCCCGCCGCCGTCGCGAGCGGCGGCGGCGGCGTCCGCGGGGCGCCCGCACGACGCGGAGCTCCCCACCGCGGCGACGGTGGACGACGAGCCACCCGCCTGCGGCGGGCGCCGCCCGCCCGGCGGTGGTGGCGGCTGCCGCCGCCGCCGTCGCGTGGATTATTGCGGGCCCGCCTACCGCTGCGGTGGTGGTCGCGGTGACAGCAGCCGGCGCGCAGCTTGGATGGCGGCGCGCCCCCACCGCTGCCTTCGCCGCCGCCGCCGCCGCCGCCGCCGCCGCCGCCGCCGCCGCCGCCGCGGCCGGTTGGTGGCGGCGGCTGGGCGCAACGGACGGTTTCCAGGTTCGCCCCGAGTGCGGAGACCGCCTGCTTTGCGCCGGCGGTCGACGGCGGCGGAGGGGGGGGGCGCCGTGCGCCGTGCGCGCCGCCCTGGGGACGGGTGCCGTGCAGCTTCTGGGGCGCCCACGCCGGAAGCGCTCGCCCGCCACGCCGGCTACTTGCAGGCGCCGCCATGCGGGGGGCGGCACACGCCCAGACAGCGGCCCCGCCTCACTGCCGCCCGCGCTATCTGGCGAGGAGTGGATCCAAATGACATGGGCTGACCTTTAGAGATGGACATGAAAGTATGAAACCCCTTCTGATTTATTTGGCCGGATAATGGTGCACAACTCTTCAATTCAATGCTTTCCGCTTCGCGGAAATCAAGAAACCGAATCATGTGTGTGCATGGTACCCGGGCCTTCCCAGACCCCAAGTTAGACTCGTAGATATGAAGTAGCCGTGATTGCCACGCGGCGCTCTCATTGGTTGACACGCGTGTGTGCACGGTGAGAGCCGGTCGTCAAGACTGCGCCTCAATGGGCGGAGCAACAGGCGATCACAAAATTATCTGGTGAAAAGTGGGGCTCAATGCCTCTTCAGAGGGTGTTCACCCAGCAAATGCTCCAACAATCTCTCAAACTCATTATTGTTCGAACGCTGGTTCAGGATCTCAGCGCTTGGACGTGCTCACGAACCCAACCAAGCCTGTGTTGCCGCGGAGGCCTGTCGACCGCTGTCGTTCGCGCTGTGTGCCTCGAGACGAGTCGGCGGCTCCCGCCGTTCGTTTCCCCTTTCTTTCCCGCGTTCCCCCTAGTTTCCGCTTCACGGTGCTACATTTGCGGGTGCCCCCCGGCGCCCGCCATGGCCGCAGTCACGCGTGGCGGCGGCGGTGGCGGGGTGCCGTCCTCCGCCCCCGCGCCGTCCGCGGTCGTTTCCTCCTCACCGGCGGCCGTGATCACCCCCGCGGTTGGAGCCGAGGTCGGCATGATGTCTACTGCTGTCCGTGCTGTAGTGGCACCACCGGCGGCACCCTTGGCGTCGAACACTGCGGTCACGCCCGCGTCGGTCACCGCGGTGGGGACGACGGCAGCAGCAGCGGCGACGGCGACACCGGCCGCGGCCGCGTCCGCCGCGGCCATATCGATGATGGCACCGTTAGAGGCGCCTTTGGCCGCTCATCTTACGGTGTCTGCTCCGGCAGCCCCCATGCCACCGCGGACCGGTGCTACACTCGGCGTGCCGTCGGCTTCGCCGAGAGGCGTGGTGGCCTTTCCGTCGACAAGGGCGACAGCGACGCCTGTGCCTGTGGTGGCGGCGGCGACACCTGGGACAGCAGCAGCGCGCGTGGGCGCTGCCGTCTTACCTTGTGTCGGCGCTGAGGGGTGCGCCAGCATGTTGCCGCCTGTTACTGCCGCTTTTGACGAAGCGGGTGGCAGCGCCGCACCAGTGGCACCACCCTCGGCGCCTGTCGCGGCTGGTGAGGCACTGACGCGGTCGGCGCCAGTGTCGACCCTCACCATGCCTTCGGCGGTTAGTCGGCAGCCGCCGCCGCCGTTGGTCTCATGCGCCCACCCGTTGCTCCCCGGCGGGCCGTCTCTGGTGGACTCGGCCGGCTTGGCTCAGTCGCCGGTGGTTGTGGCCGGCCCGCCGGCGCTGCCCGCAGTCGTGACCGGCACGGTGCCGCTGAGTGCGCCAACGGCGCCACCGATGCGCTTGCCGGGCGCACCCCCCGCCGGCGGGAGGATGGCCCTTGCATCGACTGCCGCGACCGTCGCGCCAGCCACCTCGTCCCCCCGGGCCGTAGTGTCGTTGTCGCCATCGGGCAACCACTCCTCCCCCGCCTCTGGCGTCGGCGTGCGCGGCGGCGGTGGCGGGCAGACCGACCCCGCCGTCATGGCGGCCGTGACAGCGGCGCCTGTCGGCCCTTCCCCCCTGTCTCACCAGGCCACCGCCGCCGCCGCCTCGGCCGCCACCGCTGCTGCTGCGGCTGGTGCCGAATCTTTCCAGCGGCATGACCCCAACGTCATCGCAGCCGCCGCTGACCTCCGGAAAGGTGGGCCTGACCTTGTCGTTGTCGCCGCCGTTGCTGCCGCGGTCGATGCGCTCAAGGGCTCGACGTCCCCGTCCCCGTCCCCACGCCCAGTGGCTGTGCTGCTGCCGGCGTCGTCGGCGGACCGGGCGCAGGCGGCCGCGTACGCACGGAACGCTGCGGCCGTGCGGGCGTCAAGTGGGTGCGTATCCCCTCATGTCGCAGGCGCCTCGACGTCGATCAAGGAGAGTGGGGGGGTGCCTCTGGCGGCGCCGGCGCTGGCGCCCGCCATCCCCCACGCACCCGTCGTTGTCGACGCGGCGACGGCCATGGCGGCGGCCAAGAAGGTGTTTTTATCGAACGCCGCCACGATTGCGGTTGAGATGGGGGTGGCCGTCCGGTCGCCCCCCTCCATCAAGGGAATGTGTATGGGGGGCGAGTTGGCCCCAGAGGATGTGGCCGATTCGATGGTGGTCGTGCCCCGCGGCGGGGGGGCGATGACCGAGGTGGCACCGTTGGCAGCGGGAAATGCCGTGGACGCCACCACCGCCGGCGTTTTCAGCGCCAGCGCGGCGCGGGGAGCGGCACCGCTCGCCGGGGATGACAGCCGCAGCAATGCGCGAGCGTCGGTGGTGGTTGCCCAGCTTCAGGGGGAGACGCCGCGGCCAACGGTGACGGTCGGTGCAGCGGGCGATGCTGGTGACGTTCCCGCCATGGGGCCCGTGGCTGCATCGCCGGTTGTTGCGACTCGCCGTGGCGACGTCCCGGCCTTTTCGGCGGTGGGCGATCCCGCCACCGCGGTGGCGGCAACGTCTGTGCTGGTGGCGGGTCGATCTACGGCGCCAAGTGCGGCATCGGCCGCGTCTGGCATCTCTGACGAGATGCCAGAGCGGCAACATGGACGTCCGCCCGTTGTGCCCTCGACACGGTCAAGGACGGGCGAGGCCCAACATCTCAGCGTGGCACCGGCAATCAGCCCGCTCGCCTCAAGGACCCCTCCCGCCCCCGCCCCCCTCCTGCCAATCTGCCCGCCTGCCCGCCGGTCAAGGCGTCTACGCGAGACCCCTGCACGGTTGGTGGGTTCGTCGGCAGCCGCTTCTGGCCGGCCGGCGTCCCCTCGTAGTCCCGAGCACGGCGAGGCAGGAGCGTCGGTTTCCCCCTCGTGCGCCACCGCCGCAAGCGGGGTGTCTCCTTCGGCTAGGGGGGCGGTACGCGGGGGCAAACCGGGGCGGCGTTGGACGCACGCGCCGTTGCCATTGTCAGCGGGTGCGCCGCTGTTGCCAAGTGGGCAACTCCCACCGCCCGTGGCGGCGGCCACAGACTCGGGGGTGGGGGCAGGCGGCACTGCGTCCAAGCGCCGGCGGTCGGGGTGTGCGCCACAGGGGTCATCCAGAATCCCTATCGGTGGTGGGGGCGCAGTCCCTGGCGGCGACTGCCGTGATGACGGTGTCGGGGGCATGCGCGACGGCCGCACCGGCGGCCGCCTGCGGTCGGTGCGAATGATGCCCGACGCGGAAGTCATGACCTTTACCGATTCGACGTCTTCGTCTCCCGAGGCATCGTCGTCAACGCCCTCATCAGTGTCGTTGGACGATGACGGCAGCGGCAATTCTGGGAAGCGGTTGAGGCCTTCTCGGCAGGAGGCGGCGCTTGCGGCCGCCCCCGTCGCGACTCTGTCATCCGACGACTGGGACGCCGGGCTGTTGCCGGCGGCGGGGCGGGCGCCCTCCGAGTCAGCGTCGGCGTCTGTGGCGGCGGTGGTGGCGGCGTCAGCGGCGGCGGCGGGCCCTCACGCGTTGGTCGCCCCGCGGCGGGCGTCTGCCTGGCAGGCAGCTGATTGCGCGGACTGCCTGTCGAGCGCTGTCACGACCCCGGCGGCGGTGGCGGCCAAGGCGGCGGCCGCGACCCGCGCTGCTGCGGCGACCGCCGAGGCGTCCTCTGCGTCTGTTGTCGACTCGGCCATTGCCGCCGCTGTTGCAGCGGCCGCGTCCCCACGACCGCCGCAATCGTCGCCGTCTATGCCACCGCCCGCGACGACGGGCATGCTCAAGGACGGGATTGTCGTGGCGGGGCCGCCAGTAGCTTTAGATGCAGCGGTGCTGGCGGTCGCGTCAAGGGCGTCAGCGTGTCCCGCGGCGGCCCCTATCCCCCCGCTGGCGGGTGTGAAGCGTGGCAGCGGCAGCGGCGTTGTGGATTTGTCACCGGTGGCCGCCGGTGCGGCCGCACGGGGCGCCTCGTCATGGGCCCATGGTGGCCCCCGGCATCCGCTGTCCAAGCCGAAGCCCTCCCCCGCCCCCCACCCTGCTGCGTCTGGCGAAGAGATATTGGCGTCGGGCTCTTCGCGTACGGAGGCAACCGCCTCAATGCGGGCGCTACGCAAGCGTCGGCAGTCGCTTGCTCCACCGTCTGCGGACGCCCTCTCGGTTCCTGACGGCGTCGGTCGTGCCGGTACGGCGGCGGCCCCAAAGGAGCTTGCCAGGCAGCCGCCAAAGCGGGCTCGACGGCGGTCAGCGGGGGCGGCTCACGCGCCCCCCTCGATGACGGTGGCGTCCGCGGCGGATGCGGTACAGTCTTTGTCACCTATGGCCCCAGCCGTCGACCATGTGGGCGGCCGGTGGCCGCGCCTTGGCCCGCTTCTTGTGAGGCGGTATGGCGGTAAGATCGCCACGCGGTCGGCGTCAGCTATGCGGGGAGACCTCCTTGCGCTTGTCTCCATCCGCGAGGAGCTGCGGCAGTGTGCGCGGCACGTCGACCCCACGGTGACGCGGGCGGGAGCAGCTGATGCGGCCGAGAAGCAAAGCGGGGGAAAGGACGGTGGATGGCAAGAGGGAGTGCACAGGGAAGAGGGGGGCGACCAAGCGATGGAGGTCGTTCCGCCGCCGCGGGTGGCGGTGCCGCCAGCCACGGACGGGCCTCTCTGCTCGTCCCGCGTCAACGCGTCGACAGCCATGTTGCCTGATGCGTCCGCCGAGCCGGCGGCCACGCCATCGGCCGCGCCGTCGGCCGCACGGTTGGCCGCTCCGACGGCACCGGCTGGCGCTGTCTTGCCGACCTGGTCGCCCTTGTCGACACCCTCGGTGGCGCCGCGGATTGCAGCTGCCGTAGCCGTGAAGGGCCCACACCCATCCCCCCATCTGCTCTCCATGACGGGGGCAGCGGCTGCCGCCGACTGGATTGCCATCGCTCCCCCGGCTGCGTCATCTGGTTCCATGCGCCCCCGCCCCACACTACGAGCGACTCCCCCCGCCGACGCCCCCCCCTCAGCGGCTTCTGCGGCGTTGGTCGCCGCTTTCCGCGCCGTGCGGGCGGCGACCGGCCGCGTCGCTAGTCCGGCGGCCGAATCGAGCGGCGACGCGGCTGCGGCGGTGGTGAAGGCGGCCGCCGCGCGTGGAAGGGACGAGATCGACGCGGTGGCGTCGGTGTTGCGCTCCGCGCTGGCTGCGGTCGAGCAGCTGACGGCGGTAGCGGGGGTGGTCGATTGTGACACGAAGCGTGTAAGACCGGTGGGACTGACGCCATCAACCGGCCCCCCTCTCGACCGCGTCGCGGCGGCAATGGACCTGCCGGCGGAGACATCGGTCGGCCATACTGCCAGTCTCCCACCGCCACCGCCCGCGTCGGGTAGTGGAGCACCGAGTGCTTGCTACACTTTAGGCGTCCCCCGTGAGCGGTCGTCTGGCCGGCCTGCCGCTCCGCCGCCGCCGCCGCGGGCCGTCGGCACCAGCTCCTCTGACGTGGTGGCGGCCCATGTGCTCGTGCAATTGTCGCGGCCCTTCAATGGTGCCGGCGCCGGCCCCGCGCGGCAGGGTGGTGTGGGTGCACATGCGGACGTGGCTTGGCGAGGTGGAGAAGGCACCTCCCCCCTCGGCGGGAAGGCACCCCCTGTCACCGCTGCGCTACCTGTCGCCGCCGCCGCTGCACATGTTGACACCGTCTGTCCGCCTCGTGTACGAGCCACCTCTGTCGACCAACAGTTCGATGAAGACCTTGTTGGCATCTCCAAGGCGCCCTCCGTGGTCGTAGACTGTGGGCACCCCGCTCCACCTGGCGCAACGACAGAGCCCCTACCCGCCCCTGGTCCGCCTGCCTCAGTGGGCACCGCGGCGGACACGTTCCCCACGTCCTCCGCTTCCCCCCCCGCATCTGGCAAGCGCAGGCGGTTGACGGCAGGACCCCTTTCGGTGCCCAGCGTCATCACAAGCGCGTCGGCTCCACCAGCGGCCGGCCCAGCCACCGCCACGAGCGCCGTCGTGAGCGCCGGACGGACGTTGTCACCGGAGCTCGCACCCCTCCGCTCGATGCGTGCGCGGGCGCTTGCTGCCAATATAGCGGCGGCCAGCGACGGGGACCCCCCCCAGCCGCCCCGGCCTGCCGCCGCTGTGGTGACAGCACTGGGGGCGGCACAGGCGGCGGGCGTCACCTCCGCCAAGCGGAGGCGGCGCTCGAACGCCCTTACGGTCGACGGGGCCGCGGAGGCGGTAGTGTTGCAGACTTCTGAAGAGAAATGCTGGCCGGTGCGGGCGCGTCGTGGGTCTGTGACGTCGGCTGAGGCTCCACCGTCGCATGTCGTGCTTGCCAAGTCAGGCATAGAGGCCCACGACAACCGCGGCGGCCTGCCGTCGCCACCGCAGTTAGTGCCGAAGCCCTCTTCTTCGTTGGTGGCGAGCGTGGCGACGACGGCCGCCTCGGTATGTGGAGGGGCAGCCGCACCCAGCTGCCGGCAGCAGCCCGAAGTGGCGGCGGCGCTGATTTCTTCACCCGTCACCCCGCACGCGTCGCAGACAGCGCTACCCAAGACGACGACCGTCAAGATGTTATCCGCCGACGTAGCGCCGTCAAGGGTGACACCCGTTGACGTGGAGCCTGCTGCAAGGGCCCTAACGCAACCGGTGGAGGCGGCACCCGTCGCGGGTCTGGCCGCGGCCGTGGCGGCGGGGGCTGTGGCCACCAAGTCATCGTCTGGTGCCGAACCGTCCTGCGTCACAGCATTGGCGCCCATTCCCCCCTTTCCTCCTGCTTTTCCGCCCATGGCCACCGCCGTGTGGGCGTCGCGCCTGACCACCGTCGCCAACATCCCCGGTTTCATCACCGCCCCCGGCTTCGTCACCACCCTCGTCGACGACGACAGGCGACCGTGGTCGGCCGCCCCCGCGGACGAGCCGGGAGTAGTTGCCGCCGCGCTATCCGACGCGGTCTTGCATGCGCACCTACCACGGGGGGGGCATCCTCGGGCGCAGCTGTTGGCATGGGAGGCCGCGGCCGCTGCGACAGCGGCCATTACGGTGAGGGCCGCTGGGAAGCAGACGCGTGGTCGAGGGGGCAAGCGTCGACCGCGACAGGCGCCATCGGAGACGCTCGCCAAGCCGCCGCTACCACATCTGCCGCTGGTTCATCTGGCGGCGACGACCGAGAAAGTTGGCGTTGCGCACCTGAAGACCACGGATGTGGACGTAGCGGACGGCAGCGTGAGCGGCAGAGTCGTTGCGGTCAACACGACGCCACCACCGTCCGTGCTGTCGGCAGAAGCCGCGGGGCCGCTGTCAGCGGTGTCAGACGGCGGCGCCTCGGCGTTTGTGCTCGACGCGGCGGCGCCTCCTCTGTCCACCGGCGCTGCAGCTTCCGCTGCCGCCAAGGAAGCGCTGGTAGCGCCCAAGGTGGCGCCGATGGCACCTGGTGATGGTTCGCCTGTCAATTTGGTGGGGGACGAGGCGCGCATGGCGCCTCTGCCTGAGGCCGACGTGGTACAGCACCATGCTGTGGCCACCCCGCACTTGGCAGCAGACACGACAGCTAAGACGGTTGTGAAGCCTGTTCGGGCTACCTCGCTACGCGCGTCGGAGGTGGTCGAGCCTGGTTCAGCGGAGAAGATTGTGATGGCGGGCACGCATGGCGACGACAAGACCGATGGCCTTATCAACCCGCCCGCTGAGGTTCGCGGGAGCACACAAGTGCTGTCGCCTTGCATGAACTCATTCAGCCCGCCGTCGTCGACGGCAGGGGCGCCCGACCCCCTCCCCTCCCCTGCCGACGCTAGGGTTGATGCGGGCATTGGTGAGGCCGCCCATGTGCTTCTAACCGACGCCCCGCTCGTGGCTGACGGCGCCAGTGGCGACGTCGGTGAGACACTGGCGGGGCTACAGGCGTCGCTGACGGCGCCGCGGTCACCGTTGCCGCTGCTGCCACCGCCGCAACCGCGTAGTGACGCCGCCGCCGCTGTTGGTGGCAACGCCATGTTGACCGTCTGCCACGCCGGCGACAGCGGCGGGGTCGGTGATATGGACGCGGTGATGGCAGCGGTCTACGGCGACGACAATGCGGTCGTCGGTGGGGACGCGGGGCGCAAAGCGGCGGCACAGATCTCTGACGGTGGCCTAGCCGATTTCGCTGGGGGTGAGCGATTGAGTCCGGCTGGAAAGCCGTCGGACAACACGGATGGCGGCGCCGGTTACAGCTCCAAAGATGTGGATGACTCGGCTGGGCATATTAACGGCGATGACGTTGATGATATGAGCTTCTTTTCTGTGCTTGCTACCGCCACCGCCGCCACCGACGATTGTGGCGACCATCTGCGCCGGCAGTCGCGGCCGGCGTCCCTGTGGCGCCGCGCCCCATTTGCCTGCGACGCCCGTCGGCGGCATCTGGCGCGGAGCCGGGATGTGGCGGGCCCCGCTGTCCCCGCCGACTGCCTGGCGCTAACCTCTGATGACCGGGACGAAGCGACTGCGGCCGCCGATAGGCTTGCGGCGGCGCTTCTGGGCTGGCGCATTGTCGAATGCACCGCTGTGGCAATGCCAGTGGCGGCGTTGGCTGAAGGCGCGCATGTCGCAGCCGCGCGACTGTCGTCGGTGCCTCTTCCGGCAGGGCGCTCGCAGCGCCCAGCACCATTGTCTGTCGGTCGCCAGCGCTTCGTCTTGCGTGGGGCGGGTGGCCGACGCCCCTGTCACGTCACGTACCGTGCTGTTCCTCCCTCCGCCAGCGGCGCTGTCGCTAGGGGCCTCGGCAGGGAGGCGTTGGCGGCCGCGCGACTCCAGCGACGGACGCTATTGACCGAGGCCAGCGACGTCGACAGCAGCCCTGGCTTCGAGTCATCGACGCAAGAGGAGACGGCACAGGGACTCGCGCGCTTGCCGGCTCCGCCGCGGCGGGCGGCCGCCCGCTCTACTCTTGGGTCTGGTAGTGCGGCGGTGGCGACGACGGCGGCAGCGCCGGTGTCCTCAAGGCGGCACAGCGGGGCCGGGCAGCGGTCTGGCCACGACATTCTGCCTCCGTTTGAGGTTGTTGGCGATACACCGGAGCACGACGCTCCCCTGCCGCTGCGTCGGCGGCCGAGCGCATTGCTGCCGGCAGCGGGCACGTCACCACCGCTTCCCCCCCCAGTCGCCCGCCCAGTCACCCTCGCGTACGAGTCCGAGGTGTACGAGAGCGCCTGCCGCCTGGACGTCAATGGGGCGGGCGGGGAGACGGTGGAAACGCGCTTGTGGCAGCCGGCAGTCCAAATCACTTCTTCTGCTCCACACTGGTCGCAGGCGGTGCACTACGAGTCCCAGCCGACGCCGGCGGCACCGGCCGCGCTGTCTCAGCCTTGTGAAGGGGGCAGGCGTAAGCAGCAGACCTCGGCGGCTGGGCCGGGGAATGGGCGGGCGACGTCGGGCGCTTTGTCTGGGCTGCCAGCTTCAGGCGGGATGTCGCGCGTCGGCAGTTTTGGCCGGGATCAGTTCGCCCAGTCGCCCACAGGGGCCTCGGTGCCGACATATGAGGCGCGCCGTACCCCAGTCGACGGACGCGAGCCGTACCTGCCGGCTGCCGCCGCTCAGCGATCGCGGTTCACGGACGCGTACGCCACCAAGGGCGGCGCGGCCGCGGCCGGCCACGACCGTGTCACGGGGTTGGAGGGTAGCCATGCCTCTCTCCGGCATGCGTATGACCGTCACCAGTACGGCCGCGACCGGTCGGCGGCGGGCGGCACGCCCCGGTCTAACTCCCACCACGAAGTTGCGCGTGCTGACAACGAGTGCACCGGTGATGGTGATGCCAGCGGCGCCTATGACAACCGCGACCGCCACCACGAACTGCCTTATGAGCGGGATGCCTGGCTGGCTGCCGTCACGGCCACCGGCACTGCCGGCCAGCGGCCCTACCACGCCCCAGACCCGCGCTCGCAGCCACTCATCGCCATGACTGCCTCTGGGCGGCAGTCCACCTTCCCTCCCCTTCCCTCGTCGGCGGGGGGGCACCACCTCGCGAGCCCTAGCTCTATCGGCGCGTCGCGCGGGCGCTGGCCGCGGACCCGCGACGTTTGGGACGGCAGCGGCGGCAACAGGGACTTGGCTGACGGGGGAGCGCTGGCGCACGGGTGCGACCGCGGGCGCGGGCGGAGACAGGGCCCCGGCGGCAGCGTCTACACGGGCGGCCGCGGGGGCTCTTCCAGCACTTGGGGCGTCAGAGGCCACTCTTTTGGTGACGGGTACAGGAGCGGCGACGTCGCTCGCAGTCGGGACAACGTCGGCGCTCGTGGCGGGAACACCGTCGGCCGGCACCTGGGCCGCGGCGGTTACTCCTCGGATGCCGCTGCCGCGGCCGCCACCGCTCATAGCCGCGCGCGGAGGCTGCAGCGCGGCGGTGGCACCCGCGGCGGCGTCCGCTCCGGCGGTCCCGGTGTCAGCCGCGGCTACCACAGCGGCCGCGGTGGGGACAGGTCATTTGGTGGGGACGGTGGCCGCAGCGCAGCCACCATCCGCGGCGACTGGCTCGGTGGTCGCGGCGGCCGCGGCGGCGCCGATGGTTCTGTGGCGGCCGCTGATGTGGTCGCCGCGGCAGCAGTCGCGCCCACCACATGGGCCGTCTCTGCCGCTGCCGCTGGATGGGCGCCGTCGCCGGGCGCGGGCGGCGGCGTCGGCGGGGCTAGGGCTGACGCCCACGCGCCTCAAGGGTCATCGTCGGGCGGCGGCTGGGCAGCCGCAACCCGCGTAAGGTGGGCAGGGGCGCGCGCCTGGGAGCCGCCACTCGTGTCGTACGACGAGGGGGAGGTGTCAAGGGGTGGCGGCGAAGGCGGCAGTGGCGGCGACGGCGGCGGAAAGGCAGGTTGAGCGATGATGCACTTCGGCTTTCTTGTGGAGAAGGAGTCGGCCATTCTTGTTCGTCTCTTCCTCCCTCATGTCTTGTGCGTCTGAGTATCTACGCACTAACTTTTACACGAGTTGAGGCACTTCCTGGTTACGCTTGGGAACCCCCGGTGGCGACTCTTCGGAGGGGTGGTGCGACACCCTTGTCCAGCTACTTGCGACTCTCGTGCTTCCATGCACTTTCTTCGGCCTGCAATACTGGTGGTTGTGTGAGTGCGATTGGCGCGTTACACGACTGCCCACCTTTGCGGCGGCCGCTGCCGTGGGTAGCTGCTCCGCAGACGGCGGTGCGGCAAGATCGTGGTGGTCGCAATTCGAGCAGGTGAGGCGCACGCCGCTCGCCCCGCCGGAGAGAAAAGCGGCTCACTTGCTACCTACAGTATCCCCCGGGTCTATCTGCATCTTCCCTTCCATGATTTCTCGGTCTTCCCGTTCTACCCCCGTCCAAAAGCACATCTGTCCACCCCCCATTGCACGCGCACCCGCGCGGCAATATCGTCTCGCACCATGCCTGTCTGCGCAGCCGTACAGCCTGCCCCCGCCCGCCGCATCCTTGCACTCACCGCGGAACGGCCGCAGCGACTTGGACGCGTCACCTCGCGCTGCCATGTCCACTAGCCGAGCAGGAGTCTCCCTCCCGACCGCCCCCATAGCCCCCGCCGCCCCCATCGCCCGCCGCGACACTGGCGTTTGCCTCAGCAGGTCTTGAGCAAGCCGCTCACAGAGGACTGGGACACCTTCCCCTAACCGCTCGTCAAGCCGGCGGCAGCAGTCGCATCACCAGTGGATGCCCATCGCTGAACTTCCCCACCACGACGGGCGCAACGGACGAGACGGGGTGGCGTCGACTCCGAGGCACGTGCATGGTGCGGTGGAGCACAACGCAATGAAACTACACGCGGACGCTGCACGGCAGGGGCGGCACCCCGTCCCCGCCGTGCCGGTCCCCGACTGGCCCCGTACCCCCATGCACGACGGGCCGCGGTCAAAGAATGGAGCATGACGCCGCCGCCGACGTCATCATTGCGGCCGCATCCCGCTTGCCGGCGCACACCACGCCAGCCAACGTGCACAACCTCGCGGTCGTTGACGTTTGCCTAAAAGGCTCGCGAAGCAGGTGGCCCTTGAACTCGGCATCCACAAGTGCCGGAGCGTCGGGGAGGGACGGGCTGCCGCCTTCGGCCGACGGCGTTTGGGCGCCACCACAGAGGTCACGCGCGCGTACGACCGACGCCCATGGGGTGGGGAGCGGCCGCTGCGCCCCCGGCGAGAGCGTCGTCACGGTCGTGGACGAGACGCGTGCGCGGTACGAACTCGGGTCCTGCGCAACGGCGAACCACCGGTAACACCACGCGACTCCACCCCCCCACCGCCGCACCGTGCGCGTCCGTACCCCCCGCGGCCGCAAAACGTATTTCCGCCCCAACCGCAGCCGTCTCTCCCCAGGCCGCTCCGTGGCACTCGTCCGCCGTCAGCAAGTCCCACTCTTCAAAGAGGCAGGCGCGTCGGCAGAGCGCGGGACGCACCGCGGTCGGCGAGTGGGGGAAGGGGCGGCAGCAGAAGCAGCGGCAGATGAGCACAGCCGCGGCGGGCAGCGGCATGTCACAGCCGCGGCGACAGAAACGGAGCGCGGTAGTCGCGCCGTCGCCGCACCGCAATCCAACTCAGCAAACGACGGGGAGGGGACAGGACACGAGGCGAAGAACAGGGTGAGCTGAATGACCGACCAGAACAGGAGGAAGAAAGGTTGCGCTCGCCCGCACCACCGCCTCAGCCTGCGTCTGCCGCCGTGCCCGCACCACAGGGGCCACCAAGGCAAACGCGGGGTGACGCGGACGCCAACTGCCCCCGCCAGCCTCTGCGCTGCAAGCGACTAAGACGGGCGCCGCCGTCACTACACACACCACACACCATACACCACGATGAGGCGGAGGTTGTCCCTGAGGGTGCTCCGCTGACAATCCCACCCACGTTGACCTTGACGAAGGGTCGGGCGGACCGCCGCCGCCCGGTGGACGATAGTCGTACAAGCACATCAGCAAGACGGGACGCGGCAACGCAACGGCACCGCGAGGTGGCAACGGAGAGGGACCAGACACGGGAAGTTGGGATCGGCACGTCACCCCCCCCTCCACCCCCCGCCGCCGGCACCGCGGTCCGCCATGACGGCCTTGATAAGGTTGCACGCATCCAATGACAAGGGCCTTGGGGACACAGTGGCACTGCCCATGACCCGGGAGGGCTCGACGTGTGTCAGGGGAAGGTGGGTCGAGGGCGGGGTGGAGAGCGAGACACAACAACAGTGAGGGAAAATGATTGGAGAAACGGGACCACGCCACGCAACGGTGCAGCACGGCACAAGTAGCACATACGGCACCGAAGGGAGGAGGCAGAGTGGGAGAGGACGGGGGAACAGGCACTGGCACATCAACTGCTCCTCCACCCCTCACCGCCGCCGCCGATACCGCCCGAAGCAGGCGGGCGGGTGCGCACCCGCGCCGCAGTGGTGGCCGGCGCTCGCGGCGCGGCGGCGCCACGGAGACGAGTGGGCAGGCTTCCGTTTGTTTTGGACGCGGGGAGCGAAATCGGCAACGCGCTGCAAAAAAATGAGTGGTCCACCCCTGCACCAACGTCGCACCTGAGGAGAGCATCAGAATGTGGCTTTTCACGAGACGGTCGCGGCACGAACCGGCTTCGTACAGTATCCTGGATAATACCAGCCCCAGCCGAGTTCTTGGACACCCCCCTCTGCTGGTGCGCGCCCGTCCTGCTCTTTGGAGACCCGCCCGGGAGTCCCCATTGCTCAGCGGCTCCCACTTCCCCACCACACCATGTACTTTGCGTCGACGGCCACTGCCGTAGTGCCCGTGGCCGACGCCACCGCCCGCGGCGACGGCGGCGGCGGCGCGACGGCTCCGCCCCTCGTCGAGTCGCTCCGCGCCGACCGGGGCCACCCGCCCCTCGACGGCTTGCCCTACGCCGACGCCTACACGGACGAGACGGCCGAGGTGGTCGCCGACCTCATTGCCGCCGAAATGGCGGCCACCCCGTACGTGCCGGGCGCGTACGACGCGTGGGTGGACCGCCTGCCGCGGCCGCCGCCGCCAGTGGCCGGCGCGGCGCCCACAGACAGCCACGCCGGCGGCGGCGGCCGCAGCGGCGGTGGCTGCGGTAGCCATGGCGGCGGGCGGTCGTCCCCCCCTGACAGCCCCACGGCGGCAGCGGCGGGGGCGTCCCCCCCCCCCCCCCCCCCCCCCCCCCCCCCCCCCCCCCCC
>ENA-ORXR01003078-ORXR01003078.1-marine-metagenome-genome-assembly--contig:-NODE-3078-length-15211-cov-12.813599_pt1 | contig 15211 bp, 15 predicted proteins | sample MGYA00237866_ERZ511479 | MGnify/ENA metagenome assembly ERZ511479 | reverse complement strand
AGGAAGCACCCCTGAGCCGACCGCCGCGACCGCAGCCGTGGCGGCCGTCGCAACCCCCCCCAACCCCCATGACGTCGCCCGGCCGTAGGCGGCGGCGCGCGCGAAGGCCGCCGCGGTGGCGCTCCGGACGGTCACCGACGCGTCGGCGACGCGGGTGCCGAGCAACGCCTCCGTCCTCACGTGGGCGGCATGGCTGGCCGAGCTGGCGGTGGTGGCCCTGGCGGCGGCGGCGGAGAGGGTGTTTGCGGCCGCGGCGGCCGTAGCGGTGGCCGCCGCGGCGACAGCGGCGGTGGCCAGCGCGGTAGCATCGGGGGACACCCGTCTTGCCGCAAATTGGTAGTCACCTGTCGCAGCTGTTCGGGCGACAATGGCGGTGGACGCCAGCAGTGGCGGTGACGGCGCTTTGAGAGTGGGGGGGCGGGTGCCGGGGCCGACGCGGCACGGCAGGCTCGGGCGGGAAGCTGTGGCGGCGCACGGGGGCGCGGTACGTACGGAGAAGAGAGGGGAGGATGGGGGCCGGCTGGCGCCGTCTGGAGTGGGGGGGGAAATCGGCGCGCCCGCCGTGGAGGCGGACGGCCGCACAGTTGGCTGTTGGTGGCGGGGCGGACCGGGCGGCCGCGCTGGCGCCGCGGTGCGTCGGCTGCGGCTCTTTTGCCGTCTGCGGTCGGGTCCTCCAGGGCGGCCCGACAGCGCGGCGATGGCAGGAGACTGTTGACCGCAGGCGCCTCGGTGCCGGGGGAAGGCGTAACGACGACGCGTTCGAGGGGGAAGACACGACGACGCCATGGTGGTGGCATCCCGCCGAGTGTCAGGGAGGGACGGCCTGCTCGCAGCGCCGTCGGGTGCCTCGGCGGCGGCGTCCAGCGCCCAGGCGTGCACCGCCGGGGCGCTGGGGGGGCAAGCGGCACCTGTCGCCCGCGTGGCTGGGCTTTGCGCCTACACAGGCCGCCTGCAATCAGAGAGAAGCGAACGAAGGAGCCGCTGTGGCACGTGTCGAGCAACAAAGTACAAAGCAAGAAGTGAAATAACAAGCCAGCGACATCGTGCAACCGGAGGAATACACCGACGGGAGTGAGGAGAGTAGGAATGTCGGCGAAGGGGGGGGGGGGGGGGGGGGGGGGGGGGGATATGACCGTCGGGCTGCACGGGGAGACCGACGCTCCTCGTCGTAATATTATTTTCTCGGCTCATAGCGGGGATGCAATGGACGCGCCAAGTCGCCGAGAGGTGGCTCACTCGTTTTCCATCTCTTGGAGCCAGGAAAGGAAAAACAGAAGGGAGAAAAGACCCACTTTCGTCGTCACAGAGCCAACCACTGATGCCCCCTCGCCCCGTCCAGCCTCATCCATGCAAGACGTGCAACATCGTGTCTGTCCAGCAGAGCGACCACGCCGACCTCACACCTCTCACATTAACCCCCGCCTGCAGTTGCAATGACACTCGGCTCAGAGGTGCCTTTTTCCCCTGTAGGTTAACGAGCCGCAGCGCCGGGCAGCTCGCGATCGACACGGTCGCCAAGTTTGTGCACCCCGACGCGTCGATGTCCGTCAGTACCGGGAGGTCCCGCAAGCTCAGCTCCGCTAAAAAGACTACCCCACTGAGGCACAACTTGGAAAGGGCGGGAACAGAGGTACTCGTCCAACTCAGCCGTCGCACAGGAACCGATCGGCACTGGAAGAGGGAAACGGACTTCAGCGCCGGAAACACCAACTCGTCATTCACCGAGTCAGGCCGCATAGCTCGTACGTCGCGCGCTGCCCCCCCCGCCCTGACCACCGCGGCGCTTCCTGTGGTCAGAACGCCTAGCACCGGGAGAGCAGCAAGGTTGCGGCACGCAGAAAAATTGACTGACACAAGTGGCGCCGGCGAGAGGTAGACAGTGCCGAGCGCGCCGCAGCCCGCGACGTTGACGGACAGGAGAGGGGCTACCCTGGGGGCGCCCACCACGTGCAGGCCAGTCAGCCGCGTTGCACACAGGTTGAGCTCGGCGACAGGAGCAGGGGCGCCCAGGTCGCGGCCGCTCGTGCCACAATCAGCCGGTCCTGCCGAGGCAGTCGCATCAAAGCTCTGTCCTGCTCGGGCATTACCTGCCAATCGCGAAGCGGCTCCTCCACGTCCAGCTGTTGCAGTCGTCCCTCGAGACACCCCCCGTTCCGCCGGGGCCCCCAGCCCCTTGGAGCCGCCGCCGCCACCTTCGCCCCCTCCCAGCAAAGGACCCCTTGGCGGAATCCACATCGGCCAGAGCCTCAGGACGCCCTCGACGTGCTGGCACGACCGGGCGTCAATCTTGACCACGCCGGCGCGCCAGCACGTCTGGACGCTCACCGCGGTGGCGGCGGTGAAGCTCATTGTTAACTCATCAAGCACTGGCGCCCCGGCCATGGAATCTGCCAGCAGGGCTGACGCAAAAGTATCCGACCACCACGCACAGCGGTCGACTCTGAGAGCGCGGAGCGCCGAGCCCGACGCAGCCACCACCGCCAAGTCCCGCGGCCCAAAAACGGCCTTCGAGGGAGTTCTTGAGTCGGTGCCGACGTCGCACAGCTGCAGCACACGCAACGAGTTGTTGAGATTGAATGCACGCCACGACGCAAGGACAGCCTTCACGACTTCAGCCGACCGCCCACCAACATACGGGCCGCGGCTGCGCGCCCGAGCTGCCGACCCCGGCCTCGCACCGAGCCGTCCAGGACTCAAACACAGGAATCTTAGAGCGGGTAGAAGCCGCACAGCCGAGACAACGCGCACCTTCGTCAGGCGTCCACGGCAAGCCACGTCAACAGCTCGGACAACGGCGCGTGTCTCCATGGCACTGTCGGCTGCGTGGCGCCAGTCCCGGCAGACAAGTCTCAGAGGGGGCACGGCGAGCCAGCCAACAAAACCAAACACCCGGATGAGAACATCCATGCCGAGGGAAGGAGGGGGAGGCGGGGGGGACTCCATGGTTCGGCTAAGCCTTCCCGTGGAGGAGTGTCGACCTGTCGTCCATCAGGTCGAACTCGTCAACGTCAGACCGTCCCGTCACAGTCAATTGAGTACCCCCCTCAGACCAGCTGTGCTGAGCTGCGGCCATCTCTGCTGCACCTCTCCATCTCCAAACAGCGGTTGTGAGAAGGGCCCTCCCGGGATGCACCAGGGCGACGGCTGAAAGTCGTCGGTGCCCTTGGGTGCGGCCGCTGCGAGAGGCGGCCGCCGAGAGTCGGAGTGCTGGGACGGGCAGGCTGACTCGGGCACCCTTCCCTCGCCGGGGACTCGATCGCTTTGTGAAATAATTTCGTTTCCAGTGTTCCCAATGACTCGTTTGTGGCTGGCGTGAGGCACGCAGTCCTCCCTCACTCGCTGAACGCACCAACCTGTATCCGGATGCAGCTCATCCAGCCCTCCCCTGCCAAGAATCCCCCACCCTTTTGCCAGCGGCCCCCCGCACGCTTCACACAGTTTAGGCGCCGTGCTTTCGCCTCATCTGGTTCCTGGGCGCCTCGCTGGACGCTGACACATATCCAGCTGAAAACGGCAGCAGCCGTCGCCTTGCTGGCGCCGCCGTCTGCCCGCCTCTAGGTCGTGGCCTGACTGCTCCCTTCTCTCCCAGGCCGCGGGATGCCCCACGGAAGCACGACACGGCCGAGCACCGCAACGCCATCGTGTGGGGGCTGAAGGTGGCGGGGGGAGTTGTGAACCGCTCCTCGTCGGCCTGTCTCGGACAGCTTGGTTCTGAGCCGGCGAGAGACGTTTCGGGTGATGATTGCCGTCCAACACGCGTGTGACTACTTCATAATTGTCTCATTCGAGTGCTGCGTGCATTGCCTCTCACATGCTTTCCACGCATGTCCTTCTTCCTTCCTCACCACTGAGCGCCATCTTGTGGTTGGCGCATGTCTCTCCGTGCGGCCACTACCTCGGCGGCAAGGATACCGCTGCACGGGCATGGTCCGAACGCGGCGCGCCACATTTTCACGACGCTGCCTCATGCGGTCACATCAAAAGCTCCCCGGACGGAGTCTTGCAGCGCGCTGTGGCTCCTTGCTTCGTCCTCCGTCGCCGGAAAAGCAGCAGCGGCGGACATATCCGCGCCACATTCAACCGGACCAAACGTAAGCTGTGCGTCAGCCCTGCGCTGATGCCGGCGTCCGCGGCGGTGACGGCACAGGCCTATGTAAGAGCGCCGGGGACAGCCATCTCCACCGGCACCCGTCCGGCGGCCTGCACGCCCGTGCTCCGCACACCTCGGCGGCAACAACGGCAGTGGCGAGGGCTGGCGGGTATTGCGGCTGATGCCAGACATACCTTGCGGTTTTGGATGTCCTGTATGGAAAGCTCGTGTGGCACGTAGTGCCTGACCTGGACGCCCTCTTGACTGCCTCTCCTGCTGAGAGGCAGCCGCCTACTGCTCGGCTCGGTGGCCCAATCATGGACAACAGTCGAATGCAAGTGTAATCAATGTGTAGACGGTCGGTGAATGGCGGAGCAGGACATCTTCAGCACCCGCTTGCGTGCAATGATAGTGGCGACGACGCAGGTGCGTCGGGATGGGTTTTCTGTCTGGTGCAGGTGAGAGAAAGTGGGAGACATCGGAGGATGCGCGCCAGGCCAACCTTATTATTTGTTGCCGGTAAGTGCGCTACTGTCCAGAAACTCTTCCGGTGCGACTGTGGTGCATGCTGTGTGATGCACTGCCACCGCAGCGCTGTTCTCCCGTGACGCAATGGTGGGACACGGCCAGCAAGTTATAGGAGACGAGTTTAGCTTTCGATGTTCTCTAGCAATCATGTTTCTACGGCGCCGGGCCGATATGTTCTACTTCACACTGTGCGAGGGTTTGAGCGTCCGAATCACCGGTGTCCGCCTCTAGGGCAGTGTCCTGCCAGCTGACTGCCGGCATCTGCGGCGAGTGCGGGTGACGGTGCCGAGCCGGCCCCAGGCGGCCGTGCTGTCGCCACAGACGTCGCTCACCGCAGATGCGGGCAATGCGGGCGCATAACCTCTCCGCGGAATCGTCCCTCTGGAAGTACAGCGCACAAGACGTCGTGGAGCGGACGGCAGGCGAGGCTTTTTGGTCGGCCGCATGGGGCCCGTGGCGAGCGGAGTAAGCTCCGGTGCCACGGGGGCGTGCCATCTCCGCAGCATGCTTCTTTTGGGCACTCAGTGCAGAGGGAATTGCGGCGCGCACGGTACGTGGGGCGGTCTGGTGGGCTGAATGGAGCGCGCGGCGCTCGGAGCAGATGCGGGCGCTGCGAGGATATGACATTTCCGCGGCATCGTCCGTCAGGAGAATCAGCACAGCAGAGGTGGCGGAGCGGATGATGGGAGGGGCGGTCTGGACTGCCGCGCTGTTTGCAGGCTGTTCAGAACGGTGGAGATAGGCAAGGACACTGGCCGGAAGAGACTGAAACGACATTGATGATATAGCATCGACCTGGGCTCGCAGTGGGTGCTGTGCAACATCACACAGCAAGCATGGTGGCCTATTTGATGCGCGCCTGTGAGAGGTACCATGGAATCCAGCGCCCCGTCTCTGTGGTTAAGAGTGACTTATGTCGATGGCGCGTACCGTCTCGACGTAGCAGACGTCATAAACCGGTAGGTTCAGATCCAAGTACTGCTGTGGCCAGGGACGGTGCCGCGGAATCGCATCGACGTGCTTGTTTCAAAGGTGGTACATGCTCGAGCGTCTCATATATGGCAGAGACACGGCGTGCCCCACAGATCACACTGGGGTGAGTGGCATGCTGCTCGTGCGCTGCTGTCCACAAATCAGTAGCCTCGAGTCTGATTTGATGAGGCTGCTCGAATCTCGCCAGGCCGCTTTCAGGCCCGGAGCATGAGGGAAATCTGAGGAGCAGCATCCCCGCGCACAGCTGATAGCTGTGCGCTCGCTGCGGCACCGCGCCACTTGTCCCAGACTCGCCCGCCTGTGGCCCCTCTCGTATTCACGAAGCACCCTGGCCAACTGTGGTGTCCCTTTCGTAGCCGCCAATGTTGTCGCCCTTCCCCCCCAGAATCCTCTGTTCCTCCCTTTCTACGAGCTGTACGCCTGTGCTTGTTCACATTTGCGTTCTCACGCGGTTGCGGCCGCTCCACCCCCGCTTCTCACCCCCCCCTTTGTGCTTTGTATTCACGAGGCCAGACAGGCTTTTGTCGGATGCGCTCTGTGTCTCCAAGTTTTCATGGAGGCCGTGCTACAAGAGCTTGGGTTGAGCGTAGCCGCTCGCTCTGCTGCCGAGCACGCGAGCTCCTCTCCGTCCGCCGCGCCGCCCCCGGCCGTCACGCCAGGGGCTAGTGCTCCCGAGGTCAACGAGACTCCCGTGCCACAGGCCGTCCAACAGCTGATGCTGGAAAGTTTCTTCGACGCGGAGGAGGGCAGGGAGCGGCGTGCGGAACAAGCGCGGACTGCCTCCGCCGCCGGGTTCGCGCCGATCCCAAATCCTTGCGGTCCCGCCGCAATCACTGGTGGGGCGACCGGCGACGACACGGGTGGATCGCTGTTGTCGCAGAGGGAAGGGGGACCGGCGTCTACACTTGTTGTCTCCGCCGCTCGAACGACCAGGGGCGCTGCAGCGCGTCGTGTGACGCGAACGGGATCACCTCTTGGCTCTTTGCGGGGGGCCGCCGACGCGCAACCATCCACGGGCAACCACCAGTCACCTGCCTGGGGTAGACTACCACCAGGCGACAACCAGGTGTCACGAGCTTCGGGTCCTGACCAAAGCCGCAATACTGGTGGCGGCCATGAGGATCGTGGCGGCGGCGGCTCTGCCACGCCGGCGACGGTGGTCGAGCCAGCGTTTGAGTTTGCCTGCCTTTTGTCATACACCCAGTACGCCGCAAGCACGGAGGCGTTTGTCAGCCTGTGGATGCTATCCATCGTGGCGCGCTGGCCACAGGCAGTGGCCTCGGCGAAGCGCCGACGGCTCAACTTAGACGGCGCCGACTGCTCGGGTGCCGTGGACAACCCGACGGAGGGTACCAACGCCACCCTCAAGACCTGGTCCACGCGCAGCCGCACGGCGTGCGCGTTCGCCAACTTCGTCGGGCGCACCGTGTGTCTCCACGCCGGCGACAATCGGCCGGTCGATGCGGAGATTGAGCGGGGCGTGCGCAAGTTCTTCACGTGCCTCACTCCCTTCACAAAGCTTGTCATCATCGCATTCCTCAAGTGCCGCCGCGCCGGCTACGCAATCGCCGGCGGTGGCAAGCCCCTCACGGCGATCACGCTGAAAGACTATACGTCGGCGCTAACCTTTCTCTTTTCGGAGGCAAAACTGGACGGGCCGCTTGGCGTTGTGCCACTGGTCAAGGACTGCGCCGAGCGCACATCGCCGTGGCAAATGAAGGGCGCGGCTGAATTGACCAAGGAGGAAGCAGTTCGTGAGGACCCGGGTACGTTCGTTGGTAACCCAATGGCGACCGCGGACGTGAGGAACTTCCGGGGAGCGACCAACAAGGAGGCAAGGCAGGGTGGGGAGCAGTCGCTCGCCTCTGCGGCGGTGACGCCCGAGGTGATGGAGGGGCTCCACGCTGAGCTCGTCCTGTCACACCTGCCTCCGCCCTCTCCCGTCTTGGACGGTCCGGTCGCACCCCATGAGGGTGCATGTGCTGCGTCGTCTGCCGCCTGGCAGGGAGCTGCACCAGTCTCGTCGCCGTCGGCTAGCCCTGCGCCCACCCTCCGGGAGAGAGCGGCGCGCCGTGCTAAGTACTCGCCGCCGTCCGTTGGGCAGGCCGACATGCTCACGTACATCTATTACGTCGTGGCCTTCCTCACTCTGGCGAGGCCAGTCACCATCAACTTTCTCACGTTTGACGATGTGACGTTCCCCGACATGAAGCTTTCTGAGAACTTTGAGTTTTTCCACAAGTGTGTTCTGTGGACCCTCGATGTGCTGGGTGTTGACCTCGGCTGTACGCACGAGTGCTGTCTGCACCCCAGTTTTGTGGGTTTCAATGAATGGTCGTGTGGTGTGTCCTATAGGCGTGGTGCTCCGTTGCTAACTCACTGTTGCTCGCTGGCGTTATTTTCGCGTTGCTTGAATGGTTTGACGTTCTATTGTGCTGCCTGCTTGGATGTGTCCGTGCTCGCTTTTCTTATCATGCTCCTGAAGGCACAAGCACCACCGCTTCGTTAACCTACGCCTGCGACTGACAAAGACAGGCACTAGCACAACGGACGTGCTGACTGTGCGTCTTTTTAGTTTCTTTACGCAGATGAGCGCTAAGGACGAGAGGGAGGTGGGACAACTTGGCTGGGTTCACTGCCGCAGCGAGCACCTCAACTTCCCTCAGCTGTTCCATGCCCTGCTTCACTTTGGGTGTTCAGCACCGGGCGTTGGCATGGACGTCGGTATACTTTTGCAGCAGCCGCTCTTTCCCAGCCTTCTGGTGCGCAGCGTTACCGGAGCGGTGAGGCTCTTCAAGCGCCGCTCCGAGACCGAGATCAACACGCGATTTGTGGCCGACTTAGCTCGCATCGGGCAGGACCTGATGAACGGCGAGCGCGCGTGTCGCCTGTACGGCTTTCGGCGCGGGGGCGCGCAAGCATTTCTGGACGCCACCGGCCTGTTTGAACAGGTCATGCGCTTGGGCGGGTGGTCTACCACCTCCGGCTCGTTCTTCCGATACATCGCTTCGATGAACTCACGGGGAACGCTGCGCTCAACTCTGCGCTCCTTCCGTCAAGACGAGATAACACAAGTTGTGGCACAGGTAATGGCTACCTACGGCAAGTGGACGTCGGGCGTCGTCCGTGACGTGTGCCGGCGCGCCATTGGAGAGGACGGAGAAGTCAGTCAAGACGCTGTCGTTGAGATTGAGAACGACCACGTGAAGAAGCTCTGCTCGATGGTATGCCAATGTGTGTTGACCTTGCGTTTTGGTACAGAAGACGCGCACTCGTCTGACGACGACGAGTAAAACGTACTCTTTCTTGTCTTATCCACGCATGGGCGAGTTGTACAAATCCTGACGAGCTCCACATGTGACTGAGCCGCAGTCGTCAGCTCTCCCATGCTCCTCTTGTCGAGTTTCCCCTCTACACAATGTTGGTGCTCTCGACACGAGGTACCACTCGTCTGCTGGTCGTCAACCACCTTCATGTCGCTGGTTGATGGTCTGCAGGTTTGGACCTCATTGTTAAGAGGTGATGTGACACCGACCTAAAGAATAGACAATATCTCATTTACGGAGACGATGCAATGACCAACGGTATATAACTTGCAGTCAAAGCCCACCACACGAAGAAGCAACAGAGCACGTTACAGCTGCGGGGGCGTAGCATAAGCATCATTGAAGTTGTCACGCAGTGCCACGGCTCGATTGTACTCGACCGACATGTCCCGCTTGATGCCGTCGGCAACTATGTCGTAGTTGTAGATGACACCGTTGGTGTAACTGGCAGCAACTGCAGTTGCCCTAGTAACGCACATGGCGGCAGCAGCCTTGACCGCCAAGTCCGCATACACGCCAGCGATGTTGTCCGCAACGCCGGCGTCGATGTTGGCCTCGTCATCGTCCCTCGACCCCAATCTCCCGGCCCTATACGCAGCCGCTTGCGCTACAAAGTAGCCAGTCTGTTTGGCCGCGTAAATCGCCGTGCGGACGGCCTCTTCCATGTGTTCATCACATGCCACCCAAAAGTCGGAGGAGTAGGGGGAGGTAGTCGCCGGTGGTACCGGCGCCGCGGCGGTTGCCTCGGCCGCCGAGCTCGCGGCCTCCATCATCTCCTCTGGTACCGACAAAGGCACCGCAGCCGCTGCCGTCGCCTCCACCTTGACGGGCAGAGCTGAAGCAGCCGGCCTAGCCGCAGTCGTGAGGGCCATCGGCTCGGGCGGCACAGCTGACGGGTTGGCCGAGGTCCCGGCAGGCTCGGGCTTCGCGACAGGGGGCATGACGGCCTGGAACCGAGCGGTTGGGGCGAGGGGGCGTAGCCTCAACCGTAGTATGCAAACGTTGAGGGAAGGGTGCGTTAGACACCAGGATTGAACCGATGCGTGCAACGGGGCGAGGGCACCAAGCAGTGAGAGCGCTCGCCGATCGTCAAGAAGCGTGCGGGAGCCGAACACGATCAGACGAGCCGGGCGACGCACTGCAGCTCCCAACTGAGGGTGTCGCAGTGCGAGGTGCAGCAAAAGAGTAGTCAGCCACCGGAGCACCGAGATCTTCACCTCATTTGAAGGATTGTTGAAATCCTGAATCCTCTCTCATCCACACAGTGTGATTTGCACTTATGCCAGATGCTTGTATCAGGATGCTAGTGATTTTGACCTGAATTGCATTGCGAAAGCCATATCAACAAGTACGCCTTTTCACTTCACACAAACCTGGCACACGCAACCCGTGCAAAGCACCACAGCTACGAGACGAAGTATGGGGTCCGAGGCGCAGCGTCGCCGACGACAGCGTGCCGTCATTTGGGACAAGCACGTGCAGCACGAGATAACGTTGTTTATTAAAGAGGAGAAAGTGACTCGTGGAAGGCAAGTGCCGCGTCGTCGACAAGAATCCTTTTCTCGTCAAAGCCGATGAGATGCAAGCCAGCAAGCGTGGATGTCCGAGAGAGGCCAGACAAAGCCTGCCCAGCAGCAAACGCGTTGCTGAGGTCCACTGCCGCCTCCTCCAGCGACCACCCTTGCGCCGAGTGGATGGTTGACGCCCACGCAAGCACGAGCGGCACTTGCGTGCGTGTCGCGGCCCTCTTCACGCCATCCAAGGCGACGGCATGGCCGATAGCCGGTGTCACGTCTAGCACCTTGCTGCCGCCCGTCGGCAGCGTAAAGCGCACGCGCGGGTACCGCCGCTGCCCAACCACCCGAAAACAGATGATCACCCCACGCGTCCCGCAGGGCACACCTCGTGACGCAAGGCAGGCGCTGGGCACCGCCACCACGGCGCCGACTCGCAGAGAGATAACACGGGGATACTTGAGCGCCCCGTCCAGCAACGCCGACGCGCGCGCCAGCGTGAGGTAGGGAGCGTCCTCCACCCTGTCGACTGCCTCAAAAACCACAGAAGGCCCCGGAAGGAGCCGCAGCTCCTCTTCGTTCTTGTCGGCCGCATCCAGAGTGTGACAAAACAAACAGATGACGTTGGGGGGGGGCACTGCCGTGCGGCGCGTAGCAAGCAACGCCATGTCGGCGTCGGTGTGATGACCCGTACGAAGCCGTAGAAGCAGGCCGAGCAGCTGAGGGTCCCTCATCTGCCGCCAATTGGTCTTGAGGATGACTGCGCGTTCTCCAAAGACGAGCCGCCACTCATCGCTCAAAAAGGCGTAGCTACCAAACGGCGGAGCCAGCTGGAGGAAGTCCCCAGCCACGAGCAAGGTTAAGCCGCCAAATGCAACCTGTCGCCGGCGGACCGCTCGAAGCACCTCGTGGAGGCGCGTCAAGAACGCCGCTGACAAGGTTCCGACCTCGTCGATAACCAGGACCATTGCGGCACACATCCTCGCCTTGGCGGCATACGGGATGACCTCGTTCACGACAGTCTCGAGCGGCGACGAAACATCCAAGTCACCGTTTCGGAAGCCCGCCCAGCTGTGCACAGTAGTGCCCTTGACAAGGGCCGCCGCCACCCCCGAGCTGCCGCACGCCGCGACGGCGAGGCCGGCGTCGCGCATCGCTGTCACCGCCTGGTTCACCAGGTGGGTCTTGCCGCAACCCGGCGGCCCAGTCAGAAAGACACTCTGTTGGGCGGAAAGCAGGCGACACACGCGCAGAGCCTCCCCGTCCAAATAGGAGGGCAGTGCCACTGTGTCTGGCACTGAACTGACTGGAAGCCGTGCTGCAATGTCCTTCTTGACGGCATGGCCGCAAAGGCGACCGGCGACGCTACCCGCGTACGCCCAAGCCACGGGTTTCCGAGGCTGGCCGCTTCCACCGCCAACGGCGACATGGTGGTCGGCGGAGGATGGGGGGACCTTGGAACTGAGTGGAACCACCGAGGTTGTGAGCCGCCGCCTCTTGACTTCGCGAGGAGACACGGTGACGACTTGGTTGAGAGCGGGAGGGCAACGCGTGGAGGGTGCAGCGACTTGTTTGCTAGTGATCGAGCACTGCAGCTGTGGCAGCCCACTAACGAGGACCTCTTTCCTGGTAGCTTTACCGCCGAGCGACATGAAGAAATTGGCGGCACTCAGAGGGTCGGCGAGATCAACCACCGACTCGACGCCGGCGGCGCACACTCGTAGAAGTGTGCCGCAAACGGGGGGGAAGGGTGGCAGGTTGACATTGGAGGGGGTGGGGTCGGCGGAGGCGGCGAGAAGCGGGGGGGGGGGGGGGGGGGGGGGGGGGGGGGGGGGGGGGGGGGGGGGTGAGGGCGGAGGGGGAGGGGAAGGAGAGTAGTGGCGGTAGGGCGGTTGCGTCGCTAACAACCGTTGCCGTGGTCCACAGCTCGGCCGTTTCCTCGTCGTCAAATACACAAAGGTGCAGGTGCCAGGATCTTAGCAAGTGGGCGCGCACGTCGTCGCCCGATGCCTTGGTCACACCCGTTAGCGCAAAAGTGCGGCAAGCTGCCGGAATGGTGGGGTTGCGAGTAGCAAGAAAAACATGACGGTCATCCATGACGAGAGCAATTAGCTCCAAGTCCGGGTGGGCGTGTGGGTAGACGGACGAGCGGGCAGGCGGGCGCAAGTCAGCGCGTGCATAGGGGTTCTAAGGAGGACTCAGCGGCGAGGTACAATCACGGAGAGGTACAATCAGGGCCCCAGTCTCAGACGGACGCTTCCGGTCGAGCTGGCACTGAATTGCGAGTATGCCGCCACAGCACGACCGGGCGCTCCGGTACATGCCGGGCACGCGCCGAGCTCGTGGGGTCGGGGCGTCCGGGCGTCGTCACATTTTGCAGACGAAAGGAGCTCGACCAACTCACCCTTGTGGAACACCGACCTAGCAGCCTTGTGCCGTCAAGCTATCGACGGGGACCGCCCACGGGCCGGGGCGTGACGTGCTTCCGAGCGGTGGTAAGCAGAAAAGGCGGGTAATGGCCATTGTGGTTCCGTGGGGTTGTGCTGGGCGCGATCGCGGGAGCGCGTGCGTCACGTGGCGCGAGCGCCCCTCACCCCGCTCGCCAACACCCGGGCGCAGCCGTTCCTGTCGCGCCGTGCGTACGCGCTGGGTTGCCTGGCCGTTTGGGGCAGGGGTTCTGGCGACAGCTGTGCGTGCCGACAGGTGATCTGCGGCCCAAATTCGTGATCCGCCACCACGACGTATCCAATTTAGGTCCTCTGGCCCGAATTCGGGCCCGACGCTGCGGGAGATGTGTATAATTGGCGCGACGGGCCACAAGCCCGATATTCGAATACGGCTCCCCTTCTGATCGTGCGTCAGCGCTTTCACATATTGGCAGCCCGGTCGGTTTGGCTCGCACGAAATCCCCGCCGCGGGGGTGCAAAGGGGTGCTACATGACTGCGGCCCTCACTTGCCCTCCTCCCAGGCTCCCGCGCCTGACGAACTTGACTAAACATCCGGGAACCTCAGCTTGCCCTCCGTGGCGGCCGCCCGTCCGACGGCGCGGCACGCACGTGACTGCACACCCCTCCCCCCACGGCGCTCGCTCACGCCCTGGTTTCCCACCACCACCCGCCGCGCAGCGCACCCCCCTTTCCCTCGCCCCCTTTTCACACAAAGGCCGACACAGGCGCGCCAGCGCGGCTGGCCGCCGCGCGCCGAGCGCGCGTGCATAGCGCGGCGGCGCGCCCCGAAGCCCTCCCGCCCCCATTGACGAACCGACCGCCTGTGTGGGGTTAAACGCGCCTCCCCACACACCCCCACGACCGGCGTCTACCGCCGCGCCGCCGAAAACGGCGGGCGACGCGGACGGCGGCGACGCGGCCGCCGGCGGCGGGCGCGGCGTGCGCTCGGCGGCGGCGACCGCCGGCCGCATTCCGGGCGCCCCCGTCGCGGTGGCGGAGCGGTGCGCGCGCGGCGGCGATGGAGACGGCTGTGGGAGTGGCCGGTGCGGTGCGCATGGCGTCCGTGGTGCGCGTGCCGGCCGTGGCGGTGGGGGCAGCGGCAGTGGGGGTGGCGCCGCCGGCGCCGCCGCCGTCGGCAGCGGCTACGCTTGGCCGCGCGTCGCGGCGGTCACTGGCTGGGTCGGCGACCTATTGGCCGCCGTGGGCGGGCCGGGAGGGTTGGCGGACGGCAACGCGCGGGAGTGCGTGCGCGATGCGCTGCGGCCACCGACGCCGCCGCCGCCGCCGTGGCCGGCGCCGCCGCTGCGGGGCGGGGCGACCGCCGCCGCCACCGTCGCCGTCCCGGCAGTGCCGTGCGCCTGATGGGTGGGGCTGCTGTCGGTGGGGGTGGCGGGCAGATGGCTGTGGTGCGAGATCGCCAGGGACGGCGGCAGCTAGCGGGGGGTGTCGGTGGCGGCTGGTGGGAAGCGGAGGCGGCGCTTGACTGAGGGCGGCGGCGGGGGCTGACGCGAGGGGGCGGCAGCGGCTGGCTGGGAGGGGAAGCAGCGGATATTAGCAGTGGTAGCAGCCGGCAGCTGCGGCTGCGGTGTGCGGCAACGCCTACCACCACGTGGTGGGAGGCGGCAGGTCGTGTGGCCGAGGCTGGCGGGCGGCGGTGGCGGTGGGCCGTCGGGTGCGGCTGGTGGCCGTGGTTGGCGGTGGGTGGCAGTGGCGGCCACGGGGGGGTGGCTGCGGTGGGGGGCGGCTGCGGCTGGCACAGGGGGGCGGCCGCGGCATTGCGGGACATGCGGGCTGGGAGGGCGTGCGGCGTGCATGGAGTGGGGTACGCGTTGTTTCTTGTCCGTTTGCGGTGGCTTTTGCGGGAGGATCCTTCTGCATGGGAGACTCTGAGTGTGTCGTGTGCTGCTATCGATCTAAAATCGACAGGTTGACTCGTTGGTGGCAACTCGTAACCAGTGAGTTCCATGGGCAGCAGGTGGTGTACCTGTGCACTGGGGACTCTGTCGCCGTAACTGTTCATGCTAGTGGTTCCAATGGCATGTGGGGGGGAACGTGCAGTACCTTGACGGCAAGCCACCTCGACAAGACACTCGCGCGCATGGCATAGGGTTTCTGGGCACGTTCGGACGCGTACATCGTGTGCTGAGCTTCTTATGACTGTGCCAGTCTATTTTTTTAACCTCAGTAGACAGTCCTGCATCTAGGGAAGCTAACGTACCCATAAAGTTGGTCAGAGTGTTGGTACGGTGGTGTGGGGCGCAGGCGGAAGTTGTGGCCAGTTTGACGTTGTGAGACCAGAAAAGACATGAAGG
>ENA-ORXR01003077-ORXR01003077.1-marine-metagenome-genome-assembly--contig:-NODE-3077-length-15215-cov-15.974567_pt1 | contig 15215 bp, 5 predicted proteins | sample MGYA00237866_ERZ511479 | MGnify/ENA metagenome assembly ERZ511479 | reverse complement strand
GGGGGGGGGGGGGGGGGGGGGGGGGGGGGGGGGGGGGGGGGGGGGGGGGGGGGGGGGGGGGGGGGGGGGGGGGGTTGAGTGGCCAGGCAAGCAGGGCGCGCCCCCAAGAAGCGGGAAAAGGGTGAAACAGGGTCGGCAAGTGGCGGGGGGTAGGGGGTGAACGACGCCCAGAGGTGCTGGTTGTCTCTGGATGCAGAGGACGTGGGGACGCCGGCGGTGGACGCGGCACGCGGTGACTCAACCAAATCGGCTGAAGTGTTCGGCGGATCAAGATTTTCTCACCAGGGGTTCCCATTTGAGCGAGACACGGAGGAGCCCCCTCCACCACCCCCCCACCTGTACACCACCTCAATCCCTCTTGGTGTCGTCGCCCGCAGCGGCCACCGCGGGCGCAGCGGCACCACTCCCCTCGGCGACCGGGGGTGCCCCCGTCGTCTCCTCCCCCGTCGCCGAAAACGACTGTCCAAACTCGTTGACGCGCGTCATGTCGACGCGGTACGCCCACCGCTGGTACAAAAAGATGGCAAACACCAGGTCGTCACGGAAGCAGGCCAGCCGGTGGAGCGCCGGCATCTTGATGATAAACGCAAACAGGTCGTCAATGACCGTATTGACGGCCTTGTACGCGAGCGCCTTGATCGGCAGGTGGGCGACCGACTTGAGCTTGTAGTTGATAAACACCTGCGGCAGCATCATGAGGAAGCCAAACGCGTACACGGCGCCGACCGCCGAGCGCAGCACCCACGAGTACCACGAGCGGTGCGTTTGATAAATGAGCGAGTAGGCGGCGTAGGCGCCGACGCACGGGTAGAGGAGCCACGAGAGGAGGCGCATCGCCTCGTCGTCGTACGCCTTGGTCGTGCGCGAGTAGGACTCGCGGTCCTCAAACTCAAACCAGGGGAGGATGCCGCCAATGCGGCGGGAGCCAAACGACTTGACGCGGACGGCTTTGCGGAGCTTCCACACCTCGAGGAGGACGCCCAGCGCCGCCGACATGACAATCATCCAGCTCGTCTCATTGTCGAGGAGATAGAGGAGGACGACCACGTCCATGCCGAGCTTCCAAAACATGGACCGCACGGAGATGCCCTCCATGGACGTGGTCCGCCGCCAGTGCGCCACGTCACTCTTAAACGCCAGCATCTCGAGCACCGTGTGCAGCAGCGACACGACGGCGGTCGTGCCGAGGAGCATCGGGTTGGTCTCCACCAGCATCCGCTTCATCTCCTCCGCGTCGCCCTCTGAGGAGAGGCCCATGGACCGCTGCGTCGCCCACAGCTGCTCCATCTGCGCGTACATGGCCGCCTTGAGCACCGACACGGGCGCGTACGTAATGTTGAGCGGCAACACCGTCGTGTCGGCCGTCACGGGCAGCCGCCGCTCGTGCAGGATAAACACGTCGTTCCACACGGGCGTCGGCACAAAGGTGGCGCCGTCCGCGCCCACAACGACCGCGTCGGAAAAGCCGGGGGGGAGCTTGGAGAGGATGATGGGGCCCCCAGTCACGAGCGACACGGACAGCTCGGGCGTCCACAGTTGGGTGGGGGGGCCCTTGGGCGCCCCCGCCGCCGCCGCTGCCGCGCGCACCGCGTCGGCGAGCGTCGGCGGCGTGCCGCCGCCGGGCGCCGCGCACGTGCCCGCCGCCGCGCCCGCATCGTCGCCAGCGTCGCACGTTGGGGCGTCGCCGGCGGGGGGGGCGGACGCCTCACCCCGCGCCGCCGCCGCCGACCGCCCAATCGCCGCCCGCACCTGGCGTAGGAGCACCGGCAGCACGCCTTTGCCGCCCGTGTCTTCTGCTTCCTCCTCCTCCTCCTCCTCCTCCTCCTCCTCCTGGCCCTCTGCCCCAGCCTCCTCGCCGTCGGTGGCCGTGGGCTTGCCTTTCTTGTCGAGGAGGGACTTGGTTTTGCGCTTGGGCTTGGCGGGCGACCAGACGACCAGGGGGGTCACCGAATGCACGAGCTGACCCGCGCGTTCGGCCGCAGCCAAGGCGTCGACGCGGTCGGCGGGTGGAGCCGCCGCCGCCGCCGTCGACGCTGTCCCAGCCCCCCCAGCGTCATCCGCCGCCGCCGTCACGGCCGGCGCCGCGGCCGCCGCGTCAAGGAGCCCCGGTGGCGCAAAAAACACGTGCGCGTACAGAGAGCCATTCGCCGCCGCCACTGCCGGCGGCACCGCCACAGACGTGGTCAGCGCGCGACGGTTGGCGTCGGCCCAGTCGTACGTCAACCCATCCTCGGCCCACAGCGGCTCGAGGCGCGCCGCCGTCACGCCCACCGCGCCAACGGTGCGGGAGGCGGCGGCGAGCAGCGGGCCCGCCGCCGCCGCCCGCCGCAGGTGCTCGTCGACGGCGGCGCGGGTGATGGGGTGCGCGCAAAAGGCGTGCACGTCGGCGTTCCACGCTGCCAAAACCGCCGCCGCCGTTGGCGCGCCGCCGACGGCCGTCGCGCCCGCCGCCGTGGCGGCGGCGGCAGTGGCACCGTCGCCGCCGTCGCCGCTGCCGTCGGCGGCGGCCCCCGCCAGCGCCGTCGGCAACGTGAGCGCCCGGCGCACAAACGCAATCGTGTCCGACACCCCCCCGCCGTCGAGCACCAGCTGCCGGTGGGCAAAGCGGGAGCGCACCCGCTTCTCCAACCCGTCCGTCGGCGCCACGTGCGCCGTCGAGCACAGCAGCGCGGCGCGGACCCCCCCCGAGCCGATCACATTCAAGAGCGTGTACAGGAGGCTCGTCGCCCCGTCGCCCGCCGCGGCCGCCGCAAATGTGTCAAACTCCTCGAGCACAAACAGCACGCCCGTGGACGCGGCGGACAAGACGCGCAGGTGCGTTTCCATCGCCTTGAGCACCGACCACGCGCCGCCGCCGCCGCCGCCGCCGCCGCCGCCGCCGCCCGTGTCGACCACCCACCCGCCGTCGGCGGGGTCGGCCGACACGCGCGCGGCGGCAATGCCCAGCTGCACCGTCACCTCCCGCAGCGTCGCCTTGTCGTCGCCCGCGTGGCCGCCGCTGAGGCGCACGATGGCGACTTGTGGGACGGGCGGCGTGGCGGGGCGGGTGAGGTCGGGCGTGGCGAGCGCCGCCACGACGCGGGCGAGGACGGCGCCTTTGCCGCCGCCGGGCGGGCCAACGACGAGGAAGGAGGTTGCTTCGCGGACGCCAGAGAGGACCTTGCGGAGGGTGGTGGTGATGTCCATGACGACGCGCTCCAGGCCGGGGGGGAGGGGGACGTCTGGGGGGGGGGCCACCAGCCGCTGCCGCGCCGTGTCGACGAGCAAGTCGAGGAAGGCCGCGTCGGCGGCGGGGGGGGGGGTGGCCCCCGCCATGGCCGTCAGCGGTGGCTGGAAAAGGGGGGTGGGAAATCGGGATGATGCAAGCTATGGTACCGCAGGCGGGACGCGGGGAGCATGACGGAGAGGCGGGGATGTGGGCGGGGGCCCACCCGGGAAAAGGCCGCGGTGCCGCGGCGGGCGAGTCGAGCCGCGGGAAAGGCGTCGCGCTTCGGGCGTACCTTCCTTTCGTCACGTCGATTTGCTGATCCGTGCGTTTTTAGGCCTGACACGTGTTTTTGAGCGACGAAAAGGGTAGTCAATTCCATGGACTGGAACACTTCGGCGCCATGCCCCCGAGACGGATCCATGACCAGAAGAGCGGGGAGTCTGCCCAGCTTTCGTTCATGAGGTGCGCAGCGTCGGGCGGGAGCGCTCGCACTGTCTGTCATTCTCCCCTCCACCTGCAGGTGAAAGCGGGTGCATGCGCACGACTCTTCCCATTGTTGACTCCGCCGGCGGTTTGCCGGCCGACTGTTTCTTGTTGCGTGGTGGTGCCCCCGCCCCGGTCGGGTGTTGCCCGGCTCGCCCCCCCCAGTCTGGGTCGGCCACCGTCCGGGACCTTCGAACGGCTGGGCCAGCAGCCGTCTGTCTCCATGACCAGGACGCAAGGGGAGCCGGCCGTCGCAATGGCCGACGGCCGGGGCGTTGCTTAGGGCGTCCCTGCCGCAAGGGCGCTCTACAGACGTCCAGCCGCCGTTGCCCAGGGCGGTCGGCTTAGTGCGCTCAACGCCGCCGTCGGCGCGGCCGACGCGGGCAGCCGCACAGCAGCGGCCACCACCTTTGTCGGTGATCTGTACTGGTTCCGCTGGCGTCGGCGTCGGCGTCGGCGTCGGCGTCGGCGTCGGCGTCGGCGTCGGCGTCGGCCCGCGCCGCCGGCGTGCGCCCACGGACGACCGCCGGTACGCGCCCCCGGTCGGCGTCGGAGGGTCGGCCGCCCGCCATGGCCGCAACTGCCATGGCCGCCACCGCGGATACCCCGGCCGTCAGTGTGGGCCACCCGGCCACGTTTGGTCCCGTGGAGGGTACTGGGGAGGTCGACCTTCCCGTGGCGGACGCGGCGCCACCCCCAGCCCTGAACGACGCGGCCGACGACGCGGCAGCCGACAAGGACATCACGGCGGCGGTTGACGGCGGGAGCGCCCCCCCGTGCAGCCCCGACGCCGAGGAGGGGGAGGAGGAGGTAGAAGAAGACCCCGGTGGTGGCACCGACGGCGGTGCCCCCCCCCCCTCCGACGCGCCGGTCGGCGCCGGCTTGCGGCGCCCGACGGCGCGGCGGATGCTCAACTTTTCCCACTTTGCGCCGCCCCCCGCGGCCGACGTCGTGGAGTGTGTGACCGCGTCGGCCGGCTTCCACCGCGTCTACGGCTCCCGCTCCTACGCGGAGCGGCCGGCGCAGCTGCTGCGCCTGCTCAGCAGCGCGGAGGAGTCGACCGACCTCCTCGCCGCCGCCGCCCTGTACGTGGCGCGGGGCTCGAACGAGGTGGGGGGGGTGGGCACCAATGGCGCCGACGCAGACACGGCCGCTGCCGCCGCCATTGAGCACGTTCTGCGGCGCTTGTGCCCGCCGAGCAGCCCCTCCCTCGTGCGCGCGTGCGCGCGCGTCGACAGCGTGGGCGGCGGCGGCGGCGGCGGCGGCGGCGGCGGCGGCGGCGGCGGCGGCGGCGGCGGCGGCAGCGCGGCCAATGGCGACGCGAGCGGTGGCGACGGGGCGGTCCGCAACAGCGCGCAGGGGGTGCCGCCGCCCCTCGGTGCCGCTGCCGACGGCGGCAGCGGCGGCTCGACGCCGCCGCCGGTCGACGTGGGCGGGGGCGGCGGCGGGAGCCCCCTTTCGGCCGCCTCCTCAGGGGCAGCGGGGGGGGGTGCCTGGGGCGCCCGCGCGTTTCTCATGGCGCGCCTGCCGGCGCCCATCCGTCGCGGCGGCGGCGGCGGTGGCGGCGGCGGCGGCGGCGGCGGAGGGTGGGGCGGCGCGGCGCCGGGCGGCGCCCGGGACGGCGGCAGCAGCCGCTACACCCGCACGTGGGAGGCGCTGGTGAGCCCCCGGTCGGTCGTCTCGGCGGCCGCCGCGGCGGGCCGCAAGCCGAGCCCGTGGGCGCCCTCCCCGCGGTCGGCCGGGGCGGCGGCAGCGGCGGCGGCGGCGCGCGCGTTTGCGCCCGCCGCCGACGGCGGGCGGGGGGCAGACGCTGCGCCGCCCGCCGACGGTTTGGGTGCGCACCCCCCGGCGGGCGCGGGCGCGTCGCCGGCCGCGTTGGCCGCTGCGGGCGGCGCGGCGGCGGCGGCGGCGGCGGCCGCCGCGCCGACCGACGGCGCGGGGCGGCCCGTCGGTCCCGCGACGGCGGCCACGTGCCGCCGCGCCGACGCGGCCGCGGACGCGCACGGGGTGGACGCGCCGTCGCCGACGACGCCCGCGGCGGGGGGCGAAACCCCCCTGGCGTCGGCCGCCGCCGCCGCCGTTGCGGCAGCGGCGACGCCGGGCCGGCGGTTACGCGGGTGGGGCGGGGGGGCCGCCCCGGCGGTTGCGCCGACGGGCGCGGCGGCCGCCGCTGGTGCCGCCGCCGCCACCGCCCCCGCCGAGGAGGGCGGCGGCGGCGGCGGCGGCAGCGGCAGCGGCTGCGGCGGCGGTGGCGCGCGGGCGCTCCTCCGCCCGCGGTTGCTCAAGGCGGCGGCGGTGCTCAAGGGCGCCCCCGCGCCCGCCCCCGACGCTGGGGCCGGCAGCGGCGTCGAGGCGCCGGTGCTAGCCCCGCCGCCCGCCGCCGGCGCGGCTGCCGCCGCCACCGCTGCCGCGGCCGACGGCACCGCCGCCGGCGCGTCGTCCGTGTCGACGCTGCTGCTGGCGGCGTGGCGGGGGGGGGGTGGCGCCGTGGGCGCCACCGCGAGCGCGTCTGGCGGCCCGTCGGGGGCGGCCGCGCCCGACGGCGGCGGCGGCGGCGGCGGCGGCGGCGGGGGCGGTGGTGGCGCCGCCGGTGGCGGGGGCATCAGTGGCGACCGCGGCGGCACGGCCGCCGAGGGCCTCACGGAGCTGTTTGCGCGGCGCCTCGTGGCCGCGTCGCGCATTGACGCGACGGCGGGGGGTGGCAAGGTGGCCAAGGCGGGCACGCACGTGCGGGACTTGGTGTCGTGAGTAGAGGGGCGGGTGTGTTGGACCGTCGGCGGGCGCTCGGGTGTGTGGGGGCACAGCGCGGGGATGGGAGCAGCGCGGTGGGAGGCGCAAGGGGGGAAGGGCGGTGTGCTGGGGGGCTGCCTAACAGGCTGCCGCTGGGGGGTGGACGATCAGGTGCAGGAGGGGAAGCGGGGGAGGCGGCAGGAGTCGCTCAAGTGCGGCGGGGCACCGCCCGCCTCGATGGGACGCTGTCCCGAGGGGGGCATCAGCCTCAACCCACGCTGGCTGCGCTCCCTTCTTGGAAAAGAACGCGTTTCAAACGGGTGCCGTTGCAGACAGGCACAATGTCCTCTCTCTCACACACGCACTCATCAAATGCTTCCCATCCATTGCGTAGCTCTCTTCCATCCCCCCCTCCCCCATCGATCACCGGCGGTGATCTGGCAGTGATTCACCGCCCACCGACCGAGGGGGACGCAGCACGCAACCAGATAGACCACCACCTGCAAGAAAAGGCACGCTGAGGCCCAGCACTCACGCAAACCCAAAGCCCTCCGAGCCCTCCCGGATGGCACACAGCAGCTGCTTGTTGAGCACCTCCGCCGTCGGGTACTGGGGCAAATCGAGGGTGTTGAAGCAAGTGTGCGCCGACGGGAGCGGAAAGAAGGGCCCGCTGGCGCACGACACGCGGTGGATATGGAACTTTTGGGGCCCGTTCATGCCCTGCAGCGCCGCAAAGCCCTCGATGGGGATCTTGGAGGTGCCGGTCACAAACATGACGAGGCGCGCCAGGTCCTCCCGCCCGAGCTGGGAGACAAAGGTCCAGAACCAGTCGACCTGCGCAGACGACCGGGTGTATCCCGTGTACTCGACGTTGCCCTTAAGGTCCGCCACGTCAATGTCTGGCAAGCCGGCCATGAGCAGCTCCAGCTCGACTTCGTTGAACATGGTCAAGTCAGAGCCCGGGATGAGCTCCCGGAAGCCCGACAGGAAGGCGTCGATTTGGCGGCGGATGGCCTTTGTCAACCGTAGATCCGTGATCAGCCGCACGTACTCGGCCTTGTTGTCGTTGGTGACGGAGATGTTGCGGCCATTAGGGATAAGGTCGACCACGTCGGTGGTGCCAAACTCTGTGTGCTCCGCCGACATGGTCATGTCGAGTACCGCAGGGTCGTTGTTGAGCACCCACGTCAGGGACGAGTGCAGGTCCGGATCGAGGGCCTCCACATCGGAGAAGCTCGGCTTGACGCCGAGCAGGTGCTTGTAAAAGGCGCGCGTGAAGTACGCGTCCAACAGCTGCCCGTCGAGTATGGCCTTGCCGAAAACGCGGCCCGCAAACTTGAACACCCCCAGGTGGTCCTCGTTGACGTACGACACTACGTTTGGCTGGTACGTCGCGCTCTTGGCCGCACTCTTCACAAACAGCGCATGATTCGCGTCAAATATCTTGCGCGCGAGCAGAGCGTACCACTCGCGCGTGACGCCGCCGGCGTCAATGCCCTCCTCCCCAATAAATTGCACGTGGAGGCGGCCCTTCATCTCCGCCGCCGACCGCATGCGCAGCTGGTGGTAGCTGTCTTGGAACACTTGGTCGCGGCGAACGCGGATGCGCAGCGGGGACACCCCGCCCGACGCTGCCGCCTCGGCCGACATGCGCTTGCGAACGATCGTACGGAAGTAGGTGCGCTTGTTGTCAAAGTCCAACGCCTGTGGGTGCGACAGCGAACTGCGCAGGCTCCCGTCGAGGAGGCCGGGGTTTGCCCGGATGACCGCGTTGACCGCAGCCCGGTGGCGATTGATAAACGTCCCAAGGGGGGTCGTCTGAGAGGCAGTAGCCTCGTCACCGTCGACCGCGAGCGCGCCACCGCCGCCGCTGCTGCCTTGGCGCGCCAGCGGAGCCGCCGCGTCCGCCGAGCTGGCGTCTGCGTTGGCAGCAGCACCGGGAGCAGCGTCCGTCGTGGGTGCCGCGGGCGCGGCCGCCCCTGGGCTCCCCGAACTGCCGGTGTTCACAACAGACTGCGCGCGGAAGTAGGCCTCAATAAGAGGAGCCAACCGCGCAAGCGCCGGCGGCAGCGCCGAACGCGCACCTTTTGGCCGACTGCCAACTGTCGCCACCGCCCGCGCGGCAGCGCTGCGCTTGGACTCGTCCTCCTCCTCTTCCGTACGAACGTCCTTGCCGCGGATGGCATCGAGCAGGGATGTCAGACCGTTCCACAAGTGTTGGAGGCCATCGAGTGCCGCCGCGCTCGTCAGCCCCGCGTCGCTCTCTTGAGGATTCGCCGCCGCCGCTGCACGGCGCGCACCCAGGAGCGAGTCGAGCGTCATGAGCAGACGAAGAAGGGCCAACTCGCTATCCGAAGCGGGCGTGTCAGAGAAGCGGCGCAGCTCCGCCGCAACCGCGGGGGAGTGCTTCACGGCCACCTCAGCGGCAGCAGCGCCACCATCATCCGACGGGGTCATTGAGGAGGGAGCCCCGCCGCGAGGCTCGGCAGGTGCCCCCCGGTCAGGCTGCTCCGCAACGACCTGGTTGATGCGGCTGACCAGCCGGTCGAGCGTGGACGCCACACGAGCGCCTGTGGCTAACACGGCCTCGCACAGCGCCGCTACGGCCACCTGCTCGTGAGCACGGCGCTCCCCGAGGCGTGCCAAAACACCACTGGCCCGGACGTAGCCCTTGCTGGTACAGCCGGCACGACGCACCACATCCACCAGAGCGCGCACATCCTTATCGGCAATGCGGGGGACGCGGGCGGCAGCGGGATCGGCGTCGTCGTGGGCGGCGTTCGCCGCTGGGGGCTCGAGCTCCTCCTCGTCCCCGCCAGCCGTGGGTAGTCTCTTATCATCTTGCATGCGGGCGTCAGCCGAGTCGGACGCACCCGCTTCGAGCATCGGGGTGCTACCGCCTGTTTCGGGGGCAGCCGCTGGTGTATCATCCGCTGCTGTCGACGCACCTGGCCGCGACGCGTCAGACGTCGGGTCTGCCGCACCGTTGCTGGCACCACCCTCCTCAACGGCACTGCCCGCCGCAGCAGGCTGGGATGTCCCAGAAGCGGCGGCAGCCGTCCCACCGTCGCCGTCCGCGGTGCCGGCATCTGCCTCGCCCGGTGCGCCACCCGCCCCGGCGTCGCCGCCCGCCTCAGTGTCGGCTGGCGCATCCTCAACCGCTGGCGGAATCGCGTGACACACTGTGGACAACAGGCTGAGCAGCAACTCAATTGTCGGGCTGCTGCGGCGCAGCAGCCGGGACGTGAGTAGCGCAATCAGACGAGCCATAAAGGGAGGACGCGCATCCGCAGCCGACGAAGTGGCAGCCGGCGGCGAACCTTCTGCCGCGGTGGCTGGGACGGCGTCATGCGGGTCGGTATCGCCCTTGGGCGCCTCGCCTGCGTCAGCGCCATCGTCTGCCTTAGCGGGTGAGTCTGACAATGACGTGCCGTCCGTGACGTCGGGTGGAGTCGGCGACGCAAGCGCCCGCGCTACGTCCTCGTTGTCCTTGGCAAGTGTTTGAAGCAGCTCCAACGCCCGTCGGACGACGACACCCGCGTCGGCGCTCTCGCTCTTCGCGGCCATGACCTTGACCTTTGGCCGCGCTCGCTGCTCGCCGGGCCCGTGCGTCGCCGGCGCCGCCCCCTCGCCCGTCGGCTCGGCGGCGGGGCCCGGCACCACGTGGTGCATCTTGACAACCCCCCCGTCCCCTGCCCCGTCAGAGCCACATCGAAACTCGGCAGACGCGCTCAAGCTTCCCGTCGCGCGTGCCTCGGCCAAGTCCAGCGCGGCGTGCAGGACCTCATCACGTGCAGACGGCACCCGACAAGCGCCCGACAACACGCGGTGAACCATGTTCCGCGGCGCGTCGCGGGCAACGAGCAGCCGCACCACGGCACCGAGCGCAGCGGCGTCGAGATGGGGCAGTGGCAGCGGTGGCTGGGCGTAGACCCCATCATCCGGGTCGCCCGCATCGCGCCCGCCCGCCCGCCCGCGACGCCGCATATAGGCAGCGCGGGCGTCAAACATTGCCGCCGCCTCCACACTGCCGTCGTCGACGCCGGCGACAATCGGGATGCCCGCATCCATATCCCCATGGACCCGCCCGTCATTGTCCGTCCACGTGTGGGCGGCGAGGCGCGCCCGCTGCTGGCTAAGCGCCCGCTGCCGCAACAGGCGCGCCTCGGCCGCCACGGCAGGCGGAAGCGTTGCCAAAAATGCTGCATCCGACGTGACCAGGATCTCCTCTCGAAGGGCAGGGCCGAGCGTCGCCAAAAAGGTCGCATTGTCCATATCCCCCATCCCGCCGCCGCCATCTCCGCCCGGCCCGCCGCCGCCGCCACCAGCCGCCGCAGCGGCCGCATCGCCGCCGCCCGCCTCCCCGCCATACCGGTTGTGTTGCTCCAAGTCGTGACGGGCTTCCTCCGCGAGGGCATCTCCGCGCAGGTCGGGCGGCAAGGCGGCGAGGAAATCGGGGTTGAGAGACGTGGCGCCCAGCACGGCAACGACACGGCGGGCTTCCGCGTCAGGCTCCTCGGCCGCCGCCGCAGGCGCGTCAGCGGGGGCTTCGCCAGCCGCGGTCGCCGACCTGTCGGACGCGGCTGCCACGGCGGGCTGGGCGGCCACGGGCGCGGCGGCCGCCGCGGGCGCCACGGCCCCGCCGTCGGTCGCCCGGGCCGCGGGCGGTGACGTCACAAGGCCGTTAAGGAGTTCCAAGCGCATGTCCGACGGCAGGGCCGACAAAAAAGTCGGATCCACGCCCGTCGCTTCCGTGGCCGCCTCAATGACGCGTGGCGTATCGTCGGCCGGGGCCGACATGGAGATGCCCGCAACTGAAGCGCGGGCTAGCCCGATGGCCGTGAAATCCCCGTCTGTGATGGCCGCCGGGATGGGCGCAGCAGCTTCGGCGGGCGGCGCGGCTTCGGGCTCAGCGGGCGCCCCACTCGGTGCGGCAGGAGCCGCCGTCGCCGCTTCCGTACCGGTTCCGCTGGGATTTCTGGCCGCCGCCGTAGTCGCGGGCGTCTCGGCAGGGCGGACTCCCCTTGCCGTTAGTGCAGGGGTGTCAGGCCGGTCGCCCGCTCCGGCAGAGGCGCCCCTCGCCGCCGCTGCCGCGGCGTCGTCGCCCGCATTGCTGCCAGCTGCGCTGGGGCCCCCTGGAGATGCCATCGGGCTAACCACCCCAATGGCTCCGACGCGGGCGGCTAGCGCGTCGCCCTCATCGGTGGCAGTCGACATTGGCCGCCCGCCAGCGCCGGATTCCGTCGATGGTGATGCATCCATGGCCGGCTGCTCCGGCGCACCTTCGGCCCGCGTCGCGTCTGCCTCGGCGCGCGCCGCCTCAGCCGCGGCCGCTTCCGTGGCACGCTCGCGTGCGGCCGCCAAGTCTTGCCGAATCCGCGTGGCGGCATCCCGAGCAGACAGCATGGCACTGTCCGCATCCCCAAATGTCGTCAGCATGGCAACGAAGGAAGCGTCGACTGATTCGACCGCAGCGCGGCGGGGACCATCCTCAGTCGGGGCCCCTTCTGAGTCCAGCTCCGCAGCATGGCCGACGACGCTCGGCGGCTCGTAGCGCCACCGCGTGGCGATGCGTTCCAACCCCCGCCGTACACTAGGGGTGCTGCTACTGTCCGCTGCCGACATGCCTGACTGCCCGAGGCCGCCGCCGTCACAGCCAAACGGGCCTGGCCCGTAATGCGCTAGTGCCGAGAGGGAGGTGGAGATGCCGGTCAGCCCGTTAGGCATGGAGCTCCGCCCGTTGGGAAGGAGGCTCGGCACGGAGCCACCCAGGTCCCCACCGACGAGCATGCCGGTGCCAAGGCTCCCCGTCACCGTGCCACCGCTGGCGCCACCGCGGGTAAGGGACGTCGCGAGCGGGCCTGACGCCCGAGGCGGCAGCACAATACCCGACGCCGCCAGATTCCGGTACACCGTCGCTAGCGCCGATGAGTCCCCGCCGCCGCCGCTACCACCTCCGACACCCCGGTCCAAACTTGGGGGGAGACGGCGTGGCGGGAAGGCAGCTACACCGCTCGAAACGGAGCGACACAATGCACGGTGGAGGCGCGTCGACGGATCCACATGGGTCGCCGGAGCACAAGCTCCGTCGAGGTCAGCGTAGCCACTGGCTTGTCGGAGCAGCCCTCCAATGTCCCCTCGGTAGGGCATCGACGCCATCTGTGCGCGAATCGCCCTAAAATCGGCTGTTTGCGGGCCCCCTTCCGCACCCATGAGTGGATCCCAGCCGAGCGCAAAGAGGAGGGTGCGAGGGTCCACCCGGGACAGGACGGAGAGCAGGGACGGGTCTGCGTTGGCCAACGCCGCCTGCATCCCCATCCGGTTCCAATCGTAGCCACCCATGCCCAGTATCGGAAGGGGCACCAGGTCAGCAGGGGACAAGCCCATGCCGTCCGCTGCCCGGGTAGAGGTCGTCGCCCCAAGCTGCGCCGCCAACGAGCGCGTCGACGCGTCGACGCGGGAACCCCCGCCAGGGCGCCCGTCTCCACTACCGCCGTGCTGGTGCGTCAGGTCGCTCATGCGCTCCGAGTACACAAGCGTCTCGTACGGTTGGAATATCTCAAAGAAGTTGTCCTCGTCCTCCATCATGTCTTCGTCTTCGTCGCCCTCTCCGTCATCCTCGTCCTCATCCTCGTCCTCATCATGGCCGTCCAAGTCGTCCTGGTCGTCCCCGTCTAGGTCATCTTCCATGTCGTCCATGTCGTGGAGGTCGTCATCTCCATCTTCCTCCTCGTCGTCCTCGTCGTCATCTTGATCGTCGTCGTCGTCATTTTCTTCGGCATCTTCGTCATCGTCGATGACAGCACCTGTGTCGTGCATGCGACGAAGTGAGGAGGGAAGCAGAGCAACACATGGAGAAACACAGGCAACAAATGACATCAGGAACGGAAGCATAACTATTAGACTGCTGCACACAGACCCCAGAGCACCAAACCAGCACAAGGAAAGGAACGTACACAGAGCCAAGCCAAATGCAACTAAAAACCAAGAACAAACTGGCGGCTGTGTGTGTACCTTCTTCCCACTCCTCTACAGGAGTTGACGCCCCGTCCCCACCGTCGTCACCGCCGAAGACGCTGCCGCTCCCGCTGTATGTATCCTCATCCCCATGCTCTTCTCCATCATGGCTAGACTCCCCGCTGCTGTAGGAGCCATAGCTCTCTGTGGACAGCACCAGCAACACCCACACCAAGCGGTGGCAGTCAACGAATCCCAGAGTCAATGGTCGCAATGAGTCAGCACAACAGTCACATGCAGGACAGAGACAGACCCCCCCCCCCTCACCCAGAAAACACACAGTGGAGAGACGGAAACCAAACGCAAGAGAGTGGCCATGGATCCAGGCACCGCAGTCGAGGTAAGCCAAACGCACCACTTGTGTAGGACATGAGGCGAGCGTCCAACGAACAGCTGCAGAAAGCCAAAAGGAGCACTCGAGCCCAGCAACTGCATAAAAATGTCAAGCAGCTCGCGGAGCAAGTAGTGCCGCCTGGGGGGAGTCAACTGAAGGAGCGCGGCGTAGCACATGCGGGAGCGCGGCGTAGCATATGCGTCACCAAGCAGTTGGCCCCTGCGGGATGCACCGTGCTGTGCCGAACAGCACGACACGTTGACGATGCGCGGCTCGCAGCAATTTCCACGCCCTTCTGAGCTGAGGTAATTCTGTCGGATGACAAAGTAGCACACCTTTTACGTGGGTGGAACTAAAGACTTTAGACCAGGGGTTCGGCAGAGAGTCCAGCGCCGCAGGGCTATGATCCGCGGCGGTCTCCCCCCCCCACTTCTCACGAGCGTCAGCAACCAGACCTATTGCAGGGCAGTGCACCGACTGCTGTGCCATACATCATTTGTATGTTGGATCTGCTTCCTTCCCGCTGACAAGGAGCAGATCACGGCAGGGTCCGAGGAAAAGCTCAAGTAGCTCGGCTACCTCGGCCGGCAGGGGAAGCGGCCAACACCTTTGTGTCATGATGCCCACAGCAGCTCGTGAGGGCAATCCCAGCAACGTCCGCCCCATCTTCCATTTAACCCCATCTGGAGGTGCAACGTGTGGGTCCCTGAATGGAAAGACCATCCTGGGGGCCCCATATCCCAAACGTCGCGATGGACTTTGCCACATGGACCATCGAATGCTCTCTGGCCGATTGAACGATAGGGTCTACGTTGGTGGGTCCGACGAGGCCCCAATCTGACCTCTCCTCGTATTGCAGGGGACTAGCCAAACGACGCTGGCTGATGTGTCCAAAACTGATGGCAGATCGTGCAGAGATAGTCACTAGATTCATTCGAAAATGGGCTCGGGCATGCCACGCGACAAAGAATTGATGCACAGTATGCGAATGAAGCCCAAACCGACAGGAATCAGGCTCAAGACGCAACAACATGGGGTGAATGCGACGACACCTGGCAGTGCCACGGCACCACGCGCAAGAATATTCGATGTCAACGCCTGACACAGGCGAGGACCTGCGTTGCACGAGGCGCCACACCAGCGATCTGGGCCAGTCTGGTGGACAATCACCTACCCGAGAGGACCACGGCACTGTCCGCACCGCAGAGTGGTCCTCCCAAACAGCTCGCAACACCCATGGACCATCTCTTGGGAGGGCAAGCTTTTAGAATCGATTGCGCTGCGACGCTCTCGGGTCAGGCTCTCCGGTCAGCGGACGGAAGAGGTGCTCTTTGATTGGCTGTCAATGCAAAATTTCTAAGCCGTGCCCCGGCCTCGAAGTGTCATTCGTGCAGTCCAGGTATTTTCAAAATGTTCTGTCTCGATCTCGCGGCAATCTGGTCG
>ENA-ORXR01003074-ORXR01003074.1-marine-metagenome-genome-assembly--contig:-NODE-3074-length-15223-cov-8.825961_pt1 | contig 15223 bp, 10 predicted proteins | sample MGYA00237866_ERZ511479 | MGnify/ENA metagenome assembly ERZ511479 | reverse complement strand
CCCCCCCCCCTCCGCCACCAAAAAATGCCCTCACCGGCACGCGTGCCGCGGCTGCTGCCGTGCCGGTGCGCGACGTGTGCAGCGGTCGCCAAACAGCACAGCCGCGGTGTGCGTCAGCCGCCCGCGCTGCTGCCCCGGCGGCGGGCCCGCGACGCTACGTGACCGGCGTGCGTGGCGGTCGCGCCGGTGAGTGGGTGGCGGGCGTGGACGTCGCCGTCGCTGCGCGCCTCGCCGAAACCTTGTCTGGCACGGGTGAGGGGGGGGGTTTGCGGCACAGGCGCCGGGACGGGACAGCGTGTGCAAGCTGGCGACGCGGGCCCTCACCCACACACGCAACACACCCTGTCAGAAGGCCGACCGGACGGGCTGCAACACCGGCGTGCTGGCACGCAAGCGCGGTCACCCTCCCCGGCGAGGCCGCAGGAGGGGGGCCCCTCGGAGACGCGTAGGAAGGCGGGCCCGAGCCACAACCGCCGCCACGGCGTGCAACACAGGAACGCGCTGCCCGGCCCCAGTCGTCCGGCCAACCGGATTTCGGCGCTGTGATGCGCGGGGGGTTCCGAACGAGGGCTGGGTTCGCCGCCGCGCAGGCGGCCAGGACTGGCACTGGGCGGCCGGCAGAGCGACGGCCGACCGGAGGATTCGGTGCCGCTGCGCCATTTCTTCCAGTAGCAAGCCGCTCGGGGCGCGGCCGGTGTGGCCTTGGCTGCCCCGGAAGCTGTCCTGTCTCAGGCTGCGGCGGTCGCGGGCCCTCTGGACGACGTTGCCTTGCCCCGCCTCCCGCCCTCCCCTCCCGCATGGCCACTTCCACGCCTCGTGGCGTCCGCAGTCGCCCACTCGCCGTCAGCCGCGGCGTGGGCTCTGCTCCAACAACGGCCAGGTGGCAGCGGCAGGGGATCCACGGGCGGCGGAATGGCGGGCCCCGGGGCGCCCGTTTCTGGGGCCGAGGCGGGGTCGACCGCGGCGGGCGCGCGTGTGCGCCTGCGTCGGTCTGGCAGATGATCGGGGCGGCACGGCGCGGGCGGACGGTCTCGGCTGGCCAGATGCCGTGCACGGCCGGCCGGGGTGTGGGGTGGAGGAGGCTTGTCGTGTGGTCAGTGAAAAAACAGTCCAGCTGTGCCGCGTGCTGCCGCACCCGCGCGAGGCCCGGGCCCACGCTCGGTGCGGCAACTCGGGAGGCGTGGCGGCCACCACGGGGGTGGTGGGAAGCCGAGCGGGGGGTGTCACCAAGCCCCGCCGGTTCGGTGCGGGCGGGAGGGGAGAACCAGCAAGGACACGGGAGCACGAGGCGCGGCGGCCGAGTGGGTGCGGGCGGGCGGGGCGGGGCGGGCCAGAGGGTGGGTCGGCGGGCGAGTCGGCAGTAGACTACCAGGAGCCGGTCCCCCTGTCAACCAGAGATAGAAAAACAGGGGGTTGCACCTCTCGGGGAGAAAAAATCTGCGACCTGATGGCGACGCGGCAGTCCTGATCTCAACCGGATGGGCACCGACGCGCAGGGGACGTTGGGGCTCGTGGCTCCCTCCACACAGCATATGGAGGTCGGTCCAGTGGGAATTCTTCCAGAAGAGGCTCCAAAGGGTGGAAGGATCCCTACGGCTCCATCACACCGGGGGCTGTACAGCTCGGGCGTCTTTCAGTGGGAAACTGCCTACTTGACGACCGTGGCGTGCACTGAACAGGAGGTAGGTGTCTTGGCGACACTTCTTGGCGTCATGGTTGTCTTGCCCGGAAAAGTGCGCAGGGACCTGTTGGTGACACAGTGCATTGTATCGGCAGCGGAGAGCAGCGTGACTGTTGCCGAGCTCAGCAGCAGGTCCCCGCCGACCCATGGGGCCAGCGTCATGTCCCGTGCTCCGCCACGCGATATTTTGACGAAACAGCAGGAGACTGGGACTTCTTGAGCCGACAGAATCCCGGTCTGCCCCTGCGTCACTTCCGCTCACACTCACGTCCTGAGATGCAGGAGCGCGTGTGGGTTCAGCAGGCCCCCAGCTCTAGGAGGTCGCAGGTCTGGGCCGATTGCTTCTACTACTTTCTATCCGTACTGCGCAAGACTGCAACATCGTCGGCACCGCGAACGTGACAGTGATTGGGGCCGCCAACTAGCTGCACTTGACAGCTCTGCTACGTTTCAGTCTCAGAAGCCAACATGTTGAGGTAGACAGGAGGAAAGTGAGCACCTACAAAGTGGGCCGCCAGCGCCTCTGCCACCAATCTCTCTCTCTGTCAGCTTCTCGTGATACGCAACGCATACCAAACGAGGTCGGAACATGCTCCAGAAGGTTGGATCAATCAGTAGTAACCAGCTAAACGGAGTTTCTGTTTTTCCGTTGTCTCCGCATCGGGACGGTGCGGCTTGTCTTGTTCTGTTTTTCCTATCAGAGCTTGACTCTTTGGTTCCTGTACGACGTGGCGTCACTGTCATCGCATTCGCAGTGGTGTAAGCAAATGACCTGAGACAGCGACATGACAGCACACAACGGACTGTTGGCAAGAGTCGTCGTACCCACAGAGTATTTCTTTGTACGCAGAAGCGAGCAAGACAAAAGTGGAGAGGAAAAAGACTCTTAGAAACGAGAAAAGGGACAGGACAAAGAATGAGGACTACGCCCCCCCGTCCGTCGGCGGCAAGCGCCCGCCCGGCATCAGCGACTCCATCAATGCCAACAACGTTGCGTTCTCCCCCGACAGATCCAGTAGGCGCGCCTCCATCGCCGCCACCTTTTCCTTAATCTTGGCGCGGCTGCGGCGCGCCGACTCGCGGTTCTTCTCCGCGCGCAGCGCTTTGAGCTGCTCCTCTGTCAGCTCCTCCGTTGCCGACCCGCCGGGCGCGGCGGCGGTGGCCGTGGCGGTGGCGGTGGCGGCGGCGGTGACGCCTGTGGCGGGCCCGAATTTGCGGCCGGCGGCGGCAGAGGCGGCCGACGGGCGGGGTGGCACCGCCGCCGCCTTGCTGCCGAGCCCACGCGAGCCGCCAGAGGGGGCATGGGAGCGTGCCGACGCGGCACGCTTCCCCCCCCGACCGGCCGCCGCGCCCGACGGCGCCTTGGCGGGAACCGCCGAGGCCGCGGCGGCAGCAGCGGCGGCAGCGGCGACGGCGGCGGCAGCCGACGCCGCACCGCCCGCCTTTTTGGCGCCGACGCGCGAGCGGCGCGGGCGTGGGGCAGGCACGGCCCGCTTGGCCCGCTTGAGCGGCCGACCCTCGTCCGCGTCGCACCCGCCGCCGCGTGCGCCCGGTGGCGGTGTGTCCTCCTCCGACTCGACGTGGGTGACGGGCACCGGCGGGCCGCCGGCGGGCGTCGTCCACGGGAAGGCGGACGGCGGCGGGGGGGGGGGTGGTCGGGGAGGGGGCGGCGGCACCGCTGGCGGCGCCACCACCGCCGACCCCAACCGCGGGGCGGCCAACCACAGGTCGCTCTCGAGCGAGTCGAGTGACGCGGCCGACGCGGCGACGCGGCGGGCGGGCGGAGGCGGTGCCGCCGCCGGCACCCGCCACGTCGGTGGCGGCGGCGGCGGCAGCGGCGGTGGTGGCGGCGGCGGCGGAGGCGGTGGAAGGGCGACGGCCGACGGCGCCACTAGCGGTTCGGCAAAGATGAGCTGCTCGAGCTCCCGCACCTTGGACTCAATGGCGTCGGGCAGCTCCGTCGACAACAACAGCGTCGGTGGCGGCGATGGGAGGGGCGTGGCGGACGTCTGCCTGGCTGATGCCGCGACGGCGGCGGCGGCGGTGGTGGCGGCGGGCGTTGCCACCCGCGACGGCGGCAACGTCACCGGCGGCAGCAAGGGCGGCGGAGCCACCACCGCCATGGGCGTCTGGTCCATCCCGAGGAGTGCCGCAAAGCTCGTCATGTCGTCTCCAGAGGCCACGACGCCGGCAGCGGCACACCGCCGCGGCGCCTCGTCAAACAGCGTCACATCGCTGCCCGCGTCGGGCGACGCGGCGACCGCGCCGTACGTATAGGCCTTGGCGGCGGGCGCGGCGGGCGCCGCCACCCGCGGCGGCGGCGCGGCGGCGGCGGCGACAGCGGTGGCGGCATGGACGCCACCCGACGTTGGGGGCAAGGCGAGGAAGGGCAAGTCGGCGGTCGGCCCGAGCCCCCCCGCGTCCCCGCCCGCCGCGGCACCGTCGGCCCAAGCGAGCCCCATCCCCGCGCAGCTGAGCAAGCTGTGTTCGTCAGCGGGCACGTCCCACGGGGAACACGCCAGCGCCGCGCCGGCGGCCGAGAGGAGGAGCGGCGACGCGACGCCGCTGGTCGGCTCATCGACGGGCGCGGCCGACGACGGTTTGGCCGACGGCCGCGCGTCGCCGCTGTCGCTGCCGCCGCCATTGCCGCCGCCGTCGCCGCCGCCGAGCGGCGGACCGTCGAGCCGCCACCAGTCGTCGGACGTGACCGTCGCGGGGCTGATCGCCGCCAGGTCGCACGGGGGGAGCAGGACCCCGGCATCTCGTTGGCGCACCAGTCTGTTCATGGCTGCCCGGCGTGGGGGGACGGGGGGAGGGAAGGGGCAAAGAGGGCGAGGGAGATGGGGGGAAGGGGCAGGAGGAACAACCAAGACGGTAGCGGGGATCGTTGAAGGTGTGTCGGCGTTGATGTTGGAAACGAGGCGGGTCGGGTCCCGTTCAAGCGGCGCACGCGAGAGGGGGTGCATGATACGCAATGAGCCCGCTGAGTTGCCAGGCAGGAAACTGCGTCGACCGTCACCTCTTGTATCAACGCCACCCTCTGAGCGGCTACCCCACCCCATCGGTCCCCCCGAGCAGGCAATGAACCGTTGTGACCGACGTGCGCAGCGATCAAACGCCGGGCAGGCCAACCCCAGCGCCTCCGGCGCGCGGCATCGTGCGATATCAGTGTGCATTGTAATCAAAGCGTGCGGCACGCGGGGGGGGGAAAGGGGTGCGCCCCGGCGTCAACGCCATCCCCACCGCTGCCATGCTGGCGGCGGCCGCGCCAGACCACTGGCCGGTGCCGCCACACGCTACGGGCGGCCGCTGCCCCCCGGCGCGTCTGTCCATTCCTCCTCCTCCACCGCAGGGGCCACCCCCCCTCCGCCACCGGCCGCCTCCCCCACGCGCCCCTCCCCCAGGCACCGGCCGCCCACCGCAGACGGCGGTGGATTGGAAACAGGCGACCGCCCGCCGTGGCGCTGCCCCTTCCCTCCCCACGCCGCGCCGCGTCGCGCCGCGCCAAGCCCGGCCCGCGGCCGCGCAGAGGCGGCGCGCGGCGGCGGCGGTGGCGGCGGCGGCGGCAGCGGCGGCCGGCAGACCCCTCGCGGCTTTGCGCCACCCACCCGGGGGCGGGACCGGCAGACAGCGGCAGCGGCGGGCGGGGGTTGGGGTGGCGTGCGCCTGCGAGGGATGCGAGTCTGGTCACCGGGAGACGGCGCTTCGGGACGGCGTCAGCCACAGCGTCTGCCGCAGCGTCAAGTTCACCAGCTGCGAGGGAGTGGGGCTCCAGAGAGCCAGTGTCAAGCAAGAGTCTGCGGCGCTTCGCGTGGACGTCAAATTTCGTTTGCGCTGCTTCTAAATCGACCCTCGAATTGGATGGTGCACGGCTCTGCCGATGTGCCATTGGCCCAGGAACGCCAACAAGGAAGCTTTGCGCCTGGACCGGGCTCGCGTCGGGACGAGCTCCTTCGGTCGGGTTGCGAGTTGATCCTCCTCAAGTGACCGAGGGCCAAAGGGGACTTGAATGGAATGAGGTAGATATCGCCGGAAAGCCTGTGTGCAGATCACGGGCCGCCACAATCACACGTGGCACAATCCCAGAGGCCTGCGGTTCATTCGTCGTGGTCGTGTCGGGGCCGCGCATCGGCGGCGCATCCTCATCGCCGTCTGTCGATCCCGCCTGCGCCCCCCCCCCCCTCAGTGGACGCCGCATTGGTCGTCTTGTCGACGCCAATCCCACCGCGCGCTTGGACCGGCGCATCATTGCGCGACTGGCTGGCGGTCTACGTGTCGTCTCTCCGGGCACGGACAGGCCGGTCGGGCGCGTGCTGCCCCCCCCCTCCCCCCCCCTCACCATGGTCGCCTTTGTCGCCCCGCTGGGGGGCGCCCCGTCGACACTGCGGGCGTCACGGTCGACGGCGGCCTGTGCAGGCCGTGGCCTTCGTGGCACCGTGTTTGCGGGTGCCCGCCTGACGGGGACAGCCGGCGCGGTCGGCGCGCCTGCGCGGCCGACGCTGTCGGCCACGGCGGCGGCGCCGACGGCCGAGGTGTCGGAAGTGAAGACGGCGGTGGAGGTGACCCCGATTTCCAAGGTACGTGTATCGCTCTGCCGTGACGTCTGCTTTTTCCATTGGGGTGTCTGGTTTTTGTCTGCAGCGCGGGCGTGTGGTGGATGCGACGGTCGGACTGTTGTGGGCCCTGGCACAGTGGGGCTGTGGGTTTGGTGGATGATGGATGGGCCGTCTTCCTTGTACTGTTATAACTTGCGCTAGTGCTGCTTCTGACGTTATCTTTCTGTCTATCATTGCCCCTCGAGTGGTCTCGTTCGCCTTCCTTTCTCTCTCGTCCCCGGCGTGACCACAGATTCTCATTGCCAACCGCGGTGAGATTGCCGTGCGCGTCATCCGCACCTGCCGGGAGCTCGGCATTGCGACGGTGGCCGTCTACTCCACCGCCGATAAGGAGTCCCTCCACGTGCAGATGGCCGATGAGGCCGTCTGCATCGGCCCCCCCGAGTCGGCCAAGTCCTACCTGTGCATGCCCAACATCCTCGCTGCATGCGTCTCGACGGGCGCCGAAGCGATCCACCCCGGCTACGGCTTCCTGTCGGAGAATGCTGAGTTTGCCGACATTTGCGCGTCGATGGGCATCAACTTTATCGGCCCCTCCTCGTCGGCCATGACCCAAATGGGTGACAAGGCGACGGCCAAGGAGACGATGCTTGCCGCCGACGTGCCGTGCGTACCGGGCTCCCGTGGCCTCGTCCACACCCTGGACAGCTGCAAGGAGGTGGCCGCCGCGACGGGCTACCCAGTCATGCTCAAGGCCACGGCTGGCGGCGGCGGCCGCGGCATCAAGATTGTGCGGGAGGAGGAGGGCCTGGACATGGCCTTCAAGACGTGCTCGACCGAGGCGGCGGCTGCGTTTGGCAACGGCGGGCTGTACATGGAGAAGTTTGTGGAGGGGCCCCGCCACGTGGAGATCCAAATCATGGCGGATAAGCACGGGAACGTGGTCGCCCTCGGCGAGCGTGACTGCTCTATCCAGCGCCGCAACCAGAAGCTGGTGGAGGAGGCGCCTTCCCCCGCCCTGACCGAGGACCTTCGCCGGCGCATGTGTGAGGCGGCTGTCGACGCGGCGGCGGCGATTGACTATGTCGGCGCTGGAACCGTCGAGTTCCTCCTCGAGACGACCTCTGGCGAGTTTTACTTTATGGAGTGCAACACGCGGCTGCAAGTCGAACACACCGTCACCGAGTGTGTGACTGGTTACGACCTGGTTGCAGAGCAGATCCACGTTGCCGAAGGTCGCCCACTCTCCTTCACCCAGGCGGACGTCAAACTGGTCGGCCACGCCATCCAGGCGCGCATCAACTGTGAGGACCCGCTGCATGGCTTCCGCCCAAACCCCGGCCTGGTGTCGGGTTTCCTCGCGCCGGGCGGCCTCGGCGTGCGGTGGGACGGCCACTTGGCGCCGTTTGAGGACGGCTACCGCATTCCGCCCAACTATGACTCGCTGCTCGGCAAGCTCATTGTGTGGGCGCCGACGCGGGAGCAGGCCGTCGCCAAGCTCCGCCGCGCCCTCTCCGAGACGATTGTGGTGGGGGTGCCGACGACCATCAACTTCCACCTGGTGGTTATGGACAACCCGACGTTCAACAGCGGCCAGTTCACGACCGACTTCATCGAGACGCAGGACATCATCACGACGTTGAAGGAGCGCACGGCGGCGGCCAAGCTGAACGCGTCTTCGTCTTAAGCGGACTGGGGGGTGCCGCGAGGCTGGGCGTCCTTCCTTTCCGGTTACGCTCGGGCCTGGGGCGTGTCCATGCGATTGTGTGCCGGTGCGTGTCTTTCCAAAAATTCTCCCCTCTTCTCCTTGGCACCTGTTTGGTGCGCGTGTTACTCCGTTGCCTCTTTTTTCCATCGGGTTGGCTCTTTTTCTCTTCGCTGTTGTTCCTTTTCGCAGTTAGGCAGCCCGCGGTCGGCCGAGTCGGCAGAAAAGTAGGATGCGCGTTATACTTGCACGTCAGCACACAAGCCGGGCGCTTCCCATCTGGATGCTGCTGGCTGGGCGCGGACGCACTGGTAGAGCGCCCCGCTTCCTTACCGAGTGTGCCACGCGGCACGAGCGGGCCACAACCGCATCGCTCAGAGTGCACCAGCCGCCGCTGCAACTCGATCGTTGGCCCGATACGCACCAGAAACAACGGGGGGGAGGGGTATTGACAAACCTAATACGCTCTGGACAAGATAGGCACAAGGACAACAAACGGTGCAGCCAGTCCTGTCCAGCTTGCCGCGCGTTTAAAATTTGAGCTCATGGGGCGCCTGCCCGTCTGTCAACGTGAACTTGGATGCCAGGTACGGCTTCAGGAGGCTGTCCTTCTTGATCTCAGCAATGAGCGCCGCGTCGACGGTCTTCTGGTCCGCAATCTTGTGCTCCGGCACGGGGCGCTTGGCCGACTCGTCCATGTCCACGTCACCGCCCGACGGCTTCTTGGTGCGCTTGAAGTAGGCATCGTCGTACTTGGACACGTCAACACCTGAAACGTCCACGACGGTGGACGTCGCAATGACGTAGGCAGCGTCTACGCGGCGCATCGGCACGCCGTTGATCGCGTACGGGCCGGTGACGATGAGCAGGCCCGACGGGAGGGAGCCAAGCATAACCACCCGCTTGGCGCGGTGACGGCCGGACAGAAGGATCAAGACGGCGCCGGGCTTCAGGGAAGCCCGCAGCTTGCGGGGCTTGTGGACGTGCTTGCGCGACGCTACGGGCGTCTTCGCGTTGTCCGCGTTGTACCACTTGGAGCCGACGGTCTTCGTGATCGTGCGCTCGCCACCATTCTTGTCACCACCAATTTTCTTGGTGATGGTCGTGGTCGTCTCCTGTACAGACAAAGACCAAGACGGAGCAGAAAGAAGAAATAAAATCAAAAATCGATGCAAAGGGGAGGGACGCGTGGTCAGAACGCACGTGACACAAAAGTGCAACGCCAATCGCCCAAACACATGAGGGCGCTTCCACTTTGCGCTCAGCTGCACGACATGGTAGCCACACCAGTCTGATTAGCTGCGACCCATCCAAGTACGATGGCGAGAGGGAATGCTGGAACAACCGGTACATCAGACAGCGCAGCCAGTCCACAGGCAGAACTTTTGTTGTGCCACAGTCCGACCGCCATCCAGCCGCGTGGTCATTCCGACAAAACGTACCTGCGCAGCCTTGCGCTTCACGCGCTGGTCACGGGTAGCGGACACCATGATGAGATGGTGCAGGCGTGAACAGGGGGACGGTGCCAGCTGCCGGGGATGTGGGGGGGGGAAGTGGTGACCGCGGACGAAGACGCGCTTGGCGATGCGGGGGACGACGCCGACGGCAACTGCTTCGTCGCTCAGCCGAACCAGAGGGGGAGACAGCTCACTGCTCTCAGATGGGAACGTTACAATCTCTGGCCGTCGAAGAGTTAGTCATTACAGCACAAAGAACAAGGCTGGACCAATTTAGCCTGTCACGTGAAGAAAGTACAGTACTGTGTCGACCTCAGTGGTTCCAGATAGAATGCTTTGCGGGAGAGCCTCGGCACAGCCAATGGCGTGCACGAGGAGAGAGACTTGACCAATCATGCTCGCTAGGTAGGACACACCCTGATAGTCGCCTGTTTTTTGGTGCTGGAGAGTGGGAACGGCACCGCTCCTGGGACCCACCCACACCAGGAGCACTCCGTGCATCCGTAGTCTGCAGCTGTCGACGTGTCGCACTGGTCACGCAGAGGAGCGCCCTTTCAAAGGCAGCCCAGGGTCCCATGTGCTGGTCGCCCGCTGGGCGGCCATGGCCGAGCCGCGCTCCGACAGAATGGCAGGACGGGTGGGCGCTGGCGGCTCTCTTCCACCTCTTTTTGGGGCCCGCGACGTCGCGCGGGATGCCGCATAAGACGGGACCGCCAGGTCTTGGCGGCCGGCGCGGTCGCTGACGGCACCCGTTCAGCGCCCATCACCCCCACCCGCCTTGGACCACGGCGCTCAACCCCGACGCTGTGGTCTGTTGGTTCTGATCGAAGGACCCTCCCACACCTTCTACCTGCTCACCGACGCAGCGATCTTCTCTCCAATCCGTTCCCACCCACCTATCCACACCGCCCTCCGCCAATCTGCTCCCGCCCATCCTCCCTCTACTTCCATCACGCTCCCACGCTAGACATGGCCGCCCGCCAATCTCTCTCCAAGTGGGCCAACTTCAAGCGCTACTATGTTCGCCCTGAGATATACCCCTTGGTCGGCGCGGTTGGCACCGCCGTCGGGCTCTTCTTTTTCTTTGGCGCACACAAGGCGGCGGCTGACCCGACGATCACCTGGGACAAGGACATGCGCCACGCAGGCAAGGGCGGCGGCGTCGGGCGAGACCCCGAGGCTGTGCTGGCGGATGACGTGCGGCCCGAGGTGATGGACGCGGCGCAGCTGGCGGCCGACGAGGGCGCGTGGGGGGGCAAGCTGTGGTCGTCGGCGGTGCGGCGCTCGACGGGCATCTTTACCAAGACGGATAATGCCATCTCGGCGTCCAACCGGCAGCCCAACCCGGTGTTTCCCACTGTGGATGAGGCGCGAGCGGCGGAACAACATGGCTCGGAGGGGTCGGAGTGAGAGGACGATGTGGGAGCACTCCCCTCTCTTGTTTGTGTCATGTGACGTTCGCACCATTGTTGTTTGTTCCGTATTTCTTTTGATGTTCTCATTGTGACACTATCGTCGAACGTTTGCGCAGCTCGTCCGACTCATTTGAGGCGGCGCGCACTCGTTATTGTGCTTCTCTAGCAAGTACATCCGCAAGCATCGGTATCGTGAAGCCAATCGCTGATTGAATGGTTCAGACCGCGATTCTGACTGATGATCAAGGCATTCAAAATGCAGTTTTTATGGGAAGGACAAAACCTCGGCTGCAGACGCTGGTCCCTCGCCAAGCCACTGGGATCCAGCCGAATACGCGCATGGCAGTGTTCGCAGGCAACGGAGACTACTCTGCTTCGCTCAGACGCCGCGCGTGGGACGTTCATGTCGCACAGCTGTTAAGAGCCGCCTGCTGGCTTTCAGACCGGTGCGGCAGAGAGATGGTGCTTGGCACGTTGCAATGGTCCTGTCGTCGGCAAGCTCCTTTCTACTCGTCAATTGGATCACTTGTAATTGAAAGCAAGTTTGACGGGCCCACTGGCTGGTCCGTCAGGTTCGGCATGACAGTGCGCCGTCGTCGTCCCAACGACGGGGGACTGGCTGTCCAGAAACTGTGGTGCAGGGATTAAGCCGGTGCTACTTGCGTGTGCCGCCGGGAATCCCCCCCCCCAAGAAACGGCACTGGAGCAGCTTGGGTACCACCCGCGTTTGTCGAAGCCCTGACCCCGTCTCTCCGGCCTGTCAACCCCCCACGCACAGCCGCCGACGTTGGCCGCGCCGGATCTTACCCGACCGCCCGCCTGCTCTTCACCGCCTACCGCCCCCATTCCTTGTTTGCCCGTCGGTTCCGGCCCGCCCTTCTCTCCCGCTCAACTTGTCGTCGTTGCCCGTTGTACACGCGCCATGGGTGATGATGCGTCTGGGTCGGGGGCGTCGGACTGCATCCCCATCCAGGCGGGTACGCTGAAGAAGGGCTCCCACGTGGTGCTTAAGGGCTTCCCGTGCAAGATTGTGGACTACTCGTGCGTTCTGTCCCGCCTTGTGATTCGTTGCTTTTGCGTTTGGGCCGCGTGTGCGTGGCGTCTGCCTGTCCTCCCGATGTGGCTCTCGTCGGCCGATGGCCGTTCGGTGGCGTTATCCATGCGTGTACCTTGAGCGCGGTCACGTACTGGACGGGTCTCCCCTCATTTCATGCTGCCTTTCCTAGGACGTCACCAACTGGCTTTGGATTGGGCCCGGCATCGGCGCGTGGCGTTTGCCACAGCATATTCTGGAGTGCTGCAAGGACCGCTTTTCGTGACGCTCGAGCATCGCGTGTGGGCATATCTATCTGGGTGCGTAGTCCTCGCTGGATTTTTGGATGTGCGCGCATGTGGACCCGTGCGTTGGATCACTTCTGACGGACTATTCGTTTTAAGTTCTTGCTCTTGCTATCATCACATTGTCACTGGTATCCGCGCTCTCATCTCTGCCCTTCTTGCTCCACAGCACATCCAAGACGGGCAAGCACGGGCACGCCAAGGCCAACATCACGGGCATCGACATCTTCACCCAGCGCAAGTATGAGGATATCTCGCCGACGTCCCACAACATGCTCCAGCCGCTCGTCAACCGCAAGGACTTCCAGCTGGTCGACGTTGACGACGAGGCATACCTGACGCTCATGGACGACAAGCACGACACGCGCTCCGACCTGAAGCTGGACCTGGACGGCGACGATGTGCACAAGAAAATCAAGGAGGAGTTCGACAATGGCAAGGACCTGGTCGTGACCGTGCTGTCGGCCATGAAGACGGAGAAAGTCATTGCCTGGAAGGAGCTGCAGTAGTCGACACGCTTCTCCCCGTTTTTGTCTTGGTCGGAGAAAGGTCTGTCCCCACCGTCTCTTGTTTTTTTTGTGTCGTTCTGCTTGTTCTCGGGGGCGTTGACAGGTGCAAGGTCTGTTGCGCGCACACATGGTACATTATTTGCGTCTCTGTCGCCCAGGCCATGGCGCCGGCCATGGACGGTGCGTCGCCTGGGAATGTGCGCGTCGTGTTCCAGAGAAGCGTGCGACTCGGCTCATGCAGTCGGCAGTGGCTGTTTCGCCAAGCAAAGGGCGGCCACAACGGGGCGGAAGGCAACTCGCACAGGCGTTGTTGTTGCGACTGGGTTGGGCACCGGGCATCGCGGTGCGACGTAGACGCGCGGCGGCTGGGACCGACTTGCGCTGCCCACGCGCGTGCGTCTGGAGCCGCCAACAAGCGGGACGCGACCAAACACGAGACGTTTCGACAAACAACAATGGCACGGCTGCCCCCCGCACACGCCTACTCTTTTGCCCGCGACACGTACTTGCCCTCGACGGTGTTGACGCTGATCAGCTCGCCAATCTCAATGAACAGCGGCACCATGACCGTTGCCCCCGTCTCCAGCGTCGCCGGCTTGAGTGCGTTGTTGGCCGTGTTACCCCGCACCCCCGGCTCCGTATCCGCCACCCGAAAGGTGATGGTCGTCGGCAAGTCCACGTCGATCACCCGCTCATTGTGTTTGAGCACCTCCACGTCGAGGCCCTCCTTCATGTACTTGACACGGTCACCAATCACCTTGGCGGTGAGGCGCTCCTCGTCGTACGTCTCCATGTTCATAAAGACATAATCGTCGCCGTCGACGTAGGTGTGCTGCATGACAACCTTCTCGAGGGAGGCCTGCTTCACACTCTCCCCCGCCTGCAGGAGACACCGACAGGGCAGGAGACGGGCCACGCCAGCAAGTCACACAGCAGCCACCAGGCGCATTCGTACAAACGAGAATCACACGGTTAGCAGCCACACCTGTGCGGGGCACGCCCCCACAAGGACGCTGCCGCCTGCATCCCGTCGTTGCCACCATCGCCCCGCCTCCCGCCACCGCCGTCCTCCCCCCGACGCGCCCCGCCCCCCCCCCGTACCTTGAAGGTCCGCTCCAGCGCGGCCCCAGTCTCCAAATTCTTGAGCTTGGTGCGCACAAACGCGGCGCCCTTGCCCGGCTTGACGTGGAGGAACTCGGTGACGCGCCACACCGTGCCGTCGAGCTCCACGGTCGTGCCCGGCCGCAGCTCGTTGCTCGATAGCATGCGCAGGCCGCCACACACGCACGGGGCAGAGGGGGCCGCTGTGGGCGGCAGCAGGCGCGCCGCGCCGCCACCGCCCGTGCGCCACGACCCGCCGCCGGCGCGGACGATCGCGGCGGCGCGGGGGCGGCTGGCGCCGCCCAGTGGGGGCCTCGCGGCAGGGACAAAGGCGCACTCCATGGCGCCGATACGAGCGAGCGACGGACACGGAGGCAGGGGCGTGATCAGGAGCTCCGCAGCCGCGGTGGGTGGGTGACCAGAGAGGGAGTCTGACGCGCCGCAGGCCGATGCGGCAATGGATGTGACAGACGGGGATCGCGACGGCAGCTTGGTCGCGGGAGCGGCACGGTGAACGCCGAGCTCGATGCCGCCAGACGAGAAATTAAGTGAATGAATTGATCAAGATTCGGTGGCATCCACTGTGATTGAACAATGAATGAAATACGTTTATATTGGTGTCTTCCCATTTTTGTCCGATGTGGTCGAAATCAAGACAGGGTCTGGGTCAACTGCCCATTGGTCGACCCTCTTTATCCGGCTGAATGGATGGCTGAGACACAGTTTCGCACTGTTGATCACCCTTCTTGACATTCCCAATTTTGGCCAACGTGGTCGAAATCAAGACAGGGTCTGGGTCAACTGAGTTTCGCACTGTTGATCACCCTGCTTGGCATCGACCGGATCGGTCAAAATTGGGAAGACAGCAATAGGACCTGCCCAAAGCAGTTCTCGTGCTCGAGCTCTTCTGTCTCTACCGCACCACCACCGACACCGGCCCGCGCCCCTGCTCCTCCACCAGGCGTCCGCATGGTCACCACCATTGCCCCAGGCACACCTGCTCGACAGCCCCAGTTCCCACATAAACGGACTTGTTGCAGTCAAAAAAACCCTATCGCGCCGCCACCTGCGGCCAGCGCGGCGGGGCCCCCAGCCGCCCCGCCCGGCGTCGCCACCCGGCGCGCCCAGCAGCGCCGCACGCGCCCGCCCGGCCCCGCGGGGGTGCGCGCGTGGGCGTGCCGACCGCCGCGGCCGCGGCGGCCGCGGCGTGGCAGCCACCCACGCCGCCCGGTGGGGGCCCGCCCCGGCCCCCACCGGGCGGTGTGGGTGGCTGCCCCGCCGCCCCGGCGGGGGAGCCCCCCCGCCCCCAACGGGCCCGGCCGCCCGCGGCCGCGGCGGCGGCGCGGGTGCCCCGCTGGCGGCGGCGCTGGACGCGCCCCCGCGGCGCGCCGAGTGCCGCAAACGCAGGGGCGTGGGGGGGAGGGCACGGCCGCCGCCGCCGCCGCGTCGACCGCGGGCGGG